>Ga0247727_10020171_pt1 | contig 10226 bp, 6 predicted proteins | sample WisWelCaveWW1625_FD_202498 | JGI IMG/M metagenome (GOLD analysis project Ga0247727, IMG submission 202498) | Biofilm microbial communities from Wishing Well Cave, Virginia, United States - WW16-25 | ecosystem: Environmental > Aquatic > Deep subsurface > Groundwater > Cave microbial mat | place... | reverse complement strand
GCCAGGGGGGGTCAGTTCGCCTGTTCGATCCTTTGTTTATGTTGACGGTGAGCCTCTATTTATTGAAAGGGGAAAGGGCTCCAAGATTTACGATGCTGATGGTAAGGAATATATCGATTATGTGATGAGCTTTGGACCTCTTATTTTGGGGCATGCTCATCCAGAAGTGTTAGGGAAAATTCGAAAAACCCTAGAAAGAGGAATTACTTTTGGGGCTCCAACTGGCTTTGAATTGGAGTTGGCCAAGCTCATTACAGATGTTTACCCATCCATTGAAATGGTCAGGTTTGTAAACTCTGGAACAGAGGCCACCATGTCTGCAATTCGTCTAGCAAGAGGTGCTACGGATCGGAAGAAAATTCTTAAATTTGACGGTAACTATCATGGACACGTTGATGCTCTCCTTGTTCAGGCTGGCTCAGGAGTAGCCACCCTTGGAATTCCGGGCTCGCCAGGCATTCCCCAAGAAGTCACAATTCATACCGTGAGTGTCTCATATAATGATGTAGGAGTTGTTAAGAAAGTTTTTGAACAAGATCCTAAAGGTTTTGCCGCTATCATTGTTGAACCAGTAGCGGGCAATATGGGAGTTGTACCTCCAGAACCAGACTTCCTTGGCAATTTAAGAGAAATCGCTACCAAGTATGGAACCATTCTCATATTTGATGAAGTGATCACAGGCTTTCGGTTAGCGATGGGTGGGGCCCAAGAGAAATATGGGATCTCCGCCGACCTTACATGTTTGGGAAAAATCATCGGAGGTGGGATGCCAGTTGGGGCTTACGGGGGGCGGAAAGACTTGATGGAGCAAGTAGCTCCTTGCGGCCCTATCTATCAAGCAGGCACTTTGTCAGGAAATCCTATTGCTATGGTAGGGGGGATCAAAACCCTAAAAACTCTTCGTGAAGCAGAAACTTATGAGAATCTGGATTATCGAACTCAGCATTTGACCGATGAATTTCTCCGATGTGCCCAAAGAGCTGGAATTCCAGTGACGATCAATCGAGTAGCATCAATGTTTACTGTCTTTTTCAATTCGGGTCCTGTTCGGAATTACGCGGATGCCCAGGCGTCGAATCGAAGAACGTTTACAAAGTATTTTCATGGAATGTTGGAAGAAGGGATTTATTTGCCTCCGTCACCATTTGAAGCCTGGTTTTTGTCCACATCCCATTCAGAAGAGGATATTGAAAGAACCATCCAGGCTCACGATAAAGTCTTAAAGAGGCTTTAATATTGGTTTTTAAAAAAATTGAAGGTTTCTTTCCAAAAACCAGATGAATAATTTCGAAGGCCAAATTGAAAATTTTTCGGTTGTAGACCTCATGCAGTATCTGCATGCTGAACAAAAGACAGGAAATTTGTGTTTTCAAAAAGGGACGGGTGAGACCGCGGAACTATTTTTTAATAATGGTCAGTGTGTTCGTGCGTCTGGTCCAGGAATCACCAACATTGGAGATGTTCTTTTAAAGCAGGGCCATGTCACTGACGAGGATATAGAAAAAGCCGTTGAAATCCAAAAGTCAGCCAGTGTTCGAAAACCTCTTGGCGCAATTTTGGAAGAGACGGGGTTAGTTACACACGCATTGATCCGAAATGCGGTGATCGTTCAAATTGAGGAGGTCCTTTATAAGTTGATCAGTTGGGAAGATGGCACGTTCAAATTTGATGAACGAGATGCGCCTGTTTGGGATGACATCGGAGTCATCTTAAGTGATTTGGTTCTTCCTGAAGATGTAAACACGGTTTACATGCTTTTGGAGGCGGTTAGGAAGTTCGATAATTCCGCACGAGACCAAGCTCCCGAGACTATTCAAGAACCTCCTGTTTCTCCTTATCTTGTCAAACCCTTTGATGGACGCTGCGCATTCATTGTCGTGGATGATACGGATTGCGCGGAAACAGAGATCTTGCCGATCCTTGCCGATCAACCATGCAGCATTTATCGACTAAAATCATTGGACGAAGTTTCTTCCCTCCTGGCAAAACTGGAGAACGAAGACAAAGAGGCTGTTTTAATCACAAGTGGAGGAATTTCTGACCCAACGCTTTTGAAAAAGTGGGTGTATGCAAATGTGAAAATAGAAAATAGACTTCCCATCTTAGCTCTATCAAGTGATATTACTGTGTCATACCTCTCTCAACTTTATTCCATTGGGGTTCGATCTGTTGTTCCTCGATTTTCAGAAAAATCAGATTCCTTGACTGTTGATTTTTGTCAACAAGCATTGCGAACGGTTGCTTCTCAATCGGTATGGAAAATCACTCAACCAAGCGCCTCTGAAGCTCCCGAAGAAGATTTTGATTTCACGTTTTCTCTTTTGAAGCTGATGTTGCGGGAAGGGGGTCAGTTGGAGCAAACTGAAGGAATTGCTGGACAGTTTCTGAACATCCTTTCAGAACATATGGATCGGGCCATATTATTTGTGGTGAGTGAGGATCACCTGCAAGGGCTTGGCGGATTTGGAAAGACTAAAGAAGGTCAATCCATGAATGACATTTCAAGAAAGCTCAAAATATCGTTAGAAGGCAATAAGCTTTTGGAAGAGTGTATCAAAAATCGAACAGCATTCTTTGGAAAAACTCCGCAGGCAGAATGGATAAAGGACTTACATGAGAAACTAGGAATCCCCGCATGGAATGAAATCGCCATTTTGCCTGTGGGTGGATTAGATCAAGTGGGTTCTTTGGTATATGGAGATAATGGATCTAAAGGGGAACCCATTCGCCATATGGATCTTCTTGAGACCGCAGCTGCTCAAACCGGAATCATGATTGAAAATGCATTTTTAAGAAAGCAGTTGAAGAAGCATGAAGAAAGAAATAAAGAATCAGAAACCGATGAACCTAAAAACAGCAGTTAAAACCACGGGCTCCGGGCCGTTGTGGGCCCCCTTCACCTCGTAGAAGCTCGGTGGAGGACGTTCCCCAACGGCCACCCGTGTTTTTAGCTGCTCTCGTTTGATTCACCCGCTCGGTGAACTGTAGAATGGGAGTTGTAACTCGGGGTGGCGCGTATGGGGTGGACTGTCCGAGGACCCTTGGCCCGCAGGACGGTGGGCCCCAGAAGCGACAGGACCCCGAGTTACAACTGCCGATTTTAGGATGAATAATCGTCGGTGTTTCCTAGTTCAGTAGAGGGACGATAAGAAGGACTAATAAAATTGCGGGCAGGAAGTCTCCCACTGGAATTTTTGCAATTCGTGTTAAATTGAGGCCTATCATGGCAACGAGTACACCCCCTACGCCAGAAATTTCGCTTATGGATCGACTTTCATGAAGTACAGAGGCCTTTGATGCAACAAGCGTAAGCAAGCCTTGATATAAAAAAACTGGAATCGCTGAAAAGGCGACTCCAATTCCATAAACAGAGGCCAGTGAAGCATTCATAATCCCATCGAGTAAAGCCTTTGTATAAAGCACTTCATGCTGGCCAAGTAACCCCGAATTGATTGAGCCTATAATGGCCATTCCTCCAACACAAAATAGGACAGAGCTCATTGTAAAGCCAGTCGCGAATTGACTTTTCTCATTTTTTGAAAAGTAGCATTGAATTTTCCTAGCATATTTTTCAATATTTTCTTCAAGGTGCATAGAAACCCCAATGATTCCACCTAATGCAACACACAAAATTAAAAGGAGAACATTTTCGAATTTCATCGCCATTTTAAGTCCAATAATGAGCACGCAGTATCCAAGGGCCAACTCTAATCTTTTGCTTAGCGTTTCTGTAAGGATCCCCTTAAACATGACTCCAATCAAAGCTCCCAAAACAATGGCCACCACATTTGCAACTACGCCAAGCACAAAGGTCTTTTTCCTCTAAAATGGTATCGGAGTCAATCTCCACGGGCCATCGAAAGAATCGATTCAACATTAAGTTCCTTTGACACTTGGGGAAGATCCTTCAATAACGCTTGCAATTTATTGAGGGCTCTTTCGCGATCTTCTTGGCTTCCTCGAACGCCAAGAGGGCATTCTCGCCATTGTTCTCTCGCAAGGAGACAGTTCCTTATTTCTTTCAAAACCCAGTCAAGCCATGGTTTTGGATCCATGTCGAGACTTACGGCAAAAGAATCCTCACATGCTGCTGTACGATGCCAGACGCCCCTTGGGACAAACACAACACTTCCCGGGCCAATCGTTTTTTCCATGGTCGGAGAGGGCATCTCTTTTGGATAAACGCCTGTTGTATAAAACCGATCCTCTCCTTCTGCAAGATCTCCCACACCTCCGCTTTCTGTGGGGTGAGTGGCAAATTGGTTTTCAGTTAAATACCAGCTCTTGGTTCCCCGGAGTTGGATATTGAATCCCCAGGCATAGTCAAAATGTGGATTGGCTCCTGTACCCGCTTTGGATGCAAATACATTGCAAAAGCCTGAGCCCGCGCCAAGGCCAAGATCGTTTTCAAGACTTTGAAGAAAAGGTTTTACTTCCGAAACAAATTGCTCAATCCCCTTGGCATAGATGGTCCAGCCTTCTTCATACAATTTGAGCGCTTCCTTTCCCCTCGCAATACGAGGTAACTGGGGGCGGTTCCACATAATCAGTTCAGGTACGTATCGAACCAAGGCCTCTACACTTTCAAACGCCGAAATGGCCAAAAGACAACTCAAACGTTCCATTCGTCCCTCATAAATCATCGCGCGATGGGGCCAGCAACTTTGCATAAACTCTACTTTCGAAGGGTTATTTTCAAATAAGGTTGCAAGGCCAAAATGGTGAGATGTCTCAGATAGCATGTCGTGCAATTTTAAGATGGCATAATGCCGCAATCAAATATCCACCACTTGCCAGCATGAGGACAGACGTAAAATTGGTATTTATCGCCAGAATAATTGCAAGCAGTGAACCCAAAACAGTTGTTCCTCCGTTTACACCCCACATCCAAGGAACTGCAGTTTCACCATGTTTTGATATGCCCATGATTCCTATTGGAAATGGCATTCCCATGCAAAATCCTAGTGGAAAGACAAGAGCTACCGTTACTATGCCACGGATTGAAAGAGACAATGAAAGGCTTTTATGAATGAGAAGTGGATAAATGTAGGCACTGCTAACGATCAGAATAAAAAGAGCCCCAATAATGGGCAAGAAAAATTTTTCCAATCGTTTCGCAACATAACTTCCAACTCCAGCGGAAAACAAAAGTGTACCTAGCACCAGGGCAATCGACCTCGAAGGATGTCCCAAGAGCAACGCAAATCTTTGCATTAACGCAATCTCAACAAAGATAAATGACATTCCCAAACACGCAAAATAAGTTAGCCATGTACAAAAATGGGCCATTTTCTGTGTCTGCTGACCCCTAGATAGGGGTACAAGAATAAATGTTATAACTGCTATTAATGAAGCCAAAAATAGACTTGCCAATGTGAAGGACGGCCAATTTCCCCTTATCCAAAAGAACACCCCTTTTTCCTTAAATACATTTAATAAACTGCGCCATTTCTCAAAATGAAAGAAGAATGGGCTATCGTCATAGGCTGGTGTCACATCAAATGGAAATGAATCAAGCAATGCATCATGAGTATTGGTCGTTCTCAATTGCGCATACCCCTTGAGCCATTGTCCCATCTGAGAACCGGATTTTTCTTCGGAAGGGAAGAGAAACAAAGCTTTATGTCTCTTAGCGTGATTTTTCATCGTCTCAATGTCCGAACTTGAAAAAGGACTCTTTCTTATTAATAGAACGCTCCATTTTTGAAAAATTGCCATGATATGAGTTTCTGGCTTTGAAACACCAAGGAAATAAAGTGCTTCCAACGACGTTGTAAAAAGCCGTGCTACTTCAGCCATATGAGGCCATCTGGTAATACAGAGGGTTCCGCCAGGTTTTAAATGCGCTAGATAGTCTGCGATACCCTCTGCAGTATAAAGATAGTTTTCTGATAACATATATGCACCGGCATTGAGTGCGGCAAAGGTATCAATGGCATGAATCATGATAACGTCATAAAGTCGATCGCTTCTACGGACGAAACTCCGACCTTCTTCATTCCAAAGGCTCACTCCTTTGCGATGGAAAAGATCGTTGTTCACTTTCCGATAAAGCTCAGTTCCTACTCGACTTGTTGTTGAGTTGATTTCAACCGCATCTACGTTCTTGGCACCTGCACGTAAAGCGTTCCAAACGTCAATTCCTCCACCAGCTCCAATGACAAAAACGGACTCCGGAGATTTATGAAAAAGATAAGGGGCCTGATTGGAAACCATCGCTTCTTGGAGAGGGTCAAATGGCTCTGGATCTTTAGAAGGATTGACAATAATATTTGTCCAAGCGTCACCATCGATAAAAATGGATTTTGTGTTTGGGTCATGGGTAGTGGATACGACATCAATTCTCGAAATAGGATTCCACTCAGAAAATTCCACAATCTTCTTATCTGGGGGTTGCACATGGATATAATTTTGGATGAACGCTTTCGTTGTCTCTGGAGCAATTCCCTTATCCATTTGGTTGTGGCGCAATGAAAAAGCAGAGACAAGAAAAACAGTGCTAAGCATGGTAACGACATTCCATTTGGTAAGACCGCGTACAAACAGTGTAGGAATGGACACCAAAAGGCATGAGATAAGCACAAGATTTGTTGCTCCCAGAGCACGGATACCACAGAGATATAAAAGACACCCGGCAGCAGCTCCCGTGAGGTCAAAGAAGTAAAGAATATTTATTTTTTCTGCGTTATCACGGAACAAAATACCTAGAATCCAACCACCAAAGAAATAGGGAAGAGTTGCAGCAAAGTAGGCAAATAGCATTTGCACCATGTGCCCAAGTTCAAAAATCTCCGAAATGCTGATTCCAAGATGAGGAAGTAGAAAGGATGAAAGAAGAGAAGAAACAGTAAAAGCCAGCGCAGCTTTCTCAACGGTTAGGAATCGTGCAAGAGCTGTCGAGCGGCCAAGGGCAAGGCAAGTCCCACTTATTCCAAATCCAAGAAGAGCTATCGTGATGATAAAGTAGACGAGATGATTCCAAAACAGAACACTGAATATACGGGTTTGAATAAGTTGTAAGAGAATGATTGCGCAGGAAACGTTAAAGGCAATCATGGCGCGAAAAAGCATCTTGGCAAGTCTAAAGACGGGTCTGGGAAAAGTACAGTTAAGAGTCTTCTCGGGTGATCGTGTATGGCTTCTTGTGGATCAGTTTCAGTTAAACTCTGCGGAATCGGTGAATAAGGTAGATTTTTCTCCGTTCTTTGAACTCGCGGTAAATTGTGGATTCTTTTGCGGCTGCAAATTCTCTTAATGTTGGAATAAAAAGTTTAGGAGACTTTTCCTCGATTGCGCGAAGTTTTCGTTCATGAATTTCGTCCAACGCACGCACAACATCATCCGTGATATCAACGCGTGCCAGAGACTTCAATTCTTTCATGGCAAAAGCGCGTTCAGTTTGATCCATATTTTTTCTGTTTCGGAAGTCTGCCCATACAAAATGGCCCCCTGGTTTTAATACACGTGCCACCTCCGCCACAAAACGGTCTATTGAACCATAACAATGCGACGACTCCACGTTGATCACAAGATCAAACGAGATGTCTTTTTGCGACAATGCCTCCGAATCGCCACGTTCAAACGAAAGGTTTGGAACGTGATGATGTCGGCGACAAAAGTTCACGGCTTGTTCAGATCTGTCAACACCCAAAACATATTGTGGTTTCCGATAGCGAGCCAAATAAGAACTTCCTCCTCCACGGCCACACCCTACCTCCAACACATTGAGTCCGGATATCGGGAGATCTCCAACGGTAGCTTCGTAAAGCTGGATGAAAAGCCGATCCGCTTCATCGGTAGCCTGAAGAAAAGGCGGTTGATATTTTGGGTCGGCTGGTGCGTATCCGTAGTTTAGAAAGTACCAATCCAATTCCATGAAGTATCGGTTAAGCGAATTGTAAGCTTTGCGCCAAAACCACCGACGAGGCAAAGGTCCATACGACGAAAACAGTGAAGCTATTTGAGTCAGCATCATGAATTTCCTACATTGATTTTTAGCCGATCGAATTTTTATTTCTTCGTGATTTGACTTACCGTTCCTGCTAACATCCGCAGTCGTCGTGCGCAAGTTTATTCTTCTCACGACGTTAACAGCGTCTATATCCTTTGCCCAAGGGCTTCGAGATGTGCGTCCCTCTGTTTACGTCGACCATTTCAGCAAGATTCTTCCTCTTTCAACTCCAGGGGATCGCTTTCACGTATCAAAGACGGAAAGCGGATTTCAAGGCCAAGTCCAAAAATGTGGAATCTTGATTTTTAATAGGAACTCCACAGCTACATTGCTAGGAGATGGATCAGAATCCTTGGAGGCAGGATACGGCTTGGGTTTTGACCGATCGTTTCACTATGATTCCTCTTCGGGTGTAAAGGTTGCGGATATCTGGGAGCGTCTTCCCATGTCAAAGCAAAGCAGAGTAGTTCTCCCGATAAAATTGGAAGAGGAACCGCTCTCATTCCCGGCCGAAATCCTACAAAAATTTCTTTCCACCGTTGCCCGAGATCATCAATATACCCTACCCCAACAAACATTTATTAATCACACGAGAGGTTCCAATGTCTACATCACGGAGGATCTTTTCGATTTTTTTGATGAGATTGACCTCCGAGCTTTATTTGAGGAAATCAAGAAATTTTCCCAGGACCCTGAATTTCGAACAAAAATAGATGCGCTCTTAAAACAAGCTGACTCTTGGTTGGTAACCTACCGAGAGTTGGCTCGAAGTTACCTAGAAGCTTGGACTCAAGAACATTCTCTTCCTCCGAATGCTCAACATCAAGCGTCCATTCAAATGGAATTGGATGTTTCTTTACAAGCCACGGCATGGGATCTCAACGTGGAAAGCCAAGAGAGAGGCTTTTATATCGCATTTCCTATCATTCCTGTTTCCGGTCTTGGAAATTTGCAGTTGGGAGTCGGATTTTCAGAAAAAATGCAGTATGCGGTTTTCCGGATTACGGGTGCCGTAGGTGTGGTAGATGGAAATTTCGACTTCACACATGAGGTATATTCCCATGATGGAAACGAGTTGCTCTTAACAACCAAACGAAATGATCAGTATCGGCAAGTTTTTCCACTTCCTTTTGATCTAAGATCTCATCCCTTTTACCTGCAATCACCGCGCAGAACCTATCGCCTTGCTTATGTAGGTCTGGGTTTTTACCGGGATGACAAAACCCAACTCGAATTCGAAGTCGCATTCAATGGGGAGGGGTTGGAGCAAATGAGTACTGTTTTTAATCAACGGATTTCAAATTGGCTACTCGTTTATCTGGGGACAGAATATGCAAAGATCGGTTCCCGCTTTCAGTTTTTACAAACCAATATTCCTGAGGAAATTTATGAAAGTAAAGAAATAGACCGACTCAATCAAGACTTAGTAGAAAAAGGGTACTTGCTCGCCATCTCCCGTTTAAAATTGGGTGCTCTTGTTGATGACACTAAGTTGGAACTGCTAGATATCGTATTGGCAGGGCCTAGTCTCTGGTACAAAGGAGGTATAGAAACCGACATCTCCGATTGGTTGTTGGAGTTCAAAATGCTCAAGTATTTTTGCTTTATGAAGGGGAAATCGAACGATTTGAAAAGCATTAACCTTGGGGTCTTGGGCCTTGGACAATATGAAATAGAAGGAAAGAGTAAGGTGGGGTTTCTTCGTGAACAGTGGACATTTTATCGTCTGGGAGTGGGCCACCGATTTGGAAATAGTTCTCTCAACTCCTACGTCGACTTATCGAACGGTAAAGCTCGTCATTGTGGATTGGGAGTATGTTTTACTGGACCCCGAATCTTCGAAAGGAATGGCACCATCGATGTCATCTTAGGATATGATTTGGGTCGGGAACGATTGGAAGGGGTTGCGTTTAAATTTAATCTTTTGCGTTGAAGATAAAGTTGCGACCTGGCGAACATCTAGGGGTACCTTACTTCCCTAAACTGTCTGATTGGGCGACAAATTTTTCCGTTTCCATAGTAGATAAATTGCAGGATAGACCAGAAGCTCTAATAAAAAGCTACTCACTAAGCCTCCTACCATGGGAGCGGCAATTCGTTTCATGACATCCGCTCCAGCTCCATGGCTCCACATGATCGGCAATAGTCCCATGATAGCTGCCATCACCGTCATGATTTTGGGGCGTACCCTTCGAACTGCTCCATGGATAATGGCTTCATGAAGATCAGTTTCTGTTTGTAAATGTCCTTTTCTTTTTCGTTCGTCGTACGCCAA
>Ga0247727_10020170_pt1 | contig 10226 bp, 11 predicted proteins | sample WisWelCaveWW1625_FD_202498 | JGI IMG/M metagenome (GOLD analysis project Ga0247727, IMG submission 202498) | Biofilm microbial communities from Wishing Well Cave, Virginia, United States - WW16-25 | ecosystem: Environmental > Aquatic > Deep subsurface > Groundwater > Cave microbial mat | place... | reverse complement strand
ACGCAATTCCTGGAACAGGTGCGCGCCGGCGAGGCCTCGCTCGACGGGGCCACGCTCAAGCAGGCCACGGAGCTGGACGTTGTGACCGCGGATCACACGCAAGCAGATCAGCAGGACGTGTTCGACAAAAACAAGCTCGAGGCTTTCTGACAATGAGCGTGCGGATCACAACCGACCTCAGTGATGTCCAGCGCAAATTGGGCATCCTGCCCGAACACCTGCAGGCCGCGTTGCTCGAGGGCATTGCCGAAGGCCTGTTCGCGATGACCCGCGGGTCTTTCGAGCAGCAACAGTCCCCCGAAGGCCAGCGCTGGGCGCCCGTTTCCCCGCGCTACTCGATTGTAAAGGCGCGGATGTTCCCGGGCCGCAACATCCTGTACGCCCGCGGTGGCCTTTTCCGTTCTCTCTACAGAGAGGTGCAGGGAAATCGCGCCGTCGTGGGTTCGAACCTGCCCTATGCTTCGGCGCACCAGCTGGGTCTTACGGGCGTGGTCCGCGTGGCCGCCCATCGCCGGCGGGTCAGTGGGAAAGATCGCCAGGTCCGGGCGCATTCCCGGCAGGCGAATCTGCCCGCGCGGCCGTTTCTACCCAAGCCGGAAACAGCGGAACAAGAGGCCAAGCGCCTGGGCGAGGAAATCATCCAGGCGGCGATTGACAAAGTCGATGGCGGCGAATGAGCTCAGGGGTAAACATCGAGGAGGTCCTGGACGCGGTGGAGGATCTGATTAAAAGGCACGTAACCGGCGTTGCGGGCCTGAAGGTTCAGGCACTGACGTCGGAGGACTTCAGCATCGAGGAGAACACCCTGGGAAAGATTCTGGCCAAGCCTCCGGCAGTGCTGCTGGCTTTTCGAGACGCGAGCCTGGACCCCGGGAGTGACCACACGGCGACCGAGTACCGCGCGCGGCTCAATTTTCTGGCCTTCTGCGGCGCCCAAAGCCTCCGCGCGGCTGACGAGGAGCGCGCCGGCGCGCTGGGGCTGCTCGCGAAAGTGGCCAACGTGCTGGCCGGCGCGCGGCTCAAGGTGACGAGCGCCACCAACCGGCTGCAATGCGTTCTCGAGCGCGTGCAACTCGTCGAGCTGGGGCCGGACGGCACCTGGTACGGCCTGAATTTTTTCGTCCACGGGCCGTCGCAGTTCGGAGGTGTGGCGCTATGAACGAGCGCGGAGATTTCGTCACCATCCGGCTGAGCGCGAAGGGCGCGCGGCTCGGCGCGCTGGCCGTGCTCGGCGGAATCTACGAGTACCACTTCGAGCCAGGCATCGAGATTGAACTGCCGCGAGCCGAAGCAGACGCGCGCTTGAAAGACGAGCTCGCCGCCGGGTTGCTCGAAGAGGTTCCTGGCAGCTAGGAGGAGAACAGATGCCTTACGAGCCGCAACCAGAATATCTCCGCGAGATGCTGCTGACGGCAAAGAAGAAAACCACCTACGGCGGCGCGGCGCTGGCCGATGCAGAGTTCACCTACCGCGCGCGATTCGATTTCGGGCAGCTCTACGCAATGATCAGCAAAGAGTTCCACTCCGACCTCAACCAGTCTGGGAAAGGGCATCCCTGGCCCACGGCCAAGCAGGAAACGAGCCGCGACCTGGTCATCGGGGGCACGCTCGAGGTCGACAATTTTCTGGCCGGGTGGCTCACCACGCTGATGCTGAAAAAGACCACCAAGACGGGCGTGGGGCCGTTTACCTACACCTCGATCTTCGAGCAGACCACGCGCATCGCCCCGGTTACCGACCTTTACTTCGCCGACAGCGCCGATGTGAAGTGGAAAGCGCAGGACCTGGTGATGACGGAACTGGCGATCTCCGGAGACAACAGCGGCCCGCTGTCAGCCACTTTTCAGATGCAGGGCAGCGGCCGCCACGCGGACGACGCCGTAACCCCGCCGGCGCTGCCCACGCGCACGCTTCTTCTGGGCAGCGACACCAGCATCCTGCTCGGTGCGCCGGGCGGGGCTGCCGCGATCGACATCGGGCGCCGCCACAATTGGGAGATGCGCTTCTCGGACGGCAGCTATCACCGCCGCGCGCCAGGAGGCGGGCTGTACGCAGTTCAGGCCAACATCGGGCTGCAGCGTTGCGGCGTGCGGGTGATGATTTCGGCCAAGGATGTGGACGACCTGCGCACCCTGATGATCGCCGATACCCTGCAGGAGCTGCAGATCAACACCAACTCCGGGGCCAACGCGCAGCTCAATGTGAAGTTCCTGAACGTGAAGTTTCCTCCGCGCCCGCCGCAATCGGAAAACGGCGAGGTAGTGTGGACCCTGGAAGCCGGCGAGCAGGACGTGCTGAAGGGCGCGGGCAACCTGGTGGAAGTCGTGGCCATCAATGACGAGGCCAACCACCTCGTCGCAGCGTAATCGTCCTTGCAGTACCGCGGCACCTCTTCGCTGCGGCCCCGGTTCTCCACCGGGGAACGAGGTCGGGGCCTTTAGGTTCCTGAAGGGCCCGGCCGAGGCCCGCACTTGAGCGGGCTGTCCGCGCAGTCAAAATTCCCCGTGGGGTGTGAAAGATGGCGGAGGAAAATACGGCGAGTGAAACTCAACGCGACCTGCTGCCTCTCGATTCCGAGGGCCGCGTCGTCTCCTGGACCATGCGAGGGACGGGCGCGCTGCGCAGGCACTTGTTCCGGCCGGTCACACCGGAGGCTGCGAGGAAATTCTGGAAAGACCTCAACCCGCTGATCGAGCCAGGCGGTCTCGAGCGCGCCAACGCCCAGGTGCTGGGCTCCTATCAGTCCCTGTGGATGGAGCTCATCCGCGGCGTCGAGGGTTATGCGCTGGCTGGCGGCCGCGACTTTGCGGCCCTGCCGGACTGGAAGCTGCGCGTCCCGCAGGGTGACCGCCGGCGGGCAATCGAATGGATGGTCGGGCCGCCTCCTTACGGCGCCGGCGTGAGCCCCGCAGACTCCGAGACTGAGTATGAGACGGGCTTCGATGTTGTGCGCCTGGATGCGCTGTGGAACGAAGATCCACCGGGCGCGATGCGGTGGCATACAGGCCTGACGCACAAATTCCAGCCGCGCACGGAACAGGAGGAGGCCGACCTGCGCGGCGAACTCTCCCGCCACTTCACCGTTGGCGGTTCGCGCCGCGGCCTCACGCGGCCGGCAACGCGCGCCCTGGTTCTGGTCCGCTTCTATGATCGGATGATCCGCGGAGTCGGAGGCTACGGGCTGAGCAGCCATGCGCTCGGCGAGCGCGAGGAAATCATTGCCAGGATGGATCCATTCCACAAACTTGCCGCGGTCGAGCGCTGGCTCGAAGGCAGCAGCGATGTTATCCAGCCCGACCCGCCACGACGCGTGGATGACGAGGAAGAAGAATGATTTGCGTCGCAGAGGACGCGGAAGGCCTGCAGATTGCAGCGCGCGAACTGCTTGAGGAGGAGCTCGCGAAGCGGCTGTTTGACGAGCTGGCGCCTCGGCTTGGCGCACGGCAACGAGTGAATGCCCGCCAGAATCTCGGTACCCAGCGCACGCTGGGAGCAGGCTATTACCTGCGTGCGGCGTTTCTGTTCTGGCTGGCGAGTCGCGTGGAGCGCGTCACCCTGATGGCCGAGGACTCTGAGGGCATCGAAGCAATACTGGCAGCAAGCGCTGCATTCCAGAGAGCGCATCCGCCGTGCCCGAACTGCGGCGAGGCGCTGGAGAGCGCCCTGTCAAATTCCTGCTGGTCCTGCAAGAAATCAGTGAGGGGAGGAGCGCCAGCCGGGCGATAGGATCCATGGCCTCCATTGCCATACAGATCGAAGTGGACGCCCAGGGCGCCATCACCGGATTCCGCCAGGTGCAGGGCGCGGGCCAGCAGATGGCCGGGGGCCTCGAAAGGTCCGGGCAGCAGGGCAATGTGGTGTTCACAAAACTCCGCAAGCAAACTGAACAAGCCCGCGACAGCGTGAACCTGCTCTCGAATAGCCTCGGCGTGCAGGTGCCGCGAGCGCTCGAGAAGGTGATTGCGCAGAGCCGCATCCTTGGTCCGGTGATGGCTTCCGCGTTCGGGATCGGAGTCATAGCCATCTTCGCCGGCGCGCTCATCAACCTGGTTGGCGGGGCCATCGTCAAAGTTATCGAGCACTTAAACGCTTTCCAGGACCGGCTGAACCAGCTCGAGGTTGAAAACGCGCGCTTCGGCAACAAGATCATCGAGGGAAGCATCGAGCGGGCTCGGAGGTTCCGCCTCGAGGCCGCGATGGCCGGCGCCGACGAAATACAGCGTATCGAGATCGAGGCCGACCAAGCGCGCGCCGAGATCCATCGGCAGCTGCAAATCGCCGTAGACAAATCAGATGTGGCAGCCGTCCGTGCGTTGCACGCCGAGCGGGTTGCGCTCGAAGAGGCTATGGCAGCGAAGATCGCCGCCATCCACGAACGACGGCAGAAGGAGAGCGATCGCAAAGCCTTCGAGTCGGCGATAAAGAACCTGGAAGCGATGATCGAAGCTGAGCGCCGCGTCGCTGAGGCCTTCGCAAAAGCGAACGCCAGTGCGCGCGACAAAGTGCGCGAGCTGCAGGACGCCAGCGTGCAAGCCGTCATCAGCTCGCTTGAGGGCGAGGCGCGCGTTCGCGCCGAGCTGGAACTTAAATCCGCCCTGCTGCTTGAAATTCGCGAGAAATATCGCGGCTTCCCCGAGGTCGTGCGCGCAGCCACGGACGCTGAGATCGTCCTCCAGCAGCAGGCCGCGGATCAAATCGCCAAGATTCGGGCGGCGCAGAACGAGAAAATGGTGCGCGAGTGGGAGGCTGCGGTGGACCGCATGGCCTCCGATCTGCGCTCGTTCTTCCGTGATCCGCTCGGCTTCCTGCTGCGCCAGTTCGAGGAGTTCGCGTCGAAGATCGCAGCCACCTTCCTGCTGCGTCTTCGTGGCGTCGGCGGGGCCGCTGGTGGTGGCGGGGGTCTGTTCGGTTCGCTCTTCGGCGGACTATTTGGAGCTGGCGGGTCCGGCGGCGGCGCTGGGGGATTCGGCTCTTTTTTGCGCGGCATCTTCGGGCTCGGCTCCGCAGGGGCAGCTCCCGCTGCGGCCGCGGGCTTCGTTGTGCCGCCGTCTTCACGCAATTTGCTCACGATGCCGTCCCTCTCCGGCGGCGGCGGACTAGCCGCGGGCTTCGTTGTGCCGCCGTCTTCACGCAATTTGCTCACGATGCCGTCCCTCTCCGGCGGCGGCCAGGCGGCGACAGGGTTACTGGCATCACTCGGCGGCGCAGCCGGAATCACGACACTTGGTCTCTCCCTGGCGATCCCGATCCTGACCGGCATCTTCGAACGCGAGGCACTACTCGCCCAGGGTCGCCGACAGTTGGGAGAGACTCTCCGAGCGCAGGGCGGGTTTGAACAACAGTTTCTGGGCCACGAGATCGATTTCCGCAGCTTCGCCACGCAGAGCCGAGGGGCATCGGAAGCAATTCCAAAATTGGACCTCTTTCTGCCTTTCCGGCAGCAGGCGTGGGAGCGGTTCGCAAAGGGCTGGATCCAGAACGCCCAGCTGGAGATTGCCCGGCGTGAGCGACGAAAGCTGATCGGAGAACTCCGCGCCCCGGAAGACACCGGCGCTCCGGCGCGAGCCGAGGGCGCAACCGTTGTGATCCGCAACTTGACGCTGACTGGCGCGACGGCGCGGACTGTGATCGCAGAAATCAATCGCGGCCTGGTCGGGCATGGACGCCAGCCGCTGCCGATCTAGGAGCACAGTTGGCCGAAACGGACGTACTGAACCCGAACGCCAGCGACCCCACAAATCCGTCGATGGGCTACGTCTTCGGCCGCCCGCAGGGCATCGTGCTGGAGCAGGCGGCAAGCGGGAAAGTTTACGGGCGCTTCCGTGCCGGCCGCGGCCACGTCTACGAGCTGACCTGGTCGGCGGTCGAGAAGACGACGATGGAGAAGCTGAAGCAGTGGGCGGAGCAGTACGAGCTCGGCTTCTTCACCTTCGTCGACCACGAGCGCAGCCGCCGCTACTCCGGCCGCTTCGTTCCCGACCGCTCGGGCCGCGGGCCGCTCGACATCACACCGCTCGCGAACAACCTCTGGAACATTGCCGGGACGTTCGAGGAGATGCCTGGGAAAGCGATGCAGACCTACCCTTCCGACTGGTTGAACCACGCCAAGTTCATCGAGGAGCGCGACGACGACCTGGCCGACACGGCCGCCTTCGTCGGGACCTGGACGCTCGAAGCGGCGCACGCCAATTTCCACCCGTCTGGCGGCGCCGGCCGGGCGTACTCGAACGCGAATACCGGCACGACTGACACGGCGAAGATCAAATATTTCGGCTACGGCTTCCGGCTGTGGTCGCGCAAGAACTCGAACCTCGGCATCTTCGAGGTTTCGGTGAAGCGCGTGCGCGATGGCGTGACCGTCGTCGCGGCCACGAACATCGACCTCTACGCCGCGGCCGACACGGCCAGCGCCGTGCTGCATACCTCGCAGAGCCTGGCGCTCGACTGGTACGAGGTGCAGCTCAAGGCGACGAATACGAAGAACGCGAGCTCGTCCGGGAACACGATCTACTTCGACGCGATCGAGGTGATGCGCTGATGGGCCGTGGCCTCACGACCGCCGAGAAGAACTACGCCGGGCCGCTCTGGTGGGCGCTGGAACTGACGCTGCGCTCCGGCGCGATCAAACGCTTCTCGGAGGCGGAGCTGTTTTTCGGCAGCCAGCAGTACGAGCCCTACCTGCGCCCGCCCGCGGCCGTCCGCCTGCGGCTCGACCCCGAGGCGCTCGATGAGGCCTCGCTCGTCCTCTCGAACGCCAACGGGATCGTGGGCGGCCTGCTCGAGACGGAAACCTTCCGCGATGCGAAGGCAACCTTGCGGCAGGTCCTCGTCGGCCTCGATTCCTCCGTGGTCGTTCTCTCGGGCCGCGTCGTCGAGCTCGGCGACGTTCTCGACGAAGTCCCGCTGCGCGTCCTCTCCGACTTCCAGCTCGGCCAGGTCGCCCTGCACCGCCGGCTGGCCGGCTCGCTCTGCTCACACCGCTTCGCCGACGGTGGCTGCGGCTACGACGCCGATACGATCTCCTGGGTGGTGAACATAGCAGAGCGCACGGCCACCGCGGTCGGCGACCAGGACATCGCTGACAGCGCGCTCGCAGAGACCGTCGACGCGCACAAAGACCGCTGGGTATTCGTTCGCGAGGCAACGCTCGGCCGCGGGCAGATCCGGCGGATCAAGTCGAACACGGCGACGACGTTCACGCTCTACGAGCCGTGGGTGACCAAGCCGACCGGCACGGTGAAGTTCGAGGTCGTCACCTTCACGAACGGCGCGCCAGCCGCGCTGTTGACTTCGACGACCGCGCGCATGGAGCGCACCGCCACCGGCGGGGCTTCGACCTATATCGAGGACACGGTGCTCGGGATGACGACCGACGAACACAAGCGTCGCTGGGTGCGCATAACGGCCGGGACCGGCAGCGGGCAACGGAAGCGGATCGGCTCGAACACGGCGACGCGGCTCACGCTGGAAGCCGGCTCGACGTTCGCACCGGCGCCCGATGCGACCAGCGTCTTCCGCGTGCTCTTCGACAAATGCAATCTTGACCTCTACGACAACTGCGAGGCGCGGGCGCGCACCCACGAGTTCTCCGGCTTCCCCACGCTGACGCAGATCATCCGCCAGCAGAACCGCGTCGGCGAAGAGGTCGAGCACCCCGACCTGCTCTTCCGAGGCTGAGATGGCGCTGATCTCCGAAGGGCACATATCGACCGACCGGCCGCTGATCAAGCAGAAGCCGAAGGTCGTGGACACGCTCGGCTCCGGAGCGGGCCGGCCGCTCATCTGGGCTTACGGTCGGCACCTGATAGGCGGGAACATCATCGCCGAGCTGCCACTCACTGGCGGCAACACGGCCGTGCTCATCGCGCTCGGTGAGGGCGAGTGGGAGGGGGTTGAAGCGCTGTGGGTGAACGGGATCCCGTTCGACATCACCGACACGAGCATCTTCCACTTCCACCCCGGCACGGACGGCGAGGCTGGAGTCGAGACTGCTCCGGGAACGCGCAACCAGAAGATATGCTCGTTCTTCCCGACGACGTTCTGGCCGCAGGTCACCTTCGCGCGCACGACCTACATCGCGCTCTTGCTCAAGCCCGACATCGGCGCGCCCGACCGCGGCTTCCAGGTCCAGGGCATCTACAAGACGCGGAGGGTCCGCATCTTCGACTCCGCCGGAGTGCAGACCGGCTACGCCTACAGCGCGAACCCGGCCGACTGCCTGCTCGACCTGCTCATCGAGCGGAAGGTAAAGCCGCGGGCACTGATCAACGAGGCGCTGACGGCCGCCGAGAAGCTGTTTTTTGACTTCGCCGCTTTCGACGCCTGGCGGACGGCCTGCAACGTCTCGGTGAACGGGAAGCCACGCTGGGAGTGTCACCTTCTCTGGAACTCTCACGGCGCGCTGCAGGATGCCGTCAATCAGGTGCTGGCCTCTGGCCGCGCCTACCGCGTCTTCAAGGGAGGCAAATTCTCTCCGGTGCATGACGAGAGCCGAGCGTCGGCGCTCACGCTGGGGATGGACCAGCTCACCATCGAGGACTTCGCGCTTCCCGAGAAGGAGCTCAGAACGCTGCCGAATGTCGTCAGGGTCAAGTACCGCGACCTCGACGCGGGGCTCGGCCGCGGGACGCTCTCCTCGGTTGGGACCGCCGTGACTGGCGTCGGCACTGATTTCCTGCGCTTCTTCAAGAAGGACCACGCCATCCAGGTACGAGCCGGCTCGCAGCAATGGGAGACGCGCAGGGTATCGAGCATCACCAGCGACACAGCGCTCACGCTGACCTCTGCGTTCTCGGCGAATCAGGCGGCCGGGACGATCTACGGAAACCCGGGACTCGACTTCAAGGAAGACTACCGCGACGTCGAGGACCACGACCTGCAGGATCAATCGGGCATTATCACCAACCCGGAGGAGAATTCCATAGAGATCGGCGCTTCGACGCCGGACCGCGCCGAGCGGCTGGCGCGGTATTTTCTGGCCAAGGTCACCAAATCGAAGCAGCTCCAGGCCCGGGCGTGCACCGGAGTCGCTGGACTCGTCGACCTACTGCCAGGCGACGTCATCACCGGACCGTCGAAGCGCGATTTCTCGACCACGCGCGAGTACCGCATCCTCGAGCTCGAGGAGTTGCCGGACGGCGGGCGCCGCCTGCTCGCCGAGGAGTTCGACGCGGCAATTTTCTCTGACAGCTTCGGGCCGCAGCAGCCGACGGCACCGGTGCTGCCAGCGGTGCACGAACCCTACAATCTGCGCGGCTATCACGCCGCGGCGGCTCGGGCCATCTCTTCAACGAACCGCAGCGGAGCGACCGACGCCAGCGGTAGCTGGGTGACCGTAGCGAGCTGGACGCTGACGCTGCCGCGCGGTGCGACGAAGTACACAGGCTCGATCAGCAGCATCACCGGCCTCTCGGCTGTCAAGAAGGCGCGGCTGAAAATCGGCTCAGCAATCAGCAACGAGGTCAGCGGCGCCGGCGGCGGGATCGTGACGCTCAACGACCCGCCGACAGGAGCGGTCACGGTCGAGCTGCAGGGACAGGACGATGCCTCGAATACCTGCACGCCGACGTTCGTGCAGAAGACCTACACGGACCAGGATGAGGCACAGTTCACATGATGAAACGCTGGTGCATCGCCGAGCTTTCCGTAGACCGCACGCCGATCGGCGTAGCCGACCGGGCCGCGGCGTGGGCGAGGCGCGCCCTGTTGCCTGACGGCCGCTTGCTCGTCGAGGCCGAGTGGGACCAGCAGCAGCTCATCGAGGCAGAGCGCGATCCCACCGTGACCGTCCTACCATCGCTCTCGGCGCCGGCCGCGACCTCGCTGCACGCCGCTCTGCTATCGCTGCTCGCGATCTGGGGTGTCGCGCTCGGTCCGACGGACGACGTGCAGCAGGCGCTCAGAAAGCTGCGGGCCGCGCTCGGCCTCGGCGTCGAGGATTTCCGCGTCGACAAGGAGTTTTAGGGGAGGAGAGCAGTTCACCCCGGTTCGATCCGGGACAAACGAAACGGAGCATCACCTCCGCAACGGGCTGAAGCCCTGCTCTCCGCTGTGCCGGCCTTGAGAGGTGCACAGCGCGGCGGAGAGTATCGCGTGGCAAGGCTGCCTGACAAGGAGACGCGATGCTCCGTTCACCACTCCGATGGCTGGGGGGCAAATTCCGACTACGGTTCGCCAGAGCCCAAGAGAAGGATGCTGGCCGCGTCCGGAGTGGGGGCGGGTGGTCG
>Ga0247727_10020169_pt1 | contig 10227 bp, 9 predicted proteins | sample WisWelCaveWW1625_FD_202498 | JGI IMG/M metagenome (GOLD analysis project Ga0247727, IMG submission 202498) | Biofilm microbial communities from Wishing Well Cave, Virginia, United States - WW16-25 | ecosystem: Environmental > Aquatic > Deep subsurface > Groundwater > Cave microbial mat | place... | reverse complement strand
TCCGGCGCGGGCAAGACGAAGGTGGCGATCCTCGGCGCGGGCCACGGCGGCACCGCCATGGCCGGGCACCTCGCGCTCCTCGGCTTCGAGGTGACGGTGTGCTCGCTCTACGGGCGCGAGCTCGACGCGGTCGAGGAAAGGGGCGGCGCCGAGCTCGTCGGCGAGGAGGTGTCGGGCTTCGGCAAGTACGCTCGCATCGAGCGCTCGATCGACAAGGCGATCGCCGGCCAGGACCTGATCATGATCGCCGCGCCCGGCGTCGCGCACCGCGTCTACGCGACACTCCTCGCGCCGATCCTCGAGGACGGCCAGGTCGTCGTCCTGAACCCCGGCCGCACGGGCGGCGCGCTTGAGTTCGCGCGAGTCCTCGAGCGCTTCGCCTGCAGCGCCCGGATCGTCCTCGGCGAGGCCCAGACCTTTGTCTATGCGGCGGAGTCGCGCGGGCCGGGGCGTGTCGAGATCCTGAAGGAGAAGTTCACGGTGCGCGCGGCGGCGATCCCGGCGGCGGACAACGACCGGCTCCTCCCCGTGCTCCAAGGCCTCTACCCGCAGATGGAGGCCGGGGAGAACGTCCTCGAGACGTCGATCAACAACGTCGGCGGCGTCATCCACCCCACCGTCATGCTCCTGAACGTCCACATCCTCGAGGAGGCGGCCGCCGGCGCCGACCGCCGCTTCTACAAGAACCAGGTCGGCCCGACGGTCGCGGGCCTCGTCATGGAGAAGATGGACGCCGAGAAGTGCGCCGTCGGCCACGCGCTCGGCCTCGGCGGGATCTGGCCGACGAAGCAGTGGTACGAGGAGTCCTACCACGTCGGCGGCGAGAGCCTCTGGGAGGCGATGCAGCGGAATCCCTACTACGAGGGCTTCCACGCCTCCACGCACCTTCTCGGCTACAACCACGTCCTCGACGAGGTCCCGAACTCGCTCGTGCCGATCTCGGAGCTCGGCAGGGCCCTCGGCGTCGAGACGCCGATGACGGACGTCATCGTCGACCTCGCCTGCGCCATGTGCGCGATCGACTTCCGGGCGCACGGCCGTACGCTCGAGGTGCTCGGCCTCGCCGGGAAGACGCGCGAGGAGATGCTCGCCTACGTCGACTCGGAGCCGCTCGGCGGGCGCTCGCGGACGGTGGGCATCGCTCGGCCGCTACAGCAGTTCGCCTGATGAGCGCAACGGACCGCGAAGCGGGCTCGCTCCGGTCGGCGTACTACGCCACGCGGCCGATCAGCCGCGACAACCTCGTCCCCGAGGACCCGGCGCTCGGGCTCATCGCGTTCTCGAGCCCGTTCGATCCCGCGCCTTCCATCCGGATCGAGGAGGGCCGCGTTGTCGAGCTCGACGGGAAGGCGGAGGCGGACTTCGACCTGATCGACGAGTTCATCGCGCGCCACGGAATCGACGTCTCGGCGGCCGAGGAGGCGATGGCGCTCGACACGCTCGCCTTCGCCCGCATGCTCGTCGACCCGGGCGTGCCGCGCCGGGAGATCACCCGCCTCGTCGCCGGCATGACGCCCGCGAAGATCGCCGAGACGCTTGCGCTCCTGACGCCGGTCGAGATCCTCCAGGCCATGCAGAAGATGCGCGTGCGCCGGACGCCCTCGATCCAGGCGCACGTCACGAACCGGGTCGACCACCCGCTCCTGATCGCCGCGGACGCGGCCGCAGCCGCCGCGCTCGGCTTCCGCGAGCTCGAGACGACCGTGCCGATCCTGCGCGACGCGCCCTCGAACGCGCTCGCGCTCCTCGTCGGGAGTCAGGTGGCGGCCGCCGGCGCCCTCACGCAGTGCTCGGTCGAGGAGCGCCTGGAGCTCGAGCTCGGCATGCGCGGGCTCACGACCTACGCGGAGACGGTGTCCGTCTACGGCACCGAGCAGGTCTTCGTGGACGGAGACGACACGCCCTGGTCGAAGGCCTTCCTCGCCTCCTGCTACGCGTCGCGCGGCCTCAAGATGCGCTTTACGTCGGGCTCGGGGGCCGAGGTGCTCATGGGCGCGAGCGAGGGGAAGTCGATGCTCTACCTCGAGGCGCGCTGCATCGCGGTCACGCGCGCGGCCGGCTCCCAGGGCGTCCAGAACGGTGGCATCGACGGCGTCAACGTGACCGCGTCCGTGCCGGACGGGATGCGCGAGGTGATCGCCGAGAACCTGTGCGTGATGATGCACGACCTCGAGTCGTGCACCGGCAACGACACCCTCATGTCGGCCTCGGACATCCGCCGCACCGCGCACACTCTGCCGCTCCTCCTCGCCGGCTCGGACTTCCTCTTCTCCGGCTTCGGCTCCATCCCCGCCTACGACAACGCTTTCGGACCCTCGAACTTCAACGCCGAGGATCTCGAGGACTACCTCGTCGTGCAGCGCGACTGGGGCTTCGAGGGCGGTCTCCGTGCGCGCAACGAGGCGGAGCTGCTCGCGTTGCGGCGCCGGGCGGCCGAGGCGTGTCGCGCCGTCTTCGAGGAGCTCGGGCTCGCCTCGTTCACCGACGAAGACGTCGACGCCTGCGTTCTCGCCCACGGGAGCCTCGACGTCCCCGAGCTCGCGCCCGACCTTGTGCCCTCGGCGGGCGAGCGGGTGATGGAGGGCGGCGTGACGGTGCTCGACGCCGTGCGAGCGCTCGCGGAGCACGGCTACGAGGCCGAGGCGGAGCGTGTCGTCGAGATGCTCCGCCAGCGCCTCCTCGGCGATTTCCTCCAGACGTCGGCGATCTTCGACGAGGACATGCACGTCCTCTCGAGCCTGACCGACGCGAACGACTACGCAGGGCCCGGCTCGGGCTACCGCATGTCGCACGAGCGGCGGGCCGAGGTCGCGGCCGTACGCCAGGTCTGGTCGCCGGCCGACCTCGCCGCCGAGCAGGCGCGCGCGGCGGGATGCCTGCGCCTCTCGGAGCTCGGGCCGGCGCGCGTCCGGGTGCGGCCCGACGAGGTCGTCGTCGGACTCTCGCCTGCCTTCGCCGAGGAGCTCTGGGCGGCGCTCAGCGGCATGACCGTGGCCGAGGTGCTGCGCCAGGTCCTGGCCGGGATCGAGGAGGAGGGCGTGGGGAGCCGCCTCGTGCGGATCCGTCGCTCGATCGACCTCGGCAACATCGGCTGGACGGCGGCGCGGCTCTCGGGCTCGGGGATCGGGATCGGCCTGCAGGCGAAGGGGACCGCGCTCATCCACCGCGCCGACCTCCCGCCGCTCGGGAACCTCGAGCTCTTCTCGATCGCGCCGCGCGTGACCCCGGAGCTCTACAGAGCCCTTGGCCGGAACGCGGCGCGCTACGCGAAGGGCGCCGAGGCGGAGCCGCTCCTCCTTCCCGAGTCGAGCGAGCCGCTCGGGCCGCGCTACCACGCGCGCGTCGTCGCCATGGTCGCGGTCGAGAGGCGGCATTCGCAGCCGGCCGACCCGGTCGAGCTGGAGGCGTCGTGGCCGAGCTGACCTACCCGCTCTCCGACGGAAGCCGCGACGCCGTCCTGACCGCAAGCGGCCGCCCTGTCTCGGCAATCACGCTCGAGGCTGTGCTCGCCGGGGAGATCGGGGAGACCGACGTGCGCATCGCCGGAGAGACCCTCCTCCTCCAGGCTGACTTCGCCGAGCGGGGCGGGAACCGCCAGCTCGCGGAGAACCTCCGCCGAGGCGCCGAGCTCGTCGCCTTCTCCGACGACGAGCTGCTCGTCTTCTACGAGAAGCTCCGGCCCGGGCGCTCGACCGCGGCCGAGCTGGACGAGCTCGCCGAATCCCTGGCCGCGCGCGAGGCCGAGCGCTGCGCCGCGCTCGTGCGCGAAGCGCGGGCCGCGTACGTCCGTCGCGGCCTGATCGCCTGAGCGCGTGCTGGTCGCCGGCGTAGACGTCGGCAACTCGACGACCGAGGTCGCCGTCGCGCGGCTCGAGCCCGGCCGCGAGCCGGAGTGGCTTCTCGTCCTGCGTCGCGAGACGACCGGGGCGAAGGGCTCGGTCGCCTGCGCCGAGGGCGTCGCCGACCTCGTCGGACGCGCCGAGCGGCGGCTCGGGGAGCGAACGCACCTCCTCTTGCTCGCCGAGCTCCACCCCGTCGAGGCCGGCCTCATCGAGCTCGGCCGGCTCGAGGAGCTCGACCTGGCGCGGACGGCGATCGCCCGCCCGGCGAGCTCGACTCCGTCGGGCTCGGGGGTCGCGGCGGGGACGCTGCGCTCGCTCGCCGAGCTCGCCGCCTCGCCTGGGCGGGAGCCCGTCGTCGCCGTCGTCACGGATACGGACTTTGAGGAAGCGGCGGGCCTCTTGCGCGAGGCCCGGTCCCGGGGCGGGGCGATCACGGCGGTGATCGCCCAGAGAGACGACGCCGTGCTGATCGGGAACCGCTTCGACCGCTCGATCCCGATCGTGGACGAGGTCGCCGATGCCGGCGAGCTTCCGCTCGGCACGCTTGCAGCCGTCGAGGTCGCACCTCCAGGCGCGGAGGTCGAGCACCTGTCCGATCCCCTGCGACTCGCCGTCCTGCTCGGGCTCAGTCCTGAGGAGGCGCGCGCGGCGCGGCACGCCGCCCGGGCCGTGGCGGGTCACAGGGCCGCGATCGTCGCGCGCGCGCCGAGGGACGAGTCGCGCCGGGCTGGGAAGGCAGCGGAAGCGCCGATCACGCTCGTCGGAGCGGACGGCGCCGAGCGCCCGTTCGACGAGCGCGAGACCCCGCCCCCGCCCGGGGCCGTACGGGCCGTCCGTGGAGCAGCCGGCGACCGCGACGGGCTGCTCGACCTCTTGTGGTGCCCGCTGCCGGCCCCGCCGGACGACCCCGGCTTCGCCCGCCGCCTCGCGCGGCGTCGAGCCGTGGCGCTCGCGCTGCTCGCGCGCGGTGACTCGGGCGGGCTCCTCGACGCGCTGGCGCAGCTCTGCCCGGGCGGCGCCCGCGTGGTAGCGCGCGAGTCGGAGGCGGCCGTCTTGGGCACCTCGACGACGCCGGGCGCCGGCCGGGCACCGTTCGTCCTCGACCTCGGCGGCGGCACCGTGGATCTTCACCGCGGCGCCGAGCAAGCGGTGTCCACGGCGGGGGCGGGCGAGCTCGTGACGAGAATCTGCGGGGCACTGCTCGGCTGCGACACGACGACCGCCGAGCGGGCGAAGCGCTTCCGCTCGGCCAGAGCCGAGACGCCCTTCGTCCTCCACCACGAGGACGGGAGCCGGAGCTTCCTCGGCGAGCCCGCCCCACCGGCGGCGCTCGCCCGCCTCTGCGTGCTCGACGGCGGGGAGCTCCGCCCCCTCGACGCCGTGCTCGCGCCCGAGGTCTGGCGCGGCCTGCGCCGCGCCGCCAAGCGCGACGTGATCGCGCGCAACGTGCGGCGGGCGATCGACGCCGCGGGCGGAGTCCCGCGCGGCGAGCTCGTGACGCTAGTCGGCGGCTCCGCATGCGACGGCGAGGTCGTGGACGCGGTCGCCGCCGAGCTCGCCGACCTCGACGTCGCCGTCGCGCGCGGCGACGTCCTCGGCCGCCACGGCCCGCGGGCGGCGGTCGCCGTCGGGCTCGTCCTCGCCTTCGCCCGCGGGGGCGCCCGATGAAGGTCGTTGCGCTCCTCGCCGACCCGGCGCTCGAGCGGGACCTGGCGGCCGGGTTCGAGGAGGAGGGCGTGCCGCTCCGCTGTGAGGCGACTGCCGGCGACGCCGAGGCGCTGGCGCGCGCGGCAGCGCGCGCCGCCGAACTCGGCCTCGGCATCGGAGGCGACGCGCACCGGCTCGTGCTCGTCCTCGCCGCGGCTCCCGGCCGGCCCTACCTCGAGGCGCCGCCGGACCGCGCGCGGGCCTTCGCCCAGGCGGCAGCCCGGGTTGCGGCCCGGCGCCCTATCGGCCGCGCGCTAGCCTGATCCGCGGGTCGCGCGGAGCTCCGCGATGCGGATGATCTCCTCCCAGCGGCCCTTGCCGAAGCGGCCCGCGTGCTGGAGACCCTCCTCCGCGAGCCTGCGGATCTCCGCCTCGACCGCGGGGTCGTGCGTCGCGTAGGCGGCATCCGTGAGAAGGCGAGCGGCCTGCTTCTCGTGCCCGGCCCCCAGCTCCCGGCGCGCCTCCTCGATCGTCCCGGCAACGTCCATCTCGACCTCCTCGTCCCGCGACTTAATTGTCTCTGATGATACCAAGTGCGCGGCCAAACCGCGCGAGATCCACGGACCAGCGCCGAAAAGACATGACAGAAGCGGACCATGTCCCGGGGTCAGACCCCAGGACATGTCCGAAGCGCGGAGGCCGCTCCGCTAGGGCGATCGCGGGTGCGTCAAGGGTGTCACAACTTCGTCGCGAACTGCCCACACGGCGCCCGATAGACGGCGCGCCGCGCGGATGGAAGCCAACCCCGGGGTTCCGCCCCGGACGTATCTCCGCTCAGACGCCGCCGAGGACTACCAGCCGCTCCTCGGTCATCTCCCGCACCGCGTAGGCCGGCCCCTCCTTCGTGTTGCCGGAGGCCTTCGTGCCCCCGTACGGCATCTGATCCACCCGCCACTCGGGCGCCTCGTTGATCATCACGCTGCCGAACTCGAGCCCCGCCGTCGCCTTGACGGCAGGCTCGATCGAGCGCGTGAAGATCGCCGACTGGAGCCCGTACTCGGTCGAGTTCGCGAGCGCGAAGGCCTCCTCGAGCGAGTCGTACGGGACGACGGAGCAGACCGGCCCGAAGATCTCCTGCGAGCAGACCTTCATCTCGGGGGCGACGCCCGTGAGCACGGTCGGCCGGATGAGCCCGTCCTCCTCGACGCCGCCTGTCGCGACGGTCGCCCCTCCGACCCTCGCCTCCTCGATCCACGCGAGGATGCGGTCGTGGCTCCCGCGGTCGATCACCGGGCCGACGTCCGTCGTGTCCTCGCCCGGGTCGCCGACACGCAGCGCCTCGACCTTCGGCACGAGCCGCCCCATGAAGTCGTCGAACACCTCACGCCGCACGTAGACGCGCTGCACCGAGACGCAGGTCTGGCCCGCGAAGGAGAATGCGTGCGTCGCCACCTTGGAGGCGGCGAGCTCGAGGTCGGCGTCCGCCTCCACGATGACCGGCGACGCGTTGCCGAGCTCGAGCGAGACCTTCTTCCTGGCCGCGCGTGACCGGATCCCCCAGCCGACCTCAGAGGAGCCGGTGAAGGTGATCATGCGCACGCGGTCGTCTTCGACGAGGACCTGGCCGATCTCCGCGGCCGACCCGGGCAAAACGTGCAGCCAGCCCGCCGGGAGCCCCGCCTCCTCGCAGATCGCGGCGAGCCGAAGCGCGCTCACCGGCGTCTGGCTCGCCGGCTTCAGCACGACCGCACAGCCCGCGGCGAGCGCCGGGGCGAGCTTGTGCGCGACGAGGTTCAGTGGGAAGTTGAACGGCGTGATCGCCCCGATGACGCCGATCGGCACGCGAACCGTCCAGGCGATGTGACCGGCGCCGGGCTGCGTGCCCGTGATGGGGACGACGTCGCCGGCGAGCCGCCGCGCCTCGCCGGCGGACAGGGTGTACGTGTTGACGGCGCGCGCGGACTCGATGCGCGCGTTCTTGATCGGCTTGCCGGCCTCGGCGGAGATCGCCCGGCCGAGTTCCTCGTTCCGCTCCTTGATGAGGGCGGCGACGCCGTCGAGGATCTCCGCGCGCTGCCAGGAAGGAAGCGGATCGCGCATCGCGCGCGCGGCCGCGTCGACTGCGCGCCGAGCCTCGGCTGCGCCCGCGCGCGCGACTTTCGCCACGACCTCGCCGGAGTAGGGCGAGCGCACCTCGAGGTGCGAGCCGGTGTCGATCCACTCGCCGTCGAGGTAGATCCTCTCGGTGGTCGGTGGGGCGGCGACGGTGGCCATGGGGGCCTCCTTTCAACGCGCCGGGACGGCGCGCACTGGGATCGACTTGAAACCGTTGATGAAGTTCGAGCGGAGCCGCACCGGCGGTCCGGTCAACTCGAAGCGTACCCGCCGCGCGAGGATCTCCTCGAGGAGAATCCGGATCTCGAGCCGGGCGAGGAACGCCCCCAGGCAGAAGTGCGGGCCGCCTCCGCCGAACGTGACCTGGTCGTTCGGGGTGCGCCCGACGTCGAACCGGAACGAGTCGGCGAAGACCTCCTCGTCGTAGTTCGCCGACAGGTACCAGAGCGCGACCTTGTCGCCCTCCCGGATCGGCTTCCCGCCGATCTCGGTGTCGCGGGTCGCTGTGCGGCGGAAGTAGATGATCGGCGTGCCGAAGCGGAGGATCTCCTCGACCGCCGTCGGCATGAGCGACGGCTTGGCGGCGAGCCGCTCGAGCTCGTCCGGGTGCTCCATGAGCGCGAGGATCCCCTGCGAGATACCCGTCCGGGTCGTTTCGTTGCCCGCGAAGATGAAGAGCTCGAAGAAGTTCGTGTACTCGGTGTCCGTGAACTGCTCGCCGTCCACCTTGGCATGGACGAGCCGCGAGACGAGGTCGCCGGCCGGGTTCTGCCGGCGCTTCTCGCCGATCTGGCGGCCGTACTCGAAGACGTGCAGCGCCGCCGGGCTGCCGAAGGGGAGCAGGCGCGGGTCGACGTCGCTCGCGTAGCGAACCGGGTCGGGCACGTGCTCGGGGTCTGTCGCCCTGGCGAGCTCGCTCGTCCACTCGATCAGCTCGGGGGCGTCCTCCTGGGGCAGGCCGAGGACCGAGATGAGGATGGTGATCGGGAGCGGCTCCGAGATCTCGGTCACCCAGTCGAACTCCCCCTTCGCGAGCGCCTTGTCGAGCAGGTCGCCCGCGACCTGGCGCGTGAAGTCCTCGTAGTCGCGCACCTTCTTCGGCGTGAACGCCGAGCTGACGAGCTTGCGGAGCCGGGTGTGCGCCGGCGGGTCGGTCTCGATCATCGACTGGCGCGCGGCCAGCGCGTCGGGCTCGCGGTCGTCGAGCGCGATGTGGCCGATCTGCGAGGAGAACGTCTCCGGGTCCTTGCCGACGGCGATGTTGTCTGCGTGCTTCGCCAGGAGCCAGAAGCCGCCTCGGTGCCCGGGCCAGGGATGCCAGTGAACGGGGTCCTCCGCACGCAGGCGCGCGAGCGTCTCGTGCGGCACGCCCTGCCCGTAGACCGCCGGGCTCGCCACGTCGACGTTCGCCAGATCGTCCTCGACCACGGCCACGCTCACTCTCACCTCCTCGGGTCGGTTCTGCCGAGCCCGAGCCAGAGGGCTCTCGTGGACTCGACATGGCGCACCATAGCTTCGCGCGCGCCCTCCGGGTCTCTCGAGGCGAGCGCGCGCAGGATCTCGCGGTGCTCCGTGTCGGCGAGGCCGGCGGCCGCGCGAGGCACCGTGCCGAGCTTGGCGATCCGGTAGACCTCAGCCCGGATCTCCGCCACCTGCGCGACGAGGCGCGAGGAGCCGGACGCGTCCGCGATCACGAGGTGGAAGAGCGTGTCGCGCTCGCTCCACGGCTCGAAGTCGGGCGTCGCCTCCATCTCGGCGGCCAGTCGCTCGAGATACTCGACCTGCTCCGGGGTGGCGCGCTCGGCGGCGAGGCTCGCCGCGCCGCCCTCGACGACGCAGCGGTAGTCGGCAAGATCCGAGAGCTCCGCCTCGGTCGGCAGGGACTCGCCGTCGAGGAGGCCGGCGGCCGAAGCCGCCGCGCGGACGAAGGTACCTCCCCCGCGGCCGCGCTGCGTCTCGAGGACGCCTGCGCCGCGGAGGATCGTGAGCGCGGCACGAAGCGTCACCGGGGAGATGCCGAGGTCCTCCGCCAGCCGGCCCTCGGGCGGCAGCCGGTCGCCGGGGCGAAGGAGCCCCATGCCGACCGCACGGCCGAGCCGCGCCACGGTCTCGGCCACGGCGCTTCCCCCACGGACCGGCGTGAAGACCGTGCGCTCGACGAGGCTCTGCAGGACGTGGCGAGCTTCGGTCTCGCTCGTGCCGATCACGCTCACGCTGTCACTGCCCTCCCAACCTCCCGAGCGAAGCGACGGGACACAATTACTGCCCCGGAAAATGCGCAGCATTTTCCGGGGAAACCTCGGCGCCGGCGAGGATGACCTCCTCGAGCTCTAGGCTCCCGTGCGCCTCGCGGACGTGGGCCTGCGCGGCGGCGACGAGCTCGTCGTCGGAGCCCGCCGCGACGACCTCGCCGCAGCCGACCTCCAGGCACTCCCAGCGCTTCAAGGTCAGCCCGCCTCCACGCCGACGACGAAGTCGATCGCCGGGTCGAGGATCTGGTCGACGAGCGACTGGTCAGGCGTGATCCCCATCTCGCGGCAGCGGTTTCTGTAGTGGCGCACCTTCTGGCGCTGGTACTTGTCCAGGTCGAGCCCGGGGACGTTTCGCTGGTACTCGAGCATGC
>Ga0247727_10020168_pt1 | contig 10227 bp, 4 predicted proteins | sample WisWelCaveWW1625_FD_202498 | JGI IMG/M metagenome (GOLD analysis project Ga0247727, IMG submission 202498) | Biofilm microbial communities from Wishing Well Cave, Virginia, United States - WW16-25 | ecosystem: Environmental > Aquatic > Deep subsurface > Groundwater > Cave microbial mat | place... | reverse complement strand
ATCGTGATCGCCGCCGTCAGCGTCGTCTTCCCGTGATCCACGTGGCCTATCGTCCCCACGTTCACGTGCGGCTTCGTGCGCTCGTACTTCTGCTTCGCCATCGAAACGGTCCCTCCAAGCGGCGCCGGCCCTATCGGGCCGCGGCGCTCAGCTTCCTTTCACCTTGGCGACGATCTGTTCCGCCATCGCCGCCGGCATTTCCTCGTAGCGCGAGAACTGCATCGAATAGACCGCCCGGCCCTGCGTGATCGAACGGAGGCGCGTCGAATACCCGAACATCTCCGAGAGCGGAACCGAGGCCGCCACCACCCGCGCGTCGGAGCGTTGGAACATGCCCCCGATGCGCCCGCGGCGCGAGCTCAGGTCGCCGATCACGTCGCCCATGTACTCCTCGGGCACCACCACTTCGACGTCCATGATCGGTTCGAGGAGCTTCGCGCCGGCCTTGGCCGCCGCCTCCTTGAACGCCATGGAGCCGCAGATCTTGAAGGCCATTTCCGACGAGTCGACCTCGTGGTACTGGCCGTCCGTCAGGCTCACCTTCACGTCGACGACGGGGTACCCGGCAATGATGCCGTTCTCCATCGCCTCGAGAATGCCGCGCTCCACCGCCGGGATGTATTCCCGGGGGATGGCGCCGCCCTTGATCTTGTTCTCCCAGACGAAACCCGTCCCCGGAGGAACCGGCTCGACGTCGATCGACACGTCGGCGAACTGACCGCGCCCGCCCGTCTGCTTCGAGAAGCGCGTGCGCTGCTCGACGCTCCGGGTCAGCGTCTCCTTGTAGGCGACCTGCGGCTTGCCGATGTTCGCCTGAACGCTGAACTCGCGGACCATGCGATCCACCAGGATCTCGAGGTGCAACTCCCCCATCCCCGAGATGAGCGTCTGTCCCGAGTCCTCGTCCGTCTTCACGCGGAACGTCGGGTCCTCGTCCTGCAGCTTGCCCAGCGCCGTCGCCATCCGCTCCTCGTCCGTCTTCGTCTTCGGCTCGATGGCGACCTGGATGACCGGCTCGGGGAAGTGCATCTGTTCGAGGATGATCGGGCTGTCCTTGATGCAGAGGGTGTCGCCGGTGTGGACGTTCTTCAGGCCCACGGCCGCGGCGATCTCTCCGCAGAAGACCTCTTCCCGGTCCTCGCGCTTGTTGGCGTGCATCTCGACGATCCGGCCGAGGCGCTCGCCCTGCTCCTTGTTCGCGTTGTAGATGTGCGTGCCGGCCTTGATCTTCCCCGAGTAGACGCGGAAGAAGGTCAACTTGCCGACGTACGGGTCGGTCATGATCTTGAACGCGAGCGCGGCGAATGGCTCGTCGTCCGAGACCTTCCGCTCCTCGTGCTCCAGCGTCTTCGGGTTCATGCCCGAGACCGGCGGCTTGTCGAGCGGCGACGGCAGGTACGCCACCACCGCGTCGAGCAGCTTCTGCACGCCCTTGTTCTTGAACGCGGTCCCGCCCAGCACCGGAACGATCTTGCTGCCCAGGGTGCCGGCGCGGATGGCCCGAAGGATCATCTCCCGCGTGACCTCCTTGCCTTCAAGGTACGCGTGGAGCATCTCCTCGTCGTGCTCCGCGACCGCCTCGAGGAGGTGGTGGCGGGCGTCGACCGCGGCCTTCATGAGATCCCGCGGGATCTCCGACTCGCTGTACATGGCCCCCAGCTCCTCGGTGCTGTAGGTGATCGCCTTCATTTCGATGAGGTCGATCATCCCGGTATACACGTCGCCGAGGTGAACGGGGTACTGAAGCGGCACGGCGTTCGCGCCCAGCCGATCCTTCATCATCGTCACGACATACGCGAAATCGGCGCCGACGCGGTCCAGCTTGTTGACGAACGCGATGCGCGGGACGCCATACTTGTCGGCCTGGCGCCAAACGGTCTCCGACTGCGGCTCGACGCCGCCCACGCCGCAAAAGACGGCGACCGCGCCGTCCAGAACACGCAACGACCGCTCCACTTCGACGGTGAAGTCGACGTGGCCGGGCGTGTCGATGATGTTGACCTGATGTTCTTTCCAGAGACAGGTGGTCGCGGCCGAGGTGATCGTGATGCCGCGTTCGCGCTCCTGCTCCATCCAGTCCATGGTGGCGGCGCCGTCATGGACTTCGCCCATGCGATGCACCTTCCCCGTGTAATAGAGGATGCGCTCGGTGAGCGTCGTCTTGCCGGCATCGATGTGGGCCATGATGCCGATGTTTCGCATATGAGAAAGATCGTACTGCCGGGGCACGATAAACCTTGTCCTAACTCGCCGTTACCAGCGGTAGTGTGCGAATGCCTTGTTGGCCTCCGCCATCTTGTGAGTGTCTTCTCGCTTCTTCACGGCACCGCCCTCGTTCTTCGAGGCGGCGATCAGCTCGGCGGCCAGCCGTTCGGCCATGGTGTGGTCCGGACGCGAGCGGGCGAAGGAAATGAGCCAGCGAAGGGCCAGCGCGTTACGCCGGTCCTGGCGAACCTCCACCGGGACCTGGTACGTGGCGCCGCCGACGCGGCGTGACTTCACCTCGAGGATCGGCTTCACGTTGTTCAGCGCCGACTTCAGCACGGTCAACCCGTCCGTCCCCGACTTCTTCTCGATGACGTCCATGGCCCCGTAGAAGATCCGCTCCGCGGTGCTCTTCTTGCCCGCGAGCATCAGGCTATTGATGAACCGGGTGACCAGCACGTTGCTGTACCGGGCGTCCGGCTTCAGGTCCCGCTTCTTGATATAGGCCGCGCGACGCATGGTTCCTTACTATCCCTTCTTCCGTTTGGTGCCGTACTTGGACCGGCTCTGGTTCCGCCCGTCGACGCCCGAGGCGTCCAGCGTGCCGCGGACGATGTGATACCGGACGCCGGGCAGGTCCTTCACGCGGCCCCCTCGGATCAGGACGATCGAGTGCTCCTGAAGATTGTGCCCCTCGCCCGGGATGTAGGCCGTGACTTCGAAGCCGTTCGTCAGACGAACGCGCGCCACCTTGCGGAGCGCCGAGTTCGGCTTCTTGGGCGTCGTCGTGTAGACGCGCGTGCAGACGCCGCGCTTCTGAGGAGCGTTCTTCAGGGCCGGGGAGGCGGTCTTCGCCAGCTGGCGTTTCCGGCCATGTCGAACGAGTTGATTTAGGGTCGGCACCTAACTGTCTCCATACCAAACGGTTTCGGGCGCAAAGACGTGGATACTATGTAACTTGCCCCATTCGGGTCAAGCACTTTTTGCCTCTTCCTCGTCTCCGGTAGGCTTCTCCACCTCATCTTCATCCGCGGCAATGACTTCTAGCTGCTTGTAGGGGCTCATTCCGGTGCCGGCCGGGATCAGGTGCCCGATGATCACGTTCTCCTTCAGACCGCGCAGGTGATCGGTCATCCCAAGGACGGAAGCCTCTGTCAGTACGCGAGTTGTCTCCTGGAACGAGGCCGAGGAGATGAAGCTCTGGGTGGAGAGCGAGGCCTTTGTGATGCCGAGGAGAAGTGGCTGGTACGTCGCGGGTTGGCCACCCTCGACCTCCACGCGATTCTGCTCCACCTTCAGCATCGACTTGTCGACATTCTCGCCTTCCAGGAAGTTGGTGTCGCCCGGATCGTCGATGCGGACCTTCAAGAGCATCTGACGAACGATCGTCTCGATGTGCTTGTCGTCGATCCGCACGCCCTGGAGGCGGTAGACCTCCTGGATCTCGTTGACCAGGTACTCCTGCACCGCCTGGATGCCCTTGATCTTCAGCGTGTCGTGCGGGTTCACCGGGCCCTCGGTCAAGCGGTCGCCGGCGTGGACGTAGTCGCCCTCCTGCACGTGGAGGTGCTTGCCCTGCGGGATCAAGTACTCCCGCGACTCGCCCGTCTCCGCCACCACCAGGAGCTTCTTCATGCCTCGGCTCACGCCGCCGAACTCCACACGGCCGTCGATCTCCGAGACCGTCGCGGCGTCCTTCGGCTTCCGCGCTTCGAAGAGTTCCGACACGCGGGGCAGACCGCCCGTGATGTCGCGCGTCTTCGTGATCTCGCGGCGAATCTTCACGATCACTTCGCCCGCCGTCACTTCCTGGCCGTCCCGCACCAGGAGGCGCGCGCCGGTCGGAAGCGGGTAGGAAGCGATTCGCTTCCCGCCCGGGCTCACGATGTCGACGTGCGGATGGAGCACCTTCTCGCGGTCGTCGATGATGACCATGAGCCGGAGTCCCGTGTTCTCGTCGACCTCGTCGCGAACGGTGACCTTCTCCTTGATGTCGACGAATCGGACCGTTCCCGCCTTCTCCGTGAGGATCGGCGTGTTGAACGTGTCCCACTCGAACAGGTCGTCGCCCGGGTTGACGGTCGCGCCGTCCCGGACCTGGAGCGTCGAGCCGTAGGGCGGCGAGTAGCGGTTCCGCACCTTGCCGTCGCCGCTGTCCAGCAATTCCAGCTGCCCCTTGTGGCCGACCACGACCAGCTGTCCGCTCGAGCGCTCGACCAGCTCCAGTTCCCGGAAGACGATCTTCCCGGAGACCTTCGCCTTGATCTTCGACTGCTCGACGATGCGGCTGGCCGTTCCGCCGATGTGGAAGGTGCGGAGCGTGAGCTGCGTGCCCGGCTCCCCGATCGACTGGGCGGCGATGACGCCTACCGCTTCGCCAAGCTCCACCAGGCGGCCCGTGGCCAGGTTCCGGCCGTAACACTTGGCGCAGACGCCCCGCCGCGCCTCGCACTTGAGGACCGAGCGGATGTGCACCTTCTCGATGCGCCCGCTCTCCTCAATGGCTTCGGCCGCGAGCTCGTCGATCTCGCCGCCCGCCTTCACCAGCACGTCGCCGGTGATCGGGTCCATCACGTCCTCGACCACCACGCGGCCGAGAAGACGGTCGCCCAGCGGCTCGATGATTTCTTCGCCTTCCTTCAGCGGGCCGACCTCGATCCCGTTCACCGTGCCGCAGTCGTCGATGTTCACGATGACGTCCTGCGCCACGTCCACGAGGCGTCGGGTCAGGTAGCCGGCGTCGGCGGTCTTGAGCGCCGTGTCGGCCAGACCCTTGCGGGCGCCGTGCGTCGAGACGAAGTACTCGAGCACCGTCAGCCCTTCCTTGAAGTTGTGGATGACGGGCGACTCGATGATCTCGCCCAGACCGCCGGTGATCTTCTTCTGCGGCTTCGCCATCAGCCCGCGCATGCCGGCCAGCTGGCGGATCTGCTCCTTCGTGCCGCGCGAGCCCGAGTTGGCCATCATGAAGATCGGGTTGAAGCCGTTCCGGTCCTTGGCCAGGCCGCTGAACGTCTCCTCCTCGACTTCGGTCGTGACCAGGGTCCAGGTGTTGATGACCTGGTTGTAGCGCTCGCCGTCCGTGATGACCCGCTGCTGGTACTGGCGGTTGATGTTTGCGACGTCCTCCTGCGCGCGCGTGATGATCGCCTGCTTGGTGGGCGGAATCATGATGTCGTCGATGCCCACCGTGATGCCCGCCTGCGTCGCGTAGGTGAAGCCCAGGTTCTTCAGCGAATCGAGAATTACCGCGGTGACCTTGTCGCCCCGCACCCGGTGGCAATCGCCCACCAGCGTCTCGAGCGCCTTCTTGTCCATTTCCGAGTTGTTGAACGCGATCCCCAACGGTTGCAGCACCTCGTTGAAGAGGACGCGGCCGACCGTCGTCTCGTAGCGCTGGCCCTCAATGCGCACCACGATCGGATCGTGAAGCCCGGCCTGCTTGTGGTCGAACGCGGCCCGCACTTCGATCGCGCTTCCGTAGAACTTGCGCTTCTCTCCCGCGGCCAGCGGGCGCGCCTTGGTCATGTAGTTGCAACCGAGCACGATGTCCTGGCTGGGCGTGGCGACCGGGCGGCCGTTCGACGGCAGGAGGATGTTGTTCGTCGAGAGCATCAGCGTGCGGCACTCGATCTGGGCCTCGAACGACAGCGGGACGTGGACGGCCATCTGATCGCCGTCGAAGTCCGCGTTGAAGGCGGAGCAGACCATCGGGTGGATCCGGATGGCCTTGCCCTCGACCAGAACGGGCTCGAACGCCTGGATGCCGAGACGGTGGAGCGTCGGGGCGCGGTTCAGGAGCACCGGGTGCCCCTTGATGATGTCGCCGAGAATGTCCCACACCTCGGGACGCTCCCGCTCCACCAGCCGCTTCGCGCTCTTCACGGTCTGCACGAAGCCCTTGTCCTCGAGCTTCCGGATGATGAACGGCTTGAAGAGCTCCAGCGCCATGTTCTTCGGGAGCCCGCACTGGTGCAGCTTCAGCTCGGGGCCGACCACGATGACCGAGCGGCCGGAGTAGTCGACGCGCTTGCCCAGGAGGTTCTGGCGGAACCGTCCCTGCTTGCCCTTCAGCATGTCGCTCAGAGACTTGAGCGGGCGGTTCCCCTGCCCGCGCACGGCGCGGCTACGTCGCCCGTTGTCGAAGAGGGCGTCCACCGCCTCCTGCAGCATGCGCTTCTCGTTACGCAGGATCACTTCCGGCGCCCGGATGTCCATGAGCTTCTTCAGCCGGTTGTTCCGGTTGATGACGCGCCGGTAGAGATCGTTCAGATCCGACGTCGCGAACCGGCCGCCCTCGAGCGGAACGAGCGGGCGGAGGTCCGGCGGCAGCACCGGCACGACGTTCAGGATCATCCACTCGGGACGGTTGCCGCTCTGGCGGAACGCCTCCACGATCCGGAGGCGCTTCAGCGTCTCCTTCTTCCGCTGGACCGAGTTCTCGATCTTCGCGATGGCGCGCAGCTCCGCCGACAGCTCGTCCAGGTCGATCTCGGTCAGGAGGTCGCGGATCGCCTCCGCGCCCATCTTCGCCTCGAAGGAGATCGATTCGTCCTGCGTGAGCTCGTAGTACTCGTCCTCCGAGAGGAGCTGCTTCTTCTTCAAGCCGCTCGTGCCCGGCTCCAGCACGACGTACGACTCGTAGTAGAGGACCCGCTCCAGATCGCGGATCGACATGTCCAGCAGGTGCCCGATGCGGCTCGGCACCGCCTTGAAGAACCAGATGTGCGAGACCGGCACCGCCAGGGCGACGTGCCCCAGGCGCTCGCGGCGGACCTTGGCCTGCGTCACTTCCACGCCGCAGCGGTCGCAGATCACGCCGCGGTAGCGGATGCGCTTGTACTTGCCGCAGGAGCACTCCCAGTCCTTCACCGGGCCGAAGATCTTCTCGCAGAAGAGTCCGTCGCGCTCCGGCTTGAACGAGCGGTAGTTGATGGTCTCGGGCTTCGTCACCTCGCCGTGCGACCAGGACCGCATCGTCTCCGGGGAAGTGAGCATGATGCGGATCGAGTTGAACGAATGCCGGCGCCGCTGGTCGCGGTCGTCCGGTCGCGTCAACGAGAAGCGCTGGCGCTCGGTCGCGAGCGGGGATTTGATTCCGAAAAGTTCCTGCATCGTCGTGTCGCCTCCTCGGCCTAGGCCTCGTCGCGAAGCTGCACGTCCAAGCAGAGGCTCTGAAGCTCCTTCACGAGGACATTGAACGACTCCGGCGTGCTGGGTTCGGGCGGATTCTCGCCCTTCACGATCGCTTCGTAGATGCGGGACCGGCCCGTCACGTCGTCCGACTTGACCGTCAGGAGCTCCTGCAGGGTGTAGGCCGCTCCGTACGCCTCCAGCGCCCACACCTCCATTTCACCGAACCGCTGCCCGCCGAACTGCGCCTTGCCGCCCAGCGGCTGCTGGGTGACCAGCGAGTACGGACCGATGGAGCGCGCGTGGATCTTGTCGTCGACCAGGTGAGAGAGCTTCATCATGTAGATGTAGCCCACCGTCACGCGCTGATCGAACGCCTCGCCCGAGCGTCCGTCGTAGAGCACCGACTTCCCGTCCTCCGCCAGTTTTCCTTCGCGCAGGCAGCTCTTGATCTCCTCGACGGTGGCGCCGGCGAAAACCGGCGTCGCCACGGTGGCGCCGAGCTCGTGCGCGGCCCAGCCGAGGTGGGTCTCGAGGACCTGTCCGATGTTCATACGCGAAGGCACGCCGAGCGGGTTCAGCACCATGTCGACCGGCGTCCCGTTCGGGAGGTACGGCATGTCCTCCTCGGGGAGGATCTTGGCCACCACGCCCTTGTTGCCGTGGCGCCCGGCCATCTTGTCGCCGACGGAGAGCTTCCGCTTCTTGGCGACGTAGACCTTCACCAGCTTCACGACGCCGGGGGGCAGCTCGTCCCCGCGCGTGACCTTCTCGATTTCCTTCTCGAGGTTCTTCTCCACGCGGTCCAGCGCGCGGGCCGCGCCCTCCATGAGGCTCCAGAAGCGGTCGTTCACGCCGTCGTCGCGCGTGACCGACGTCCGGTAGGGAATGGCGTCCAGGTCGGCCTCGCCCAGGAACTCCTCGTCGATCTTCTTTCCGGAGCGCGCGGTCGCCTCCTCGCCCTCGAGCCACTTGTTCACATACTCGCCCACGAGGATCTTGGCCACCTCGGCGGCGCGCGTCTCGAGAACGCGGTCCTTGTCCTTCTTCGCCTGGCGACGAAGGCGTTCGATCTTCTTCTTCTCCTGCTTCTTCGTGGTCTCGTCCTTCTCGCGGCGGCTGAACACCTTCGTGTCGATGACCACGCCGTCCATGCCAGGAGGGGCCTTCAGCGAGGCGTCGCGGACGTCGCCCGCCTTCTCGCCGAAGATGGCGCGAAGCAGCCGCTCTTCCGGCGTGAGGTCCGTTTCGCCCTTCGGCGTGACCTTCCCCACCAGGATGTCGCCCGCCTTCACGCGGGCGCCGATCCGCACGATCCCTTCCTCATCGAGGTTCTTCACCGACTCCTCGCTGACGTTCGGGATCTCGCGCGTGATCTCCTCGGCGCCCCGCTTCGTGTCGCGGACCTGGAGCTCGAACTCCTCGATGTGGATCGAGGTGAAACGGTCGTCCTTGATCAAATGCTCCGAGACCAGGATGGCGTCCTCGAAGTTGTAGCCGCCCCACGGCATGAACGCGACGAGCACGTTCGCGCCGAGCGCGAGCTCGCCCAGGCGCGTGGCGGCGCCGTCGGCGAGGAGCTGGCCCTTCTTCACCCGGTCGCCCTCGGAAACCGTGGGGCGCTGGTTCAGGCACGTGTCCTGGTTCGAACGCTTGAATTTCGTGAGCTTGTAGACGTCCACGCCCGCCAGCTCCGAGTAGTCGACGGCGTGCGCCTTGCCGTCCGGCTGGTCGTAGCGGATCCAGATCTGTTCGCCGGCCACCGCTTCCACGGTGCCCGCGCGCTTCGCGAGCACCAGGGCGCCGGAGTCCTCCGCCACCTTCCCCTCGAGCCCCGTGCCCACCAGCGGCGCCTCCGTAAAGAGGAGCGGCACCGCCTGGCGCTGCATGTTCGAGCCCATGAGGGCGCGGTTCGCGTCGTCGTGCTCCAGGAACGGGATCAACGCCGCCGCCGGGGAAACCAACTGGATCGGCGAGATGTCCATGTAGTGGATGTCCTTCGCGTCGGCCGCCGGGAACTCGCCGCGCTCGCGGACGACCTGGCTGCCATGGAGCTTCGCGTCGTGATCCACGTTCGCGTTCGCCTGCGCGATCTTGTACTGGTCCTCGACGTCCGCCGAGAGGAAGTGGATCTGCTTCCGATCCACCTTCGCCCCCTCCACCTTGCGGTAGGGGGTCTCGAGGAAGCCGAGCTCGTTCACGCGCGCGTAGGTCGCCAGCGAGGAGATGAGCCCGATGTTCGGCCCTTCCGGCGTCTCGATGGGACACATGCGGCCGTAGTGGGTGTAGTGGACGTCGCGAACCTCGAAGCCCGCCCGGTCCCGCGTGAGCCCGCCCGGTCCCAGGGCCGAGAGGCGCCGCTTGTGCGTCAGCTCCGCCAGCGGGTTCGTCTGGTCCATGAACTGCGAGAGCTGGCTGGAGCCGAAGAAGCTCTGGATCACCGCGGAGATGGTCCGCGCGTTGATCAGGTCGTACGGCGTCACCTGCTCCGCGTCCTGGAGCGTCATCCGCTCCCGGATGATGCGGGCCATGCGCGCCAGGCCGACGTTGAACTGGTTGCCCAGGAGCTCTCCGACCGCGCGCACCCGGCGGTTGCCCAGGTGGTCGATGTCGTCCGTCGAAACCGTCAGACCCACGACTTCCACCCCCAGGCGGAGGTACGTGAGGTAGTTGATGATGACCAGGAAGTCTTCCGGCCCCAGCGTCGTCTGGCTGTCGTCCGGAACGGCCAGTCCGAGGCGCTTCCGCTTCTCCTTGGGTCCGAGCAGCACCTCGTGCGGGAGCTTCCGGTTCAGCTTGTAGCGCCCCACCTTCGCCAGGTCGTAGCGCTTCGGGTTGAAGAAGAGCTTCTTCAAGATGTCGCGCGCGGTGTCCGCCCGCGGGGGCTCG
>Ga0247727_10020167_pt1 | contig 10227 bp, 14 predicted proteins | sample WisWelCaveWW1625_FD_202498 | JGI IMG/M metagenome (GOLD analysis project Ga0247727, IMG submission 202498) | Biofilm microbial communities from Wishing Well Cave, Virginia, United States - WW16-25 | ecosystem: Environmental > Aquatic > Deep subsurface > Groundwater > Cave microbial mat | place... | reverse complement strand
CCTTCGCATTGCACGGCATCGAATCCTTTTTGGACGGGAAAACTGTTCCTTGATCCTGAATCCCCTTGGGCGAAGAACGAGAGGGAACCCGCTCTTTGCAAGGGCCGGTCGAACCAGGAGGAACTAACGCAACACTGCATCAAGCTCGCGACGCTCGTTGGCGATTGCTTCGCCCTGTGTTGGAAACCACTTCTCCACGATCTTCGGCCTGCCGGAGCTGTTTGTGCAGGAGTACGTGGTCCCATGGCCATTATTCTCTGACATCACAATGATTTCGATTCCCCGATACATCGCTTTCGTCGTCGTTACTTTTATCATATTCCTGGTCCTCTTGGAGATTCTCGTGCCGCTCGTTTGCTTGAAAGCGTGGCAGAGGCAACTGTATCTATCACTCAAATCAAGCTATTCAAATCGCAGCGCTCTGGCCACATCCTCCACGGTCTTCCGCTCTTGCTTCCAAACGTCGGCCTTAAGCTCTTCTTCCGTTACTTGCTCACGAGCATGTTGATTGTATGCAACATTCGTTGCCCGAACCACCTTTTTCAAAGCAGGCAGATGTATCGTAGCGACCTCTTGGAGTGGACAGTGCATCACAAGAAATTTCCCGTCTATGCCGGCCTCCTGCGTTGGATTCAGGTCTTTCCATTCCCGTCCGAAGATATCTTTCCATGCCGATGGAGGTTGGGCGGAGAACTCAAAATACACTTGATACACTGTCGTAGATCCAAGTGTTCTCCGGGTCTTGTCCGTATTCAGGCCGATGATCCGTATCTCAGGAGCGGATTGTGTTGAAGGGCCTTCATCAATACCACCCATTTGCTGCCTCATCTGAAATGAACCGTGTGAATCAGTAGCACCTGGAAGCAGAGAACGATCAAACCTTCGTGGCGGTTCCTCGAGGAAGCAGAGAGCGCGGAACTTTCAGGTTCAGCCTGCGCAGGCCTGTCTCTGTAACTGTGGAACCAAACGACGGATGGTCTGCTGCTGTGACATTGTAAAGTGCAAACATCGCTCCCGACGAAGTTTTCTGCCATCCAAGGAAGACCGCACCTTGATTCCGGGTTCTTTCTTGTAAAGTCCGGGGTGTTCGGCTCTTGTCTTTGAACATTTGCAACCTCTTGTCAGAATTGGACCATAAGCGGAACCCTACTTCGTATCCAGAATTATTGGTAAACCATCTTTCCCGGCACCGACAATGATCACCTTGGTGTTCTGCGACTGCGCAATTTTTTCTGTTGCCTCAATCCCTTTCCAGCGCAGAAGTTGTTCGCTGATTCCGGCAGCAACAATCGTCTGAAAATCGGCGATGCCTTTTGCTTCAATCCGCTTTCTGTCCGCCTCTTGTTTCTCCTTCGTCAGAACAAACTCCATGCGCTGGCTTTCCTGGTCAGCTCGTTGTTTTTGCTCTATGGCTTCAGTCAGTTGAGTCGGGAGCGCGACATTACGGATTGGTGTGTTCTCAATCGTAACGCCCCGGGGGGCGACGGTCTTGGCAAGCTCCCCTTGGATCGTTGCGCCGAGCTGCTCCCGTTCGGTTGAATACAGCGCGCTGGCCTGAAAGCTTGCCGTAACTGCGCGGCAGATGGAGCGAAACTGGGGGATGAGGATGATGGTTTCGTAATCACCCCCGGCAACGGTCTTGTACACACGAGCCGCTGAGTCGGGGTTGAGCCTGTAAAGCGCGCTGACCTCCAGTCCAATCGTGAGTCCTTCACGTGAGAGCACCTGCATGGCCTCTTTGTGCTCCTGGGTCTGGATGGAATACTTAACGACGGTGGAAAGCGGATTCACCGGGTTGATACCGGCCCGCAAAGTCTGATCTGACACAACGCCGAAGAAATCCACCACCCCCACGTGTCCCGCGGGAATTTGCGTGAAGCACTGGAGCAAGGTAAGGAACCCAAACACTCCCGCCACAAGGGCACTCACCCTGGCAACGGAACGAAAGGCGATATTGTTCTGGCGCTCCTTTCTCGTGGCGCTTCGCCACATGAAGAAAGCTGCAAGTGTGATGATTATCGATAAAATGAAGATCATGATGATTTCCTTGTTAGACTGCCCGTGCGTGAATGGACACCTCGAAACCCCAAATCAGAACTTGGCTCCGTCTGGGCAGGATTGGTCAACCGTCCGGTTCGGATCGCACTTGTTTCTTTCCTGGCGTTCTTGTACTGATGGGTATTTCGCGCGACTTGCCCCTTTTGTGCAAAGACTTCTGCAGCTGAATCAACCTGCTGTTGGACTTCTTAAGCAGGACGATGGTTCTTTTGAATTCGGCAACCTGTTCGTTTGCTTCCTCTTTGGCAATCCCGTATCTCTCTTGAAGTTTCCCAACGAGATCCTCATACTTGCCGGCGATGGCAGCAAGCTCATCGTTCATGACTTTTCCCCAATGATGCATCGCCTTTCCTCTTCGTTGCTTCCATTGTCCTTCAATGCGGTCCCAGTTCATCGCACACGGTCCTTTCATGCAAAATGTTCGCCGACTCTCTGATGCAGGTCTTCGAAGTAGGGGTTGTGCCTCAGCAGCCTCTTAAGAAGTATACCAATGATTAGCGAGGTAGGGAATCGACCGAAAGGATGAAAGAGTAGTTAATCCTTATTTGGTAGAAAACACCCCTTCGTTGAGCGTGGAAGGTGCCACAGCAACAGTGCTCTTTCTCTTTGACCGGTGAGGCGGTTCTTTGGGATTACAACGTTGCTCCGGCTTGGGAATGCTTCGCTATCTGCAGGCGGCTATGCAGGGCCAGTTTTTCCATAATGTTATGGACATGGCTCTTGACTGTGTAAGTCGCAATGCCGAGCCGCTGGGCAATTTCCTTATTGCTGAGACCACCGGCAATCAGTGCGATGATTTCACGTTCACGTTTTGTCATCCGTACTGCATTGCTCAGTGCTCCTTTTCCCCTTTTGAGTGCATGTTCGATAACATGAGAAAACAGCGAACCGGTCAATGGGGGTGGAAGAACTTTGCTGCCGCGGGCCACGGACCGTACTGTCCTGAGAAAATCTGCGATCGTCGCATCCTTCAAGATGAAGCCCGATGCCCCTGCCTCCACAAACTCAACGATGTCCGACTGTGCAGGGATCAGGCCCATTCCGATCACTTTGAACTCAGGGATCTTCTTCGCGAGCGAGGCCACCATCCGCAAACCGTATTGGTTCCGCAAGCTCAGATCGATGAGAATCACCTGGGGTCTCACGCTGCGTGCCTTGAGCGCAATATTCTCGTTCCCTCCCGATGCAGCCACTACTTTCATGTCCGTTTGCCGATCGATCATGGCGGTAATGCCCTCGCGCAACAGGCGGTTATCTTCAACAAGAAGGACTCGGATTTTCCTCATTGAGCAGGTTCACAGTTTGTAATTGTACCAAAACCCTCCCCACCCGGGAGCCGACAGTGCGCAGCCTGCGTGTTGAGGCGGGTTCCACCGTAAGTAAGATCGTCACGAAGAAAACTGTTCTGCGAGACGGCCGATTAAAATTGAGAAACCCGATCGCTGTTGGTCCACCATCTATTCATTCAACGGTGAGGTTCTTAATCATTCTGGCAGCGGAGAGCCGGGTTCGTTCATCGCTTGCAAGAAGAACAGGCAGCGTTGCTGCCAGATGGAACTCCTCAAGTGCTTCCCGATAGCGATCCTGCTCCATGTAGAGTGTGCCGAGTTCGGAATGATGGCGGATAACCCCCGGCGCGAGAGCGATGGCTTTCTTGAGCGCGCTCTCCGATTCATCGTATCCACCCTCAGGAAGAGTGCCGAGAAAGATCGCAGCGAGCCGGCGTTCAATCCAGCTTACATTCCCAAGCGCCATATAAAATGAGCCGAGAATTGAATACGCGATATCATCAACAGGATTGAGTCTGATGCTGCGGTCGAGTTCTTGCTTTATCAAGCGACACAGTTTGACCGAGTACCCTTCAACCATTCGAAGGGGGTTGTTTGCATCGCTCTGTTCCTGCCTGCGGTTTGTTGTTTCTGGGAACTACACGGACTCAAAGAGATCGGCCAACTCATGAACCGGCTCCCTCAAACAGCCAGGCGGACCTCGACGGATCGTGCAGTGTCTTCGACTTGTGACTTCAGGTATGCATTGGGGTCATGTTGTAACCCTCCCTCCGGAAGCCAACGCCACATCGAACCCATATCCTTCCGCACACGGTCGACATAGAACTGAGGGATCTCCGTGGTTTGCATTTCGAAGAATGGGCGAAACTGGGGATCCGTATTGAGGCGGCGCAGGATTTCCGAGTAATATGCAATCCGGCCATTTCCTTCCGAAGAGAGAGCCCGTATCGCGTTCAGCCACTTGGGGATGAACGTCCTGGTTGCCCTTGCCCTCTTCAGGATTGATCTTGATGAGAAGGAGTAACGCGTGAGGTCGATGACATGTTGGTAAAATGCAGGCCACGAGTAGTTCTTCGGCGCGATGTTCATTGCACCGTTGTTGTTCAGGAAATGGAAGGGGAAGGGAATAACCCGGCCGGCCTCCTGGTAGTGAAGATTCAACGGAGCTGCCTGACCGAAGGCGGAGAGCAGGGAATATCCGGGAAACGCTCCCGGCGTCAGATCGATAAACCGTTTTGTCAGTTCGAACGGCTCATTCCCTTCGTCTACGTCAAGCCCCAGGACAAAATTGGCCTGGAGATACGGAACATACCTTAGAATCATGTTGACATGTTCGGAAACCTCCAGCACCTTGCCCATTCCCCGGAGCTTTCCGGTGTGTGATTTTTCTCCCATGTCGTACCAGGACTCAACGCCCGGGAGAAGAGCTTTGAAGCCATTGCGTTTCAAACGGACGAGATGGGGCTCGGAAAGAAGCGAGAGGCTGCTTTCGGCAGCAAAGTCGATGCGGCCCGGGGGCACCGCTTCCTCAATTGCGTTCATGCAGTTGTGAAACTGGACGCCGAAATTCGGATCGTGGAATCCCACCAGCGGCCGCTTGAACTTCGTCAGAAGGAAGGCCAGATCAGCCTTCATGACGTCCATATCTAATGGTTGATAAGGTACAACAGAATCGATGCAGAAGCTGCATTGGTATGGGCATCCGAGACTTCCCAGCATCGGAACCATCTTGATGAACGGGGCCTTCCGCAGCGTTGGCTCGATGAAAGCCCATCGCTCACGCACTCCGGGAAGCGAGGAAGGCTGGCCTGCGGCCGAAAGGTGCACACCCATCGGACGGTTGGGGGCACAGTCGGTCAGAACCTCATGAATGATGGATTTGTCCGTGAAGCCAAGTACATAGTCAAAGTACTTTTGCGCGTCCTGCGGATAACAACGGGCATGAGGGCCGCCGAGCACCGTCACAGCGCCGCGCGATCGGAATTGGTTGCTCAGTGCATACGACAGTTGCGCCGCTTCCGTAAAGGCACCGATGAAGACCAGCTCGACATTCCCGGGCAATTCGTCAGCCAGGTTTTCAAAGCCGGTATAGCAGAGATACGTTACATTGTGACCCTCTTCCTGGCACCAGACCGCGACAGCCTGGGGCATGATACTCGCGAAGTTCGCATGCATGACACGCGCCCACATTGCCCGAGTAGGACACTTGCTGACGAGGTCGATCACCCCGATTCGTAACTTTCGCATGAGCTCTCCGAGAGTGATTTTTCCGGGCTACTGTGAACGCCTGAAGTTTCGTTTCCTTATTGCTTCTTTAACGATTCTCGAGAAGACGGAGCGGGTCAACTGATGTGAATAGACTTTCTCTTGTTCCGCCACAGCCCTCATGGTTCTGAGGAAATCTTCGACGGTGGCGTTTTTCAATATGAATCTCTCGACACCAGTTCGAACAAGTGCGAGGATCTCCTCTTCCGCTTTGGCGGAACGTAGCTTGCCTGAAACTGCATGTTTGCGGCCAGGCTTCGGGGACGGTTTTCGTCGCCTTGATGTAGTTATGTTTCGCTCACTTCCCGTTGTTGACAAGCAGGCACTAGCAAATTGAACGCCCACAACATAGGAAGGATTGCTAAGGAGCGGTATAGCTCGAACGGTGGAAAGAGGGACTAATCCCTAAGGGTGAGAAGAGTTAAGCTTTGTAACTCCTGTCGGAGTGCGCGAAGTTGGCAAATTCGAGTCGCGTATGTAGCGCGAGCTTCTCGAGGATGTTATGAACATGGCTCTTGACCGTATCGGTGGCGAGATGGAGCCGTTGAGCAATATCCTTATTGCTCAGCCCCTCCGCTATTAGTGCAATCACTTCACGTTCCCGGCTGGTCATCCTCACTGAGGTAAATGGATTTCCCATTCTCTTGCGCGTCGCGTGGTCCACAATCTGAGAAAATAGCGACCCGGTAAGGGGTGGAGGCAACACATTCACACCTTTGGCGACAGATCGAATAGTCCTCAGGAAATCATCAAACGTTGCATCCTTAAGGACAAATCCGGAGACGCCCGCCTCGACATACTGGACGAGTTCTAACTGGACTGGCACGAGATCCATCCCGATCACTCTCGTATCAGGAGCGCTCTTCTTGAGTAACCCTATCAAGCGGAGGCTGTGTTGACTGCGCAACCCAAGGTCTAGGAGAACAACGTTGGGTTTTACTGCTTTGGCCTTTGTGATGGCATCGCTGTCTCCGGGCGAGGCAACGACCTTGAGGTCGGGTTGCTCTTTCAGCATGACCGTGAGTCCCTCACGCAGAAGGCGATTGTCTTCAATAAGCAGGATTTGGATTCTCTTCATGCAACGGGAATGCGACGGATTATCCTGACCCAATGGTCGACATGGATTTCGGGAACAAGATAGGAATTCGTCCCGATGTTTTCAAATGTAGGGTATCCCCGGGTCCCTGAGCTGATAGAAGCAGACCATCCTATAACAAGAAAACCCTGCCCACCGGCAGGGTTTGTGTTTGGAATAACGCTATTGACTCCCAATGACCTAAAGGGAAAATGCTTTGTGTACAGCCATGGCAAGTTCTGAGTAGGTGGAGTACTTCATTCCCTTGATAATCAACCAGACAACCTCCTTATTGACGTCGAGGAGCCGGGAGATAGAATCAGCGTCGATACGGGTTGCCTCGTTCAGGGAGTCCTCTCTATGATCTTTTGACATTTACGATTCTTGTCTCTGTTAAGGCAGACGATTCTCATGTCCTCCTGGGATTCCGGGAAGGATTTGCGATTGCTCCCTCTTAAGTTCAGATCCAACGCCCATATCCGTCCCATTGCCAATGCAGAGGAGATTCCTGTGTCGTTATCTCAATCCGGGTCTTGGAAGATTCGTCGGAAGTTGCCGCCATACCTCCAAGAGCCGTAATTCCGGGCCAAAGTCGTGTGATCCGATGGTCCACCGCGTGATCCGTTTCTTGATGGGGCGAACTATCCCTCGGGTGCTTTGCGTGATGCTGAATGGTCTGCATACTGAATGTCTTTCTACCGATTCCGATGATTCTCGTGGTCCCGTTTCATCCCTGCTGCAAATGCCAGGGCTTGTTGCTTATCAAGAAACCAATTGGATGAAACCCGTTTTCTGAACCACCACACTATTTTCCAGCGACGGACGATCCATGAGCCCGGGTCGGAGGTCCGGTGACTAAGCTCGATAAAACAATCTCGATCATTCGATATGACATCGGTGATCTCTTGCATTATAGTGGAAGTTATCGCGTATCGAAAATTGAGACGTATGGCGTACGTCGAGTCGGCCTCTGTGATCGCACGGTCTTCAGCAAAGCCCGTTGGGTGCAGCTGTCTCGATATGCTTCCCGAACGAAAGAACATAGCCATCCGGGTCCGTTATGGTAAACATCCGGTCGCTCCAGAACGCAGGTACTGCTTCATTGATCACCGGGATTCTGTTTGCTTTTACTTGGGAGAACAACTCATCGAGCGGTTTGGATTCGTTCACATTAATGCAAAACTCGATTCCAGCGCCGGGTTTGTACTTCAATAGATCCTCGTGTGGTTGCAGCGTCGTGTCATCCTTCATCAGCGAGAGAACGATGAGGGTTGAATCGAGTCCGACTGAGGCGCGGACGATCTCCTCATTCTCAAGGGTGTGCGGTCCTGTCGTTTGAAAACCGAGCGCCTTCACATAAAAATTTAGGCTTTCCTGTATGTCTTTGACTCTGATGATTGGTGCCAGAATTTCTGCGTGCTTCTATGATGAGGTACTCCATATGAAATTATGATGTGAAGAGAAAAGTGAGGCTATGTTCATAATAATGATGTAAGATGTTCCTCTTCGGCCTCGAGTACAACGAAGGTCTGCTCATCGAAAACCGTGTATGGCCCGCCGCTTTTGCCCGGCAACATCACGATAACGCCCTTCTCGAACGCACTCTCTTTTTGCCATGGGATGGCCTCGCCCGGAGCCGATATTTGTCGACCGCGTCCTGCTACATGCTCCCCGCATGCATAGGTTCTTCCAAGATATGACCGGTGTATCATGATATTGTTTGCTCCAGATGAAACAAAAGTCCCGTTTTTCAGAGTGTTGTAACGTGAGGGACATTGGCGTGTTACCGTACCGGAGTGGAGAAGCAGCGTTGTATATGGGTCGAAGTAGGCTTACGACGAACGCTGTTTGCGGGACGACCCTTGCGAGCCTGAGAGAATCTCGCCCTCGAATGGCGAGTACAGTGGGCCAAAACTTAGTGTATCAATGTGAACACTATCCGCGTCAATAGCAATACATTGAGTTTGTTTATTTGTGTCACTCAGGGTGCTGCGTTTTGAGTGCTACTCGAACCCAAACACAAACTCCATTCCTGTCAGGCTATCCTCTGAGCATGGTAGGAGTCGAAATCCTGTTTTTATTTGGTCAGCCGTCCCGCTGGCGAGTCTCCAGATATTGGTGTATCGTGGCCTCTGCTTCTTTGCCGTCACGCATTGCAAGGATTACCTTTGCACCGCCACGCGACAGATCGCCCCCTGCAAAAATCCCGGGTCGGCTTGTCTTCTGCTTCTCCTCAACTTCGATTGTGCCGTCGAGCGGATGAATATCCACCCAACAAATATCCCCTTGAACTGACTGGACGTGCCTTGCCAAGGCAAAGGGAGTTTTGTATCTTTGTTGTGCAGGTAATCAATCAAGAACTTCCGCAACAAAGAGGATCTGGAATGACCTTCATCCGACTGCAAGACTCGGGAAGTACCTTGATTGAGTTTGAGGGTCGTTCCGTTTGCACTGGAGGAACTGCTAACAGAATAGCAGGAAAGTTAGCCTTGGGCGAAACAAAAACTGCCCAAAACAACACGGAGCGTAGCCCGCCTGCGCTCAAAGGTTGTTCAAGTTAAGCTTCGGCGGACATCAAAGGTTATTCGAGCGTAGCGCAGCTGGCGAAGCCATCCCTTTGGGACCGGTAGCGCACTTGTCCCAAAGGGATTCCTTCGGGACTTGGGGTGCAAGGGGAAATGAGTTGCTATCTTTACATCCTTCGCAGTGAGCGAAGCAACAAGTATTACATCGGTCAGACTCAAGATGTTAGAAAGAGACTTGACCGTCACAACCGTGGAGGTTCGCGATCGACAAAGGCGGGAACCCCGTGGGTCGTAATCCATGTCGAGAAATACACATCACGGAGTGAGGCACCCCGAAGGGAACGGTACCTGAAATCCCCTGCCGGATGGAGTGAACTGAAAAATCTCAAGAAGTTACATACAGTCGGAGTTCCGGAGCGTAGCGCAGCCCGGTAGCGCACTTGCTTGGGGTGCAAGGGGTCGCGGGTTCAAATCCCGCCGCTCCGACTCCATTTTGACCGGACTTGACGAGCGAAGCGAAACCAAGTCTGTTGTCAAAATGAGAGCCCCGATTTCTGTTGTCGGGGCGAGCATGCAATGTTCGGTGTCCCGCCAAACAGAGGCGGGATCCTCAATTCGCCTTCCACTCACAAAAGAGGTTCGTGCGACGAATTGGGACAAGGGGTCGCGGGTTCTCCGCCTGCGCTAAAAAATTCCTTGGTCACCGAAGTTCCTTTAGAAACGCAGGTACCTTGGTCGCCGAAGCGGAGTGAGGGCAACCCTCATCGCCGAAGTCGTTTCCGAGTCGTAGGCGATCCGCCGCTCCGACTCTGTTGTCGGGATGAAACATCAAATCAGAAAACGAAGAGAGGTTCTTGTGCTGACAGAATACAGACTTGCCAGAGCTTTGGCAGTAATCGTTGCTGCAATCATCATACTCGCCGACAACACCACGGCCCAAATTTGCGAAAACAATTCGTCTGGATTACCTCCCATCAATGACCTTGGCTCTGGATACTGGCATGGGGCACAAGGG
>Ga0247727_10020166_pt1 | contig 10227 bp, 8 predicted proteins | sample WisWelCaveWW1625_FD_202498 | JGI IMG/M metagenome (GOLD analysis project Ga0247727, IMG submission 202498) | Biofilm microbial communities from Wishing Well Cave, Virginia, United States - WW16-25 | ecosystem: Environmental > Aquatic > Deep subsurface > Groundwater > Cave microbial mat | place... | reverse complement strand
GTGCCCAACATCGTGGTGGTGTATAAACTATCCCCCCTGCTCGACTTTATCAGCGCGACGACGGGACAAGGCACATTTGTTTACGACGCGGCCACGCACGCCCTGACCTTTGATATTGGCACGCTGGCGGGCGGGCAAGTGGTGATGATGACGATCCAGACGCGCGTCAACGCCAACGCCCAGGCCCCGGATCAAATCGCCAACGTGGCCTTGATGTCGGGGGGCGGCAACCCCATTAGCGAATCGCCCGTCACCACCACCCTCATTATCCCGGCCTCGCTGCCCGGCGCGGGCCGTGGGCCTGGCCCGCATGAATTGGCCCTCCTGTTCGTGGCCGGATTGAGTGCGCTTGCCGTGGCCGGGTTGGGTGGGTTGGCGAGGGGTCATTGCGCCGCTGGCGGCGGATGCGCTAAGACCTCCTAATACCAATACTGTTAAGTTAGCGGGGTTAGAAACCCGGTTTCTCGCGGCCTTATCTTAACCGTATTGGAATTAGACGCGGCTCGAATGAGGTGGCGGTCATTTACCTAATCCGCGGTTGGGCAGTTTTGTGGAAAATGGGCCTCCGCCCATTTTCCACATGAACGCTCATTCACGGATTAGAGATAATACTGTTAAGTTAGCGGGGTTAGAAACCCGGTTTCTCGCCAACATCCTCAACCCACCCCTCGGAGGCCCTCACTCGAAACCCACCTTCTTCGCTCGTTGGCGTCACTGGTTGCCGTCGCGCGGCAATGTGCTGTTTACGTTGTTGATTGCTTTCAGCCTATTAGCCTATACCCGCAATGCGGGCGCGTTCCCCGCGCGGGCACCCGCCGTTACCAGCGCCGCCACCATCCCCTATCAAGGCCGCCTGGCCGATGGCATTGGCGCGCCATCAATGGCGCAGTGGCGATGACGTTCCGGCTCTATGATGATGCCGTTGTGGGCAACGAGTTGTGGATGGAAGATTGGCCCGCCGTACAAGTCAATGGCGGCTTGTTCAACGTTCTGCTCGGCAGCACCTTTGCCATCACGCCAAGCGTCTTTAGTGAGAATGATAGTTTGTGGCTGGGCGTGACGGTGGACAGCGATAGCGAGATGACGCCGAGGGTGCAGTTGGGGAGTGTGCCTTTTACCTTCCAGGCCAATCGGGCGTATGGCTTATCCGCACCCAATGGTGACCCAGATGCGGTCATTGTGGATGCGAGTGGTAATGTGGGCATTGGAACGACGAATCCTACTACTCCCCTTTATGTTTTCGGCAATGCAAGCAGTGAGATTGGCCGTTTCCAGCCAGCCGCAGACGCAAACAACTCTCGGGGCTACATTAGTCTCTACACGACCAATCCAGACTATTGGTGGGAATTCTCAACTCAGGATCCCAACGGTGGAGGAGCGAACAACGGCTTGGCCTTCCGTGAGCGGACCACGACTGGCCCTTCCATTGAGAGAGTCTACTTTGCACAGGGAGGCAATGTCGGCATCGGGACGACCAATCCCGCCCACCCACTTCACATGGCGAGTGGCGCTCATGTCACCGTTGGCGGCGCATGGACAAATGGTTCCGACCGCAATCTCAAAGAGAACTTCGCTTCGCTCGATGCCCTGCTATTGCTGGACAAGGTGGCTCAACTGCCCCTCTCAATGTGGAACTACAAATCAGAAGGCAGTGAGATTCAACACATCGGGCCAATGGCGCAGGATTTCTATGCCGCCTTTGGGCTGGGCGAGGACGACAAACACATCAGCACGGTAGATGCCAGCGGCGTAGCATTGGCCGCCATTCAAGGGCTTTACCAAATCGTCCAAGACCAAACGACCCAACTCGCCGCCCAACACGAGACCATCACCCAACTGGAAACGGACAACATAGCCCTGCAACAACAACTCAGCGACCTGGACGCTCGCCTGACGGCGCTGGAACAACACGCGGGCGGCGCGCCCGCCCAGCCGGGCAATTGGGGCATGGCCGGGTTGGGGGTGTTTGGCGGCGGGTTGATGACGCTGGCCGGGTTGGTCGTTTATCGGCGGCGCGGTATCCCGAAGGTTGCGTAATTTCGTAGGGGCGGAATCGGCGACGAATGAAAAAACCGCGACAGATGAAAATGGATTAACACCAAGTCACAAAGACTCAAAGTCACTAAGTTCTTTGTGTCTTTGAGACTTCGTGACTTGGTGTTGAACAACGAGCGTATTTTCAAGTCAGGCCACGAAGGAAATCTCAAAGACCACAAAGAATCCTTTGTGCACTTTGTGAAATTACTTCGTGAACTTTGTGGTGAAATGGTTCGAGCGTGGCGACTCCTTGGAATCCATTAAGAGCGAAAATCCATTGCCAAAGAGGGCATGATACAATCACCCGCGATGAAAAAACATTGCCTGACAGTGCTGGCGTTGGCGCTGGCCGCGTGCGCGTGTGGCCCGGCCCCCACCTCCGCCCCAACACTAACGCCCACATTCACGCTCCCCACCGTCACCCCTCCTCCTACCCGCATAGCGACGCCTGCGCCGCCGACCCCCCTCCCCGAACCAACCGCCACCGTCACCACCGGCGCGCCCGTTAGCGAAACCCTGTTTGCGCCCATCACCGAAGCCGACTGGCAACAAGGCCCGGCCAATGCGCTGGTCACCATCGTTGAGTATGGCGACTTTCAATGCCCCACCTGCGCCCTGCTCGCGCCGGCGCTCAAACAAATTTTACAGGAATATCCCGACGACGTGCGGTTTGTTTACCGGCATTATCCGCTGTTTGATATTCATGACAAAGCGGTGCTGGCCGCCGAAGCCGCCGAAGCCGCGGGCGCGCAGGGAAAATTTTGGGAGATGTACGATTTGCTCTATGAACGCCAAAGCGCCTGGGCCGCCTTGCCCACACTGGATTTTCGCACGGTGCTGATTGAGAGTTATGCCGCGCAGTTGGGCCTGGATGTGACCCGCTTCACCGCCGACATAGACAACCGCACCTTTGGCCCAAAATTACAGGCCGACTTCAACGCCGCCTATCACGCCGGAATTTCGGTGACGCCGCTGGTGTTATTCAACGGCACGATTTATCAGGGGCCGATTGACCATTGGGCGTTTGATGCCCTCATCAAACTTGAAAAATTAAAGAGCCGCCAGTACCCATCCGCCCCCGCCGGTATCATTCATCCGTTGGGCAATTACGTCGCCACGCTCCGCACGGTCAAAGGCGATATTCAGATCAAACTCTTTGCCGAAACCGCGCCGGTGACGGTCAACAATTTTGTCTTTTTGGCGCGGGCGGGCTGGTATGATAATGTGACGTTTCACCGCGTCGTCATCTTTACCGATACGGTGTGCGCCTGCCAGACCGGCGTCGCCCAGGCGGGCGACCCCAGCGGCACCGGCTATGGCGGGCCGGGCTATTTCATCCCCGACGAAATCAATCCCGATCTAAAATTTAATGGGCCGGGGTGGGTAGGGATGGCCAATGCCGGGCCAAATTCCAATGGCAGTCAATTCTTTATCACCCTCGGCCCGCTCCCGGATTTGGATGGCAAGTACACCATCTTTGGTCAAGTCGTCGGTGGGATGAATGTGGCCTGGGCGCTGGCCCTGCGCGACCCCACCGCCAATCCCGAAGCGCCGCCGGGCGATGCGATTCTGGGCGCGACGATTGAAGAGCAGTAGGAGCGCTTGGATAGAAATTAGATAACGTAGTATCGCCCCTTGTGGGCGCGGGCCAACGGGCACACCCCCTATGCAGGGGGCAGGCGGCCCGATGTTACGGCCTAAACTAAACAGTATTGGGATTAGCTCTGCTTGGCAAACCGCGTTTTAAGCCACGCAAAAATCTGCTCTTTGTTTTCGCTCCACAAGTGCAGGGCGGTGGGCAACACCGAGACGATGATGACGGCGATCACAATGACAAGGAAGTAGCGGTCAAGCACATCGGCGCTTCCAAACATCTGCTCAAAAAGACTGCCCAGGAAATAGCCTGCCAACGTCACCCCGATGGCCCATAGCAGGCCGCCGACGAGATTGAACAGCATGAAGCGCCGATAATTCATATTCACCGCGCCCGCCACGATGGGCGCAAAGGTGCGGATGAAGGGCATAAAGCGCGCGAGGATAATGGTCTTGCCACCATGCTTTTCGTAAAAGGCTCTGGCCGCCAGCAGATTCTTGGGGCGGAAGAGCAAAGACTTTTCACGCGTAAACAACGGCGGCCCGGCCTTGCGCCCAAACCAGTAGCCCACGTTGTCGCCCAACACCGCGGCCACAAACAAGAGCGGGAGCAAGATCAGCAATTGCAGCCGGTCGGGATATTTGTAGGCAAACAGGCCGACCGTTAAGAGCAGGCTATCGCCCGGCAGAAAGAAGCCAAAGAACAGGCCCGATTCGGCAAAGATGACGGCGAACAACGCCACATATAACGCCATCACGCCATACTCACTAAAAATTGTTTCGAGGATTGCTTCTAATTCCATACAGATTTCCTTTACAACCTATCTGCAAACCCTTAGGGTCTTCGCGAAGCAGACCCTAAGGGTTTTTGCCCGCGGCCCATACCTGACAGGTTTTTTGGAAACCTGTCAGGTGTGGGCCAATTTGCGTTCTACCCATATTTGGAGTAAAACTAACGAAGTTCTGGCGCGTATTTGCGTCACCCAAACTCCCGTGCGGCGCATTATACCAGCCTCACGACCAAAAAAATGGAATGTGTCACCGCTAAAACTTGACAGCCCAAAATGGCTATGCTAAATTAGCCAGCGTTTCGCATCTCAAATCGCTTAACGCTCCGACTGTTCCCAAGGAGATAATGCCTTGACCAAGTCTCGCACCGAACTCATGGTTGACCGCCTGCGCGATATGCAGGTGAGCAGTCCCGACATTGAAGCCTCCGCCGTGGTGAGCGTGGATGGTCTGCCCATTGCCACCGCCCTGCCGCGCGAGGTGGAAGAAGACCGCGTCTCGGCCATGTCGGCGGCGATGCTCTCCCTCGGCGAACGGATTGCCAGCGAATTGGGGCGCGGGGGCCTGAGCGAAGTCCAGATCAAAGGTGAAAAAGGCTTTGTGATTCTGCAATCGCTTGGCACCGAAGCCGTGCTCACCGTGCTGGCGCGTGAGGGCGCCAAGATGGGTCTGGTGCTGTTGGATATGCGCCGGGCCGCCGAAGATTTGGCGAAACTCGTCTGACCATCCGCGACTGCCCTATCCGGGAGACCTTCTGTGCAACCCATTCCCAAGAGCGGGTTTAATTACCCCAACAAAATTGCGCGCATCTACCTGCAAGCCATGGAAGAGGTCATGGGCAAAAATGGCCTCAACGCCATCCTCAACATGGCCAGCCTGCAGAACCTGATTGACAATTACCCGCCCGACAATCTGGACAAGCAATTTGATTTTGCCGATTACTCGGCCCTCAACGGCGCGCTGGAAGAAATGTATGGCGCGCGGGGTGGGCGCGGGCTGGCGCAACGCGCGGGCCGGGCGTCGTTTGCCCAGGGCCTCAAGAACTTTGGCGCGCTGGCGGGCGCGGGCGATTTGGCCTTCAAAGTCCTGCCCCTGCCGGCCAAATTGAAGATCGGCATTCCCTCCATGGCCAAAGTCTTTTCCACCATGAGCGACCAGAAAAGCACCGTGGAAGATACGCCCACCGAATTTCTTTACAAGATGGCCCCCTGCCCGGTCTGCCATGGTCGCAAGAGTGACAAGCCCATGTGCTTTGCCGCGGTGGGTCTGTTGCAGGAAGGCCTGAAATGGGTCTCGGGCGGGCACGAGTTTAAAGTTTACGAGACCAAATGTCTGGCGGCCGGTGACGCGGCCTGTATCGTTGCCATTCAAAAAGAGCCCATCGGCTAGGAGCGGACGTGGCCGACAAACAGACCATTCTGGTTGTCGAAGACGACCCCAATCTGGCCGAGATGCTGATCACGTTTCTGCACCTCCAGGGGTATCAGATCTTGGCCGCCGATTGGGGCGAAAAAGCGGTCCAGGCCTGCCAGACGCAGTTGCCCAACATCGCTTTGCTCGATGTGCGCCTGCCCGACATTGACGGCTATGAAGTCGCCCGCCGCCTGCGCTCACAACGCCGCACCCAAAATATCCCCATCATCTTCTTAACCGAACGCAACGAACGGGCCGACCGCATTCGCGGCCTGGAACTGGGCGCGGTGGATTACGTTGCCAAGCCCTTTGATTTGCATGAACTGCTCCTGCGTGTCCGCAATGTGTTGAATCGAACCGCCATGGCCTCGCCCACCAACTCCATCACCGGCCTGCCCGAAGGCGCGTTGGTGGATGAGCGCCTGAGCAATCTGCTTCAGGCGTCGGGCTGGGCGGTGGTCTCGGTGAGTTTGCAAGGGCTGGCCCCGTTCCGGGCGCGCTATGGCTTTATGGACGCCGACAACGCTCTGCGGGTGGTGGCGCAACTCATCAAAGAAGCCAGCCAACGCGGTGCCCCCGAACCAGATTTTATTGGTCACCTCGACGCCGAACATTTCATCCTCATCACCAGCCGCACGCGCGCCGCCGCCATCCAGAAGCATCTCCATCAACGTCTCGCCGAGTTCATGGACAACGTCTATCCCCTCGAGGAACGCCTCAATCCGCACCCCACGCCCGCGCGCCTGACCACCACGCTGGGCATCGCCACTCAGACTGCCCCGGCCCTGGCCACGCTGGCGGCGCTCAAGCAGGCCGTGCTCCACGCCCCGCACCGCTAACGGCGATGAGCGTCGCCGTAGTCCTGCCCACTTACAACGAAGCCTATAATGTCGTGGCGATGGTCGAGGCCCTGTGGGCCTTGTCCCTGCCTGGCCTGCGGGTGTGGGTGGTGGACGATGCCTCACCCGACGGCACCGGCCGGATTGCCGACCACCTCGCCGAAAAAAATGCGGAGCGCCTCTACGTGATTCATCGGCCCGGCAAGCGGGGCCTCGGCACCGCCTATATCGAAGGTTTTACCCAGGCCCTCAACGCTGGGGCCGAGGCCATCGCGCAGATGGACGCCGACTTTTCGCACTCGCCCAATTATCTGCCCCAGCTTATCGAGCAGTTGAAAAACTGCGATGTGGTCGTCGGCTCGCGCTATGTGCCTGGCGGCAAATTGGACGAGCATTGGGAAAAAGGTCGCGTCCTGCTCTCGGCCTGGGCCAATGTTTATGCCCGCGCCATCCTTGGCATTCGCGCGCACGACGCCACCGCTGGCTTCAAAGTCTGGCGGCGCGCTACCCTGCACGGCATCGGGCTGGAGCGGGTGCGTTCCAATGGCTACGTCTTTCAAGTGGAGATGGCCTACCTCACCGAGCGCCTCGGCTACCGTGTGCTGGAAAGCCCCATTTATTTTGAAGACCGGCGTATCGGCCAATCGAAAATGACCATCCCCGTTAAAATCGAGGCCGTCTGGCGCGTGTGGGAAGTGGGCCTGCGTCATTGGCGGCTCACACCCAAACAGCGTCGCCCGATAACGTAAAACGCAAACGTAAAGCGTAACGGTTACGTTTTACGTTTCACTTTTTACGCATGTCGTATTCATGCGCTTGTTTATCTCTCGTTACAAAGCCGATTTCGCCATCGCCTTTATCTTCCTCTTGCTCCCGCTGGCCTACTTCTGGCCGGTGACGTTGGGAGGTCGCACCCTCCTGCCAGCTGACAACCTGCTGGTCGTTGAGCCTTTTCGTAGTTCGTCCTTCAACACCGGCGCGCTCCCCCACAATCAACTGCTCTCCGATTTAGTTTTAGAAAACTACGTCTGGAAGAAATTTATTCTGGAGTCGCTCCGCGCGGGCGAAATCCCATTGTGGAATCCCTACCAGTTTGCGGGCGTGCCGTTCCTCGCGGCGGGGCAAAATTCGGCCCTGTATCCCTTCTCGGTCATCTACTATCTGCTCCCATTGTCGCGCGCCTATGGGGTCTTCACGGTCTCGCAATTTTTCCTCGCCGGGTTGTTCGCCTACTTATTTCTGCGCGCGTTGGGCGTGCGTCGTCTCAGCGCCCTCTTTGGCGGAATCGTTTACGAGTTTAGCCTGTTCATGGTCGTCAGTGTGGTCTTCCCGATGATCATCGCCGGAGCCGCGTGGCTACCGCTGATTCTCACCGCGATTGAACATGTCATCCGCCAACGCCCGCTCGGCGGGCGGCCCGCCACCTGGCCCTGGCTGACGCTGGGGGCCATCGCGCTGGGTTGCCAAATTCTCGCGGGGCATGTGGAAATTACGTATTACACCTTGCTCGTCAGCGGCGCATACTCGGCCTGGCGACTCGCCACCCTCTGGCCTGCTCACCACAAAGCGCACAAAGAAAACACAAAGAAAGTCTTTGTGAACTTCGTGACCTCCTTCGTGTCCTTCGTGGTTAAACACCTCCGGCCAGCAGGCGCACTCTTAGCCATGGTGCTATTCGGCCTCGCCCTCGGCGCGATTCAACTTATCCCGCTGTTTGAATTGGTGCGCTACAACTTCCGCAGTGGCTCGGCCACCTTTGAGCAAATCGTCGGTTGGGCCTATCCCGCCCGGCGCGTCCTCGCGTTCCTCATCCCCAACTTCTTTGGCAACCCCAGCCATCACGGCTATTGGGATGTCTTCACCGGGCAATGGGCCCTCGCGCCGCTCAACAACCACACCATTGATTGGGGCATCAAAAACTACGTTGAAGGTGGGGCTTATGTGGGCCTACTCCCCCTCTTGCTTATCCCCCTCGTCGCCTACATCTGGCTAAAACTCACACTCTCCAAAGAACCGATTGACTACGCCTTCCGTTCCCTGCTTCCCGCATCCTTCTTCACCCTCGCGCCTTTCTTTTTCTTGCTCGCTTTCTTTTCTCTTACTTTCATCTTTGGCACCCCACTCTACGCCCTGCTCTTCTGGCTACCGGGCATCAATCAACTCCACTCGCCCTTCCGCTGGGTCTGGCCGCTCTCGCTCTGCGCTGCCGTCCTCAGCGCCTATGGGGTCGAATACGTGTGGCGCAGTCATCAGCCGCCTACCACTTACGGCTATGGCCTTTTGCAACGCAAGAAAAAGACTTCTCCGTTTATAGATTACGTTTCACGTTTTACCTCTCCCCTTTTCCTCTGGGCCTCCCCCTCCCTCCTCACCTTTATCAGCGGGATGGCTGTATGGGGCGGGCTAGTCATCCTCATCGCCTTAGCCGCCGTTCGTTGGGGATATGACCGCTTCGCCAATTTCTTCGACCAACAAGTGCAGGAACTGGCGCTGGCCAATCAAGCCTTTAGCGATGGGCGCATGTTCTTTTCATACGAGGCGCGCTGGGTGCTGATATTTGCTCTCCTGCTGATGGCCTCCGGCATCGCCCTCCGTATCAGCCGTTGCCGGATTTACCTGCGCGGGCGCACCATTTGGGAGCCGCTGGCGTTGGGCGTCATCGTGCTGGATTTGTTTGTCGCGGGCTGGGGCTTTAATCCTTCTGCAGATCCCGCCATCCTCACCTACGTTCCGCCCTCGGTGGAATTTTTGCGGCAGGACACCAGCCTATGGCGCTTCACCACCTACGACACACGCGCGGCCAAACCCTATAACGCCAACATTGGCTGGTATTTCAACTTTTACGATGTGCGCGGCTACGATTCCATTTTCCCCATGCAATACCGCCGCTACATGGAAGCTATTCAACCGCAGGGCGAATTGGACTTCAACCGTATTGCCCCTCTCTCCGAAGCGGCGGCGCTCGACTCGCCGTTGCTGGATTTGCTCAACGTCAAATACATCCTCACCGAAGAGGACATCGCCAACCCTAAATACACCCTGGTCTACAGCGCCGAAGTGCGGATTTATCAAAACCAGACGGTGATGCCCCGCGCCTATCTTCAGCCAGCGTCAACGACCCTCCTCGCCGAAGATTTTCCAAAGGCGATCCAATCCTTCGACCCGCGCCAATACGTCATCATCTCCAACCAGTCACCCAATCCCTCAATCACCCAATCACCCACTCCCGCCTGGCCCGCGCCTGCCGACATCATCCAATACACGCCCAACGAAGTCCTCGTCGCCGCCGATGTGCCGCAACCCTCCTGGCTCGTGCTAGCCGATTCACACTTTCCAGGTTGGAAAGCCTACGTCCGTGAAATCAATTCAACCACCGAAACCGAAGTCCCGATAACACTCGTCAACGGCAACTTTCGTGGCATGCAACTTGAGCCGGGCGCGTGGCAGGTGCGCTTCCAATACAGCCCCGACTCGTTTAAGTTGGGCGGCCTGATTTCGTTTATCAGTTTCGTCACGCTCATGTTTGGGCTGGGCGTGTGGGCCTGGCGTTACTTCT
>Ga0247727_10020165_pt1 | contig 10227 bp, 11 predicted proteins | sample WisWelCaveWW1625_FD_202498 | JGI IMG/M metagenome (GOLD analysis project Ga0247727, IMG submission 202498) | Biofilm microbial communities from Wishing Well Cave, Virginia, United States - WW16-25 | ecosystem: Environmental > Aquatic > Deep subsurface > Groundwater > Cave microbial mat | place... | reverse complement strand
GGTAGACGAACAAGGGACGGTGATCGGGCTCTTACCCGACGGCAGCGGGGGAGGATCCAGCCTCGAAGACATCGCCGCCGAGTGCAAGAAGACCGGACGCAAGGCGGCGGTCCTGCAACTCATAGACCCCGGCTTCGGTCTCCCGTACGCAGCGGTCGTCTCACTGCAGAAGGCGATCTCCACCCAAATCCTCCGCTACGCCGCCATCGTGAGCACCATCGAGAATCCACAGGTGCCGGAGGAGTGTGGCGGCTTCGAGCAGCTGCCCTGTGATCTGCTCAAGGACGGTCTGTCCGAGTTCTCCGAGGCCTACAAGCTCATCGACACCGCCGACGACATCGCCGAGGCGGGGACCGGTGATGGGTTGATCAACTGTTGACTTGATCAGCCGCCACCGGTTCTTCAGCAAACCTGGCGTGCAGCGCAAGCTCCTCAGTCAAATTTCCGGTATGGGAATGGGGGCGCCCCGGAAGGCGCCCCCATTTAGCCCCAAGATCTAAATGCCGGGGATCTCGAGCAGCAGGAGCTGACCACCTTCTCGCTTGTAGGTGAAGTCGGGTTGGCCGTCACCGTTGTTGTCATCACCCGGCCCCTTCTCCACCCAAATGGTGTGTGCCTGCACGTTGAGGAGGAACATTCCCGGTCCGAAGGCGGCCGAGGCGTCAACGATCCCGGTTGTCTCCCATCCCCCGAGGTTTCCGGCCGGACGACCGTCGACATCCGTCGCGCCACCGTCGGCCGACTGGTCGATCTTCACCACCACCTGCGGCGTCCCGCTGAATGGCACGTACCAGAGGCGCCCGGTCGTCGCATTCGGGTCGGTTGAGCCGAACGGGAATTGCTGGCTCGACCCCGGGTCCTCGGTGATGAGGAGACCTGTCTGGGTTGTTTCGATGTTGTCGGGTTGGTGCACCTCGCTAAGGGTCTTGACCATGCTGTCATCGCCTTCGACGAAGATCGACAATGAGGTGACCACGGTCTCGTCGTTGGGGTCGACCACCATCTTCCACACCCGACCGTTGGTGGAGCGACCCTGTTGCACGGCGCCGGCGGTGCCCCGTCCCGAGTCGACGACATAGACGACATTGCCCATCCCCGGTCGCTTGTCGTAGGCCATGTCCTCGACCCGGACGAACTGGAACACGTTATTGAGCTGGCTCCAGTACTCAAGCACCCACTGCGGGCCGTCAACACCGAGTGGTGCCACCGATCGCAGGTCCCGCTGCCACGAACCATTTGTCGGCGGTGCCGGGAATCCCACGTCGGCCGCCTTCAGTTCGGTGCCGTCGGCGTTGAGGCCGGTGGCTATATCCCGGGGGACCTCGATGAAGTGGCCGCTCACCGACATCGTCGAACCCGGTATGAAGTCGTAATAGTCGGTTACCGCAGCGTTGTCGCTCACGAAGGCCCACAGCGAGCCTTCGTCGGCAAGCACGGCATCGGTTGAGTCGGCTATGTACGAGTACAACTGTGACTGAGATGGCCGGCTGGCGTCCGTAATCGGGCCTCCCGGCGGAATGGTCAGTGCGCCGCTGGTGAAAGTGTCGTCACCGGAGAGCACGACTGGATGCCCGAAGCCGGGAACTGCCAGGGCGTTCTCGTGGTTGTGGCGGCCCATGCCATAAATCTCGTATAGCTTCCCCGTCTGGACGTCGAGGGCGACGACGATGCCATTCTCGATCTCGTTGGGATCTCCGATCGGAGGCGGCCACGAGTCTTCCTGGCGAAACACGTAGTCCGGTGACTCTTCGTTGGTGAAATAGATATCACGCGTGAACCCCTCGGCTTTGGTCGCCAGGTAGCTCGAGCAGAACCGCTGATAACCCAGGCTGCTGTCGATCACGAACGAACCGTTGAGGACACCGGCCGAATGCTGGTTGAGGATCAGCCGGCTCACCTGCGAGTTGTCGAAGTCGTTCTCACCGTTGGCGGCGGTGGGTGTCGCCGTGTTGTATGGGAAAGGAACCTTGCTGGTTTCGTGGTTGATAAAGAGGTCGACCCGGCCATTGCCCCGTGGTCGAACGCCAATCCCGTCCGGTATCGCCTCGAACCGATAGCCGCTCGAAAGCACGTCACCGACCGTGATGATCGGTGTGACCTCCACCCCGCTCATGACGGCGGTGACCATGGCCGCTTGGCCGGTCTGGAAGCCGCTGGTGTTATCTCCGGCGGCGGCCGTGCCCGTGATGGTGAGCACGAATGCCGAAGCAACTGCGGCAGATACAAACGTCAATTTTCGACGCATGTCCACTCCCTCCTAGTGATTTCCTTGATGGAATTCTGACACAACCCAGCGAGCCATGCGGCGGCGCGGGCAGCTGATCCTCTCAAGCCACGAGTGAGTCCTATGGAAGGCGCCCATCGAGCCGAATTGTCCATGGTTCGATCGAATCGAGGAGGAGGTGGGAGTCGCTCCACGGATCACGTGCCAGAGTCGAGCGAACTGCCTCTTCTGAGGGAGCCTCGACGACCAGCAGCACCCGAGGGCCGTTCTCGATGGGACCGCCCAGGACAATGAACTCTTCCTCCACTAAGGCGTCCATGAAGTCGGCGTGCTCCAGCCAGCCACTCTGGCGCTCCATTGGCTGGTTCGGGTCCCAGGCCGGCCCCGCTTGTCGTCGCAAAATCAAGAACATCGCCACGGCGCCTCCCATTTTGAACGCCTTTCGACCGTGGTGCCGGGCAAGGACGCTTGTGGAATACTGTCCTCGTGGCGGAGGCCACACTTTCCACCAGAACTCTCAACCGTGCCCTGCTGGCGCGCCAACTCCTCTTGGAACGATCGGAGGCCGGGCTGGTGGAGGCAGTCGAGAGTATTGGCGGACTCCAGACCCAGTACGCCCCCTCCGCCTACGTCGGGCTCTGGTCACGCCTGGCCGATTTCCAACGGGATTCGCTGACTCAAGCACTCCACGACAAGTCGGTCGTGCAGGCCACGTTGATGCGGTCGACCATTCACATCGTTTCCACACGCGATTTCCCCTGTTTGGCGGCAGCGATCCGGCGTGGTCGCCGGGAGTGGTGGACTCGAGTTGCGAAGAACGAACTCGGCGACCTGGACATGGACGAGGTTGTCGAGCGCCTGCGATACCACTTTGCCTCCGGCCTGTCGAAGGCCGGCGATCTGGCAGCGGCGCTGGCCGCCGACGGCTATCCCCCGGTCGCCTGGAACGGGGTAGGTATGTGGGTCGACTTGGTGCGAGTGCCTCCCTCGGGAACCTGGGAGAAGCGGCGGGCCGACCGCTACGCCACGGCCCGCGACTGGCTGGGCGTTGCTCAAAGCAGCGAAGAAGAGGGTCTCGACCTCCTGGTCCGCCGTTATCTGGGTGCCTTCGGACCTGCCTCGGTTGCCGACCTTGCCGCCTGGTCGGGCCTGCCCGTGGGGTTCCTTCGTCCGGCTCTGAGTCACATCGAACTCCGTCGCTTCCTCGACGAGCAAGGAGGCGAGCTAATCGACCTTCCCTCGGCGCCCCTCCCTGATACGGATACCCCGGCACCTGTGCGATTCCTACCCACCTGGGACGCCACGTTGCTCGTCCACGCTCGCCGTACTCAGATCCTGCCCGAGCAATATCGTCCGCTCGTGTTCAACACCAAGACTCCCCACTCGTTTGCCACGTTTTTGGTGGATGGCGCAGTGGCGGGCACCTGGCGGTATGAGGGGAGGGGAATCAAGCTGGAGCCGTTCGCCAAGCTTTCCAAGAGAGTGATCGCCGAACTCCACGAAGAGGCAGAGAGGCTCGCCCGTTTCCACACCGAGGGTCGGTGATCGCTGACCACTGGTTCACCAAACTCCAGAAACTCAAGCTTTCAGCGTCGTGAGCAAGGCGCCTTGGAGTATGGTCGCGCTGAAGGAGGGCGATATGGAAGACGAAGCAACCACCCCATCCGGAGATGCCGCACCCGAGCCGGCACCAGCGAGCCCGTCGATGATGGCCGGACTTTCTTCGGGTGAGCGATTGCTGGTTCTGGGGGCGATTCTGTTGTCCGGCAACTACGTGCTCTTCGAGCTGATCCTCAACGAGTATTTCATGTTCACCGGCACGCTGCTTGTGGCCGTTTACGCACTGTCCACCGTGTGGACGCGGCAAAAGCGCACCTCGGCCACCCGGGCGCTCCCATACGGATGGCTGCTACGGGTGCTCGGGTACACCGCTGGATTCCTCGGAGCGATCGAATTGTTGACCGACCTCCGGTTTGGAGTTCTTGACCGGGCTGGTGACGTAATCGGAGGGTTGATCGGCTACACCGGTGCCTTTCTGATGTTTTGGGGTGGGCGGCAGATACAGGACAGAACCACCTAGACGCGCTGACGACTGGCTACGGCTCTGGTTATTCATCGTCTTGAACGGTCGATCTCCTCAGCCAGCGCCCGCAAAATCGGCAAGGTGGCGTGGTCTTTGGGTCGGTTGGCCGCTTCCTTGCTGCGAATGATGTCGCTCAGGCCGGCCACCTTCACCCGACAACCCGCCAGCTCGAATTCGACGCTCGCGTTCACCAGCGCCTCGTAGTCGGGAAGAGCGGCGGGAGTAAACGTCATATCGAGATCGCCGCAGCGTGTCGTCAGGTTGAGCGTCGCTATCGAGTCGAGCAGGGCGGGGTGAGGTTCGAAGGCGATGCCGTTGGGGGAGTCGGGAACCCGCAACCGAGCTTGCAAACTGCGCAGAGCATCCGATAGTCGTACGAGGTTGTCCGTTTCCTTGCGCGGGACGATGTCGGCGTCGGCGGTCAACGCCGGCGAACCGTGAACGACGGCGGCAAGTCCTCCGATCAGGACATAGTCGACGTCGTGCTCTGCGAGCGTTCGGAACATGCAGTCGGGGTCGAAGACTGCGGCCATCAGTCAAGCCTTTTGGCGGAAGCGAGCACCTTGCTCAAGTTGGCGACCGACTGCAAACGCTCGTTGGGTGTCATGGCAAGCTGTTGGCGGATCTGGGTGCGGTCCACCTCGACAGGTTCTGCTGTCAGCAAGAGGGCGAAGCCACACGCCTTGAGAAGGCGATCCAAGGTTGAGATTCGGGGCTCGTCTTCGCCCCGTTCCCAGCGAGAGATAACCGGTTGCCGGGTGCCGACCAGTTCGGCAAGTCGGGTCTGTGAGATGCCCGTCCTCTCTCGTGTGGATCTGATGAGCTCGGCCGCCGAGCGTGGACATTGCACTCCGTCCACTATAGCGTTATCAGTCTGAAGAATATATCTTTAAGGCTATTGGCAGATGCCGGGGTAGATTGCGGTAACTTGGTGGACCAATGGCTCGGACCTACCAGCCCAACACGACGCTCAACTCGATAATGACATTCATGATGGCCGTCGGTGTCGCTCCGAAGGCGATTCAGATGCTGACTGTCACGGGTAGGCGGAGCGGTCAATCGCACTCGGTTCCGATCTCACCTATCACGTTGGACGATCAGTTGTACCTGGTGTCGCCGTACGGCGAGGTCGCCTGGGTAAAGAACGTCCGACTTAACCCGAGGGTGGACCTTGGTCGGAAGAAGCGAAACCGCTCCTACCAGGCCACTGAGACGGCACCCAATGAAGCTGCTCCTGTGCTTCAGGCATATCTACAACGAGAGAAGATTGTTCGCCCCTATTTCGACGTCTCGCCGCACTCATCGCTTGAGGACATTGAGGCGGAGGCCGGCAACCACCCAGTGTTCCGGCTGACCCCGGCCTAACTCCTCTCGCGCTTGTCGCACTCCATTCCTCCTCTGCAGGGGGAGTGGCACGCAGTGCCGGAGGGGGAGTCCTCCGGGAACGCGACAGCGCTTCACCCGTTTACGACCCTATGAACGTGTCCACCTGGCCGTGCGGCTAGACACCCCCCTCGCCGGCACTCCGCCCTAAGAGAGGGAGACACACCCCCCTCGCCGGCTTCGCAGGCACTCCCCGCTAAAGGTGGGAGAGACCCCCCCTCGCCGGTGGCTCGGCGGCTGCTGTGCTTAAGTTGTCGCGCTGAGCAAGGAGGAACGATGCAGGGGCACAAAGTCACGATGCTGGGCACCGGGCTGATTGGCGACTTCTACACGATGACACTCAACGGGCCCAGGGGGAGGGACCGGGTTGACGTTGTCTACTCGCGATCCAAGGAACGGGGCAAGGCCTTCTCCGAACGCTGGGGGATCCCCGACCAGACCACCTCACTCGAAGATGCCATCAACCATCCGGAGACGGACGTGATCGTGGTTGGTCTGCCCAACTTCCTGCACGAAGAGTCGATCTCGCTGGCCGCCGACGCCGGGAAGGCCATCCTGGTGACCAAGCCCCTGGCTCGAGATGCCAGCGAGGCCAGACGCATCCTCGACAAAGTCGAGACGGCCGGAGTTTTCGGCGGTTACCTGGAAGACCTGGTCTACACCCCGAAGACCACCAAGGCCATCGCCTCGGTGGCCGGTGGGGCCATCGGCGATGTCACTTGGGTTCGATCTCGCGAGACCCACCCCGGTCCTCACAGCGCTTGGTTCTGGGATAAGGATCAGGCGGGAGGCGGGGCCATCGTCGACCTCGGTTGTCACTGCATCGAGATCATCCGTTCCTTCGTCGGCAAGGGCAATCGCCCTGTGGAGGTGATGGCTTGGGCCGACACCCTGGTCCATCCCATCAAGGCCGAAGACAACGCAGTCGTATTGATCAGGTTCGAATCGGGTGCTCTCGGCCAGTTCGAGGTGAGCTGGTCGTTCCGCGGTGGCATGGACCTTCGAGATGAGGTGGCGGGCACCGAGGGCACGATCTGGCTCAACCATTTCCTCCGCACCGGCTTCGAGATGTACAGCTCGGGGGGAGGCGGTGGTTACGTAGCTGAGAAGCTGGAGTCCACCGAAGGCTGGCTGTTCCCGGTTGGCGACGAGGTTTCTGAACTTGGCTACACGGCAATGTTCACCGACATGTTCAATTCGCTCGACGCCGGTACCGCACCCCGGGAGACGCTGTACGACGGCTACGTCGTCAACGCCATCATGGACGCCGCCTACAAATCGGCGGAGACCCGGTTGTGGGAACCGGTTCAGGTCGGCTGGCGAGGCGGCTCCACTCCACGGATCGGGAAGAAAGTGGCCACCCACGACGGGCACCCGATCGTGAAGGAAGAGGTCCTCCCCGACGGGAGAAAGAAGCTGATCTTGAGCCACAAGGACACCGGTTCGGTGTTCGACGTCGTCACCGACGCTTGAGCCTCCACGTCGAGATCCTGCCCGACGGAGGTTGGGCCGAGGCCGTTGCCGCCCGTCTCGGCAGCTGGACCGCTCGTAATCAGCGTGCTCGGCTGTGCCTCGCCACCGGGAACACGGTGGCGCCGGTGTATCGACGGACGGTCATCGAAGGCGGACCGGCGGTGTTTCTCCTCGATGAGTTCGGAGGGCTGCCCGCAAACGATCCGGCTCGCTGTGCCTCGATGCTGCGACGCGATCTCCCGGATCTGACCTTCGACGTGCCCGATGTCGATTCCGTTGATCCGCAATCTGCCGCTGAGGAGTATGGAATGCGAGTTGCCGACGGGGGTCTGGACCTCGCCATCGTCGGTCTCGGCCGCAACGGTCACGTCGGAATGAATGAACCGGGTTCACGCCCGGACGATCCGACCAGGGTGGTTAGTCTCGCCCTCGAAACCGCCCAAGGGGCCGCTCGGTACGGAGCCTCCTCACCGCCCACCTGGGGTATAACCGTCGGCATCCGCGAGCTGATGACGGCCGGGGAATTGTGGCTGTTGGTCACCGGCGCCCACAAGGTCGACATCCTTTCCCGGATGCTGACCGGTCCAGTGGGGCCCGACCTCCCTGCCTCATTTCTAAATCACCACCCCAATGCTCGGGTACTTGCCGATAGCTCGTCGGCCGTCGGGTTCAGCGGCTGAAAGTCAGCCAGCGAGCCGGGTTAACGGCGAACATCTCTTCCAAGTCCTCGGACGTCAGACCTTGTTCAGTCAGCAATTCCCGAAATCCGGTGTTAACCCACGACAGACCCGGCGTGCCCCCCAACGTGTGCCAAAGAGACCGCCGGGCTCCATCGGTGCCGATTAAGAGGTGTGACCCGTAGCCGGCGGCGATCATCTCCCTAATCAACCGGGCCGACTTCTCGGGTGTCCGCAGCACCTGGTCGTAACAGAGGAGGACTCCGGAATCGAGCAGCTCTTGGTGGTAACCGAGGTCGTCGACCTTGTCTGTGTGAGACAAGGCAACCAAGGCAAGATCGACACCGAGTGATGCCAGGAACTCGATCTGGGCATCACCACCCTTCCCCTCTTCGCAGTGGGTGAGAAGGGGGACACCGGTCTGGCGGTGGGCGATGGCAGCTGCTTCAAACAGCCTTCGTTCGAAGACGCTGAGGACCTCTCCGCTGGTAGCCATCTTGAGGACACCCGCCCGAGCGCCATCCACCCCGATTTCGACGGCGTCGATGAACTGTTGGGAAAGTTGCTCGGCGGTCCTATCGAATGGCCAGTCGAGGCCCCGGTAGTACTTGGCGGTGTGCATCCCGGTCGAAGCGACGATCAATGCACCGGTGTTTTCCGAGATCGTCCGCAACCGGTTCGGATGGCCGCCCGAACCGATCGGCATGGCGTCGACCATGGTGCCGATCCCGGCCTTCCGGCAGAGTTCTACCTCGGCGACGGCATCGGGAACCGAAGGCAGGTGCATGTCGGGCATCTCCTCGGCGACCAATTGACTATCGATGATCAGATGTTCGTGGGCGAGGGTGACGCCTAAAGCGGATGGGTCGACGTCGCCGGTGACGGTACGGACAAAACTCATCGGGGGACGGTGAGGATGGCGCCGGCCTCCTCGAGTGCCGCCCGCAGACGAGGCACCGCTGCCCGGCGGACCTCACCACCCACTGTTATCGACTGCGCCGCCGCCGTTCCCGCCGCTTGGCCCATCGCCATGCATTGGGCCATCGACCTGATCGATGCCTGAGCGTCGTGGGTTGCCGAGAAACAACGACCGGCCGCGAGCACGTTGACTGCGTCCCGCACCACCAGGCTGGAGTAGGGAATCCCGACGGCCGATCCTTCGGGGAGATACTCCCAACGAGTACCGGTGCCTGGTTCATGGTCCTCGATCGGCGCCCCGCATAGCCCGATCTGGTCATCGAATTGCTTGGCGGTGAGAACGTCTTCCCGAGTTAGTCGATAGTCGCCGTAGACCCTGCGCGTTTCTCGAAGTCCGATCTGGGTACCGAGCGCCGCCAAGGAAGCGCTCTCGTAACCGGGCACTCGATCGATTAGGAAGCGGGCATATTCGAGGGCTTGACGTCTTCCCTCCATCTCCACCCGGGTCAGGATCACCGGATCGGTGGCGTTGCGGACCGTTCCGTTCTCATCGGTCTCGACGTGGTCGACTCTGGTCATGATGGTGGCTGTCATCCCATCGATCGGGGTGATGTGGTCGCTTCCCTCCCGCCGTGGCAGGTCGTAGTCGCCCGACTCGGCTGCCTCGGCCATGAGACGATGGAGTTCCTCCTTGCCGATTGACCGTCGCTTTTCGTGATCGACGTTGATCATCCGAAACGTCGTCGTCAGCGTCTGAGCGGGGTCCATGTCGCCGGCCAGTTCGTAACCGAACCCGGCGTGATGACACAGGTCGGCGTCTCCCGAGGCATCGACGAAAACGCCGGCTGCGAACTCTTGAAGTCCGGTCTTGGTTGCCACGGTCACGGCCGTCACCCTCCCGTCGTCAACGGTGGCGTTCTGAAGAAAGCAGTGGAGCAGCACCACCGCGCCGGCTTCGACGGCCATTCTTTCCCAGACGACCTTGAGGTGTTCTGCCAGGTAGGTGACACCCGTGCCCGCTCCGTAGGTGTTGGGTCTCTCGACCACCTTGCCCAATCGTCGAAGGCTTGCGATCACGTGGTCCCCGATCCCGCCCACAACCTTGCGCGGCCGGGCTCCTGGGGTGTAAAAGCCGTAGAAGGTGTCGAGCACCGCCGTCGAGTTGCCTCCGAGGAAGGGTAGTTTCTCGATGAGGAGGGTGCGGGCTCCCGCTCGCGCCGCGGCGATGGCGGCCGGCGACCCGGCGGAACCTGAACCGACGACGATTACGTCGTAGCGATTAGCCAGAAGACCTCAGACGTTCGGTCACTTCACGTACGGCTGGAGAATGTCGCGCGCCAACAGGAAACCTCGTTTCACCAGTTCATCGGTGGCCTCGAAGCCTCGGTCTTCGTGCTCGATGATGATGGGGCCGTCGTAACCGACTCGATAGAGGGCGGAGAAAACGACTCCCCAGTCCACGTGGCCCA
>Ga0247727_10020164_pt1 | contig 10227 bp, 8 predicted proteins | sample WisWelCaveWW1625_FD_202498 | JGI IMG/M metagenome (GOLD analysis project Ga0247727, IMG submission 202498) | Biofilm microbial communities from Wishing Well Cave, Virginia, United States - WW16-25 | ecosystem: Environmental > Aquatic > Deep subsurface > Groundwater > Cave microbial mat | place... | reverse complement strand
TTACGCTTAAGTTTCAGTGCATGAAAACGGCGTCGCTCTTTCCAATTTGTTGATTGTGATTTATTCTTTGACATGCTACGGTTGTAGCACATCCGAAAAGTTTAGTAAATTATGAGACGCTCAGTAAATGCGCCTCGGCATTGATTTCGGCACGACCAACTCATCCATCGCGATGTACGACGGACACGCGTTGCATCGTTTGCAACTCGACGCGGGCAGTGACAATCCGCACGTCTTGCCCTCGCTCATTTATATTGATCGCGATCAGCACGCGCGCGTTGGCACAAATGCCGCGACCGAATATCTCGCGCGCGAAACGGGCCGCGCAGTCGTGTGGGAAAAGCGGCGCGTCGGCGAAGTGGATGTCTTTGCGTCCGATATGCACTATGTTCAAGACGTGCACGTGATGATGGACACTGCCGCGAACGGACGGCTGTTGCAATACGTCAAGACCGCACTGCGCGATGCGAGTTATCACGGCACGCAAATTTTCAATCGCTATTACACGGTGGACGAACTGATCGCGATTATTCTCCGCCATCTCAAGACGCGCGCCGAAGCAGAATTTCAAGCCGCGACCCAAGCCGTTGTGATTGGTCGCCCGGTGAAATTTTCCGACGATGCCGCGATTACCGCGCGCGCGGAAGAAATTCTCTTTCAAGCCGCGCGGCTCGCCGGCTTTGACGATATTCGATTTGAAGTCGAGCCGGTGGGCGCGGCTTACGCGTATCACGCCGCCGCGCCTAAACGCCAGACCGCGTTCATTTTCGATTTCGGCGGCGGCACGCTCGATTTCACGATTGCGCGGCTCGGCGGCAAACGCGCGCCGGAAATTCTCGCGACGCATGGCGTGCTCGTCGGCGGCGACGATTTGGATCGGCGCGTGATGCAATCCCTGCGAAAATATTTTGGCGCGCGTTCCGTTGACGGCAAGCCGCCCCTGCCGACGTACATCCTCGACCAGCTCGACAATTGGCAAACGATGCCGGTATTGTCGCGCCCGGTCTTTATGAAATCCATTGACGATTTTCGCGCGGAAGGCGCAGACGCCGCCGGCGTCGCCGCGCTCAAAACGCTGGCCACGCGCAATGTCGGTTTTAAACTTTTCCGCGAGATCGAGCAAACGAAAAAGAGGCTGTCGCAAGATTTCAGCGCGCCGCTCGATTTTGATTATGAAAACATCGCGATTCACGAAACGCTCGCGCGCGCACAGTTCGAAGCAATGATTCAGCGCGAGATCGAAGCGGTCGAGCGTGGCGTAAATGAGACGCTGAAAAAAGCCGGTGTCGCGCCGGAAAAAATGGATGTGGTTCTGCGCACCGGCGGCACGTCGGCGGTGCCGGTTTTCACCGCGCTCCTCGCGCAAATTTTCGGCGAGCAAAAACTCGCGCAGATGGATTTGCTCACGTCGGTCGTCGGCGGGCTGGCGGTCGTCGCACACGAAGGCGGCGGAAACGCGCCGCGCTATGCCGCGCGCTACGACGCCGCGCGCGTGATTGCGAATGCGCCCGGCGAAATTTACGCCGCGCGGGTGGGCGCAAAATGCTACGCCGATGCAGAGTACACGATTGCGCGCTTGCCGGTTGAATTTTCCGGCTTGCCGGCGTTGAAGACGGCGCAAGCGGATAAAGCCGCGGCGGCGGCGGATTTTTTGCAATTCGAACTGACGCGCGCGGCGCGCGTATTCGTCGCGTATGACGCGGCGGCATACGCGATCCCGCACTGGCTGCGCGCGTTCGCGCCGGAAAAAATGGTGTTCATTGTGGATCAGTATGGCGCGGAGCGACCGTTGAATGTGTATGCGCGTGAATTTCCGGCGGGGCGTGTAACGCTCGGCGGCAATCTCGCCGACGGCGCGCGCGGGAATCTGTTTTTGAATTACGCGGTGATCGTGCGCGCGGAGGGGTAGGGTAAGGCGTTTCCACCATTAGTTTCAATTCATCTTCGCCATTTCGTTCAACGCCGCGTCTCGCAAGGCGCGAATCGGCTCCGCGTCGCGCGCGTTCGGAAAACCGAGCGCGTAATTTTGCAAAAACTCTGCCGCGCGGCGATACTGTTTCGCTTGATACGCCAGCACGCCCGCTTCGCGCAATTCTTCCGTCGCCGTCGGCATGAGCGCGAGTAATTTTTCCGTCGCCATCAGCGCGCGCCGGTAATTCTCCTGCTCGACGAAAACCCCTTTCAAATTATTCAACAGGCGCACTAAAATATAACGCGGTCCCACCGGCGCGAGCCACTCGCGATCCAATTCGGCATCCGCGCGATACGTGTCGCGCACGCGCGCGCGCAAATCGTCCAAGTCAACGATTACCCCGCCATTGAATGGATCTACAAAAATTTCCGCGTCCGCCTCCTGCCATTTGCAAACAAAATGCCCGGGCAAGCCGACGCCAAAGACCGGCATTTCCAATCTCTGCGCGATCTCGATGTACACGACCGCCAACGTGATCGGCAAGCCCAGTTGGCGTTCGAGAACATCGTTGAGATAACTGTTGCGCGGGTCGTAATAATCGTCGCGATTGCCGCTGAAACCGAGATGATGAAAAAGAAAATGGCTGAGGCGCGTCAATTTTTCCGTGGGCGTTTCCGCGTCGGCGACCTCTCGTTGCGCGCGGAGCGCGAGCCCGTCCAAATACCTCATCCATTCCGGAATATTGAGATCCGGATATTCGTCCGTCGCGATCAAGAGCGCGGCGTACGCGAGATTGATTTCGGGTTCCGGCAATTCCACCGCGCGGCGAAATTCCGCGAGCCATTCTTCCGGCGGGCGATTCATCGCGCGTATTATAGCATCGAACCGCGCGCGCGTCCGCTTTTTGCCGCGACGCTTTTTGTATGCTATAGTCTTGCCCGTGCGCTATTCGCTTTTCTTTCCGCTTGGCGTTTCAATATTATTCGCTCTGGCGTTGCTCGCGTGCGATCTCAGTTCGCTTGCCACGCTGACAACGACGAGCGCGCCCAAGCCCGTCGCCGCGATTCAATCCCCGCCGAATGGCAGTGAATTTCGCGAAGGCGATGAAATTCTTTTTCAATCCAACGCCAGCAATAAAACCGGCATCGCGCGCATCGAATTGATCGTGGACGGCGTGATCGTGCGCACCGATACGCCGCCGCTTGCCGGACAAGAAACCTTCTTGCTCATTCAAAAATGGACGGCGACCGCCGGCACACATCTGATCGTTGTGCGCGCGTACAATCGGCAAGGCGTCGCGAGCGAGCCGGCAACGATTGCGATCAATGTCGCGTCCGCCGCGCCGACGCCCGCGGCGTTGGTAATCGCGACGCCCGCCGTGGCGGCGACAATCGCGGCAACGCTCGCGCCGCGCGTCGCGTCGCCGACCGCGCAGATTGCCACGCGTACGCCGACGCGCGTGCCGGTAACCAGCACGCCGAATATTCCAGCCGGCGTGTACGGCGTTTCGGTGCGCGTGGAGCCGGAGTCGCCCAAGCGCGGGCAATTCATTACATTCCATGTCACATTTCTCAACACGACCGGCGAAGCCAAGTCGTATCGCTGGTTTGTGAAAATCTTTGAACCGGACAAAACAAATTCGTTTGGTGAAACTTCCAAAAAACAAGAAGATATTCTGGTGGGGCGACATGAAATCGCGTCGCCGACGGATTGGCGGATTACGGGACCGGGTCCGTGCCAACAATATTTCGCGCGCGTCTTTTGGGTCAACCCGGATTCAAAAGAAGTGGTCGAATTCGTAAAGCCGGATTTCGGCGGCGGACCGGCGGCGGGATTCCAAGTCTGCCCGTAGCGCAAAGCAAGTCCACAGTCCAATGTCTAATCTCTAATCTCAAATCTCTAATCTCTAATCTCTAGTCTCTAGTCTCTAGTCTCTAATCTCCAACCTCTAATCTCCATTTTCTAACAACCAATGAACAACTCGCTCACTCATTATCTTGACGCGCTTCTCCGCCGTTGGCGCGTGATCGTCGCGATGCCGATCGTCGCCGCGCTCGCCGCGCTCGCGGTCAGTCTCGCGCAGACGCCGCAGTTCGAAGCGACCGCGCTAATCGCGCTCGCGCCGGCAACGCTTTCCGTGCCGGTGTCGAACCAAGCGCCGCCGTATTATTTGACCGCGCCGTCGCCGGCGCAATTGCCGCCGGCATTTACGCCCGCGTATTATCTCGCGCAATTGAAAAGCGCGGAGGTCGTGAATCAAGTTCAAGCGCGCCTGCCCGTAACGCTCGCGTCGAACAATGCCGATCGTTCGCTCATCGAAATTACCGCGCGTGGCGCGGACGCGCAAAAAACCGCCGATGCCGCGAATGCCTACGCCGATCTCGGCGCGCAGTACTTGCTCAAGCTTTTGATTCCGGCGGGCGATCAAGCCGAGACCGCGGCGAAAAAATTGCAAACGGCGGAGAGCGCGCTCGCGCAATTTTCGCAGGCAAACGGTTTGGGCGAATACGATTTGAATAAATTGCGCGGCAATCCGGCGCTGGCGGCGGAAAAGAAAACTGAACTCGCGCGACTCTTGCGCGGGCGCGACATCGCCGAATCGGTCTACGCCGATTTCGCGCGCGAGCAGGCGCGCGCGGCGATTCTGGCGATCACCACTTACAAACCGAACGCGATTTTCGCGCCAACGCCGACCGCGCCGGTCTCGCCGCGCCCCGCGCAAAACGCGCTCATCGGCGCGGGGCTGGGCTTGCTGGTCGGCATCGCCGCCGCGTTCGCGCTGGAATATTTCGCGCGCGCGCCGAAATAAGCGCCGAGCAGATCACCCATCCGAATGTTTTTTTCCTTCACTCGCCGGCACATTTTCCTCGCCCTTGCTTGCCTCACCGCGCTCGCCCTATTTTTTCCGACCCTCGCCGCCGCGTGGCAGCTTAATCAAGCGAACGCGCATCTGGCGCGCGCGGCGAGTTTGCCGGCGGATGCGCCGCGCCGCGCGCTCGAATTGCAACGCGCGCAAAGCGTAATCGAATCTGCGCGCGCCGCGCCGCGGCTTGCGCTGGCGGACGCGCGGCTCGCGGCATTGCGCGGCGATTTCGCGGCGGCAATCGCCGCGCTCGAATCCACGCGCGCGCTCGACGCGGATTTTATCGCGCAATTCGTCGCCGGCGCCGCCGCGTATCAAGCCGGCGATTCCGCGCGCGCGGCGACGCATTGGCGCGCGGCGGGCGCATTCGACTATTTCTTGCGCAACGCGTACCGCGCGCAGAGTCAGCATTTGTGGCGCGAGGCGGAACGGCTCGCGCGGATCGCGGCAAGCATCGCGCCGGAGAGTGCCGCCGCGCAGTACGTTCTGGGCGACGCGCTCGCGCGGCAAGATGTGAACACCGCGGCGGCATTCGAGGAATTGGAGCGCGCGCAGGGGCTTACCCGCGATCCGGAATTTCTCGCGACGATTCTCGCGCGCCAGGGCGAAATATTTTTGGAACAGGGCAATCTGCGCGCGGCAATCGCGCGGTTCGAGAGCGCGCGCGCCTTTGCGCCGCTGGATGCGCGCCCGCGCACCGGCTATGCGCTCGCTTCGGTTCGCCTCGATGCGCGCGCGGCGCCTACAGCGACCGCGTTATTGCAACAAGTGATTGCGGATTCGCCGTGGTACACGCAGGCGTACATTACGCTGGCGGAATTCGCGCAGGCGCGCAGCGATTTTGTGGACGCCGAGCGTTGGCTGACGCTGGGCCTGGAAAAAAATCGCAATGACGCGCATTTGCTTTTTGCGCGCGGGCATTTGTTCGCGCGGCAAAATCAAATCCCACGCGCGCGCGAAGCGTTCATTGCCGCGTTGCGTGGCGAGACACACAGCGATCATTTGCTAGAGATTGCGCACGCGTTACGCGAATTGGAAAAGAAATGACTGCCAGTGCATTGGATCTGACCGCACCGCGCGTCCGCGCGATTTGGATCGTCGGCGCGGCAAGCGCGGCATTCCTCGGCGTGTTCGCCGCGCTTGGCTCGCCGACGTGGGCGGTGACGCTCACGATTCTGCTGACGCTGACGCTGATTGCGTTCGCGTTGCCGCTCGCGCCGCTTGGCATTTTGATCGCCGCGCTCATTCCGTTTCAAATCTATTTTCCGCTCGGCGATTCCGCGTTTCATCTGCGCGCCGCGTTTGTCTTGACGCTGGTCGCGTGCGCGCGTTTACTATTTACTAATTACCGATTACTTTTCAATCGTTTATTCTTGCCCGCGTTCGCATTCCTCGCGGTCGCGCTCGCGTCCGCGTTGTTAGCCGACTCGCGCGCGCTGGCTCTGCGCGGCGTATACGATTGGCTCGCCGTATTCGCGGCGGCGTTTTTCTTTCGTGCGATCCCGCGCGCGCGCGGCGCGCTCATCGCCGCGCTTTTCGCCGGCGGCATCGCGCAGGCGGCGTTGGGGTGGATACAAATCGCGGCAGGGCGCGATGCTGTTTTGGAATGGTTGAGTCAGCCCGCGAGCGCAATATTTTTCCCGCCCAATTTATTGCGTGAACGCTTGAGCGATCTCGGCTTCAACTGGCTCACGTTCGAGCGCGTTACCGCATTTGGCACGTTCACCAACGCGATTGATTACGCGATTTTGCTGGCGGCAATGGTGTGCCTGCTCATTCCATTTCTTTTCGCGTGGCATGCGCGGAAAATTTTTGCCGCGCAATTCATCGCCGCGATTTTGATCGCCGGCGCGTTGATCGGATCGGCAAAGGGTTCGGGAGCGCTGGCGTTTGCCGGCGGCGGCGCCGCGCTCGCGTTCTTGCTCGCACCGCGCGTGTCGCCGCGCGCGCGATGGCTCGCGTTAGGAACGGGCGCGTTGATTTTGCTTTTCACGTTTGGGATGTGGAGCGAGCGCGGATTATTTCTGCTTCAGCGCGAGCAGGGCGAATTTGGCACGAGCGGCAGATTGAATATTTGGATTCAACTCGCGGACGAATTTTTGCGCCGCCCGTTTTTCGGTTATGGTTTGAATCACGCGGCGACGTTGATCCCCGCGACGCGCACGTTGAGTGCCGGCGCGATCACGTTCATCGCGACGCCGCCGGAGAGCGCGTACGTCGCCGCGTTGATCGAGACCGGCGCGTTGGGCTTTGGCGCGTTGATGCTTTGGCTCGCGATCGCTTTGCGGCGCGCGGGGCGCGCCGCGCGAATTTTTGGCGATCCCGCACGCGTAGGCATCTTCGCCGCGCTGGTCGCGATTTTATTTGGCAATCTCACCGTGACCGGCTTGACGACGGATCAGAACGGAATGCTGTTGGGCGCGTTGATCGGGATGACTTTTGCGGAATGGGATATCGAATGATGGAAACCGGTTCGATGCGCCGCGTGCTTTCGTTCGCGACGATCACCGCGCTCGGATTGGGGCTGGGGCGCGTCAGCGGGCTCGCGCGCGAGATGGTCGTCAGCGCGCAGTTCGGTTTGTCGGCGGAACTCGACGCGTATTTTCTTTCGTTTCTCGTGCCGGCAATGATCAATAATATTGTCGCCGGCGGCTCGATCACGCTGGCGGTGATGCCGACCTTGACGCGCTATCTCGCGTCGAATCAACGCGCGGAATTTTGGCGCGTCGCGAGTTTGATCACAAATGTTGTTCTGCTCGTCTCTTTGATCCTCACGCTGTTGGGGATTGCTTTGCGGCAACCGATTATCGCGCTTTTGGGCGGCGGACTCGCGCCGGCGACACAAATTCTCGCGGCTGATCTCCTCGTCATTATGATGCCGACGCTGTTCATCAGCGCGCTTCTCAATATGTTTCTCGCGATGCTGAACGCGCTCAATCGTTTCGGCGCGCCCGCATTGATTTTTCTCGCGCTCAATCTCGGCATCATCGTGACGGTGGTTTGGCTCGCGCCGGTGATCGGCGTCGCGGCGGTCGCGTGGGGATTTTTGATCGGCGTCCTTTTGCAAACGGTGATTCAGTTGATCGAACTGCGCCGCGCGCGCGCGTCCTATCATTGGCTTTTCGATTGGCGGCATCCCGCGCTCACAGAAGTCGCGCGCGCGTTTATTCCGATCACCGCGCTGACGATTGTGCAACAGATCAATTTGGTCGTGGATAAAGCGATGGCGGCGACGTTACCGGCGGGAAGCATCAGCGCGCTCGCGTACGCCGACACGATTCTCGGATCGTTTTACGCGATTGGCATCGCGCTGAGTATTGCGGTTTTTCCGAGTTTGAGCCGGATGGCGGCGGTGAATGATTTTGAAAATACCGCGCGCGCGGTGCAGTCCTCATTGCGAATGCTCATCTTTGTCCTCGCGCCTTTGGGCGCGGCGCTGATTCCTTTTGCGCCGCACGCGATTGGGTTGTTGTTGGCGCGCGGACGCTTTGATGCGGCGGCGGTGGATCTGACTGCCGCCGCGCTCGTGATGTACGCGCTCGGACTCGTCGCGATTGCCGCGCTCTATGTGCTCCCGCGCGTCTTCAACGCGCTCGGCGCGCACCATATTCCGTTGGGGGTCGGCGCGGCGATGGCGGTTTTTCATTTCGCGCTCAACGCGATCTTGATGCGCGAGTTCGCTCACGCCGGCATCGCGCTCTCGACTTCGCTGACCGCGTTCGCGACCGCGCTGGTCTTTTTGCTGTTGCTAAAGAAAAAATTGCGCGCGCTTGATTTGCGTGCGCTCTTCCGTTATTTTTTTGTCTGCGCGTTCCTCGCCGCGCTCTGCGCGCTCGCCGCGGCGTCTGTGTTTGGATTGACCGGCTGGGGCAGTGAGACGCTCGCCGCGCGGATCGCCGGCGTTGCGTTTGCCGGCGCGAGCGGCGCGCTTTATTTTTTTATCGCGCTCGCCGCGCGGATTCCGGAAAGCGCGCTGATCGCGCAAATGATCGGCGGGTTTTTAAAAAAGAAATAATGAATATTGTATTGTTCACGCGTATTATGCCGGCGCATTCCGTCGGCGGGATGCAAGATCACGTTAACGCGCTCGGCGCGGGGCTTGCCGCGCGCGGGCATCGCGTCGCGGTGATCACGACCGCGCGCGCGGATGGCGTGGCATTCGAACGCGTCGGCGGCGTCGAAATCTATTACGCGCGCGGCACCACGCCCGCCCGCTATTCCGCCGCGTTTTGGCGCGCTTCAGCGGAACAAACGCGCGCCCTGCATTCCGCGCACGCGCTTGATATTTTGCATAGCCATAGCATGGGGGCGTACGGAATTTTTCGCGCCGGTCTGCCGCGCGCGTTGAACGCGCCGCTGATTACGTCCCTGCACGGCACGCACGCGGACGTCATCACAACTTCGTGGCACACTGATTTCGCGATCACGCGGCCGCTCGGCATCGCGCGCTTTGGCGCGATCACCGCGCAGATGCTATGGAATTACGCGCGCCGCGATCTGCGTTTTTATCGCGCGGCGGACTGTTTGATCGCGACGAGCGACGCCGATCCGCGCAAATATCAAACGCTCTACCGCGTGCCCGCCGCGCGTATTCGCAAGGTGTACAATGGCATTGACGCTGAACTTTTCGCGCCCAGCGAAAACGGCGTGAGCGATCTGCGCCGCGCACTGGACATTCCGCCCGGCGAAAAAATTTTGCTCGCGCTCGCGCGTTTGCAAAAAGACAAAGGCGTGCAAAACGCGATTGATGCGTTGCCGGCGATTTTGCCTGAATTGCCCGCGCATCTGATCATTGTCGGCGACGGCAATTATCGCGCCGCGCTCGAACAGCGCGCCCGCGCGCGCGGCATCGCGGCGCGCGTGCATTTTGTCGGCGCACAGCCGCTGGCGGAATGCGCGCGCTATTTCAATCTCGCCGATATTTTCGTCAATCCGACGATTCGCACCAACGGCTATGATCTGACGATTGCCGAAGCGATGGCGTGCGCCAAGCCGGTGATCGTCTCCGACGTTGGCGCGAATTCGACGCTGGTGGATGCCGCGACCGGCATTCTCATTCCGCGCGGCGACGCCGCCGCGCTCGCGCGCGCGATCTTGCGCGTGTGCGCCGATCCGCGCGCGGCGGAGGCGATGGCGCGACGCGCGCGCGCGAAAATCATCGCGCAGTTTAGCGTCCAAGCGATGACGGAAGGGATGGAGCGCGTGTATGCGGAGTTTGGGGGCAAGCGTTGAGCGGGCAGACTGCCTGCCTTGGGTTGTTGAATAAATACAATTTTTCACCACGAAGACACAAAGACACGAAGGATAGCTTCAACATTTTCGCTGTTTGCCCAAAATCTTTGCGCCCTTTGCGTCTTTGGTGAATTCTTAGACTGGACTCGAAAGCCAATGAACGATAATCGAAATTATGCTTGGGACGAAAAACAATCGGCGCGCCCGGAATATCCGATCA
>Ga0247727_10020163_pt1 | contig 10228 bp, 14 predicted proteins | sample WisWelCaveWW1625_FD_202498 | JGI IMG/M metagenome (GOLD analysis project Ga0247727, IMG submission 202498) | Biofilm microbial communities from Wishing Well Cave, Virginia, United States - WW16-25 | ecosystem: Environmental > Aquatic > Deep subsurface > Groundwater > Cave microbial mat | place... | reverse complement strand
TAAGCTGCTGGACCCCGGCGTAAACTATGCGTATAAAGGCACAAAACAGGTCGATGGCATCGACTGCGATCTGGTTGAAATCACCTTCAATCCCGGGGTGGGAGACGTGCAGGACACGTACTTGCTTTACATTAACCCAAAAACCCATCTGGTGGATCAGTTTTTATTCACCGTGATGGATTTTGGCGTGAAAGAACCGTTTTTAATGAAGGTCGAATATGAGGAGATCGCCGGCTTGAAACTCCCGACCAAGCGCAAGTACGTGGCCGCCAACTGGCAAGGCGTGGCCAAAGACGACAACTGGACGGCAGAAATTTCCGAGAATATAAAATTCAACAATAGCTTTACGCGCGAGATGTTTGATAAACCTGATGAGCCGGCGGTTAGTGCAAAAGGCTGAGCGGGAAAAAGCGCTTGAATAGAAAGGAGACCATAATGAAATTAGAGCGACTCGTCCGCATCAAATCCGCTGAAGTGCTGAATGATTTTTGGGTACGCTTAGAGTTTACCGATGGTACGCAGCGAAATGTTGATCTGGAGCCTTACTTGCACGGCCCGATTTTCGAGCCGATTCGCAATGATCCACAGATGTTTCGTTCCGTCAAAGTTGATAAATGTATGGGCACGATTGTTTGGGACAATGGTGCCGACATCGATCCAGATGTTCTTTATCATGGTTTAAAACCAGCATGGATGGAACAAAAAACCAAGCAAGAAGTGTCTTGACACTAAGATGTGACACAAACTGGTTTATACAACATCGTGGATCAGATTTGCCGGCTCCTTTAGGACATCTAATATATAAACCATGTTAGGCGGCATTGTCGCCCTACCGGGAGATACCCTCATGCGGCACCTTCTCGTCGTTGGCAAAACCCTCTTCAGTGCGGCTTGTGCTGTCCTCATCTTCGGCTTCATTACCAGACACCTCCGGGCCCTTGACCCGTTCATTCCGCTCGTGCTTCCGCCCTGGGTAGCGGTGGCAGGCGTCATTCTTCTCGCGGCCGGCTCCCTGCTTGCAATTGCCTGCATCGGTCTCTTCGCGGCCGGCGGCGCGCTCACCCCCGGTCCCACTTTCCCCGATCCCCCGACCTTCATCTCCCGCGGCCCCTATCGCCTTGTTCGCAATCCCATGTCAAAAGGCGGGTTTACGGTTCTGGCGGGTTGGGGGTGTTACCTTCGTTCTCCGACGCTTATCGTCTTTGCCTTCCTCATGCTCGGCCTCATGCACCTGTTCGTCGTGTACGTTGAGGAGCCGAAGTTGGAGCGGCGGTTTGGGCAGAGTTACCGAGACTATCGAGGTCGAGTGGGCCGCTGGCTGCCCCGACGCCGAGCCTCCGCCTAAGACGTGGTCGGCGGGGCGGTGCCACCTGGCGTTCTCGCATGCCGCCTAACCGCCGCATGGAGCTGGCAATGCGCGGCCCATCAGGTAGCTTGGGGTGAGTCCACGAGCCGTGCATTGCAGCTCATGCGGAGGACGTTAGCGAAGTAATTTGCCTATTTCCAAATTTCCACGCTCCATTCCGGCCCCGCTTCAATTTTATACACCTCCGCAAAACTTCCCATATTGATGGCAAACGACACCGTATTCAGACTGTTTAAGTACAGCAGAATTTTCCCAACTGGCACGTCGCCGAAGGTGTTGACAAAGGGCATTCTGCCTTCAAAGACCGCCTGCTTGCCGTGGGTGATCTTGACAAAAACTTCTTCTCCTTTTTCCACTCCAAGCTGATTGAAGATTTCCCGATCGATGTTTGTCCAGATGTTGCCGTACTGGGGATCGAGGACCGGGATCGTGCCATACCCCACGCCATTTTCGAATCTCGATTTCTGATAAGGAATGCTCACCACTTGTGGCGGCAGCTTGCGGCCCACCTGCTCAAAGGTAATCACGTCCGCCGCCAGCCGGGCGCCGGTGAAAGCATAGACATCGCGGCCATGGAAGGTGTAATTCAATTCGGAGTTGGCGCGCCGGTTCACCGCTTCGTCAATTTCCCGCACCGCCGCAATCCCCAGTTCCTCCGCCACCAACGTCAGCGTGCCATTGTCGGGCGACACAAAGTAGTGCCCGGATTGCGTTTTCAGCACCACCGATTTCCGCTCCGTTCCCACGCCGGGATCTACCACCGAGACAAACACCGTTCCCGCTGGCCAATATTTTGCCGTCTGATGCAGCCGGTACGCCCCCTCCCAGATGTTGTACGGAGTGATCTCATGAGTGAGATCGAATATGTGCAACTCGGGCGACATGCCAAACGCCACCCCTTTCATAGCGGCCACGGCGCCATCCTTCACCCCAAAGTCGGTTTGAAAAACCAGCGCCGACGTCGGCGGGCGTCCGGGTGTGCAGTTGAGATTGATTAGAATGAGTAAAAATAAAATGAACAATCTTCTCATATTAGCATTCTCCCTCTTTAATTAAGTGGATTAATGGAGCAATGGAGTATTGGATCAATGAAAAAACAAACATCGCCACTCTCGGAGAAAAATTTCTCTCAATGATCCATTACTCCATTACTTCAACACTCCATTTCTTTTGGTTTCGCGGATAGATCGCTCACTCATGAAATAAACTCCCAGGCCTAGCAGCACGATTCCGAGTCCACTCAACGATTCCAACGGACGCGCCATCATCACATACACCAGCGTCCAGCCGCTCACGAGTAGAAAAATGGCCGGAGTGACGGGGTAACCCCAAGTACGATACGGGCGCGGTAATTCGGGCTTCTGAATGCGCAGCACGAAGACGCCTGCAACCGCGAGCGTGGTGATCAAATTGAGAACGAAGCCGGCGTAAATCATCACCTGTTCAAAGGTAGAGGTGTAAATCAGCAGCACGACGATCGCCAACTGAAATATCATGGCGTTCAACGGAATGCCGCGGCGACTTTTGGTCTTCAACGTGCGCAGCACCGGGTAATCCTCGCCCATCACCTGGGTGATGCGCGGTCCCACAAACACGTGTCCGCTGACGGTGGACAGCAGCAGAAACGCCAGAGTCAGTGCCATGATTTTCCCGCCCGCAGGGCCAAAAACTCGGTTGCCCGACAAGTAGGCAACCTCGATTTTCCCCGCCAAGTCGGCAAGCGGTACCGTGTAAAGAAACACGTAATTTAGCAGGACATAGAGTACGGTGACCACCAGGGTGCCAGCGAACAAAGCCGGGGGGAGGTTTTTTTGCGGCTGCCGAATTTCCCCGACGACATAGATGGCGGCGTTCCAGCCCGAATAGGCAAAGGAGACAAACACCAACGACACCGCGAAGGCAGATGTGGCAAGAAGCTGCCCATCGCCGGAGCGCGGCAACAGGCTGATGGATTGCGCCGGCTTAATCCAAAAAGCGGCGGCGATAAAAATTAAAATGAGAGTGACTTTTAACGTGGTAAAAAAATTATGGGCGCGGCTGCCAACCCGGATGCTCACTCCATGAATGACGGTGAACATCATCACTACACCAGCGGCGAGATGCCGCGCAGGGAAATCAGCAACCGCGGCGTTCAAATAGCTGACCAGCGCTATCGCTGCCAACGCCGTGGGTGCAGCAAAACCGACCGTCAGCGATACCCAGCCGGATAAAAAGCCCAGCGCCGGATGATAGATGCGAGACAGCAGGTGGTACTCGCCGCCGGAACGCGGCAGCGCGGCGCCCAGCTCGCCATAACAAAACGCGCCGCACAGGGCAATAATTCCGCCGACAACCCACAACATCAGCAGCGCAAAAACCGAGGGAATTCCCACCACCTGAAATCCCAGGCTGGTAAACACGCCGGTGCCGATCATGTTGGCAATGACAAAACAGGTGGCGGTAAAGACGCCGAGTTTTTTGGAATTATTTTTTTCGTTAGTCATTTCAATGAGCAGGCGGGTGCTTAGTTTTTTCGCACCTGAGCAGAATTTGCTGGCATGAAATGATGTTCAGTAAGGGCGAGTTACAATTAGTTTTGGGATCATGTTGAAATGCCGCTCGTTGTCGCTCACCAGTTCCAGAGACTCCGTGAACGCGGTCGCTGCGATAAGTGCATCTGGAATCATCAGACCATGACTCTTACTGTAAGTAAGAACAAACTCGTAGGCTTTTTGCGATATGACCGGGTTCAATTGGACGAGCAAAAAATCTGCAATGAGCTTCTTGGTCTTCGTCACCTCGGCTTTATCGCGGCACCCAACGATTAGTTCCATGGCCGAAATCACCGAAATGAACAACCCGGTTCCTAAACCACGCTCTTTATCTACAAAGTCGGCAGCAGCGCTGCTGCCCCGTGATAGGTCTATCAACAGCGTGGTATCGAGAAGCTCATCGGCCATCAGCGGCCCCACTGTTGGGTACGAAGCTGTCTCAGCCATTCCCGCGATGAAAGACCCCGCATGTCTTCTCGATCAGCCCACATCCCGAACCATTCGGCATCCCGTACCGAACGAAAGGATGGTTGGCTTTGATTGCCTCCAAGTGCGGCCACCCGGCCACGCAGTTGCGACAACTCGGTGATGAGTTTATCAATGTCTGAGATTATGTTTTGGACACGATCTATTTCTGCGGTTCTGCTCATCACGGCCTCCAAAAGATGTTCTTGCTAAATATAGTTCCTGTAAATACGAAAAGCAAGAAACTGACCATAACAAAATTTCTCATACCATAATTTGATGGGATAATGAATCTCGTCTGTAAAAAATGACCAAATAACTCAAATGACCAAATAACCCAGATTGTCCTCAGCGAACGGCTCGAACGTAGAGGTCGCTGATACCGATGTGGCAAAGACCATGGTAGAAACTGACGGTCCACGCCGACGAAACGCTAAACTTATCCGCCGTCCGAATCGACAACTGCGCGGGATCAAACACCGAATCGAGGTACAACTCATCCTTTTTCGGCTCCATCAGCGACATGGCTTCTTCCAACGTCGGCAGGCGCCAATCATTGTAGCCGGCTAACCGTTGTGTGTTCAAGTCACGGATGTATTTTTTCGCCGTGGCGTAGGTCATTTCATCAGGCGAGCCGGACTGCTGCCACATCAGGCCTGTAGCTTTGTCCAGCACAACCTTGTCGCCATTGAGAGTTTGTTTCAGGTAGTTGTGGGGGATGCCTTTTCCCTGCGGATTGCTCCACGAGTAGGAAAGTAATATACTCTTAGCACAATAAAAACCATACCTTTTGAGCATATTTTTAACCTGTTCTTTCGAGAGCGTAGTGGGTGTTTTTCTGAGACGAATAAGCTTTTCAACTTTTGGCTTTGGTTTCGGTATGGTTTTCTTTGATTTTGATATTTTTGGGGGCTTGGTTTTCGGGACAGTAGACTCTTTTGTCTCAGTTTTCTGCTCTGGTTTCGGCACGGGTGTCGTTTTCCCACTCCCAGTCGGTTTTCTTAATAATCTCACGCTATTCAAATAAATTGCCACAGAGATTTTTTCATCCGTAAGATCATCCAATAATTTCCGAATTTTGCTCTCTATCGCCGTCAAATCGTGTTGTCGCTTTTCGAGCAGAGCCATGCCCTGCGAGAATTCATCAGATGGCAATTTCCCTTCATGATAAAGCGCGAGCAGAATGCTTTGCTTGCGTTCTAAATCTTCAAGCCTTCTTTCCTCTTCCCGTCTATTCTCAATATCAGCCAAGCCTTGTTTGGCTCCCTCATAATCCGGCACGAGCTTGATAACCTGTTGCCACAATTCATAAGCCTCATCAAACTTTCCAGCATTATAATAGGCTTGGGCTTGAGCGTGCAGCGGTTTCGCCTGCTTTTGGGCCACGGTTTCGTATTGCGTTAAAAATATTTTCCCTTTGACGGAGCCTTTCTGAATGGGATGCATGCCCCCACCCATTTTGCGGGCGTGTTGTGAGACGTTTTCATAAACATACTCGTAAAGCTCATGCACCGTGACCAATCCATCCTGGTCTTTATCGGCGTAGCCTTTCAATCCTTCTAAAAGATAATGGGTAAACAAGCCATGCCCTATTTCCGGCGTTTCAAGGGAAACTTCATTCACGTCACACGCCGTCACCACCAGCCGGCCCTCACCGGCGAGGTCTTCCAAAAATTCAGCAGTCAGTAAATTCCGTCCCTTATGAAGTGGGTTCTGAAAAGTACGGCCACCGGCTTCGCCGCTGTAGCAGCAATCAAGGAAAAACATCACTTGCTTCGATTCTATCCAGCCGAAAAATTTCTGAATCTCGTCCATGGAAATACCGGTCGCGCGCAGGTCGCCCAATTCCGCATCGGTCGGCACGAGATATTTTTCCATGCCGTCGCGGGAACGGCTCTTGGGATCCATGAGCGGCGAGCCGTGCCCGGCGTAGTAAATGTAAACCATATCCTGTTCACCGGCACGGCGAGGAAGTTTCGTGCCGATGGCTGAACGGATATTACGTTGTGTGGCCTCTTAATCCATTAGCAGAGTGGCGTTCTCGGGTGAAATGCGCCCCAGTTCCGGATCGGTTAAGATTTGATAGACACTCTCCGCATCGGCGCGGGCAAACTCCAAGTCCGGGATTTTTTGATCCTGATATTTGTTGATGCCGATAATAACTGCATGAGCATTTTGGCGGAAGTTCCTGGCGTCCTTCATGACTTTCATCTCCTCTTGATAGAGCAGATTAAACGTCTCGATCTCTCAGTTTGGTTAATCGGGAAATAATCCTTTGTTAATGCCGGGGAGAATTTTCAAAGCATTTTTGTAATACAGCTTTTTCAGCACCTCATCCGGCAAATCCAGCCCATAAATTTTCCAAAAGGCATGCCGGCGTCGATAGTAGTTGAAATATTCGTCGGCGGTTTCTAACACCCGAAAGTAGACGTGATACTCCTCCGGCTGCCAGATATCTTTTCCAAACAAGACACGATCCTGATATTTGATGAACCACTCGCGGGCAAAACGCGGCTGGCGGCCGAGCTCGGCCAGCACCGCGCCAATCTCGGTGTACATGTTGGGGATTTCGTCGAGGAGTTTTCCGAGGCGGGCCAAATCGTTGCCCATCCAGCCTAAATGTGCGCATATGAAAATCGTGTTCGGATGCTTGCGAAACACGTTGTGCTGCTCGTTCATGATCTGCTCCCAAGGCGGATACACTGCTGGATCGCGATAGCGTTCCGGCTTCTCTTTCAGTTCCAGCCAGCGCTCGTTGTATTTGTCTTTAGGCTGCCAGAACGGGGCCGGATCGCCGGAGTGAATCAAGACTGGAATTTTCAACTCACCACATTTTTCCCAGATGGGATCCAATCGCGCATCGTCCACCGGCACGCGCTGGCCAGTTTGGTCTTTCACATCGAATCCCAAATTTTTGTAAATCTTCAGACCCCGCGCGCCCCATTTCACATCCGCTTCAAGTTGTTTGACAGTTTTTTCTACCCAGCCGGGTTCGCCAATCCCGTCATAACGAATATTAGTAAAAACGATCAGGCGATCGCTGTAATGAGAGTTTTTGATATTCTCCAAAGATTTTCTCAAGAAATCGGTTTCATTGGCGCGGGTGAGGTTGTCGGGTTCGTCCACCATACTCAATCCGCGGCCGTTGAGGTTCACCATCACCGCCATGTTTAGGCTGTCCATCTCGGCGATTAGCGAATCAAGATTCTGGGTGGCCATACGAAACTGGTGACTGTGCACGTCGATGAACGGATACTTCGCGCGGGTCAAGATATGTTCGGGAACGACGAGCGTGGAGGGCGGGTCGTATTCCTCAAACGACATGGTCTGGCCGTGGACGCAAAATGGCAGGACAATAATGAGTAAGGACAATTCATGAATTGTCCTTACAACGAACGATCGCGGTCCGGATTTTCTTGATCTAATTGCCATTGCAATGGGTTTTCAATAATGTATTTTCGAATGCGATTTAATTCGTCTTCATCACGAATGATGTGTTCGTAATAATTTCTTTGCCAGACCGGCACGCCAGGGGTATCGTTAATTTGATTGATTTGTTTGGCGGTATTCATTTTTAAATATCCCACAATTTTGGGGATTAACATTCGCCGTCGGTGTAAACGTAGGGGCAATTCATGAATTGCCCCTACGTTTGGGGAATCTACAATTACGATGATCCCGTGTATATGATTGGGCATGACCCCAAATGCATCCAATTCGATATTCGGATAACGAGTGGTCAATTCCATCCACACCGATTCGATGACCCGGCCTAATTCATTCAAAACCATTCTGTCGCCGGAAATTTCCCCGAATAGACATTCCCGGTTGTGGGTGCAGATGGTTAGGAAATACGCACCCGCCTGAGAATAATCATAATGCCGCAAGCGAATGGAACGGCGGTGATGAATGTCGGGGTTGAATTTCATTTTTTGCCACTCCTGCCCGAGCCGCAGCAATGTTGTAATTACAGCCAAGTGATGTTGATATCTGAGCCCGAGCTGTACTTGCTTTCCACGGAACTGAACCCCGAGCCGCCGGTGTGAATGTCGGTAAATTCTCGGGTTAAACCAATAGTGCCTGCCCCGGCATTCAAGTCACTGACATCGAATCCCGAATAGGTACCGTTATCGGGCTGGAGATTCCCGCCTTTGCCAGTGGAGCCATCGCCAGCGCTCCCTCTGATCCCGGAACCGCTGCCGGCGACATAGCTGATGGTCAGATTGCTGCTGCGCGGGACCGATAAACCCGCGGTTGGTGAAACAAATACAGGACGCGGCGGCGCCGTAACACTAACGGTGGTATTTACTCCACCTCGGCTATGCTGGAAAGTATACGTACCGCCCACCGACTGGATCGGAACGCGCTCGGCATATCCCAGTCCATGATCCGTCAGGGTGACGCCGTTGCAGGTGACGGTGGCGTTACTGGCTAATTTCACATACTTGCCATCAAAGAAAAATTGCATCACCACCGGCACCTTGCCATCCGAAGGGGTCTCATCCGTATCAATGACGGTGAGTTTGACCGCCAGTTCGGAAGCTGGTTTATCAACGGTGGCAGGTGGTTGGCAGGCAATAAGAAATGCCAACCCTATCCAAACCAAGCTAATGATATTCTGCAAGCCATTGGTCACCTGCTCATTGTTTAGGTTTCTTCAGCCTACTTATTATTTTCGCGTTCTCCAGCTCGCGCAGCGCGTCGGCGGCAATCCAGCGCGCGCTATTGGAATTCAGTTTTTGGACCCGTTTCGCGGCAGCAATCGCCTGGCGATGTAATTCAGCATTGCGCTTTCCGATTTGTCGCAGCGCCCAGTTCACGGCTTTCTTTACGAAGTTTCGTTCATCGTTAGCCGTGCTCTCGATAAGGGCGAAGAAGCGGACAAACTCCTCGTTCTTCACCCTTTTATCATGGACAGCCAGCCAAGCCATCATCGCAAAGCCCGCGCGCCGCACGAATTCTTTTTCTTCTTTAGCCCATTCCATGGCCTTTTTAAAAGCAAACGGTGTGCGGTCAAACAGATTGCCGCAGCACTGGTCGCAGAGGTCCCAGGAATTAAAATCGTTGGCCCAGCTCTCTCCATCTGCTCTTCGGTTACCGCTTGTGGATCATCGATAAAGCAGGCGAGCAGCCGGGCTTCATGAATGCCCGTTTGCCACAATTCTAACGCCAGCGGGTGATTCTTTTTCAGCTTTCGGGCATACGTTCGCAAATCGGGGATTCTGATGCCCAGGGCGGTTGCGGCGTTGATGCCAAACCGGCTCATCCCGGCTAAATTTTCAGGATTGCCGACTGCCTTCAGTTCGGTGATGACTTCTTCTGGCGTCATGAAAATCAAAATCCCGGGGTCTCTCAGACCCCGGGATTTACCACTATTTCAGCCGTTTAGTAGCTTTGTCCAGCGCCAACTTCCGGGCTTCCGCGCGGGTGTTTCCTTCGGCGCGGGCGATGTTGGCGCCCGGATCTTTGTTCTCCACGTGACAGTAGAATCGACCACCAATCTGGTACGATGTGATCACCACCCGGACGCCATTAATCTCCTGCTCTTCCCGCTGGTAGTTTTCGGCTTTCGACATGGCTACGCTCCTTTTTCTACCGGCGCGCCCACCAGGTTGCCCCACTCGGTCCACGAACCGTCATAGTTTTTAACGTTCTTGTAGCCGAGAAGGTATTTCAAAACAAACCAGGTGAGGCTGGAACGCTCACCAATGCGGCAATAAGCAATCACATCTTTATCCGGCGTGACGTCCTTCCCTTCGTACAACGCCTTTAGCTCATCAGCGCTTTTAAAGCTCCCGTCTTCTTTGCAGGCCATGCCCCACGGAATGCTCTTGGCGCCCGGAATGTGGCCGCCGCGCTGGCAGGT
>Ga0247727_10020162_pt1 | contig 10229 bp, 7 predicted proteins | sample WisWelCaveWW1625_FD_202498 | JGI IMG/M metagenome (GOLD analysis project Ga0247727, IMG submission 202498) | Biofilm microbial communities from Wishing Well Cave, Virginia, United States - WW16-25 | ecosystem: Environmental > Aquatic > Deep subsurface > Groundwater > Cave microbial mat | place... | reverse complement strand
CTGTCGGCGTTGGGGTATGCGCTTGTGGTGGAGGCTCAGCCGGACACGTTGTTTGTTGCGTCGTTGCATCCGGCGGCGGGTGTGCCGAGCGTCGTGTTCGTCGCGCTCGCGGCCGGGGTGTTCGCGTTCTTCGCGCGTTCCGGTGGGGGGGCGGCGGAGGGGGCGCATCCTTTGTATGCGGCGTTCTCGTCGTGGTTGGAGGCGCGTCAGTGGTTGTGGCGGGCTGTGGGCGTGTGGTTGGGTGTTGTGGGGACGCTGTATGCGTTGTCGCTGTCGCTGCTTGAGCTGGTGGAGTGGGCTGCGTTGGGCGGTGTCGCGCTCGATTTCGAGCGCGGTCATGTCGCTCTGTCGGCGTTCTGGGGTGTGGCGGCTCTGGCCGGGCTGGCGGTCGCGCTCGTTCGCGGGCTGGCGTCGCTTCGCCTTGCTGCGCTTGTCCTGTTCGGGTTGACGCTTGTGGAGCTGGTCGCGTACGACGAGTCCGAGCTTTCGGAGACGTTGGGCTGGCTTTCCTTCGTGAGTGTGTGGGCGACCGTTCTTGCTGCTGCGGCGGTGTCGCAGCGTCTGCGTGCCGATTCGGGGCGGCTCGACCCGGTTGCCTTGGCTTTCGTTCCCGTGTCGCTCGCTCTGGCCGTGCCGGCGCTGGTCGAGTTGGTGTATGGAGCATGGGCGGGGATTGATCTGGAGGGCGCCGTGCTGCTCGGCCTGGGAGCGGTGTACGGCGCGCTGGCCGCCTATTTCTTCCGCACCCAGCGCGACTTCTCGACGCTGTTTTGGACGACGGGGTTGGTGCTGGCCGCAGTGGCGTTCGCCGAGCTTGTCGACGGCACCCGCCTGACGTTGCTTTGGTCGGCTGCGGCTGCTCTGCTGGCGTTCTTGTCGGTGCGTTTGCGGGAGCGGCGTTTTCAGCTTGCTTCTGCGGCTTACCTTCTGTCGGCGTTGGGGTATGCGCTTGTGGTGGAGGCTCAGCCGGACACGTTGTTTGTTGCGTCGTTGCATCCGGCGGCGGGTGTGCCGAGCGTCGTGTTCGTCGCGCTCGCGGCCGGGGTGTTCGCGTGGGCCTGGGGCGTGTCCCGCACACGCGTCGTCGAGGCTCGCCGAAGTCGGGCGGATCTCCTGCGATCGCTCCTCGCCCAGGACCCCGTGTGGGGGGTCGGCGTCGTCTGGGCCGCCCGCACGCTCGCGCTCTACGGCGCCTCGCTCGCCCTGCTCGGGCTCCTTCAGTGGGCGGGTGACGCGAGCCTCGATACCGAGTTCCAGCGTGGCCACGTCGCCGTGAGCGCCTGCTGGGGCCTCGTCGGCTTCGCCCTCCTCTACGCCGGCCTCCGCCGCCGATGGCGCGACCTGCGGGTCGGCGGCTTCGTCCTCTTCGGCCTCATCGTCGGCAAGGTCTTCCTCTACGACCTGTCGAACCTCACGGCCGTCGCGCGGGCGCTCTCCTTCCTCGCGGTCGGCGCGCTCCTTCTCGTGGCCGGCTACTTCTACCAGCGGCTGACTGAGCAGCTCGGCGAGCGCAGCGAGGAGCCGGAGAGCCCGCCGAGTGTGGGCGGGGCATGAGCTCCGAGGCTCTCCGAGCCGCCAGGGAGGCCGCCGAGGGCCGGAGCCCGAGCGAGGCGCTCGCAGCGCTCAAGCGCGCGCGGTCGGAGTGCTTCCGCGCGCGCGACGTCGACGGCCTGCGCCACGTGCTCGCCCTCGACGTCGGTCTGCGCGGCCGCGCTCCCGCCACGCTCGAGGCGCTGATCGCCGCCGTCGAGCAGAACATCCGCGTCCTCGGGCCGCCACCGGCCGACCCGCGACCCGCCGTCGAGTCCCGGGGATCCTCGACGCTCTCTCCGCGTCCTGGCACGACCGGAACCAGGCCTGGCACGATCGTGTCGCCGGCACGATCGTCGTTCACGTCTGAGCCCTAGCCCGGCGCAACCGGTCGCCGCCTTTGTGTAGGGTCTTTCGCGGTGGAAGCGAAGCACGACGTGCTCGTGGTGGGGGCGGGCTGCGCCGGAATGCGCGCCGCCATCGAGGCCTTCGACGCGGGCGCCGACGTCGCACTCATCTCGAAGATCCACCCTGTTCGCAGCCACTCGGGCGCGGCCGAGGGAGGGATCAACGCCGCACTCGGGAACGCCTCCGACGACAACCCGGAGAAGCACGCCTTCGACACCGTCAAGGGCTCGGACTACCTCGGCGACCAGGATGCGATCGAGGTGCTCTGCGACGAGGCGCCCGGCGACGTCTATGAGCTCGAGCACTGGGGCTGCGTCTTCTCGCGCACCCCCGACGGACGGATCGCGCAGCGTCCGTTCGGCGCCGCCGGCGAGCCGCGCACTGCCTACGCAGCCGACATCACCGGCCACGTCCTCGTGCACGTGCTCTACGAGCAGGTGATGAAGCGCGATATCAGGACGTACGAGGAGTACTTCGCCTGGAAGCTCGTCGAGAGCGACGGGCGCTGTCAGGGTGTCATCTGCTGGGACATCCTGAACGGCGGCCTCAAGACGATCGGCGCCAAGACCGTCATCCTCGCCACCGGAGGCGCCGGCCGCCTCTACACCGGCACGACGAACGCCTACTCCTGCACCGGCGACGGGATGGCGATGGCGCTCCGCGTCGGTGTGCCGCTCAAGGACATGGAGATGATGCAGTTCCACCCGACGACGCTCTCGCCGTCCGGGGTGCTCATCACCGAGGGCTGCCGCGGGGAGGGCGCCTATCTCCTGAACGCGGACGGCGAGCGCTTCCTGGAGCGCTACGCGCCGAACGCCATGGAGCTGGCGAGTCGCGACGTCATCTCACGCGCCGAGCAGACGGAGATCGACGAGGGTCGCGGGATCGACGGCGACGTCCTCCTCGACCTGCGCCACCTCGGCGCCGAGCGAATCCTCGAGGCCCTCCACGGGACGCGCGAGCTCTCGATGACCTTCGCCGGCGTCGACCCGATCCAGGACCCGATCCCGGTCAGGCCAGGCGCCCACTACCACATGGGCGGCGTCGACACCGACCTCTGGGGCAAGACCACCCTCGACGGGCTCTACGCCGCCGGCGAGTGCGCCTGCGTCTCCGCCCACGGCGCCAACCGCCTCGGTGGAAACGCGCTCATGGAGACGATCACATACGGCCGGCGGGCCGGACAGGCCGCCGCGGAGTGGGCGCTCTCGCACACCACAGTCGCCGTGCCGGAGAGTACCGTCTCCGATGCCGAGCGCGACCTGGCGGCGCTCCTCGGCCGCGAGGAGGGCGAGCGCCCGTGGGCGATCCGAGACGAGATGGCCCAAACGATGCACGAGAACTTCGGCGTCTTCCGCCGCGAGCACCAGATGGAGGCGCAGGGGAAGATCATCGGAGGCCTGCGAGAGCGCTACGAGAAGGTCGTCGTGGACGACAAGGGCATGATCTTCAACAACGACGTCACCCAGGCCCTCGAGCTCGGCTTCCTGCTCGAGTTGGCCGCGTGCATGGTCGTGGCCGGGCTCGCGCGCAAGGAGAGCCGGGGCGCGCACTCGCGCCCCTACGATTACCCGAGCCGCGACGACGAGAGCTTCATGAAGCACACGATGGTCACCTGGGCCGGCGGCACGCCGAAGCTCGACTGGGCCCCGGTGCGGGTGACCAAATGGGAGCCCCAGGAGAGGAAGTACTGAGCCGATGGACGTAGCCCTGAAGATCTGGCGGTACGACCCGGAGAGCGGGCAGCGGGAGCTCAAGCGCTACGAGGTGGAGGCGCCCGAGTGGGCCTGCCTCCTCGACGTGCTCGACCTCGTCAAGGACAAGGTCGACGGGACGCTCGCCTACCGTAAGAGCTGTCGCATGATGATCTGCGGCTCCTGCGGGATGCGCATGGACGGTCGTGCCGTCCTCGCCTGCAAGGAGCGCATGAAGCCGATCGTCGACCGCGGCCACGTGCCGACGATCTCGGCGATGGGGAACATGCCGATCCTCAAGGATCTCGTTGTGGACATGGGTCCCTTCTGGTCGAAGATCCGCGCGATGAAGCCCTGGCTCGAGCCCGGCTACGAGGAGTACCCGGAGAAGGAGTCCCGGATCTCGCCGGCAGCGATGCAGCCGATCCAGAAGGAGGCGCTCTGCATCATGTGCGGCTGCTGCGTCTCCGAGTGCCAGTCGATGGAGTCCGACCCCGAGTTCTTCGGGCCGGCGGCGCTCGCCAAGGGCTTCCGCTTCGTCGGCGACCCGCGCGACAAGGCGAACGTCGAGAGGCTGGAGGCCTACAACGACGAGCACGGGATCTGGGACTGCACCCGCTGCTACTTCTGCAACGAGCGCTGCCCAAAGGGTGTCGACCCGCGCGACGCGATCGCGAAGCTCGGCGCCGAATCGGTCAAGGAAGGCATCGACCGGGACATGGGCGCGAAGCACGCGAAGTGGTTCGTCCACTCGGCGAAGACGACCGGGTGGCTCCGCGAGACGGAGCTCGTGCCGAAGACGCAGGGCGTCGTCCGGGCACTCAAGGACTACAAGCTCGCCATCTCGCTCGCCAAGCACGGCAAGGTGCCGCCGCCCTTCCCGCCCCACGTCGCGAAGGATCAGAAGGAGGCGCGCGCGCTCCGCGAGCTCGTCTCTGCGCAAGGCCGAGACGGAGCCGCCGGCATCGTCCAGGGCGAGAAGGGCCTCGCGCACGCGGTGCACGCGGGTGAGGAGGAGCTCGAGCGGCGCAAGGAGATCAGGCCATGAAGGTGGCGTACTACAAGGGCTGCCTCGCCTCTCTCTCAGCCAAGGAGCTCGACAGCGCGACGCAGGCGCTCGCGCCGAAGCTCGGTCTCGAGCTCGACGAGCTCGAGTCGGTGACGTGCTGCGGCGCCGGCGACATCCACGAGGCGGAGCCCGACTACTACCTCCATCTGAACGCGCGCATCCTCGCCTACGCCGAGGCGACCGGAGCGGACACGCTCATGACGATCTGCAACGTCTGCACGCTCAACCTGCGCCAGGCGAACCACCAGCTCCAGCACGACGACGCGCTCAGGACCCGCGTGAGCGACAACCTCGAGCGCGTGGGAGCGCCTCCCTACGGCGGCGGGGTCGACGTCAAGCATCTCCTCTGGCTCATCGCCGAGGGCGACGGGTACGAGAGGTTGAAGGAGGTCGCCCACCGCGGCCTCAAGGGCCTGAAGGTGGCGCCGTTCTACGGCTGCCAGATCCTCCGCCCGTCCAAGCTCATGGGCTTCGAGAATCCGGACGCCCCCTGGTCGCTCGAGGCGATCATCGCCGCCTGCGGCGGGGAGGCGATCGACTACCCGGCGAAGATCAAGTGCTGCGGCTTCCCGATCATCCAGGCACGCGAGGAGCTCGCGCTCGACGAGCTCATTCAGCCGATCGAGCAAGCGCTCGAGGCGGGCGCGGACGCGATGGTGACGCCGTGCCCGCTCTGCCACCTCTCGCTGGACGCCTGGCAGCAGAAGCTCGAGGCGGCGACCGGCAAGAGCTACCAGCTGCCGATTCTCCATCTCTCGCAGCTCGTCGGCGTCGCCGCTGGTCTCCAGGACTCTGAGCTCAAGTTCCGGCGCCACGTCGTGTCCGTGAAGCCGGTTGTGGAGAAGCTCCAGGTGGGGAAGCCCTAAAGAGCCCGGCCCGAGCTCGAGAGCCCGGGCCGGTTTGCTCCTCCGTTCAGGAACAGACGCCGCTTCGGAAGAAACCTTGCTCTCCGCCCTCGGGACCGTTGCCGCTGCGCTCATCGCCTACGCGAGGCGTCATCCCTCGGCAGGCAGCCCGCAGGGGAACGGGTCGGCCGCGAAAGCGTCCGACTTCCGGCGCCGGGTCGAGCACGCCCGCGAGCGCATTCGCGAGTCCTAGTGCACCCTTGGGCCGCTCTCGCCGCGGCGGGCGGGAGCACCGTCGGCCTAGCCGCCTGGGCGCTCTTCGAGTCGCAATGGGTCGAGTTCGCCGAGATCGAGCTGCCCCTTCCAGGCCTGGCGCCGGAGCTCGACGGCCTGCGCATCCTTCATCTCTCGGATTTCCACCTGGGCAAGCTGTCCTTCAACGCGCGCGCACTCAGGAAGGCGGTCGCGTGGGCGGAAGCGCGCGACGCCGACCTCGTCGCGATCACGGGCGACCTCGTGACGCGCCGGCGGGGAGAGCCGGCGCTCGAGCGCGCGCTCGAGCGGCTGCTCGCTGGCTCCCCGGTCTTCGCGGTGCTCGGCAACCACGACGTCGCGGAGAGCCGGGATCCCTTCGTCGAGAGGACGGACGCGGGCCGGTCGCTCGGAGCCGCGCTCCTTGCCGACTCGTCGGCCTCGCTCGAGGCCCGTGGCGTCCGAATCCAGGTGGCGGGCGTCGATCCGGCTGCGCTGATGCAGGGCCGGGCGAGGCCGGAGGAGCTCGCCGATCCGTTCGCCTCGCTCCGCATCCTCCTCTGCCACTTCCCAGAGGTCGTCGATCGCCTGCCGCCCGGTGCGTTCCACCTCGTGCTCGCCGGCCACACGCACGGCGGCCAGATCTGCGTGCCGTTCCCCGGCGGGAAGCTGAGGCTCGAGCACCTCGGGGCGCGCTACTGGGAGGGCGTGTACCGGCGCCCGGGCGGGACGCTCCACGTCTCCCGCGGCCTTGGAACCAGCTTCGTTCCCTTCCGGTTCCTCGCGCGGCCACAGGCGACCGAGCTCGTTCTTCGGGGTGCTTGACAGATCAGTTAGTTTCACGCTATCGTCCTTCATTACATGAAACCTGTAATAGATATTCGGAGAGTGCAGTGACTGCGGAAGCGCGAAGCTACGAGAGCCCGCTCAGGGCGGAGCAGCGCGACGCGACGAGGAATCGAATCCTCGAGGCGGCGGTCGAGCAGCTCGCGGACGAGGGCGCGGAGGAGCTCACGATCCCCCTCGTCGCGCGGCGGGCGGGCGTGTCGGTGCGGACGGTGTACGTCCACTTCCCCACGAAGGACGCTCTCTTCGAGGCGGTTTCCGAGCTTCTGGACGATCGCATCGGCGCCTTCCACTTCCCAGACAAGGCCGACGACCTGCCGTCGTTCGTCGCCGCCCTCTTCGAGGGCTTCGACCGCGACGAGCCTCTTTTCACTGGCGAGCTCCGGACGAAGGCGGGACGGGAGGTGAGCGCGAGAAGACGACCGAAGCGGATCCAGGAGCTCGAGAAGGCGCTCGAGCCGGAGCTAGGGGGTCTCGAGCCGCTCGAACGCCGCCAGGCTCTCGCGGCCGTGTACATCGCCTACAGCGCAGGGTCATGGCGTGCGATGAAGGACTACTTCGGCCTCACCGGCTCTCAGGCCGGAGACGCGGCGGCGTGGGCCGTCCGGGCAATGCTCCGAGAGCTGAGACGAAACCCCGCGAAAGCCCCCGGCGCGAGCCGCATGACACTCGGCGACGAGCAACGCGCGTAAACGACGGAGAGGAGAGGACATGCAGGTCGAGGAGATGGCCACGCCGATCCCTGTCCCGCCGGACTTCCCGGTCGAATGGGAGAAGCCCGAGGACGTGCACGCTTTCTGGGAGCGCGAGCTCCAGCACGTGCCGAAGCAGGCGACGGCGCTCGAGTACGACCTCCAGACGCGCCTGATCGAGAACGGCTTCAACGTGGCGTTCGAGGCGCAGGAGCTGCCGGTCCGAAACGCGTACCGGCGCTTCAACACGTACGTCTACCAGTGCATCGCGCCGATCTCGCACGACCCGGCGGTCCTCGAGGAGCTCGGCCGGCGGGCCGAGGCGCGGATGGGCGAGCCGCTCGCGCGGCTGCTCGAGATCTGGGAGACCGAGTACCTCCCCGAGATCAAACAGTCGATCGCGTACTGGGAGTCGTTCGACCTCCGTGGCGCCGGCGACCGCGAGCTCGTCGCGCACCTCGATGAGACGGTCCGCCGCTTCGAGCGGGCCTGGGACATCCACTTCCGGGCCGTCTTCCCTGCTCTCATGGGAATGAGCCTCTTCGACGACTTCTACCGCGAGGTCTTCGGCGGGGACGACGCTTTCGCGGCTCTCCGCCTGTTCCAGGGGCTCGACAACCTCTCGCTCGAGGCCGACCGGGAGCTCTACCGCCTCAGCCGCCGGGCGGCCGCCTCGCCGGCCGTGCTCGCCGCCTTCGACAAGAGCTCGCCGGACGAGGGCATCGCCGACCTCGAGAGCACGACCGAGGGGAGGGCTTTCCTCGCCGAGCTCGGCGAGTACCTCGAGCGCTACGGCAAGCGCCATGACGGCTACATCTCCTGGGCCGAGCCGTCGTGGATCGAGAACCCGTTGCCCGTGCTCACGAACCTGCGCGACTACCTCGCGAGGCCCGACCGGGACCCTGACGCCGAGCTCGCGGCCCTCGCAGCCGAGCGCGAGCGGCTCGTCGCCAAGGCGAGGCAGCTCCTCGAGGAGCGCCCGCCCGAGCTCCGGGGCCAGTTCGAGTTCCTGCTCAAGGCGGGGCAAGAGGGCAACATCCTCCAGGAGAACCACAACTTCTGGATCGACGGCCGGGTCAACCACGAGGTGCGACAAGTGCTCCTCGAGGCCGGGAGACGCCTCGCGGCGCACGGCCTGACCGACGAGCGCGACGACGTCTTCCACCTCACGGTCGACGACATCCGCGACGCGCTTAGCAGAGGGGCGGGCACCGATCTGAAGCAGCGGCTGGCCGAGCGGAAGGCCGAGCTCGCCCGATGGGCTTCCGTCCACGCCCCGCCCGTCCTCGGCACCTTGCCGCCCGGTCCGCCTCCGGACGACCCTATCGCGCGGGCCGTCTTCAAGATGTTCGGCGGCACCCCGAAGGAGGCCGCGCAGGCGAACGAGATCACGGGCATGCCCGGCTCGCCGGGGGTCGTCCGTGGCACGGCGCGGGTCATCCGCTCGCTCTCCGAGGCGCACCGCCTCGAGGCCGGCGACGTTCTCGTCACCGAGACGACCTCGCCTCCGTGGACGCCGCTGTTCGCGACCGTGGCGGCGGTGGTCACCGACACCGGCGGCATCCTCAGCCATGCGGCCGTCGTGGCGCGCGAGTACATGATCCCGGCCGTGCTCGGGACGAAGCGGGCCACCGGTGTCATCCGCGACGGGCAGCTCGTCGAGGTGGACGGCAACGAAGGGGTCGTGCGCATACTCGGGTCCGAGTAGCGTGGATCGCTCCAGCGGGATGCGTGCCGAGCGCGCGGTGCTGGCCGCCGTCGCGCTCGGCACCATCCTGGCCCCGCTCAACTCGACGATGATCGCGGTGGCGCTGCCACATGTGATGGACGAGTTCGACGCGGACGTCGCCACCGCCGGCTGGCTCGTCACGGGGTACCTGATCGCGCTGGCCGCCCTGCAGCCCGTGGCGGGCAAGGTCGGTGACCGGGTCGGACGGCGGCCGCTCATCCTCGGAGGCCTGGTCGCGTTCGGTCTTGCCTCGCTCGGCGCGGCCCTGGCGCCGAGCCTGTCCGTGCTCGTGCTCTTCCGCGTCCTCCAGGCGGTCGCCGGGGCGGTCATGCTGCCGAACGGCGTCGCGCTCCTCCGAGAGATAATCCCCGCGCAGCGCCGAGGGTCACGTTTCGGCCTCGTCGGCTCCGCCATCGGCGTCGCCGCCTCCGCAGGACCGGCGCTCGGCGGGCTCGTCATCGGCGCGGCCGGGTGGCGAGCGGTCTTCTACGTCAACGTGCCGTTCGTCGTCGCTGCACTCGTTCTCGCGTGGAGGTCGGTGCCGCGGCAGACGGCCACCCGCGTGGCCGGGCCCTTCGATTTCCTCGGCTCGCTCCTGCTCTGCGGTATCCTCGCCGGAGCGGCCGGGCTCCTAGTCGAGGGGCGCGAGAGTGCCGGCGCGCCGCTCATCACTGGAAGCGCCTTCGCCCTGGGCTTGGCTCTCGTCTACCTCCTGCGGTACGAGCTTCGTCACGCCGACCCGGTCATCCATCCCCGGCTCTTCACCGTCAGGCCCTTCGCCGCCGCGACGAGCGGCGTTGCGCTCTCTAACCTCTCCTTCTACACGACGCTCCTGGCGACGCCGATCCTCCTTGTCGACGAGATCGGCTGGGACCCGATCCGGACGGGCCTCGCGCTCACCGTCCTCTCCGGGCCGACGATCCTCGTGGCCCCGCTTGGCGGACGCCTCGGCGACAGGCTCGGTCACCGCCTCCCGGCGATGGCCGGGCACGCGCTTGCCACCGCCGGCCTCGTTCCCCTCGCGCTCGGGGCGGATGCGCACCCGGGCGCGCTGCTCGGTTGCCTCGCGGTCGCGGGAGTCGGCTTCGCTCTGTCCATGGCGCCCCTCCAGACCTCGGCGGTGGAGGCTGTCGGGCCTGCGCAGGCGGGCGTCGCGTCGGGACT
>Ga0247727_10020161_pt1 | contig 10229 bp, 9 predicted proteins | sample WisWelCaveWW1625_FD_202498 | JGI IMG/M metagenome (GOLD analysis project Ga0247727, IMG submission 202498) | Biofilm microbial communities from Wishing Well Cave, Virginia, United States - WW16-25 | ecosystem: Environmental > Aquatic > Deep subsurface > Groundwater > Cave microbial mat | place... | reverse complement strand
CGCAAAAATTTATTGCAAGAAAAAGAAGCGCCATCAACAGAAAGGCGGAGCGGCGGCGTTTGTTCATAAGTGGCCTCGCGAAGTGAGAGAACCTGGAATTTGTCTCGAACGAGTGGAATCAGTGCAAAAAGCAAAAATTTTACACCACTTTTATTAATTGATTCGTCACCACCGCGGCTCGTTTCCAATGTTTGGTCGTTCTGACGTGAGCAGCCCTTACATATTTTGCCACATGGCTTTTAAAATCAGCAAAGCGAAACGCCGCGGCGTTGCGCACGACATATCCTTCCTGTTCGCTGCCATAAGAGGATACGTTTCGCCAACACAAACGGATTTGCGATTCGTTCCACGGACCGCGGTATAAAACCGGCGTCGGTGTCAGTTCCAAATTCCTGCACCACGCGACGGTGTCATCCCATGGGAGGCAAATCTCATTTTCAAAAATGGCAAAGACGCAGAAGTAACTCGACAGAGCATCATAAAAAATGCTATGCCGGGCGAACAGGTTTTCGCCGCAAATGCGCATATCCTGAGGAATTTTATAGCACATTGCCGCGTGAAAACGCTTCAGCCAGTTTCTTGAAACATGCGACAAGCCGTCGATGCTGCGCGCGTGCAGATAGTCGCGATACAATGTGGTGTTCTCACCGTCAAGCTTTTCGGTGACGACGACGTCCGGGAGCCGCTCGAGATGAAGAATCGTGTCGAGCCTCTCATCGTCGCCGGTTTTTCCGGGTGACCAGGGCAGGTGCGGCGTGCGCGGGTATTTGACGTATTGGGTTTTGGGCATAATGAAAGTCCGGATCGACTTACCAATATAGCTCAAAAAACCCACCAACCGCAAGCAAAATTCCTCAGCCAGCGCGCGGCTGCCGCCAGGACAAGTATACGCGGAGATGCAGTTTTTGCGCATCCGAAATTGCGTGTCCGGCGCACTTGACTTTGTCGCTGCATTTTGTTAATTTAATTATTGCAACTGAAATTTATAACAACCCTTTCCCACCTGTTTCCCGGAGGCAGTATGAAACAGATCACTGACCTCGTGCTCGGTGAGCATTTCACCGCGTTCTTCGTGGCACGCCGCAAAGAGATCAAAAAAAAGAAAAACGGCGATCCTTTTCTGGCTTTGGATCTCGCCGACGCCAGCGGGCATATTGACGCGGTGTGGTGGGATTTCGCGCCCGATCTCTTTGGCAAAACCGAGACGGACGGCATCGAAGCCGGCGACGTCGTCAAAGTGGCCGGACATGTCGAAGAGTATCAGGGCATCCGGCAAATTCGGGTGGAAAAAATTCGCCGCGCCAAACCCGAAGATCAGGTCGATCTGGCGAAGTTGATTCCGGTGGTGGAGCTCGATCGTCAGGTGTTATGGCAGAATTTTCGCAAAATGATCGACAGCCTCGCCAACCCCTACCTGCTCTCTCTTCTGCGCCGCATTTTCGATGACGAAGCGCTCGCGAAAAAATTTATCGACGCGCCCGGCGGCAAGCTCTGGCATCACAATTATCTCGGCGGTTTAATGGAGCACACGCTGAACATCGCGACCATCTGCGACCGTCTGGCAAAAATTTATCCGGCCATCGATCGCGATTTGGTCGTCGCCGCCGCGCTGGTGCATGATCTCGGCAAAGTCGACTCATACACTTACGGCCCGAATTTCGATTATACCGACGCCGGCCGCCTGCTCGGCCACATCGTCATCGGCAGCCAGATGGTGGCGGCGAAGATCAACGAGTTTCCGGAATTTCCCGGCGAGCTGGCGATGAAATTGCAACATCTGATTTTGAGTCATCAAGGCAAATTAGAGCAGGCCTCGCCCGTCGAGCCAATGACCCGCGAAGCTTTTATTCTCTACTACGCCGATGAGATTGATTCGAAGCTCAACGCGATCGAGCGCATCAATAAAGACGAACGCCCCCGCGGCGCGAAATGGAGCAAGTATGTCAATTTGCTGGGGAGGTATTTGTATTTGGGGGAGCAACAGCAAAAGTAGTGGATTATATTTTTCTCCTACTCCTACTCCTACTCTTACTCCTACTCCTACTCTTACTCCTACTCCTACTCTTACTCCTACTCCTACTCCTACTCTTACTCTTACTCCTACTCCTACTTCCAAAGCTTAAAAGCGAGTAAGAGAATGAGTAGGAGTAAGAGTATGAGTTTGAGTTTGAAATTACTGCCCGCTCGCCGGAAACTCCCGCGCCAATTGTTTATACCATTTCGCCGCCACCTGCGCGGCGGGTTTGCCATTCGGGGTGAACTGCCGGTCGCGTGGCCCGCCTTCTTCAAGCGTGCTCGGCCATTTCCACCAGTACATTCCGGCCAGCCAGTTGTTGTTTGCTCCCGAATTGAAAAACGCCTGAAAAATCGCCTCATAGCAGCGCCGTTGCGCTTCGAGATCAGCCGCCGCCTGCCGATCTTCCTGATGCGGATTTTTCCATGGCTGTGAGCTGGAAGTAAAACCGATTTCCGTGACGAGCACGGGTTTGTTATATTTTATCGCCACGGCACGAATTTTTTCAACGACCATTTTCGCGCCGGCGAGCAGCTCCGCCTCGGTGGGATCGTCTTTGGTTGAAAGCGGATAATAACAATCGATGCCGATCGCATCCAGCGCCTCCCAGAATTTCACGGTTTCAAATTCCTGCCCCCAGTTCGCGGCGTAAACCATCGGCCCGGAATAAATCCCGCGCCAGCGCTTGATCATCGCGCGCCATTCCTGCTCATGGCCAACCGTCGTCTTCGCCATTTCCACGCCGACGCAGAGTATATCGAAATCATACATCTCGGCGAGCACCGCGTAGCCGCGCATCCAGCAGTCGTAATAATCAAAAAAGGTTTTCCACGCCGCGGGCGTCGGCATGTCGATATCGCCCGGCCAGCCGCGTCCCATCCAGATATGCGGCTTCAACATCGCGCGCATGCGATATTCGCGCGCAAAATTTTTCGCCACAATCACGCTCTCATCACTCTCGCCATTCGGCCCGGTGCTGCGTCCGGGAAATGCCGGCGCGTTCGGATCGCGCATAAAGCCGAATGGCGTGATCGAGATCGCATTCACGCTGAGCGCCGCCAGTTTTTCCAGTGCCTGCCGCGAAGCATTGCCGAGATAGCCGTTGTGAATGTCATAGCCTTCATGCGCATAACAAAAGCCGCGATGAAAATCACGCGCGCTGATTTTCGGCGGCTGCGCATGCCGCAGTGGAATCGCCGGCGCGGCTTGCAAATCGTTTTGCCACTCTGAAATTAAATCTTCCCAGGCGGCATTATTCGCAAAGCGATTCGGCGCGCCCGTTTCGGGCCATTCGCGATAAAGCGCGAAAAATCCTTCGGCGCCAAATTTCTCCAGCAGAAAGGCGGCAAAACTGCCGAGCAACGGCTGGCGCACTAATTCCGATTCCTGCAATCTGATCCGGTTATCGAATAACTCGGCAAGCGGCGGCGCGTTTTGCGTTTGCACCAGCCGCGCCGCCCAGCCGGAATAACCGACGCCGCGCCATTGCTCCGAAAACGCAACGGCCAAACCTTCCTGTAACGCTGCGGATTTGCTCGCACCCAGCAATTGTGGGATGAACCAACTCGCTTCGGCAAAAAAATCATCGCCGCGCAAATTTGGCAAACACAGCAGATGGACCTCGTTGCGCGTGGTATCGAGATGGCGCAAATCGGTGTTGAAAGTGAACATCCCTTTCTCTTCAGCTCTTTCCCACAGATGCACGGCGAGGCGCGGCAGAGCTTTTAATTTATTTTGCGGCACGGCCAGGCGTTTGCCGATTTGATTTAAATTTTCCTCGTAACGCGCCGCCAGTTTTTCAACGGCCTCCGGAGAAAAACTTTTGCCATGCGTCACAAAATTAAAATGCGCCGTCGTCTTCGCCGGTTTTTCACTGCGCCGCAAATCGTATTCACGCCCCGAATCCGGATCCCACGCGCCCGGCCCGCTGTCCTGAAAATAGCCGTAGAGAATCGTCTGGCCCTGCTGTTCGATGTGATAATCACCCATTGCACGCCGCCACCGCCGCGAATTTTTGCGAAACGAATCCAGAATGGCGCGATCACTGTTGCCGGTGACGATGAAGAGCGCCTGCGTGGGATTGAGCGGATTCGGATAAGTCAACGCGAGAATGTCATCCGCTGCGCGATAATTTTGCCCGCGAAAGCGAAAACCCTCCGGCAAACGTTCGATGGGCAACTGCGGCAACAGGCGCTGCAAAATTTGATTGGTATTGATCGCGCCGACCACTGCCAACGGCCGGCGACTGAGGCTGTCGGGCGGAAATTCCATGTCGCCAAGATATTCACGCCTGGGCCATTCCGGCCCGCGCTGCGGAAGGTTCTGATAATAGTCGCGATATTCGGCGGCGATCTTCGCGTCACCGGCGGAATAAAGCGTGAGCATGCCGCGGCGGCGAAACATCGAATCCCACAGTTGGCCGCGCGTCGGCCAGTTGGCACGCGGGTTGGTTTGCTGCTTTTGCCGAAAAGCGTTGTTTTTAAAAGCGAAAACGAAAAAAATGAGAATGGCAAAGAGACTTAATGAAGCTAAAATTTTAACACGCATAATTCCTGTTCCACGTCGAAGAATGGTCGTCATGAGGATGACGCTTTTGTCTAATAAAGACAACGCCATCGCCAAACCGTTCGATAAATTTGTGGCGGCGCGTTATCGCAGAAAAGCCTGACGGCGGCAAAGCCGCTTCAGCTCTTTGCTTTAAACGGCCAAAACAATCTGGCGATATTTGCTGTGAAAATACAGGAGCGGTTCATTTTTTTGCCGTTTTCCCAGCGCCATCACTTCGCCCACCAAAATCGTATGATCGCCGCCGGCATGGGTTGCAAAAAGCCTGCAATCCAGCCAGCCGAGCGATTCTTCGAAAATTGGCGCTCCGGTAATTTCACCATGCTGTTTAATTCCGGCAAAACGCTCAGCGGCAGACAAGCTGTTGGTCGCAAAACGTCGCGCGAGCGGCTCCTGCGCTGCCGTCAGAATATTTACCGCAAAAGTGCCGCTTTTTTGGATGAGATCATGGCTGTGCGCGTCTTTATCGACGCACACCAACACCAGCGGCGGTGCCAGCGAAACCGAGCAAAATGAATTCGCCGTCAGACCGTGAATCTCGTCGCCGTGGCGGGTGGTGACAATCGTAACGCCAGTGGCAAACTGGCTCAGCACTTTTCGGAAAAGCTCGGAATTGATGGACATGATGAAACGAGATGAATGTTGAAAATGATTAATAATTTACAACTTGCTTTGTTTAAACGCAATCTGTTTTGGTTATCAACCCAGGCAACCTGCCGATACCGTTCGCGTCACGCTGCCGAAGCCGCCGGCGCAGGAACGGACCGTTGAAAAGAGAAAACGCTCGAAGTTCCTATAAACATCTCACTCCTGGCGGAGTTTAAAGCGTGCGTCTATCGTGCAATTTTTTTTTTGCACCACCCAACAGGTCGATTTTGGCGCCAATCAACGCTGCTTCAGTCGCGGCTTCGGCAAAAGCCGGTGCAAAATTCGGGTAATAACTTTTCCACCCCTGTCCACCCAGCGTTAAAGTTTGTCCTCCCAGTATTAGCCTTCCGCCCATAAGCTGCCTATTTGAATCATGCACAATTTTGGCATGTCCATCCGGCGTTAAAGTTCATCCTTCCGGTGTTAGCGTTTCGCCCCTGTTTTTGTTTATCTTCTCACGTGATCGTTTTAAAATTCATTCACTACAGAAAAGGAGTTGAATGATGACCTCAATTATGAAGTTTTTTTTCTTGATCATAGCGCTGCCGGCGTCACCCCTGGCTCAGATCAGTTGGGTCTGGCAAAATCCGCTGCCGCAGGGCCTGTCATTGAGCGGCATTCATGCGTTCAACGCCACCACTGCCATCGCGGTCGGCGGCAGCTCCACAGTGATGAAAACCACCGACGCCGGCGCGGCGGTTGGCGAAAGCGGCGTCGTGCTGCATACGACAAATGACGGCGCCGCCTGGCCGATGGACAGCAGTGGAACGCAGCACTTTTGATGCGTTGATCATTCTGTCTTATGTTGATCATTCTGTCTTATAATGTCGGCCTGCCCATTCCCGCGCTGTTTCTCGATAAAATCAACGCCGGCTGCGGCGACGTCGATGTCAATACCTCGACCAGCTCATCCGATGCGCTCATTATTCTGACCTACGACGCCGGCCTGCCGGTGCCGTTTCGCGTCGGGCAATCGGGAGGCTGCAGCAGCGCCAATCAATCCCAACCGCCGCCCCAATCGAGTGTGCGCAAGATAGAAATGAGCGAGAATCGCAATTAGCCATTGCGCAGCAAAAGTTGGAAAAATACTGAAATTTTTCTCTCCCGGAAATGTCCCGCCGCGGCGGGATCACGGAAGAAAAACATTTTGATTTTAATTCCGTGAGCCGTTCCGATTCCGTGAGCCTGGGACGAAACATTTAAGGAGAACCCGTTATGCAATCGATAAAACAAAAACTGGCGACCACGATGATGTTGATTGTAGTCGCGGTCTGGAGAATATTTCCCGCGCCCGCGCAAGGCACGGTGGTCGCGGAAGCGGTTCCGTCGAATGCCACTCCATCCTTCGGCGCCACCATCACGGTCGATATCAATATCGATGTTTCCGGCACGAATCCGGCGCAGCTTCTCGGCAGTTTTACCGGCACCCTGCAATGGAATCCCGAGGTGTTGCGGTATGTCAGCCACTCCAACATTAAAGCGCCATTTACCGGCGTGGTGAACACGAACGTGGCGCTGAGTGGACGACTCACCTTCAATGGCGCCAACATCAACGGCGCCGCCGGCAAACCGAATGTTTTAACCGTCACGTACACGGTCGTCGGCGGGAACGGCGCGACCACGGCGTTGGATTTGAGTTTCACCGATATGTTGGCCGCCGCAACCTTTGTCAATTTGATGCCGATCCTGACGATTAGAGACGGCTCGATCCGAACCGCGGTCCGCGAGGGCAATCACGCCGCGGCGCTGCCAAAAGATTTTGCCCTCGGACAAAATTTTCCCAACCCGTTTTCCTCGAGCTGAACGTTCGACTTTACTTTCCCTTCGGCTCTTTGTGCATTTCCTTGAAATGAATCAAACCGGGGGCCCACATGTGTTTGACGGGGTTGACGTCGACATGAATGACCGCGCATTTGCCGGCGGCGCGACTGCGTTCCAGCGCGGGCTGCAATTCCGCGGGATCGGCGACGCGCTCGCCGTGCGCGCCCATGCTTTCGGCAGCCTGGTCGAATTTAATTTCGTACAAATCCGCATTGATCGTTTCCTCCGGGCCAAGCGATTTTTTCACGATCGTTTTGAGCGGCTTCAGCGCGAATTGCTGATTCATTTTCACCATGCCCCATTGCTTGTCGCAGCAGACGAGATAAATCACTTTCAGATTGTTGCGCACCGCGGTTTCGATTTCCTGCATATTGAAGCCCATCGCGCCGTCGCCGATGATGCAATAAATTTCGCGCTCGGGAAGTGCAACGGCCGCGCCGAGCGCCTGCGCGACGCCCGCGCCCAACATGCCGAATTTCGCCGTTTGCAAAATCGTATTCGGCACGCGCGCTTCGTGAAAGAAATGCGCCCACACCGCGGTGTTGCCGCCGTCCATCACGCAAACGGCGTTATCGGCAAAAAAACGGCGGCAGGCATGCGCGACGTGCGCCGGATTCATCGGCGCGGACGTGTCCTGCAAATGTTCATCGAGTTTCTGCCGATCTTTGGCGATTTGATTTTGATATTTTTTCAGGGCCTGCTGCCGCTCAGAGAGCGGCATTTTGTTTTGCAGCGCCGACAATTTTCCGATCAACTTCGTCAAAAAGATTTTGATATCGGAGAGCACCGCCAGATCGGCGGGTTTGTTCAGCCCCAAAATTTCTTCATCGATATCGACTTGAATCATTTGCTGCTCGGCGGGCGAAGCCCAATACGGCGGCTTGCCCCACCAGTCGGTTTCGCCGAGGCGCGAGCCGAGTGCGAGCACGAGATCGGCATTGTTGCGCACGAGATGGTTGAGCTTGAGGTAAATCATCGGAATCGCCAGTTCGTGCGTTTCCGGCAAAACACTGCGTGCGCCCCAGCTCGTCGTCACTAGCGCATGCAAAATCTCGGCGACTTTTTGCAGCTCTTCGTAAGCGCCGGCATGAATCACCCCGCTGCCGGCGTGAATCATGGGAAGCTTCGCGCGCGCCAGCATCTCCGCGGCATGTTCCACTTGCTCGTCCGTTGCAGCAAGTGGATGGAGCCGGCGATAGTGTTGCGGCGGAATAAAATTCTGCGCCGCGGTTTTGCCGTTGACAATATCTTCCGGCACATCGACGTGCACGACGCCCGGGCGCCCGTGATAGGAAACGCGGAACGCGCGGCGCAGCATTTCCTGAATGCGATTGTACGAAGAAGCGACGCCGCTCCATTTTGACATCGGTTTGATGGCGCCGGTCTGGTTGAAATATTGATACGTGCCGCCGCGATCGGGATAGCCGATGCCGGTGCGCCGCGTGCTGGTGATGAGCATCACGCGATTACCTTCGCCATTTTCAACGGCGACGCCTGCAAGCGCATTGGCGACGCCGGGACCGTTGCTCGCGATGGCGACGCCGAGCTTGCCGGTCAAACGCGCATAAGCCCCGGCCATGTGCAGCGCGCAGGCTTCGTGGCGTGGGCTGATGAGTTCGACGCCGAATTTTTCCAAGCTCGAATACAGGCCGAAATACGTGCCGTCAATGATGCCGAAAACTTTTTCCACGCCTTCATTCGCGAGCGTCTGCGCGACGATCTCGCCGCCGGTGGTTTGCTTCATGCGGAGTTCCTCGTTTTATGTTTTCGGCTGCGCCCGCAGGGATTTGCCGAATTGTCGAATCCAAAAGCCTTTGTTTGTGGGCTAAAGAATACAAAAACAACGATGGAAAGTCAAGTTGAAATTCACACAGTTCCACATTGCGCCTCGAACACACTAGTTCGTGTTTTAAAAAACTTTATAATTAAAACGTTCGTATTATTTCGTGCGCATGTCCGGCCCTGCGAGAAACCTCACCCACATCTTCATGGGGGTTGACGATGGCAAAACCATATATTATTTTTATTGAATGAATCGCTCAATAAAATTTCTTTTTCATCCGTTTTTCTTTTTATCTTTTTTAACGACTTCTTCATTGCATCCGCAGCCTCAGGAAGCCGGTTTCCGGCGATACACGACGGACGATGGCCTGGAAAGCAGCCATATCACTTGTCTGCTGCAGGATCACCGCGGGTTTTTGTGGGTCGGCACGGGAAACGGTTTGCATCGTTTTGATGGATACAGGTTTAAAGCGTTCAAGCGCGATCCCGCTGATCCGGTCTCTATCTCCGACAATTCCATCAATGCGCTGTATGAAGATCCTTTCCATCGACTCTGGATCGGCACGGACAACGGTTTGAATACGTTCGATGCGCATACCGAAAAATTTTCGTATTATCGCAACGCGCAAAAAGACGCGGATAGCACGGGGCGAAATTTCATCGCCTCGTTGTCGGGCGATGAGCACGGCGTGATCTGGGTTGGAACGCATGGGGACGGCGTCTATCAATTCAACCGAGTCACGCAAAAATTCACGCAGGTTGAATTGAATCTCCCCAACCCCAACAAACCCGGATGGCTGGAAGTCTCCGCAATTTTGGGAGATTCGGTCTCCTCAAATAAAATCTGGCTCGGCACTTTTAAACAGGGCTTATTGAAGCTCGATCCAACTTCCGGAAGTTTTCGCCAATACACGCACGATCCTTCCGACCCGCAGAGCCTGGGCGCCAACAATATCATCTCACTTTATCGAGATCATCGCGGAACGATTTGGGTGGGGACGCATCAGGGCGGCCTGGCGCGCGTGCGCGGCGATCATTTAACTGCCGTCCAATTTTTGAAACACGACCAGGAATATTTCAAAACCATTGGTTCGATCATCGAAGATGCGGAAGGCATTTTATGGCTCGGCACTGCCGGCGCGGGTTTGATCGCGCACGATCCGGAGACGGGGCGCTTCAAAATTTTCAAAAGCGCTCCGACGCATCCGCGCACGTTGAGCGACGATTGGATTATGGCGCAATATGTCGACCGCGCCGGAAATTTATGGATCGGCACGCGCAGCGGCCTGAATAAGCTGCAAATTCCCCCAAAAAAAATCATCCACATAAAAAAAATTCCCGCTGATTCCCAAAGCTTGATCGACAGCAATGTGAACGCAATTTACGAAGATCGCCAGCG
>Ga0247727_10020160_pt1 | contig 10229 bp, 9 predicted proteins | sample WisWelCaveWW1625_FD_202498 | JGI IMG/M metagenome (GOLD analysis project Ga0247727, IMG submission 202498) | Biofilm microbial communities from Wishing Well Cave, Virginia, United States - WW16-25 | ecosystem: Environmental > Aquatic > Deep subsurface > Groundwater > Cave microbial mat | place... | reverse complement strand
GCTACCGGTGGGGGGCATCAAGGAGAAGGTCCTCGCGGCGCACCGCCTCGGCGTCAAGGAAGTCCTGCTTCCGAAGCGCAACGAGAAGGCCGTCAAGGAGGACATCCCCGAGAACGTCAGCCGCGACGTGAGGATCCGGCTGGTCTCCTCGATCGAGGAGGTCCTCGAGGCGGCGCTTTTGCCTGGAGATACGCCCGCGGCCCGCGAGAAAGACCGCTGGCAGCTCAGACTCTCGAACTGACGATGGGGGCAGGTCTTGAATTGAGGCATCGGCCTCGATTCAAGGCCTGACAATTGCTCTCCTCCTCGCGGGGCACATCGCCTTCGCAGGCTCACGGGAGCTCGGTGTCCGTCGAAGCGGGCAGGCGCGGGCACCGGAACAGAATGACCGTGCGTCCGAGGCGGAGCTGATCGCGGTCCGCGAGCGGAGTCCGACGATCGATGCGGCGGTCCCGCACGAACGTTCCGTTCTTGCTACCGAGGTCTTCGATTGAGGCCACGGCGCCGCTCACGACGATCTGCGCGTGACGCCTTGAGACACCGGGCCCGTCCACGACCACGCGGGCCGTCGGGTCACGACCCAGCAGGTTCGCGCCCTCGATCAGGGCGTGGATCTGCTCCTGGAAGACGACGCACGGTCCCGTCCCGCCGACCGTCGTCGGGCTCGGCGCCGGGGAGTCCGGGCCTGCCGCGCCAATCGCCGTCGCCTCCCCGTCGAACGCGTAGCCGAACCCGCGAACGGTCCTGATCGCACGGTCGTGCCGGCCGAGGGCGCGTCGCAGCTGCGCCACGAGCGTCGTGAGGCTGGAGTCCGAGACGAACGTCCTCGGCCATAACCGATCGTGGATCGAGGCCTTCGCGACGGCTGCCGGGCGGCGCTCCAGCAGCAGCTCTAGCAACTCGTAGGCCTTCGGCTCGAGGTGAACGGGCCGGTCGCCACGGCTCAACCGACGGGCCTCGGAGTCGAAGGCGAACTCGCCGAACCGCAGCTGCATCGCGCTCCCCCGCGGATCCCGCGGAAACCCTCAGCCCGCCCCGTGGATGACCTGATCGTAGAGGCGCAGTTTCCAACCTGCAAGGTCCGCAGGACGCCTGGCCAGGCGGCTCCCGCAGCGAACGAAAGGAGTCGCCGATGCAGACCCGCGCTCACCACGGCTCTGTCGTCGCTGGTTCTGTCCTCGTCGTTACCCTGGCCTCCTCCGCGCTGCCGGCGAGCGCCGACGAGCCGATCCGAACGACTCCGGTCGAGCTCCGCCTCGTCCTGGTGGATCTCACCGGGATGGCGCCGAGCTTGCCGCTCGGCGCCCTGGACGAGATCCAGGCCCTGCTGAAGCCCGCCGACGTGCGTGTGAGGGGTGAAATCGCGCTCCCGCGTGAAGACAAGCCGAGCGGCGGCGCCTACGTCGTCTTCCTGCCCTTCGACCCCAGCCGCGGCAGGGCGCAGCCGACCGGCGGCGTCGCCCGCGCGGGCCAGGAGGGCCAGCTCACGGTCTGGGCGTTCCCGCCGAAGGTGGCGGGTGTCGTGGGCCTCGACCTCGACCGGTTCGCCCGCTGGACGAACCGCAACCGGCAAGACTTCCACCGCGCGCTGGCGGTCGTGGTGGTGGCGGCCAGGCCGTGCTCCCGGTGCTAGACTCGACGCATGGGGTCGACCGACATCCCGCCCGTGGACGGACCTCCGCCGTTCGAGCCCGACCCGGTCATCGAGGCCTACAAGCAGGGGGTCGATCGATCGCTGGTGCGGGAGAACCTGAGACGCACCCCCGAGCAGCGCCTGCAAGCGCTCGCAGCGCTCCAGCGTTTCGCCGAGGAGCTCCGGCGTGCCGGACGCCAAGCCGTCGGGCGCTGATTTCGAGCGGCTGCTCAAGGCCCTGCACGGGTCGGCTGTCGAGTTCATCGTCGTCGGTGGGGCCGCCGCGACCGCGCTCGGCTCTTCGCGCCTGACGCTCGACCTCGATGTCGTGTACTCCCGCACGACCGCCAATCTCACGGCCCTGGCCAGGGCTCTCGGCCCTCTCTCCCCCTACCTGCGAGGGGCGCCTCCGGGTTTGCCCTTTCATTGGGACGAGGCCACGCTGCGTCGAGGCCTGAACTTCACGCTCACGACCTCGCTCGGAGACCTCGACCTCCTCGGCGAGATCACCGGGGGCGGTAACTACGAAGCGCTCCTGCCGCACAGCTTCGAGCTCACGTTGTTCGGAATCCCCTGCCGTTGCCTGGGACTCGACAAGCTGATCCAGGTGAAGCGGGCCGCGGGGCGGCCGAAGGACCTGGAGGCTGTCGCCGAGCTGGAGGCGATCCGTGAGGAGCGACACAAGCTCGGGCGCTGAGCGCCGGCGAGTGCAGCCTCAGAAGCCCAGCTTGAGCCCCAGCCGAACGTGCGCGGGGCCTGGTAGCCGGAGTCCATCAGGAAGCGAGCGTCGCGTTCCAGCCCCTGCTGCGCGATCAACGCCTGGGTGTTGATGCCCTGGTAGAACTCGGTCTCCGGCACGGAAATCGCCTGTCCACTGAAGAGCTCGGACTGCCCGTAGTTCGTGGCCGCGCCCAGATCGAGCGCGTTGATCGCGTTGGCGGTGAGCGTCAGGCGGACGCGCGAGCCGAGCCGGAACTGGTGCTGGAGGTAGACATCGAGCTGGCTCAGGAACGGCAGGCGCCCGTCGCTGTTGCGCCCGAGGTTCGGCGAGACGCGCCCGTCCTGGCCGAACAGGACGATGCGCTCTGCGGCCTCGCGAATGTGCGCGAGGTACGGAAGGTCGTCTTTCACAGCGCGACAGCTTCCTGAAGGACACGCGGACCCGCCGGATCCCGTGACGCAGGGCAATCTCACGAATACGCGCGGCCTCTGCCGACGAGAGGCTGGACCCCCGGGGTGCCATAGCCGCATTGTATCCCTCGCCTCGGACCACCCCGGGAATCCCCAGGCCACTTCACACAGGAGCCACAGCCCAGCCCGAGAAAGTCCCGGCTCAGCTCGCTCTGGCACTCAACCCGCTTCGTCCACGGCGGCCGGCGCTGGCGGGGGCAAAGGCGCTGGTCGGCCCACGCCGAGGTCAATCACGATGCCCAGCAGCAGGACCGCAGCGACTGCCGCCGCGAAGCTCGAGAAGGCGCGGTCGACGTGGGGGCGGCTCGCGGCCACACGATCGAGCGCCAGCAGGAGGGCGAGTGCCACGAGCCAGACGAGCGCCAGCCGAGCGTCACGCTCCGAGGCGTGGGTGAGCGTCGGCAGGTAGTCGCCGATCGGCACGCCCTCCGACAGCGCGGCCCACAGGCGTGTGGGGCGGTTGCCCCGGTTGAGCAGCAACCGGGCGGCGGGCTCGGCTACAGCGACGGCCGAGAGCGAGGCGCCCGTCAGAAGCAGACCGGGCCACCAGCGTGCGAGCCCCGTGCGAGCCCCAGCGAACCGCAGCGTCAACGCGACGACCAGGAACGGCAGCATCGGCACCAGGAACCGGGCCGGTGGGCACTGACCTCCCCACCACATGCGCCACGACACGAGCGGCGCCAGCACCGCCAGGCCTACGAGCGCGTGCGGCCAGCCCTCGCGCCGGCGCAGGACACCCGGCAGCCCGGCGAGCGCCAGCAGGAACAAGGGCGCGATCGGCAGCAGGCCGAAGGAGCGGTCGAGGAACAACCCCGCGAGCGAGCGCCACGACAGCACCCGCGCGTCCGCGGGCACGCCTCCGTAGAGCGCAAGGGGCGAGGCCACACCGAAGACGGACCAGTAGTAGAGGGCGAACGAGGCCGCCGCGGTCGCCGCCACGAGCAGGAACGCGGCGAGCGCGCGCCCGCGCAGGCGCACGAGCGCGACGAGGCCGAGCGCCGCCGCCGCGGGGATCATCTTGACATGCAGCCACGGCAGCGCCGCGGCCAGCAACGCGGCGAGCGCGGCCCGCCCGGCGCCCGGCGTTCCGAGCAGCAGCAGGAGCGACGCGCCGGCCGCCAGCGCCGACGGCGCTTCCGTGTAGAGGTGGAACGAGTAGAAGAAGAGCGGCGGCCCGGTCGCGGCGAGCCACGCGATCGCCGACGCGGCCCGGTCTCCCGTGAGCTGGAGCGCGAGCTGCCGGCACACGAGCGCCGCCGCGGCGGCGATCAAGGCCATGAGCAACACGCAGCCCTCCCGGCCGAGCGCCGCGTAGGCGGGTGCCAGCAACAGGGGCAGGCCCGGACTGTGGGCCGGAAAGGGCCGCCCGTCGGCGCGCGCAGCGCCCCAATGCGGCCGCAGCGGTCCCGGCACGAACTCTGCCCACTCTTCCCCGTCGTACTCGTCGCGCAGGTCCAGGTCGTGGTCACGCCACAGGCTTTGGGCCATCACGAGGTAGTGCGGCTCGTCGCCCGAGACCTGCAGCCCGGAGGAGTGGCGCAGCCCCGCGCCCGCACACACGGCCAGCGACGCGACCAGCAGCAGCCACGCCGGTGCCCGCGCCATCGCCGCAGCCCAGCCCGGCCGCTGGCCCTCGAGTGCGCGCGCCAGGGCGAGGCACGCCGCGACGGCCACGAGAACGAGCGCCGCGGGGCCCCGGAACAGCCCGAGGCTCGGCAGCCGCTCGACCAGCGGATCGATGTGAGCCAAGCCGAGCGGCAGCAGGATTCCCAGGGCCATATCCGCCGCGAGGCGCCGGCCGTCAGGCACCTGCATGAGGACGAGATGCTAACCGAGAACTATCCCGAGGCCGACCAGGCTCGTGCTGGCGTGGAAGGCGCGGGCCCGACCGGGACTGGAATCGCTCGGGGTCCTGCGCGAGGAGTGATCGCGCGGGCTACCAGTGATCGACGCGGATCACCGCGCCGGCCCGGCCGAGACGGACACGCGCGAAGAAGCGGCTGGGCAGCAGGCCGTTTTCGCCCCGCGCGGGTGCCGTTTCCGGCCGCACCACCACATCCAGGGGACCCGAGCGCCGGCCGGCCACGCACAATGAAGGGATGCGCCCCTCGCGCCAGACTGCACCGCCCGCATTCGTGGCCACGTGGACGGATCCTCTGAGCTCGACATCCGGTGTTCGCGGACCCTGCTGAAAGAGGACGGGTGTGGCGACGCCCGAATCCAGAACGAGACGGGACGAGGACCTGCCGCAGCCCAGGCGGGCCTCGAGGGTCGGCCGTGTCGGCGTGTCCGGGCTCGCGCCGGCGTGCCATCGGTGAACGATCAGCCGGCGCCGTGCGTGGTCGATCGTGTACTCCAGTCGCGAGAGAGCGGACTGGCCCAGGAGGCCGCGCACCCTTGGCTCGTCGGAGCGGATCGCGGGCAGCTCGGTGACCAGGACCTCGACGTCGTCGAGCGTCGTTCTCCCGATTGTCAGCCGAGTCCGCCCCACGCCCACGACACGCGCCCCTACCGGCGTCACGAGGTTGGTGCGCGCGGACACGGCGATCCCCAGTTCCGCGGCGAGGTCCGGTTCCAATAGCGTGGACGCAGTGCCCGTGTCGAGCAGGAACTCGTGGACGCCCGAGGCACCGATCTCGACCGGCACCACGATGGCCCAGCCCCAGGCTTCCCGAAAGGGGATGACCTGGTCGCCCGCGACCGGCGTCACGGGGATGCCGAGGCCGCAGGAAAGGACGAGCAGCGACGGTGTCCAGCGCACGGCCAAAAGATGGCCGTAGCGCCCGATGGAGTCGTGGGGGCCTTGCGATGTTCTCCCCGCATCTGAACTTCCGAGGACCAAGCTGCGTCGGAAGAAGGAGGGAATGAAGCCGAACTTCCGCTTCGACGACGTCGTGCTCGACCTCGAGGCGTTCCGGTTGACCCGTGCCGGGCACCCTGTCCACCTGGAGCCCAAGGTCCTGGAGCTGCTGGGCTACCTCGTCCAGCACCGTGGACGCCTCGTGGAGAAGCCCGAGCTGCAGGCCGCCATCTGGAGCGACACGGCGGTGTCGGAGAGCGCTTTGACCCGGGCGGTGGCCCAGCTGCGCAAGGCCCTCGACGACGACGCGCGCGAGTCGCGCTACGTCGAGACCGTTCCCACGCGCGGCTACCGCTTCCGCTCCGAGGTGCGGGTCGAAGAGGGACGAAACGGCCCGGGATCTCACGAAGGCTCGGCGACGAGCCCGCGAGAGGGCGAGGAACTCCCGAGGCGGGGGCTCCGACGACCTCTCACACAGGGCCTTGCACTGGCCGGCATGGGCCTCGCTGCGGCGCTCGTCCTCCTGCTCGCGTCGCGGGCGCTGCGAACGCCGACTGCAGCACCCACGTCACCCGCGCGGGAGCTGCATCGCACGCTCGTCAGCACCTCACGGGGTTTCAACGGCTTCCCGGCCTTCTCGCCGGACGGCAACACCCTGGCCTTCACGTCGGACCGCTCGGGCCGCCTGGAGATCTACCTCCGTCCCCTCGTGCCGGGCGCGCGGGAGATGCCGGTGACGAGCGACGGGCAGGACAACGTGCAGCCTGCATGGTCGCCCGACGGCCGTTACATCGCCTACCACTCCGTGCGCCGCGGGGGCCTTTGGCTGGTTCCCGCGCTTGGAGGCACACCGCGCCAGATCTCGGACTTTGGCTCGGCCCCAGCCTGGTCGCCCGACGGCCGACGGATCGCCTTCTCGTCGCTGGGCCTCGCGTCGCTCGACGGACTGGTGCAGTACAGCGCGGCGCTGTGGGCCATCGACTTTCCCGGCGGGGCCCCGACCCAGCCACGGCCGCTCACCGAGCCCGGCCAGCCGCCCACGGGCCACGGCCCGCCCGTCTTCTCACGGGACGGACGCGAGGTGTTCTTCGCGGCGGAGGGCATCTGGGCTGCCAAGAGTGGCGGCGGTCGCCAGCTGCGCCAGGTCGCAAAGGGCTCGGCCGTCGACATCGCACTCTCCCCGGACGCCGGGACCCTCTATTGGACGGGCTGGGAGCGGGGCAACTGGCACATTTGGAGCGCACCGCTCCCCGGACCCGCTGATCCCGCCGGCGAGCGTGCCGAGATCCTGAACACCGGCGACCAGGCAGCGCGGCACTTGGCGATGTCCCGCCAGGGACGTCTGGCCTGCAGTCTGACCTCCCTGACCTCCGAGCTGGCGCTCGTGTCACTCGCTGCCGATAGCGGTGCCGCGGGGCCTCCTCGCGAACCGTGGCCCGGAGCCACCGGCCGCAAGATCCAGCTTCACTTCTCGCCCGACGGCCGCACGCTCGCCTTCGCCCGCTCCCAGCCCGGTCAGGGACTCGAGATCTGGGGGCTCGACGTGCGGACGGGGGCGGCGCGATCGCTGCTGCCAGGCGCGGACTCGAGTCTCCTGAACGGCTGGTTCCCGGAGGGCGATGCGCTTCTCGTGACGAGTCGTGGAGGATCGACGAAGGCGCTCGTCCGCGCGCCCCTCACGGGGGGGCGGCCCGTGACCCTCGCGGGGGCGGACGCGATGGGCTGGGCCCGCCTCCTGAGCTCCGGGGGCGAGATCGTCTTCCACGCGGTCACGGGCGGAATCCTCAACGTCCATCGCTCCCGTATCGACGGGAGCGACGCACGTCCGCTCACCCACGATCCCCAGGGAGTCGGCTGGCCTGTTCCGAGCCGCGACGGGAGCGCGCTCGCGGTCGAGATGTTCCGTGGCAACGACACCCAGCTCGGCCTCCTGTCGGCCGGGGGCGGCAGCCCGCGCCCGATCACCCGCATGCCCGGGCAGCACTGGGTCCACGACTGGTCGCCCGACGGCCGGCGCGTTCTCTACGCCGCGCGGCGCGACGGGCTCTGGAACGTCTACTGGATGGACGTGGAGAGCGGCGAGGAAAGAAGGCTGACGGACCATGGGCGTGTGCGGGACGCCGTGCGCACGCCGGCCTGGTCCCCCGCCGGCGATCGCATCGCATACGAGCGGATCGAGGTCTCGGGCGCGGTCTGGGTCATCGACCTCCGCACGGCTGCGCCTTGATCGGCGTCGCTCGTAGCTCGAGGTTTGACGGCTCGCGGAGCCGTCGGTCATCATGGCCGTTCATGCTGTGCCCGAAGTGCGCGGCGGAGAATCCGCTCGACGCGACACGCTGCTCGAACTGCTCCGACTCGCTCTCCGTCGCCGTGCTCGAGGTGATCCGGGGCGAGCTGCCCGAGAAGATCCGCTTTCTGAAACCGCGCTCGTACTGCCTGGGCCGGGCGCGCCACAACGACATCGCGCTCAACGAGCCCTCGATCTCGAAGCTCCACGCCCGCATCGAGTACCAGGACGGGCACTTCTTCGTCGAGGACGCCGGCAGCATGCACGGTGTCTACGTCAACGCCGCCAAGATCCGGCGCGCCGAGCTCGCGCCGGGGTCGCAGATCCAGCTCGGCAACGTCACGCTCAAGTTCTCGCCGCTCGGCAGCGAGAGCGCGACCGGCGCCATGGCGAAGCTGCCCTGGGTGGAGCAGCAGCAGCTCCTGCTCCAGCTCGTGCAGACCTTGAACGCGACGCTGGCCTTGAGCCCGGTGCTCGAGCAGGTCACCGACGCGATCATGCACATCACGGGCGCCGAGCGCGGTTTCCTGCTGCTCGCGGACAGCTCGCCGGCCGCGGCGCGCTACCCCACCGTCGCAGGATTGCGCTTGCGTGTCGTGCGCGGCCGCATCGACGGCGCCGGGGCGAACGGCCACGGCATCTCCGGTCCGATCGTCAAGCGCGCGCTCGAGACCGGCGAGGTGATCTCGACGCTGCGTACGCGCGGCGAAGTGCTCGACGTCCCGCCCCCCCCCAGGTCCGACGAGGACACACGACCGGTCCAGACGATCGTCTGCTTGCCGCTGCGTTCCCCGCGCTCGGGCACGGGCGGCGCCTTTGGCTTTCCCCGGGCGCTCGGCGTCCTCTACGTGGACAACGCAGGCTCGGCGGACCCATTCAGCGACGACGCGCTGCGGGCGGCCGAAGCGCTCGCGCGTCACGCCGCGCTCGCGATCGAGAACGCCCAGCTCTTCGAGCGCGAGCAGCACACGATCGAGGAGCTGCAGAAGGCGCAGAAGCAGCTACTGCAGTCCGAGAAGCTCGCCACCATCGGCCAGATGGCGGCCGGCATCGCACACGAGCTCAACACACCGCTCACCTACATCATGGGCAACCTGGAGCTCATCGAGCTGCAGGAGCTGACGCCAGCGCAGCGCGAGATGCTGTCCTCGATCGCGCGCGGCGCCGAGCGCATCCGGGCGCTGGCGCAACGCCTGCTCGCGTTCAGCCGCCCCGCCCGCGAGGAGATGGGCCCGCTCGCGATCAACGACGTGGTCGAGCGTAGCCTCGAGCTGTGCCGGTACCAGATCGCGAGCGGACGCGTCTCGCTCGTGAAGGCGCTCGAGCCCGGGCTGCCGCGCGTGCTCGGCGTCTCAAACCAGCTCGAGATGGCGCTCATCAACCTGGTCGTGAACGCGGTGCACGCGATGGGCGAGAAGGGCGGCGTGCTGAGCGTCGCCACGCGCCGTCGCGGGGACGACGTGGAGATCTCGGTCAAGGACGAGGGCCCGGGCATCCCGGAACGCGTGCGGACGAGCTTGTTCGAGCCGTTCGTGACCACCAAGCCCGAGGGCAAGGGAACGGGGCTTGGCCTGTCGACGGTGCTGATGGTGGTCGAGCGCCACAACGGCCACATCGACTTCGACACCGAGGAGAGCCGCGGCACCACCTTCCGCATCACCCTGCCGCCGGCGCCCCTTTAGGGGGGACACGGCGCCGTGTCCCCCCTCAAACCCCCCCGCTCCGCTCGCCGAAGTGAATTCGGCTCGCTACGCAGCCCGTGGCAGCCGCTCAGCTATTCCGAAACCACGAGCTCGCCCCGCTCCCGCTCCGCCTGCTTCCCGGTCTCGAGGCAGCAGTAGAAGGGGAAGCTGCCCGCGCGCTCGGGGGTGAGCTCGAGGCGCGTGGGCCGGCCCGCCACCACGCGCTTCTCGACGCGCAGCCCGTCGATCGCGAAACAGTGCTCGGCGTCGTCGCTCGCGAGTACGAGGCGCGCCGTCTCGCCCCGGCGCAGCACGATCCGCGAGGGCTCGAAGCCGCGGTGCGAGACCTTCACCTCGACGGTGGGACCGACGGGCACCGCGACGGCCGCGGCAGCCGCCGCCGCGGTCGCTAGCGCGAGGCCCGCGAGTCCCCGCCGGCGCACGTCAGCCGCGCCGGTCCCGGCCGGGGCCGCCGTGGCCCCCGCGACCGCCGCGACCGCCTGGGCCCCCGCCGCCGGGCCGCCGGTCGCGATCGCGATCGCGATCCCGACCGTGGCCGCCGCCGTGTCCCTGGCCCGCGTGCGCGTGAGAGGCGCCGCCCTCTCCGCCGCCCGCGGCTTCGGACGGTGTCCCGCC
>Ga0247727_10020159_pt1 | contig 10230 bp, 15 predicted proteins | sample WisWelCaveWW1625_FD_202498 | JGI IMG/M metagenome (GOLD analysis project Ga0247727, IMG submission 202498) | Biofilm microbial communities from Wishing Well Cave, Virginia, United States - WW16-25 | ecosystem: Environmental > Aquatic > Deep subsurface > Groundwater > Cave microbial mat | place... | reverse complement strand
CAGATGGTGCACGCGGCGGCGGCCTCAAATTCTAATGGAGCGCACGAAGATGAGTACCTCTCATACGATGACTGATTTTCAAGGATTAGACTACGAACAACAAGAAGTTGACGAACGCGTGATCGAAATTGCCCGCGTGGCAAAAGTGGTCAAAGGCGGGCGTCGCTTTGCCTTCCGTGTCACCATCGTCGCCGGGGATCACCGCGGTTCGATTGGCATTGGCATTGGGAAAGCGAACGCCGTACCGGATGCCATGCGGAAAGCCTCTGAACGTTCCCGAAAGAATATGCGGAAAGTAGCCGTGTTCGGAAGCACCATCCCCCATCACGTTCTTGCAAAAGTGGGGGGCGCGCAGGTGTTGCTCAAACCCGCCTCGCCGGGGACAGGCGTGATCGCGGGCGGTGGGGTGCGTGCTGTCGTTGAAGTTGCCGGGATCAGTGACATTCTGACCAAATCATTGGGAAGCGCAAATGTCCTCAATGTGGTGAAGGCAACTTTTAAAGCATTGACCCAACTAAAATCTGTCGAGGCAGAAGCTGCCCGGCGCGGAAAACCCGCTGACCAACTTTTGCCCTTTTGGGAACGGAGGAAACCAGGCTATGACCGAAAACGCGCCTAAAACTTTATCCGTAACCCTGGTCAAAAGCCCGATTGGATATACCAAACGTCAGAAAGCGACGGTCAAAGCACTCGGTTTGCGGCAAATGAACCAAACTGTTGAACATGATGATACGCCTGCCCTGCGAGGTATGTTGACAAAAATCAGCCACCTCATTCGGGTAGAAGAAAAGGCAAGCGCATGAAACTACATGATCTCAAACCAAATGTCGGCGCGACCAAAAAGCGCAATCGCGTGGGCCGCGGGATTTCTGCGGGCCAGGGGAAAACCGCCGGACGTGGGACGAAAGGCCAGGGGGCCCGCTCCGGGAGCGGTGGCCGCCTGTATCATCAGGGCGGCCACCTCCCCTTTTTCCGCCGCCTGCCTTTTCAGCGCGGGTTTACCCCTCGCAATCGAGTTGAGTACAATGAAGTCAATCTCGATCAATTGGACAGTTTTACGGCAAATCAGGCCGTTTCCCCTGAAACCCTCGACTCCGCGCGCCTTTTGCGTGACCCCAAAAAACCAATTGTGCTTTTGGGACGCGGCAAGATCGCGATTCCTTTGCAAATTACCGTCCACCGCATCACGGAAGGCGCCCGCCAGAAAATCGAAGCCGCGGGTGGTAAAGTGGAGATTCTACCTCTCTCAATTGGTTGAAATGTTTGTGTTTTACACAGGTAAGTAATGAAACGCTCTTCTGTACAATCTTCTTTCTCCCGCGTGTCTACCTATCTCACGCGCGTCAGCAAAGCCCAGGATATTCGCCGGAAATTGCTGATTACGTTGTTGATCTTAATCATCTACCGCCTGGCAGCCCATATCCCTGTCGCCGGTGTGAACCGCGACGTGTTCGCAAATATCTTCAACAACCCGGGTGGCGCCGGCACTTTCGTAAATTTGCTAGACATGCTGTCCGGCGGGACGGTCTCCAATTTCTCCGTCATGGCCATGGGCGTTTACCCATACATCACAGCTCAAATTATCCTCCAGCTGCTCATCCCGATTGTTCCCTCCTGGAAGCAGCGCATGGAAGATGATCAACGCGAAGGCCGCCGGTGGATGGAACGTTGGACTTACTATCTTTCTATTCCCATGGCCGCCTTGCAAGCGATTGGGCAGATCAACATTTTTACCAGTCTGGCTGGAGCACCAGTTATCGCCAACTTCGGATTCTCTGGAGCACAACTTCTGCCTTCGGTTGCCATCATTGTCAGCATGACTGCTGGAACCATGTTCGGCATCTGGTTGGGTGAATTGATCTCAGAATACGGCCTGCGCCAACAGGGTTTGTCTTTGATCATTTTTGCTGGCATCGTAGCCCAAATCCCGCAAAATTTTGGCTCCCTGCTGAGTGATGAAAATAACCGTGTCTTTTTGCTGATCTTTATGGTTTTGCTCATGGTTGCGACGGTTTTCCTCATCATCTTTGTTCAACAGGGCCGCCGCAATGTCCCGGTCATGTACCCCGGCCGGCGCGTGGGCAGCCGCATGTCCATGCCGGTCAAAGGCACGCTGCCGTTGATGGTGAACATGGCGGGCATGATCCCCTTGATCTTTGCCCAGTCGCTTCTCACGTTCCCGGCAGTTATCGCAAGTTTCTTCCTCTTGTCTCAAACCCAATGGGTACGAGATGCCGCCCAGTGGACACAAGATACCTTTGGCGGAACCACAGGCGTTTACTGGCTGCTGTATTTCATTATGGTCGTTGGCTTTACCTTCTTTTACACCGATGTATTGTTTGCCCAACAAAATTACGGCGAAAATCTAAAAAAGGCTGGCGCACAAATTCCTGGAGTCAGCCGAGGCGAAAAAACGCAAGAATACCTCACCAAAGTTCTTCGGCGAATTACGCTGCCGGGCGCATTCTTCTTAGGATTTATCGCTGTGATCCCCTACGTCATTAGCCTCATCCTATCGGGTTTAGGGATTCCTCTTCTGCAAAATGCAGGGTTGTTCCTCATTTCCTCCTCAGGACTTCTCATCGTGGTTGGCGTGGTACGGGATGTCTTCTTTTCCATTGATGCAGAACTCAAACTGCACGGGTATGAAGACACTTTGCTCGTTCGTTAATGTAGTCTGGACGGAAGTTGTCAGGTTAGGTATAATTGCGCTTTTGCCTGTACGGACCTGTTGAAATGGCGGCAAGGAAAGCGTCAAGAATAGTTGAGGAGAAGTTCGCATGAAAGTTACCGCATCTATCAAAAAGCGCTGCGCGAAATGTAAAGTTGTTAAGCGCGGCGGTCGTTTGTATATCATCTGTGAAAACAAACGGCATAAACAACGGCAAGGATAATTCAAAATGGCACGTATTGAAGGTGTAGATTTACCCCGCAATAAGCGCGTGGAGGTTGGCCTGACCTATATTTTTGGGATTGGTCCATCCCGGTCGCGCGCAATTCTTTCGGCGACGCAGGTCAGCCCAGACAGACGGATCAAAGACCTGACGGAAGCCGAAGTCGCCTTGTTGCGCGACTACATTTCCAAATCTTATCAGGTTGAAGGGGATCTCCGCCGCGAAGTTCAGATGAGCATCAAGCGGCTGATCGAAATTGGCTGTTATCGTGGTTTGCGGCATCGCCGTCACCTGCCTGCCAGGGGCCAGCGGACCCGGACCAATTCCCGTACCCGCAAGGGTCCGAAAAAGACGGTTGCCGGTCGTGGTCGTCGCCGCGGCGCGAAGAAGAAGTAAGGAGATCGTATGGCTAAAGGTACTCGTGTTGCACGTCGTACAACATCCCGGAAAACCAAACGCACGTTATCCACCGGGCAGATTCATATCAACGCGACTTTTAATAACACCATTGTGACGGTTACTGATCCCCAAGGGAATGCAGTTTCCTGGGGTAGTGCAGGCTCATCGGGCTTCAAAGGCTCGCGGAAAAGCACCCCTTTTGCAGCCAGTCTGGCTACAAAACAGGCTCTGCAAACCGCGATGGATCAAGGGTTGCGTGAAGCAGAAATTTTCATTAAAGGGCCTGGCCCCGGACGTGAATCAGCCCTGCGTGCTGTACAAGGCCTGGGCTTGAAAATTAAGACGATTACAGACATTACCCCTGTCGCTCACAACGGCTGCCGGCCGCCGAAAAAGCGCCGCGTCTAACATAAGGGAATTTCTCTATGGGAAGATATATCGGTCCAGTTTGTAAACTTTGTCGCCGAGAAGGCGAAAAATTATTTCTCAAGGGTGAACGGTGCTTCACCCCCAAGTGTTCGTTTGATCGCCGGGGTTATGCCCCAGGCCAGCATGGTCGTGGTGGTCAATTCCAGCAGGGGCGGGCTTCGGACTTTGCCCGCCAGCTGCGCGCCAAACAAAAAGCGCGGCGCGTCTACGGGATCCTGGAACGCCAGTTTCGCCGCTACTACACCACTGCGCTTCGCCGCCCAGGCCTGACAGGTTTATCCTTGCTCCAGATTTTGGAGTCGCGCCTGGATAATGTCGTTTTTCGGTTAGGGTATGCCCAGAGCCGGGCGCAGGCACGGTTGTTGGTCACCCACGGCCATTTCAACGTAAATGGCCGCCGCACAGATGTCCCCTCCGTGCAGCTTACCTCTGGAGATCAGATTTCTGTGCGCGAAGGATCACGCGGACGCAGTTATTTCAAAGATGCGACAACGCTTGCCGAAAAAGCAAATACACCCGGCTGGTTGGTCCGCGACGTAATGACTCTTTCTGGGACGGTACAACAAATGCCGGAACGGTCAGAGATTGACAGCAATCTCAATGAACAATTGATTGTTGAATACTACTCCCGGTAGTAATTAATCACGGTTCTACCGGAATTAACGGGAAGAGAACTCGTATTTCCCACTAATAACGGAAGAACCTTAATGACTTCAAACCTGGTTTTGCCAGAGAGGTGGCCTGTGGTTGGATTAAGCAACATGGTGACACCGAGAATTGAAGCGGTTGCAGAATCAAGAAACTACGGTAAGTTTGTCATTAGCCCGTTGGAACGCGGCTATGGCACTACCTTAGGCAATGCTCTGCGCCGCACACTTCTCTCTGCCCTGGCTGGGGCGGCGGTGACTTCTCTCCGTATCAGTGATGTGCAGCACGAATTTAGCAGCATCCCTGGTGTGCGGGAAGATGTTATTCAGATTATGCTGCAACTGAAACAGTTGCGCTTAAAACTATATGATGTAGAGAATGCCCGGCTGCATCTGGAAGTGCAAGGGGAGGGCGTTGTCACGGCGGCTGATATTATCACTCCGCCGGAAGTTGACATTATCAACCCTGACCTGTATCTTTTTACAATGGAGAAAGGCACAGGCTTGCTGGAAATGGAATTCTCTGTGGAACGCGGGCGCGGGTACTCCCCGGCAGATGAACGAATCGAACGTCTCCCCATCGGTGAACTCCCGGTGGACGCGGTTTTCAGTCCGGTTCGTCGTGTGAATTGGACGGTCATCTCCGCTCGCGTTGGGCAAAGTACAAATTACGATAGCCTCGCCCTGGAAATCTGGACCGACGGAACAGTTTCCCCAGAAGATGCCCTTAGCACCAGCGCGGTGGTCCTGATTGAGCATCTGCGCCATATCGCAGGCATTTCTGAAGATATTTTGGCGATGCCCCTAGAAGAAGAATTTTCTGGCAGCCGCCTGACCAGTGAGGTGATCGAAACGCCGATTGAGAATCTCGATCTTTCTGTGCGCGTATTCAACTCCTTGAAACGAGCCGGGATTACAACGGTCGGAGAAGTGATCGAATTGCTGCATAAAGGCGAAGAAGCCATCATGTCGATTCGCAATTTTGGCGAAAAGAGCCTGGATGAATTGCGCGCCAAAATGGTCGAAAAAGGATACATGCAAGACGACGGCATTGTACGAGAACATATCGAAATGGAGTGAGATATGCGCCATCAAAAATCTGGAAAAAAACTCAGCAGAGACCTCGATCATCGGAAGGCTTTGCGGAAAAATCTAATCAAACAACTCTTTGAACACGAACGCATCCGCACCACGCGGGCAAAAGCGGAGATGATTCGCGGCTCTGCCGAAAAGCTGATTACCCTTGCCAAGCACGGCAATGCCGCGGAAGGGGATCGGGTTGCGTATGGCGTGCACACACGCCGTTTGGCTTCTGCTCGCCTGGGCAGCGACGAAATCGTCTCCAAGTTGTTTGACGAAATTGCCCCGCGCTACACCGAACGCAATGGTGGGTATACCCGTATGCTTAAGTTGACCCCGCGCATGGGTGATGCCGCCGAGATGGTGCTGTTAGAATTGGTTGAATAACCTTCTCAGCGATGGACATCAGCAATGGACATCAACGATGTTTCATCGCCGATAGCACATTACAAAGCGATACTAGCCTACGACGGGACAAATTTTGCCGGGTTTCAACGACAGGCAAACGCCCGAACGGTCCAGGGTGAAGTCGAAACCGCGCTCCGGCAATTCGGTTGGACGCAGTCTTCCATCCTGGCGGCTGGCCGCACCGATACTGGAGTACATGCGTCGGGTCAGGTGATTGCCTTTGAGTTAGCCTGGGAACGCTCTCTGGATGTTCTGCTCAAAGCCCTGAATGCTCACTTGCCTGTGGATATTGCAGTTCGGCAAGTGGAAGTGGCCCAAGCAGATTTTCATCCCCGCTACGATGCCCTGTCCAGACGTTATCGATATACCCTCTTTTGCGCCCCCTCTCGTAACCCGTTACGCGAACGGTACGCCTGGAGGGTTTGGCCGCAAGTAGATTTCAACCTGCTCGCGCAAGCGTCTATCCCACTTGTGGGAACCCACGATTTTCGGGCCTTTGGCACCCCGCCTCGCCCAGGCGGAAAGACAACTCGCACAGTATTCGTATCCGAATGGAAACGTGAGGCTGCCACTCCGAGTTTGGGCTCCGATTTCGTTTTTGAGATCGAAGCCAATGCCTTCTTGTTTCACATGGTACGCCGCATCGTGCGCTTGCAAGTAGCTGTGGCACAAGGAAAACTGCCCGTAGAAAGTATCCCTTTCTATCTGACCGGTGAACATCCCGATCCTGTGAAAGGATTGGCCCCACCGCATGGCCTTAATTTGATCGCAGTCCGCTATCCTGATCCAGAATAGTGAACTTGTAACTACTCAGCATACTGAGAATTCGGAGTTGTCTGGGCTGAGTAATTACGTGAATTTTGTAAGTGGAGTAACAATGGTGCAGAAAACATATTATCCAAAACCTGGCGAGATTAGCCAGGAATGGGCGTTGGTAGATGCCAACGACCAAATTCTCGGACGCCTGGCCACTCAAGTCGCCACTTTGCTTTTAGGAAAACACAAACCCAACTTTACCCCTGGGGTCGAGTCAGGTGACTTCGTCGTCGTTGTCAATGCGAAACGGATTCGCGTCACTGGCAACAAAATGGAGGACAAGGTTTACTATTCCCACACCGGGTTTCCCGGCGGGTTGAAGTCCATTAAATTACGGGAACAGATGGTCAAACACTCTGACCGGGTCATCCGCAGCGCAGTTTGGGGCATGGTACCGCATAACCGCTACGGTCGTAAATTAATGACGAAACTGAAAATTTATGCTGGCCCAGAACACCCCCATGCCGCCCAGCAACCCACACGGCAGGATTGAGAAGGAGCTATGATGACTGATAGATATTACGAAGGTGTAGGCCGCCGCAAAGAATCCTCCGCACGCGTCCGCTTAGTCACTGGAAGTGGACAAGTCACGGTAAACGGCAAGACTGGCGACAATTACTTCACCCGCGAAGGGGATTTGCAAACCGCCTTGTTACCGTTGACTGCTACCCGCCAGGACCGCGTGCAGTTTGACATCTCTATAACCATCGCGGGTGGTGGAGTGACCGGACAGCGCGATGCCGCCCAACTTGGACTTGCCCGCGCTTTACTCAGCCTGAACCCGGATTTTCGCTCTCCTTTACGGAAAGCTGGCATGTTAACCCGCGACGCTCGCATCAAAGAGCGCAAGAAACCCGGCCTCAAACGCGCCCGCAAAGCCCCCACCTATACCAAACGCTAATATTGTAATTCGTAATTTGTAATGACGCGCTTAAAAAACCGCAGAGGAACCCTTCCTCTGCGGTTTTTACTTAACATCAATTCGAGATAACTTCTGATCGAATATTTTGGACACGGATTGCACGGATGACACGGATGGTTTTTGTATTTTTTTCCGTTTTTTCCGCGTTTTCCGTGTCCCCAAAAAGGTTACCCCGAACTCAGGTTATTTAATGAAAAGGGACTGGTACGCAGATTTCACAGATTTCCGCAGATAAACACAGGTTTTTCATAATGCTCTGTTCAAATCCGTGCTTTCTGTGTTATCTGTATACTCTAATTACCCAATCCCCAATCTCTAATATCCAATATCCAATACCCAATGCCCACCATCACTCTTCTCGGCCTCGGCCCCGGCGATCCCACCCTGCTCACCCGTCAAACCTGGGACACCCTGCAATCCGCCTCCGAAATCTACCTCCGCACCCGTCAGCATCCGACTGTTGGCAGCCTGCCTTCCCACCTTGCTATTCATAGCTTCGACTCTCTCTACGAAGGCGGGGAAAATTTCGAGCAGATTTACGAACAAATCATCTCCCAAATTCTCGAACTCGGGCAGAGACCGGAAGGGGTGATCTACGCTGTCCCCGGCGATCCATTCGTTGCAGAAGCCACCTGCCCGGAAATTGCCCGCCGCGCCCAGGCATTGGGAATACCCGTCCGTACCCTCGCGGCTGTCAGTTTCCTCGAACCGACGTGGCGCGCCCTCGGACTGGACCCCTTCCCCCGCCTGACCCTGGCCGATGCCTTTGAACTCGCCTCCGCCCATCACCCGCCCTTCCCCCCCGATTTCCCCGCCCTGATCGCCCAAATCCACTCCCGGCAGATGGCCTCCGAAGTCAAACTCACCCTCATGGCGCACTACCCCGACGAACACGCGGTTAAACTCATTCACGCCGCCGGAACCCCCGACGAACTTGTAGAATCACTCCCCCTGTACGAGATAGATCGCAGTCCGCACACCGGCCTGCTCACCAGCCTCTACCTCCCCCCGCTCGGCGAATACACCTCCTTCGAGAGCTTTCAAGAAGTCGTCGCCCGCCTGCGCGCACCGGATGGCTGTCCCTGGGATCGCAAACAGACCCATCACTCCCTCCGTCCTTACTTGATCGAAGAAGCCTACGAGGCCCTCGCCGCCCTCGACTCCGGCGACCCCGGAACCCTATTTGAAGAACTAGGCGATCTGCTCTTTCAAATCGTCATCCATGCCCAGATTGCCGCCGAAGACGGAGAATTTACGATGGTGGATGTCGTTCGCAGCATCAGCACCAAACTGATCCGCCGCCACCCGCATGTGTTTGGGGATGTGAAAGTGGACGGGGTGGATGGGGTGTTGGTGAACTGGGAAAAGTTGAAGGCTGAAGAGCGCGCGGCCAAAGGGGAGGGGCATAAAAGCATCTTAGATGGCGTCCCGGTCACATTCCCCGCGCTGGCACAGTCCGCCGCCTACCAGCAGCGCGCCGCCCGCGTCGGGTTCGACTGGCCGGACGTGGAAGGGGTATTCGATAAAATTGCCGAAGAGGTTGAAGAAATTCGCACCGCGCCCGACCCCGTAGCCCGCGCGACCGAGATTGGCGATCTGCTCTTCGTCGTCACCCACCTGGCAAACTGGTACGATGTCAACCCTGAAGATGCTCTGCGCGAGACCAACGCCCGCTTTCGCGGTCGGTTCGCCTACATCGAAAACGCCGCCCGCGAACAAGGCCGAGAAGTTTCGGATTTATCGGTCGAGGGGATGAATGGGCTGTGGAAAGAGGCGAAAAAGTGAACTGGCGCGTCTGAGGTATAATGGTGGCTAAGGTACAAGTGATATGAGGTGAAAGATGACTCAGCAAGTAATTTTTGACGCAAAAAGCAAAAACTGGCCCCAGCAAGGGGAATGGACTTATGCGGATTACCAGCAACTCCCCGACGATGGACGGCGGTATGAAATCATTGATGGAGTGTTATACATGACCAACGCGCCCAATATTGACCACCAGTTTACTGTAATGGAAGCTGCCCGGCAAATGAGCAACTTTGTTATCGAACGTCAATTGGGATATGTTTTGACTGCCCCGTTTGAAGTCCACTTATCCGAGCGAACCAGGCCAGTGTTACCGGATGTGATTTTTATCCAAAAGGATCGCTGGCCGGGCGCGGGGGCTGCCTTCTTTGAAGGCGCGCCGGATTTGATTGTCGAAGTGCTTTCCCCCTCCACCAGCCGCACAGATCGAATTGTCAAGTTCGAAGCGTATGAACAAGCTGGCGTACGCGAATACTGGATCGCCAACCCGAAGACGCGTTCGGTAGAGGTATTTGTGCTTTCAGGAGGGGAATATGCATTGTTGAACGAGTTTGTGAGTGGGGAGGAGATCGAATCCAGCGTGCTGCTGGGGTTGAAAGTGCCAGTGAACCTCCTATTCAATTCTGCAAAATAAGCTGTCCAGGTGCAGGTGCGACGCACTTGTGCTAGAGAAAACCCTGGCAATTTAACTCACAAAGTGCGTCGCACTTTAGGGGTTGAGTTACACTCCTACTCCTCCAGATTCATGCCAAGACTCAACACGATGAAAGTTTTGGATGCACAATGATAAGCTCCCTTGCCCTCCGTGAGGTTGTCCGCTCCACCCAGTTCA
>Ga0247727_10020158_pt1 | contig 10230 bp, 8 predicted proteins | sample WisWelCaveWW1625_FD_202498 | JGI IMG/M metagenome (GOLD analysis project Ga0247727, IMG submission 202498) | Biofilm microbial communities from Wishing Well Cave, Virginia, United States - WW16-25 | ecosystem: Environmental > Aquatic > Deep subsurface > Groundwater > Cave microbial mat | place... | reverse complement strand
TGGCTCTCCTGTTCCGTTTTTTGAAATTGAGTATGGTTTGTATCGATACCCGTAAATTTCTGCTGAACCAAGTACCCCCCAAGCGTATAGGGAATAATAAAATATCCATCCGCCAGACCCTGCATCAGGGCACTTGCCCCGAGACGATTGGCCCCGTGATCTGAAAAATTAGCCTCTCCGAGAACAAACAACCCGGGAATCGTACTCATCAAGTTATAATCAACCCAAAGTCCTCCCATAGCATAATGTACAGCCGGATATATACGCATCGGACTCTGATAAGGGTTCTCCCCTGTAATTAACGCATACATCTGAAACAGATTTCCATATTTCTCGCGGATCTTCTCCTCCCCCAGTCTTTTGAGCGCATCCCTGAAATCCAGAAAAACAGCCAGACCCGTTGCGCCGACTCCAAAACCTTCATCGCAGATAGCCTTTGCGGCCCGTGATGCAACATCCCGCGGAACCAGATTACCAAAAGAAGGATACCTTCGTTCCAAAAAATAGTCACGTTCCGCTTCCGGAATCTGCTCCGGCGCTCTTCTGTCATTTTTGCTCTTGGGGACCCACACCCGTCCGTCATTCCTCAAACTTTCGCTCATTAGCGTAAGTTTAGATTGGTACTGGCCCGAAACCGGAATACAGGTTGGGTGGATCTGCGTGAAGCAGGGATTGGCAAAGAGCGCTCCGCGCTTATAACAGCGCCAAGCTGCGGTCACGTTCGAAGCCTTCGCATTGGTAGAAAGATGATAAACATTCGCATAACCCCCGGTTGCTAAAATAACAGCATGTCCCGCATACCGTTCTATTTTTCCATTAACCAGATTTCGTACAATGATTCCTCGGGCAACTCCGTCAATCACCACGAGATCCAGCATTTCACGACGTGAAAATAATTGAACGTTTCCGATTCCAATTTGACGACTGAGTGCTCCATACGCCCCCAGGAGTAATTGCTGTCCAGTCTGTCCGCGTGCATAAAAAGTTCTCGAAACCTGGGCACCGCCAAATGAACGGTTATCGAGGAGACCGCTGTATTCGCGGGCAAAAGGAACTCCCTGGGCTACACAATGATCAATAATATTATTGCTCAATTCAGCCAGTCTGTAGACATTGGCTTCGCGTGCTCGGTAATCTCCTCCCTTAACCGTGTCGTAGAAGAGTCGCCAGATGCTATCCCCATCATTCGGATAATTCTTTGCGGCATTAATGCCTCCCTGCGCGGCAATACTATGGGCTCTGCGCGGGCTATCTTGAATGCAAAATACTTTGACTTGATATCCAAGTTCCGCCAGCGAGGCAGCGGCTGAAGCCCCAGCCAGTCCCGTTCCTACGACTAATAGTTCATATTTACGTTTATTCGCAGGATTAACAAGTTTTAAATTAAAGCTGTGTTTAGACCATTTTTCCTGAATTGGACCGTCCGGAATTTGTGAATTTAAGATTATCTTATCGCCCATAAAAAAAATGGAAATAAACCGGCATGGAAGCAAATCCTACCGAAATTAAAATAGAATAAACATAACCGGCGCCCTTTATCCAGGGTGTCAATTTCCAATGATTGATGCCTAACGTTTGAAAAGCGCTTTGAAATCCATGGATCAAATGCAAGCCCATCAAGAGCATGGCCAGAACATAGAGTCCCGCATACCACAAATGTGAGAAAGCCTCTACCACGCCATCGTACATTGTTAAATTTTCCGCATAACTTCCGAAACGGAATCTCACAAAAAAGGTATTTAAATGAAGGACGAGAAAAATGAAAACAATAGCTCCGGTAACACCCATATAACGCGCCACCCCACTGCTCTTAACCGAATACTTTTTCCGTGCATAAGAAATCGGACGGGCTTTTTTATTTTCAACTGAAAGACGGATGGCATCTGCAATATGGAAAATGAACCCTAAAAATAATACGATCTCCATCATCCGGATCAAGGGATTTTTGACCATTGCCTCTGAATAGTGATTAAAGGCTTCTCGGCCCTTAAACAGATAAAGATTCCCCCAAAGGTGAACCACTAAGAATGTGCATAAAAAAAGGCCGCTGAGGGCCATAACTGTTTTTTTACCTATGGAAGAGAATAAAAAATGCATAATTTAAAATGAATAAAATAAAAATAAAATTATAAGATTCAAATTCAAAATTAATTTATTATCGAAAATTAAGAGAGGAATTAAATGAGATTAAAATAATGTTTGAAGAAAGCATATGGCATAAGTGCAATTTTGACAGAATTTGAAAGACGTATTCTTTTATTCAAAAACTGCCGGGCTGAAAGCCGCTTTATTTTCATAAAAAGGTAATAATAAAAGAGATAGGCAGTAAGCACACCGAATCGTACATCAGAAGGCAATTTTTTGATTCCCATCTCATAAGCAATTTTGAAATCTTTTAGGATGTCTTGCTCGATTGTCTTTTTTACCTTTTCTCCCATGCTTTCGTCAAAAGGAAGGTGAGGAAAATAAATCCGTTTTCTGTAGTTCAAATCTTCACTGTAATCTCTTAAAAAATTAACCTTTTGGAAAGCAGCGCCTAAATGCTGCGCAGGCTTTTTTAAGTTTTCATACAGAGCTTGATCACCATCACAAAAAATTTTTAAACACATCAGTCCAACGGCTTCTGCTGAACCATAGATATAATGCTGATAACTTTCCCAATCATGCCGTTCCAGGTAGAGATCCATCGTCATGCTCTTTAAAAAGGAATCAATTAATTCCCGGTCAATTTGATACTCATGAACAACTGTTTGAAAGGCTTGTAAAACCGGATTAATGCTAAATTTATTTTCCAAAGCACAGTCTACTTCCGTTTTTAGTTTCTTCATCATGTTTTCTTGGTCTATAAAATGAAATGTATCCACAATTTCATCGGCCAGTCGGACAAATCCGTAAATCGCATAAATAGGATCGCGAAATCGCTTTTTCAACGCCAAGATCCCTAAGCTAAAAGAGGTGCTATAATGCTGAGTCAGAATCCGGCTGCATTCGATGCTGACTTTTTGAAAAATCCGGATCATCTTGTAGGATCCTTTCTGTTACAAGCTTGGAACTGATGATCACCATCGGAAGACCTGTACCTGGGATAGTCGACGCTCCAACATAGTAGAGATTACAATATTCTTCATCTTTGTTAGGAGGACGAAAACCGCCGACTTGTGAAAGATTATGGTTTAGACCCAGTCCGCTTCCACGATAAAGGCTAAAAGCCGCTTGCCAGTCTAACGGGTTCATGATTTGTAGCATGATTCGATTCGCGAATAAATCATAATCTAAGCGCAAGGAAAGATCCTGAATGATTTCTTTTGCAAGCACTTCGGAATCAGACCATTGAGCTTTATATCTTAAATCAGGCACTGGACAAAGAATAAAGAGCCCTTCACACCCGCTTGGGGCAAACTCCGGATGAAATTTTGTAACACAATTAACATAATAATATGGCTTTTGGGGTGAAATATTATTTTTAAATATATTTCTTGTGTATTGTTCAAAATTTTTTCCTAAAAAATAATTATGATGTTCCAAATTGGGGATTTTTCCTTTCACTCCTAGATAAATCGTAAACGGTGCCATCCCCCATTTTTTTTTATCTAAATATTGAGGATTATATTTATTCCGTTGCAATACTTTTTGACGGAACCCCGCTGCATCGGCATTACAAACGAACAGATCACTTTCCCATTTTCTGCCCTGATCATCCAACATTGAACAGACTCGGCTCTGCTGTCCGTTCATTTTGATGATCTTTGTGTTATAATGAAATTGAACATTCCTTTTTTTTAGAAGTTCCACCAGCTGTTCGACAATCTGATACATCCCTCCTTTGACTCGGTAATACCCATCAAATTGAAACTCCGTATAGCTCAATATTTTATAGATAGCGGGGGTATCAAACGGCGTTCCCCCCAAGAAAAAACCAACCAGGGATAAAATGATTCTGACCTCGTTTGACACAAAATTGCGAGACAGTTCCTGCCACAGGGTTCGCAGCATTTTTGGAGTATGGCGGAGCGGGACAGACAACATCTTTATTAAATAGTCTAAACGAGAATTAAAATTTTGTTTGAGAATCCGGAACTGTGTATCGCGAAAAAGCAGAGCGGCATCCTTCAAATAATTTTCAAATTTTTTCAAAAAATCCGGTTCAAAAGACGAAAATTCGTTTGCTAAACGGTGGGGATCCCGATAAACGGTGAGGGGATTCCGGCCACTTTCAAAAAAAACCCGGTAGAGGGGTTCCAATGCGAAAATTGACAAGGGATTTTTTACCTGACATGTCTTAAAGAGCTCATCAAATTCATAACTCATACTAAAAATAGTCGGACCTAAATCAAATACAAAACCATCTTTCTCAAGACGGTTTAAGCGCCCCCCTGGTTTATGATAACTTTCAACCATTTCCACATCATATCCGTATGTCGTTAAGCGCAAAGCCGTAGCAAGGCCGCCTAATCCGGTTCCGATAATAATAACTTTTTTCATCCTGATCCTGTCTAAGATGCCGAAAAGAAACGAACATCGGTACCGCTACGGCTAATTTTAATTTCTACTTTTTTTAAGCACTTTGGGCACCATCCGATATAAGCCGTGCCTGTTTTATTAATATAAATTCTGCTATAGACGCGACAGCATTCAAAACTGATACTAATATATTTTCTCTTAACGGGCAGAGAAGTCATAAATCAATGGACAGAAGCAATCGTTTTTATCTTTTGCTGGTATTCCTTTAAAGAAGCCATTGGCGGACGCTCTTGAGTCTCGATTGGAAAAATCTGTAAAGTTAACTCCTGATTGTTTTTAACAAGACGATGGATGTTTTTCGTAATATCCTGTAAGAGTTGAATTTTTTTGGAATCCTGAAGGCGGTTGATAAAAATTTGTAGAATAGTCGAAGCCATACGGGATAAATTTTCCAGCGATTGATTGCGGTGAATCCGGTAATCCAGATCAACCTGAGCCATCGTGGATAATCCAAATTTTAAATAGATATCAATCAGCAGTCCGGTCTCCACTCCATAGCCCGTAAAGAAGGGAACGTCTTCTAATATTTTACGTCGTCCTGCATATTCTCCGGAAAGAGGCTGGAAGAAAGCGTTTAATTCAGGATAAAATAAATCAAACAAGGGTCGAATTAGAATTTCAGAGACGCGCCCCCCTCCTGTTTTTAAAAACTTTTGTCCCTCGGCAAGAGGACGGTGATAAAAACCCTTGACATAACCTAATTGCGGGAACTCCAGCAGCGGCCCAATCAGGCCGTAGATAAATTTGGGGGTAATATTTTTAATATCGGCATCGATCCAAACAATGATATCCCCATTCACCAAATAGAGACTCTTCCATAGATTTTCTCCTTTCCCATGATAATATTGATATTGAGGTAAACATTTTTTTGACTCGAAGACGATTGCACCAAAGCGCTTGGCAATCTCACGCGTATGGTCCGTCGAATCGCTGTCGATCACGACAATTTCATCAATCAACGAATACCGCTCCATAAATTCAGCCTGCATAATGATAATTTCTTTACCGATCGTTGCTTCCTCATTATGGGTCGGAAAGACGAGACTAATCTTAGTCTTTTGTTCTTTCTTGAGTGCTTCTAATCGTTCGAGATGACAAAACCGGGAGTGATGAAAGGTATTTTGTTTAAGCCATCCCTCTGACTTCATAAACCCCCTGAGTTAATTTCTGAGATTGCATTAACTGCTTGACGGATTCCAATAAAGATTGTATCAATTTCTACTCTTTCTTTCTCCGTATGTAAATCGAACCCATTCGTTAAACCGATCGTTACGGTAGGAATACGCATGCTTAAAGAAATCGCTCCATCAGACGAAGCCCCCCCTAATCGTGGGACGATCCCTAAATTTTTTAATACTTTTTCAAACACCTTCACCAGTGGATGATCCGCCGGGATACCTCCGTAGGGTCTTAGACCGACTTGCTTTAATTCAATGTAATCGCCTTCGCTCTGATTAAAATGACTGACCGCCAGTTTGATCTGCTGAAAAACCTTATCTAACGTTCGGCTTTCATTCGAGCGGAGTTCCACATCCAAAATGGCTCGGTCTGGGATCAGATTATAAGTTGTTCCTCCGAATGTTTTTGCATAATTAATACTAGAATCAGCGGGCAATGAAAGAGTTTCGATTTGATTGATAAATTGATGCAGAATCCGAATCGCGTTTGGATTGTCACGGTCATGCCAACTATGTCCGCCCATCGTTTTAACTTCTATTTCAAACCGGTAGGTTCCGATGGCATAGTGATCAATTCGGCCCAAACGGTTACCTTCCAAACAAATGACGGTTGTAATCTTCTCTTTCAACCGTCCCATCACTTCGCGCATTCCATATAGATTACCGCCAATTTCAGATCCGGTAACAGCAGCAAAGTAATGGTGACCGATTCCCTCGGAAATTTCGTTTTGAATGATATGGGCCAAGCGGATCAGAACAGCCAATCCAACACAGTTGTCTGCAATTCCCGGTCCATAGATATAATTTTGGTCTACATGAACGACATGATCTGTCTTTTTATCAAATACAGTATCCAGATGGGCCACCCACAGGATACTCGGTTTCTTTGGATCACCCTCTTTTTCTGCAACCACATTTCCCGCCGCATCGATGTAAGCATTAATTCCAATATCCTCGAACCTCTCAAAAAGAAAAGAGGCGCGTTGTTCTTCTTGACCCGTTGGTGCGGGAATCTGTCCGATACTGATTAAATTTGAAAGAAAAGTCCCCTTATTCTTTTCAATATAATCCAAGGCACGATTAAAAGGATTGTGGTTTATCATCAAACCCCTGCGTTACAAAAAAAAACCAAATAGGATAACTATTTGGGCATACAGTCAATTATACATAACAACAATCGTATTGTTGCGGGTCTATTGGATTAACTTAATTAGATTTCTTTTGATCATGTGCGTATTCCTTTTCCGTCGCAACCATCACCTTGGTAATCCCACAAAACTGAAGGATGTTCATAATTTCATAAATTTTATGATATTTGACCTTTTTATCACCCTTTAAAATTACGGTCTGTGCTTCGCTTTGATCAGAAATTGTATTTTTTGCCGCCATCAGGTCGGCCATCAAATTTTCGGCAGTGGTTGTTTTACCATTCACATCGACTTCATTTTTATCATTGATCGCAATCCGCAGTTTCTTTTCTTTGACTCCCGCTGAATACTTTGCAATAGGCAATTCGACCTCTATCCGTTGGGCATCTTTAAATACCGTTGTGACCATAAAAAAAATAATCAATAAAAAAACACAATCCGTCATGGAGGTCAAATCCATGGTTACTTCATCAGCACCAAGTTTTCGTTTGGCCATCGTTATGATTCCCCTTTTTCATCTTCTTCTTTGGCAAAAATAATTCCCTGCGGCTTGACGGCCTTAATTTCATCTAAAATCTTTACCACCCACTCATGGAGTGTTTCATGATCCGCCTGGAAAACAACATTTTTTGAACAATTCGGGTCCTTCATCTCTTTTAATAAAATGTCTTGAATTTCATTCAATTCTACTTTTTTCCCTTTAATCTCAATTTGATTCTTCACATTGATCACCACGTTGATATCTTTCAAAGGATTCTTGGGCTGCGTTTTTTCCTGCGCGGGGTTGGGTGGGGGTACATCCACGTCTAATCCGGAGGTTTTATCGAAGACTGTTGTTACAACAAAAAAAATCAGCAACAAAAAAATACAATCGGTCATGGAGGTCAGATCAATGACCACATCCTGATCCACTAAACTTTTTTTATTAACCCGTGACAATCAATCTCCAGGCCATTGTTTATTTGGATTTTTCTTTTTGCCGGATCTTGACTAACCCGCTGGCAAATGTATAAGTAAACAATTCAACCCGCGCTCGAACCTTATCTGCAATAGAAGATAGAATTCGATAAAAAACCAAGGCCGGCATGGCGATCAGGAGCCCTGCCACTGTCGTAATCAGGGCCTGTGAAATACCATTTGCCACCTGTCGTGCATCTCCGCCTGCACCGGAAGCCATCGCTTCAAAGGCAATCACCATTCCAAAGACCGTTCCAAAAAGACCAAGCAGTGGAGACAAACCGATAATCGTATTCAGCATCGGCATCCACCGGTTGAGATACTGAAAACCGGATTCTTCCGAAGTATTGTATAATTCCGCCCGCATATCTTCCATATTCCTTTCTTCCAAAACAAGAAAATGATAGCGTTTGATTAAAGAAGCAAATACATATTTCATTATTCCTTTCCCCTTCAGGCAATGGTCAAGCGCAGAGGACATACCTTTTTCGGATAATATTTTTTCGACTTCCGTTAATTGAGCCTCGCATACAGAAAGATTGGGCATCTTGAGTAGAACCCAAAATCGTTCAATCACGATCATCAAAGCAAGAATTGAACAGGCCACCAATGGGATCATGGTGGGACCTCCTGCTACAATATAATACCACATGATTTCCTCCTTATTTCAAGGATAAATAAAAAATTAATTAAATCCTGTCAATTTTTTGCTGACAAAGAATATACAATTGTGATTAATGAACATCAACGACTAGGAGCGTGATATCATCCACCATCGGGACCGAGCCAATGAATTCCTTCACTCGGCTGATGATTAAGTTGACTATTTCTTGAGCAGATAAATGGGTAGATTCGAGCAAAACCGATTCTAATCTCTTTATCCCGAATTGCTCTTCTTCTTGATCGAGTCCTTCGATTAGACCGTCTGTAAAAAAAATCATCTTGTCACCGTGGTTGATAGTGATTTTTTTCTCTTCAAACAAACCGTTCTCAAAAAGCCCGATAAAAACCCCCTTGGTGTTGAGCTGTAAAACACGGGTATATTGGGGTTGAACAAGTAAAACGGGAGGGTGGCTGGCTTTAGAATAAGTAAATTCCAATTTTTGAACGTCCAGGATTCCGACTAAGGCCGTGAGATATCTTTCCGGAATCATAAAGTTCATTAAATCTTGATTCACTTTTTCGAGTATTTCTTTGGGACTGTTCCCCGATTTGAAATACCGATTAAAAACTGTCTTGGCCATGGCGGTTACTAATGCCGCCGGTACCCCATGTCCGGAAACATCGGAAATTAAGAATCCTAAATTCCCGTTCTCAAGACTAATCACGTCATAAAGATCTCCCCCAATCGTACCGCAGGGCAAATAGGCCGCCGCAATCGAATAATCTTTATGTTGAGGAAGCTCGGGCGGCAAAAAGGATTGCTGGATGGATTTGGCCATTTCTAACTCTTCTCCTATGTTTTGTATGGCCTTTTCCAACTTACCCTTGGTCTGACGCAATTCCAGCATCGCTTTTTTTTCCTGAATAATCAAATTTGTATTTTCTACTGCAACCGCAACCTGAAAAGACAAAACGGATAAAAATTCTAAATCCTTGGATGTAAAATCCTGCATGCCCGGTTTACGGTTGATATTGATAACCCCGATCACCTTCTGAAATCTTTCCAAAGGGACGCTCATGGCGGAACGAATATGTGGCTTTTCTTCCCGCACAGTCAGGGGGACACTGATGACCGACTTGATTTTTCGACGGTTTGAGGAAAGATGAGAAAACTGAGGATAATTTTTCAATTCTCCAATCAACAACAACGGCTTTCCGTTTTGAGCGACCCAGTAAGCGACGCTTTGTCCTTTTTTCTGCACCTGGAAATACTTAATCATATTTGAATTTAAACCAACGGAAGCCCGGATTTCTAAACGGCTCCGCCGCTTATTCCACAGCATCAGAGATCCTGAATTCCCTTTCAGCAGTCTCAGCGTTTTGAGCAGAACCTCATTAAGTAATTTTGCTGTATCGGTAACGCGAATAACATCCTGACTCACATCGAAAAGCGTGGTCAACATATCCATCTTTTTTTTCAGAGCGGTATTTGCTGAATTCAATTTTTCAATAAGGATATAATTCTTAACGGTCACTGCGATGTGATCCAGTAACGGATTGAGTAAATTGAGGTCATTCTGAGTAAAAATGGTCCTGTTTATTTTATTGTTGAGATTAATAACGCCGATCACTTCCGATTTTACGAGCAAGGGGGCGCTCAAAAAAGATTTTGTATAATATTTTTTATCATTTGACTTTTTAAATCTCTTGCTATTCTCGATATCTTGCACCAGGACAGGCTGACCCGTCATAACGATTTTACCGGCTACACCCTCCCCCCGCTTGACACGTGCTTGTCGAATCACGCCTGGTTTAAGACCCAC
>Ga0247727_10020157_pt1 | contig 10230 bp, 12 predicted proteins | sample WisWelCaveWW1625_FD_202498 | JGI IMG/M metagenome (GOLD analysis project Ga0247727, IMG submission 202498) | Biofilm microbial communities from Wishing Well Cave, Virginia, United States - WW16-25 | ecosystem: Environmental > Aquatic > Deep subsurface > Groundwater > Cave microbial mat | place... | reverse complement strand
GATCGAGCGTTTTGGCGCCGCTCTTCAACGTCATCGTCTTCGGCACATTGCTGGTGACGCCAAGAATGTCGAACGTTTGATACCATGACGGCGTGCCGTCCGCCGCTTTCGCGCCGGGGCGCAAACTGAGCGCTTCCAATTGGCTCGCAATATATTTTTCGCCAAGCTGGCCGCCGCGCGTTCCCGGCGCGCGCCCTTCGAGCAAATCGTCGGAGAGAAATTTGATGTGACTGCGAATCGTCGTTTCGTCGATCGCTTGCGAGGCTTTTTTATCGGCGTCGCTGACTTGAGCAACGGCATTGGCGGAAATAGCGAGGGCCAATCCTAAAAACGTGAAATGAAATTTCTTGCGATGTGCGTTCATAGCTCCTTCCGTGAGATGGCGACAATATTGGTGTCATGATTAGGCAACCGGAACCGCCCGCAACTCCGGCGGCGTCGGGTGATAGGGGGAAATTTTGCGCAGCTCATTTAAAAGCGCGTCGACCTTGGCCTTGTCATAGTCGGGTTCAGCTTTTAGGCGTTCCACTTGAGCTTTCCGAAGCTCTGATATAATTTCGATCTCAAGATCGTCATCGACGTCTTCAAGCTTAACCTGCCATTTCTCTTCGATCAAGCGGCGGGCATTTTCAAAAAGCTCTTTGTGCTCTTCACCAAGCAGGTAGGGTGATGACTGCGGGATAGGGTCGATCACATCAAGGCGTTTATTTTTTCTCATTGCTTTGCTGAGATCAAAAATCAATTTACCGGAAAGCCTGGTAGACAGGTTGAATATCAAGTCTCTGAGTTCACTCATAATTCACCTCGATTACGTCAAAAAGTTCGCGTGGCAGCGCGGAAATTTTCAGTTCGTGAGATAACGGGTGCGCGCGCTCTTGAATAGGGACTTCTTTGATGAACGCAGCCACAGTTTGATATGGAATGATGTATAGCAATGGGCGAAAATCCGCCAGCAAAGCCTCTTCGAGAATTTTTCCGATTTCATCATATTGTAATGATGAAATCTCTCCGGCTTCTAGCTTTAGCGCTGCGCCATTGACAATAGTTTCTCTAAGCCGTTTCAGATTTAGACTATGCAAATCTCCTCTTCGAACGTCTTCCCGCATAGTCCTATAAATTTCCCACGGGCTCGCCGAGGGTGGAATACTCGCATGCGGCCCATAAGCATATTGTCTCCTTGCATCAAAGACTTCGCTGCACCAAACATAGTGAAGATCTTTGTAGTACATCTGGTTGATCATGTACGCCACATAGGCATTGGTAGAATAAAGAACGAGCGGCATTTCCTACCCCGTCTTTGGTGTTAACGGCGGTTAGTCCTTAAGATTAAACGATGAATAATACTAAGCAAAATTCAGGTGGTTGTCAAGCGAAATTTAGATCCGTATTCAACCCACTCGCCCAATGCGCAGCAGCAACGGCCAGGCAATGCGTTTCTTTAATTCCGGCTTGCCCCAGACCGCAGTTAATTTGTCGGCGATCCTGTCGAGTGGATGCGTTCCAATTTGCGCGAGATATCTTTGCGTCGCCGACCAGGTATTCAAATATCCCAAAAGCTCTTCGAGAGTCCACACCGCTTCTAAAGTTATCGCCGGCGGTTTGAGCTCGGCAAAGGGGAACGGGATCGTGCGATATTCCGATTCAATATGCCTTCTTTCCGGCGGCCAATACGGGCCAACAATATCATAATAAAATTCATTAACCGCTTCATTGACCTTTGGTTCAGTATAAAGCAAATCATACATCCACACCGCGATCATGCCCCGCGGTTGCGCGACGCGGCGCACTTCGGCGTAAAAGCGTTCGTGCTCAAACCAGTGCAACGCCTGCGCCACTGTGATCAAATCCACCGACTGCGGCGAGATATCGGTTTGCTCCGCCGGCGCCACGGCGTATTTGATTTTGCGATGCGGCGTGGCGTTGCGAATTTGTTTCTCGCTCGGATCGGTGGCAATCACCAGATCAAAATACGGCGCAAGCCCAAGCGCCACCTGGCCATTGCCCGTGCCGCAATCCCATGCCACTCTTTTAGCCGGAGAAATGGACGCAAGATATTCAAACAATTTTTCAGGATAATGCGGCCGATATTTGGCGTAATCGGAAGATTGTTTGGAGAAGTGGTCTTTGAAATTCATAAAAACCTCTCCGCCAATTTATCCGCCAACGGCGTCACTTCCGGCTCGGCGCGATTGGTGAGAATGATCACGGTGAAGTTGTCGTCGGGATAATGTTGAATCACATTGCGAAAGCCGCTCGTGCTGCCGGTGTGCATCACACGGCGATGCCCATTGTACTGATCGAGCCGCCAGCCAAATCCATACTCCAAGGTTTTACCATCGAGCAGAACACCGGGAGAAAAAGCCGCGGCTAGCGTTTCTTTCTTCACAAGTTTTTCGGTGTACAACGCTTGATCCCATTTGAACAAATCATCGACGGAAGAATAAATGCCGCCATCACCGAGTACCGCGCTGGTTACGCTCTGATCGGAGAAAACAAATCGGCCTCCCTCCTGCCGATAACCCATCGCGCGACTTTTGACGGTTGAAATGTTTTTTTCGTACGCCACCGTGTTTTTCATTCCCAGCGGTCTAAAAATATTTTCCTGCAAAAATTGCGCAAACGATTTTCCCGAAATCTTTTCGACGACCATCGCAAGCATCGCATAACCCGAATTGCTGTAACGATACTGCGCACCGGGCGGAAAATAAGTTGAATCCTACGACATCATCATTCGCAGCACGTCTTTGTCGAGCACTTGCACCGTAGCCGTGTCAGGAATCAAATCTTCGTACGCGACCAGTCCGGACGTATGTTGCAACAAATGCCGGATCGTCACGTTGCGGCCATAAGCCGGGAACGCCGGAAAGATTTGTTGCAAATTGTCATCGTAACCCAGTCGGCCCGACTGGGCAAGCCGCATGATGCACATCGCCGTGAATTGCTTCGTCACCGAGGCCAACCGAAAATTTGTTGAAAGCGTTATCGGCGTTTTTTCTTCGAGATTGGCAACGCCGTACGCTTTCTTGAAAATCGGCTTGCCGTTTTTAATCACCATCACGACGGCGCCGGGCGTGTCTTTGCTCCTGTAGGCTTCGAAGAGTTGATCGACTCGCGCGATTTGGTCTGAGTGAAAACCGAAGCCTGATACAAAAAACAACAAGGGCCAAAGTTTGTAAAATTTTTTCGAGGGCATATTAATTTCCAAAGTGAGTGCAGTGATTGAAATTTCCCCGACGGGCGCAGCCAGACGGGCCGTCTGGCTGCGCCCGTCGGGGTTACGTATAGTGTTTCGCTTGCAAATGAAACAGCTCGGCATATTGGCCGTTTTTTGCCAGCAGCTCTTCGTGCGTGCCGGCTTCGAGCATGGTTCCCTTGTCCAAAACGAGAATGCGATCGGCCATGCGCACGGTGGAAAAGCGATGCGAGATCAGCACCGCGGTTTTGCCTTTGGTCAATTCGGCAAAGCGTTGGAACACCTCATGCTCAGCACGGGCATCCAGCGCGGCTGTAGGCTCATCCAGAATCAACAATTGCGCCTCGCGCAAGTAGGCGCGGCCCAGCGCGATTTTCTGCCACTCGCCGCCGGAAAGATCGATGCCGCCCTCGAAGCGCCGGCCCAACATCTGCGCGTAACGGTTGGGGAGCTTCTCAATCACGCTGTTGGCGAGACTGCGTTGCGCCGCCTGTTCGATGCGTGATGGATCGTTGCGCGCTTCAATGCGTCCGATCGCGAGATTCTCCGTCGCGGTCAAATCATAGCGCACGAAGTCTTGAAAGATGACGCCGATCTCGCGGTGCAATTCGAGCGGATCATATTCCCGCAGATCGTAGCCATCCAAAAGAATGCGCCCTTCCGTCGGGTCATAAAGCCGCGCGAGCAGTTTGACGAGCGTGGTTTTGCCGGCGCCATTCTCGCCGACCAGCGCCAGTTTTTCGCCCGCTTGCAGCGTGAAGGAAAGACGCCGGTTGGCCCACTGTTCCGTATTGGGATATTTGAAGCCGACATTCTCAAAAATGAAACCCTGCGTAATCGGGCGCGGAAACGGTCGCGGCTGTTGCGGCGCGATGATTTGCGGCGCCATGGCAAAGAAGTCAAACAAATCGCGCAGATACAACGCGCCCTCGGCCACGCTGGAGAAACGCAGCAAGATGCTTTGCAGCAAACCGCGCAACCGGCTAAAAGAACCGGCGAGAAAAGTCAAATCGCCCAACGATAATTGTCCGCTGACGGTGCGCAAAACGATCACCACGTACGCGCCATAATAACCCGCACTGGCAATGACGCCCAGCGCGCCTCCCCAGATGGCGCGCCGCCGCGACAGGTCGCGATTGGCTTGATGATAGCGCGTGGATAAAGCATGATAGCGCTCCGTCAAAAATTCCGCCAAACCGAAAATTTTTACTTCTTTCACGGTGCGATCGCTCGCGCCGGCAAAACGCAGATAATCCAATTCGCGGCGCTCGGGCGTCCAACTATAGGTGAGCGAGTAGCCGCGCGCGTTGAAATAGCTTTCGCCGATCACGGCCGGAATTACCGTGATGGCGAGCAGCAAAATGAGCCAGGGATTGAAAAAGACAAGGCCCGTCGCCAGAAACACAATGGTGATGCTGTCCTGAAACTGCTCGAAGACACTCGACATCAAACCAATCCGTCCGGCGGTTTGACGGCGCGCGCGTTCAAGCTTATCGTAAAACTCGGCGTCTTCAAATTGGTGCAAATCCATGCGCGCGGCATGCGCCATTAAACGAACCGAAGTCGCATTAGAGAAGAGATCGCCGAGCAAGCTTTCGACCAACGACAGGCCCCGCCCTAAAAAATCAGAAAGTAAAACGATGCCAAACTCGAGGCCGACAAACGTCCAAAGCTCATGCAGATCGCGTTCGCGGCTCAATTGAGCTTGCTGCACAACTTCGTCGATAATCAGCTTGCCGACAAAAAGCAGGGCCGGTGAAATGGCGGCGCGCAAGATTCGCAAAACCAAATTGGCCGCAAATAGCCGCGGACTCGTTTGCCACAGCAAATGAAAAAACTGTGGCAGGTTGCGCAGGGCGCGAAAGCGTTCTTTGAGCGTTAACGGCGGCTCATGGCGATTCGGCTGACGGGTATTTTGTTTGATGAAGTTACGAAAGAATGACCCAATAGACATGCGCGCAGACTCGACAGATAATTATTTGTTTTTCAGCGGCGCGATTTTAACTTGCCAGGCCGAACCCGAGCTCACGCGGTGAACTCTCGCGAAACTGCTTTGATTAATGGCCAACGAAACATTGAGCAAGCTGTTGATATAGAGCAACGGCCTGCCGATGGCGACCTCCCCAAAAGTGCGCGCAAAAGGCATGCGGCCAGTATAAATGAGACGTCCGGCATTCTTAATTTGGACTGAAACCATCGCGCCGTATTCGAGGCCCAGTTGTTTGAAAGTCGCTTCGTCGATATTCGTCCAGATGTTGCCGTATTGCACATCAAGAATCGGGATATTTCCGAAAACGCTGCCATTTTCAAAACGCGCTTTCTCGTATGGAATCATGACGACCTGCGGTTCGAGCCGCGGGCCGACTTGCTCGAACATGATGACCCCGGCAGCGAGGCGCGCGCCGGTGTAAGCATACACATCGCGGCCGTGAAACGTGTAAGATTTCTCCGAGCCGACGAGGCGATTCACGTTCTCATCGATCTGTCGAATTTCTTCGACGCCAATGTCTTCGGCGATAAATGTCAGCGTGCCGTTATCCGGCGTGACGAAATAATGGCCGGTTTTGGTTTTCGCCACAATAGATTTGCGCTCGGTGCCGACGCCCGGATCAACGACTGAAACGAAGATGGTGCCGGGTGGCCAGTATGGCGCGGTTTGTTTCAATTGATACGCCGCTTCCCAAATGTTGTAGCTGGGAATTTCATGCGTCACATCAAACATTTTAAGATTCGGATCGACCCCGAACGCGACGCCTTTCATGCAAGCCACCGCGCCGTCTTTCAAGCCGAAATCGGTTTGAAAAACCAGCGCCGTCTGCGGCCAACAGGGCACTGAAATTAAAAACAACAAAATACTGCACCAAACAAAAATTCTTTTCATCGTGATGATTCCTGAAAAACGTAAAAACAAAAATAGACAAAATTATTTTTTGACAAAATAATGTAAAAGCTTTTAATTATTTTGTCGACGAATCATTTTGTCCTAGAGCTCTTGGTGTTTCATTTATTCGTTTCGGTCTGCTGCTGTTGCGCTTTCTGCTCCTGCGCCGATTGCCAGAGCTCGCGCAAGACCGCGCTTAACTTGTGTCGCTCTTCGTCTTGATGCTCGAGCGAAATTTCAAAGTACCAGTTTTCGTCCAATTGCGCCGCGATGTTTTTGATGCTAGCGGGCGCTTTCGCGGGATCGGCGGCATGAATCAACATAAACTTCGGCTGCACAAGATAAACCACGCCCTGCCCGCCGCAAATCACTTCGCGCATGCCGAGGCGATTGAAAGCGCGAATGATCTCGCGAATTTGTAATACGGTTTGACCGGCGCTGCCGGCAGTATCGGCCACGGCGATGGTTTCGTACTCCGGGATAATTCTGCCGCCGCGCGAATCAGCAAAGGGCGTGAAGGCAATTTTTAAATTGACTAATTCGATTTCGGCGATGGCGTGATCGCGTGGATAGTTTTCGTAAACGGCCCAGATTTTGATGGAGTCAACCGGCGTTGGCTGGCACGCCTGTAAATAAAGCGTCCGGTTGCGCAGTTTGATGCCGTAACGTAATAGCCGCGCGATTTCCGGACTCTGCGCATACTGCGTATAAAACTTTCTGGCCTGCTCCGGATATTCCGCTTCATCCGCGCAATTCAAGATCGTTAGAGACAAAAGCAGCGAAATTTTAAAAACGCGTTTACGCATTTGCTTTCGTTGCGGTTCCTTTTTCGTTGCGGGTTGCAAAGTCTACTTCTTGTTGCCCGTTTCGATCAAACGATTATATTTCTTCAAAATCTGTTGCAGCGGTTGGTGTGGAAGCGCGATGACTTTATGGTTATCGATCCCCGTCATCGTTTCGGCGGCAATCATTGCATTCACGATGGTTTCTTCCACGGCCTGCACGGTGGCGCTAAACAGCGCGTTCATCGACTCGTTCGCCAGCATGTCCAATTTCGCCACGCCGGATGATTTTGCCGCGTCATGATTGGCCGTGGAGAATGCAATGAAAATGTCGCCCGAGCCATTGCCGGCAACGCTGTCGACACGCGCCAATCCCATCGACACGCGGCGGGCGAGTCGTTTGAGCTGATGCGGCAGGAGCGGCGCATCCGTTGCCACCACGACGATGATCGAGCCTTGATCTTCTTTTTTCAAAACTTCATCGGTCAACTCCAAACCAACGGGAACACCGGCAATCCGAAGTTGTTGCCGTCCGCCGTGATTGCATTGTGCCAGTACGCCAACGACGTAGCCGCCGGATTTTTCATCCAACTTTCTTGACGAAGTTCCAATGCCGCCTTTGAAGCCGTGACAAATCATGCCGGTGCCGCCGCCAACACTGCCTTCGGCGACGGGTCCGGATTTCGCGTTATCAAGCGCGGCAAAAACATGCTCGGGTTTTACATGAAAGCCGTTGAGGTCGTTCAGCCAACCGTCCCACGTTTCCGCGACGACCGGCAATGCCCACGGCTGCGGCATCATATCGCGTTTCATGCGCCAGGCAATCACCGCATCGCGCACGACGCCGACACTGTGCGTGTTCGTAATCATGATCGGCCCTTCGAGAAAACCGGATTCTTCCACCCACGTCGTGCCCGTCATTTCACCGTTGCCATTCAAAGCAAACCATGCGGCAAAAACCTGATCGAGGGAATTTTTGCCGCGCGGAATAATCGCCGTAACACCGGTACGCACCGGGCCCTTGCCGACTTCCAATTTGCCCTCGCCGGAAATGAGCGTCGTGTGCCCCACTTCCACGCCTTTCACATCCGTGATGGCGTTCAGCGAGCCGGGCATTCCTTCGAAAGGAATGCCGAGATCGCGGGCGCGCGGTTTGGTTTGGGCCAAGACTATCATCGGGATAAATATTAAACAAAAAAACGTGTTTTTAAATAATTGTGTTTTCATTTCAAAAATGCGACATGATTTTGTCATAATGAATTCTCCTTATATTGAGGGTGATTGCAAAAACTCAAGAAACAATTCGTTCACGCGTTGCGTCTCTTCGTGCTGCACCCAGTGGCTCGCGTCCTCAATAAAAACAAGTTTTCCATTGTCGCAAAATTCGAAACTCTGTTGCGCCAACTCGCGCTGGAGAAATTTATCTCTCTCGCCCCAGATGATCAATGTCGGCATTGTCACGCGCGAATTGCGAATCCGCACGGGCCGGTTGCGAAAAGCCGCGCGATACCAATTGAGCATTCCCGTGACCGCGCCGGGCTGCGACCACGCTTCACGATAAAGCGCCAAGTCGGCCTCGGAAAAAGTTCCCTTTCGACTCGTGCCCTGCAACGCCCGTGCGCCGACTTGCCAATTGTTTTTTCTCATGCGCTGTTCCGGCAAAAACGGAATTTGAAAAAGGAAGAAATACCAGCTTTTTTTCTGCTGGGCGCGGTTGTGCAAAAGATTTTGGCGCATCACTTTGGGATGCGGCGAATTGAGAATGACCAGACGCTCCACGCGTTCCGGATATTTAATGGCCGTCCACCAGGCGCTGGCTCCTCCCCAATCGTGCCCAACTAAAAATGCTTTGTCGCAACCAGCCGCGTCAATCAATCCCACCACATCTGCCGCGAGTTGATCGAGATTGTAACTGCTGACGCTTTTCGGCTTATCGCTCAAATTGTACCCGCGCTGATCCGGCGCGAGCACGCGAAAACCGGCTTGCGCGAGCGCGTCGATTTGATAACGCCAACCGTACCAGAATTCGGGAAAGCCGTGGAGCAAAATCACCAACGGGCCGTTATCCGGGCCGGCTTCGACGACATGTAAAGTGATGCCGTTGGTTTTGAGATGGTGATGTTGGAGTTGGGAGTTCAAAGAAATTTCAGTTGCAACGCAAGTTTCAATTGACTAAATTATTGACAGTGTATGCAGCATTTCTTCCTGAATGATATCTTTGAGGAAAGCCATGTTACAAACGATTAGTGCAATTTTTGACGGCAAAGTTCTGGTTCCGCAAAACGGCGTTCAATTGATTGCAGGTAAACACTATACGCTGATTATTCATCCTGTTGATCAAGCCGCGGTGCCAAGCGAGTCCGCATGGGATTTGTTGAGCCAATTCACCGGAACAGTAGAAGGGCCGGCAGATTGGGCTAGCGAAGTTGATCATTACCTATACGGAACACCTAAACGAAACCAGGGTAATGATGAGTGACCGTCTTTTTATGGATACAGCTTTTGTCGTCGCGTTGCTCAACCCCAAAGATGCTTTGCATGAAAAAGCAAAATCGTATTTCGACGCGGTCAAAAAAGCTCGCGAAGTTTGGACGACGGAAGCCGTCTTGTTTGAAATCGGCAATGCGTTGAGCGCATCTCGTCGAGTCGATGCTGCAAGCTTCATTGAGCGTTGCTTCTCAACTCCCAACATTCACGTTGCTTCTATTCCAACAACTCTTTTCCGTCGTGCCCTGACATTTTACAAACAACGTCCTGACAAAGAGTGGGGACTAATCGATTGCGTCTCATTCGTGGTGATGCAAGACAATCATCTTACCGACGCTCTAACCCACAACATACATTTTCAGCAAGCCGGCTTTCGCGCGCTGCTTCGGGATGCGGCTAATTAAAATTGCGCAACAAAGCCATTTCCCAATATACCAGTTCATACGCCCTCTTCTCTCGAAACACCTCATATAAGCTCAGATCGCCCGCCTCGTATTTTTGATAATCAAAGAGTAAGAAATTTCTCCAAAAAGTCAAGGGCTTTCGCCAAACGCAGGTAATCCCTCAGTCATTGGTGGAAAATCGTAACGCAGGCATCCTGCCTGCAGACAAGATGTCTGCGCTACCACCCCGTCAGTGAGGCATTACAAACGCAGTTGCCGGTCTTTGCGGTATATTCATCGTTGGCTTTGGTTGAATGAGGGGCAACGCGTTAACCGGCACAGCGACAATTCATCCCAAAAATTCGATTACGAAAATGCAAAAGATTTCAATAGCGGTGCGCCTTGAACTTAGAGCCTATCCGAAAACCCCTGCGGCGCGAAAAGTGATAAATGCGCAGGTCAGGTGTAGGAAGGCTTCATAATTGGCCGTTTTTTTCTCCCAAC
>Ga0247727_10020156_pt1 | contig 10231 bp, 8 predicted proteins | sample WisWelCaveWW1625_FD_202498 | JGI IMG/M metagenome (GOLD analysis project Ga0247727, IMG submission 202498) | Biofilm microbial communities from Wishing Well Cave, Virginia, United States - WW16-25 | ecosystem: Environmental > Aquatic > Deep subsurface > Groundwater > Cave microbial mat | place... | reverse complement strand
TGTTCTTTGTACTGCATCCGTTCCACCTCTGCTCGGGGCGACCTGGGGGCCGGTCTTCCTACTTTTTACTTCTCACTTTTCACTTTTTACTTGCCCCTTCATGGAGCGGCTCCATTCGTGTAGTAGAGCAGCATGCCGCACGTGCCAAGCATCGCCCCGGTCAGAAGCCAGAAGAGCAGCGCGTCCACCAGGATGCCGCCCGCCGCCTCCCGGCGGTAGTGCATCGTGCCCGTCCTGGGCCGGTTGCCGAGAGGGCCAGGCCGATCAGAGATTGCCCGCCACACAGAGTCCATACCTTCATGCTATGGCCTAATTGCAAATTCGACAAGAGGGGGGGTCAGCCGGCAGCCCGCAACGACTCAGCGCGGCGAAACAGAGAATGGCCTCGTTTTTCTTCTCAGGGTTCCTCCTCTTCGACGTGCTCGATCGACTGCGTGAGCGCCGCGACGAACGCCGCCGGATCAGCCAGGTCGTGCTCCGTCACTTGAAATTCAGAAACCAGAATGCCGTCTTTGTCTACAAGCATCAACCGATAGCCCTGTTTCACAGCGACGCTCCCTATTGCTTCGCTCCTGGGGATCAGAGTACTTTTCCATTAGGCAAAGAACCGATACGGCGTAAAAAGTATTCCGAACCCAATATCTTTCGCTGCTTTAGTTGTTCCAGCCCAGGACATCGGACTCGCGGACGAGCACGAGTTCCGTACCGTCCAGATCGACCGGGGTTGTTCCGTATTTCTCGTAGAGGACCTGATCGCCCGGTTTGAGGACCGTGGGCTTGAAGACCTTGTCCTCTTTCCCTGTGGGTGTGCTTCCCAACTTCTTTTCCGGTGTTTCCCAGCGTCCCGTCCCCACGGCCAGGACCTTTCCTTCGACAGGTTTCTCCTTGGCCGTGTCGGGGATGAACACTCCCCCTGTGGTCTTTTCCTTGGCCTCCGACGGTTCGATCAGTACCCAATCCTGTAACGGTTGCATTCCCATGGTAAGGCCTCCTTCTTTGGTACTGAGTATAGACTATCTTCGCTCTGTTGTGTGGTTCTCCAGAAATGAGTTTCTGATCCTTCATTTCTTTAATCGTTCCGCGAGGAACCACCCTTCGACCTGCTTGCGCGCCCAGGGCGTGTTCCGCAGAAACGTGAGGCTGGACTGCACGGTCGGGTCATGGAGGAAACAGCGGACCGGAATGCGACGCCCCATCTCGGCCCACCCATACCGCTCGACCAGTTGGCTGACAATGGTCTCCAGCGTGATGCCGTGCAATGGGTCGCGGGGATGGGAGATGGGCGATGGCTGGTTCATACAGTGCGTGCTTCGTGAAGGGTTGTTCTGGAGGCGGAGGCTATTTCACCTCAAACAAAGTAGCCTGAACTAGCCCTATTCTTTCTCCCTATAAACGATCGATGATTAGCAAAGCCTCATAGTCCTCTGGAAGATTCTCTAGAGAAGCCCACCACGGTGGCGGTTCGCTAGGATGAGGCGGGCGCCATTCCGTTGCGTCTTCGCTCATCACCGGAGTGAATTTCGTCTTCACGAGCAACTTGGTCGGATTGAAGTCGGCTCCCTGTAAATCAGGACATTGTGGGCGGATATGTTCAATCATAGAGATAACTTCATCGGGTGGATCGCACTCTCCCAGATAGGGAGTCCCACCAACACCCTTGGTAATGACCCATGCAGCGATCGGATTCGGAGTTGCACATCCGATCCAACGAGATTCAGGAATCGTTTCAAGTAACTGTGTCACGAGATGTGTCGCGATGCCCTTCAGACGATGCGTCGGCAGTACGGCTAAGGAATCAACCCAGACAACAATTCCATTCTTTGATCTGATCACTCGGGCGTAAAGATATGCGATGATTTCATTCTCAGTAGATCGGGCCACAAACACATGCCCTGTGCTCATGAGTCGTTTCTTGGTTGTCGTGGGACCTAACCGGTACGGTTCCTGTGTTTGAGGATTGATTCCGAAGCTGTGGCTGAAGATGTCGGAAATCCCTCGCACGATGTCTGCGGTAATAGCAGCCTCAGACCCAGTGAGAGCGAAGAAGGCATATCCTTCCAACGGATTCATCATGAATGGTGTCGGACGGCGAAAGAGAGGACGAGCAGAGGCTGGCAGGAGTTAATGGCTGTCACGCTCGATAATTAATAGCGCCTCATATTCGTTTGGAAGATCCTCCACCCATGTCCACCACGAAGGCATGGCCTGTGAGGTCTGGGGATGCCACTCGCGTTGGTCGCTTCGCGAAAGCGGGCTAAACCCCGTCTTGATCGTGAAATTCCGCTCGTCGATCAGGCACCCGCGCAGATCAAAACAATGCTCACGGATTTCGTGAAGGAGCTTGCGCAGGTTGTAGGGGGGACCACACTGCCCAATATAGAGCTTTCCTGGCACAACTCGGCTGACAATCAACGCCGCGATTGGATTCGGCGTCGCACACCCAAGACGCTTGGCTCCCTTGGTGACTCGGGCAAAATGCTTGACGAGTTCCGTAGCGACTCCCCGCTTCCTATAGAGAGGTAACACCGCCATGGATTCAATCCACGCGATTCTTCCTTTTGATGAAGGAGCCTCTTTGCCAAAAAGATATCCGACCCCAAATCGCTCATCACCGGCGACGAACAGGAAATCTGTTTGCTGGAGCCGCTCGGTTATAGATTTGGGACCAAGATGGTACGGTTTCCCATCGGGACGAAAACCGAAACTTTCATTAAATATCTGAGAGACGAGTCCGACAAGCTGGGGATTTTTCGCCGCATCGAGTCCTGAATACATCTGAATCGGCGGCAGCTGATCGTGTACGACAGCGTTATCGAAAAGCGAAGAAGATTCAGGCAGACAGGCAGGTGGATCGGTCGTCTCTTCCGGAAACAAGCCGGGATTGGCCGGTCTAACGATGTTATCAATTGGAATATTGGGAGATGAGCCCATCTGCGTCCTATCCAGATGGTAGCTACCAAAGAAAAGTTGGTCTCTTATAGAACGTTGTCGATCCCGAGTCAATCGGAAATCACAGCTCATCATACAGAGAGATGGGAGAAGAGAGACCAGAAGAGGTCAATCAGATATCAGCGCGGCGGGAGGGAGAATGTCCCTATTTTCTACTCTTCAATATCTTCGCGATGAACCACCCTTCGGCCTTCTTGCGCGCCCAGGGCGTGTTCCGCAGAAACGTGAGGCTGGACTTCACGGTCGGGTCATGGAGGAAACAGCGGACCGGGATGCGACGCCCCATCTCGGCCCACCCATACCTCTCGACCAGTTGGCTGACGATGGTCTCCAGCGTGATACCGTGCAATGGGTCGCGGGGATGGGAGATGGGCGATGGCTGGTTCATGCGGTGAGTGCTTCGTGAAGGGTTGCTTCTGGAGGCGGCAGTCTATTTCACCTCAAACAAAGCAGCCTGTTCCATTTTCTGCTCTTTTTCTGCTCTTATTCGTCTTCGCCGCCGCTATCATCGTCGGATATTCCGCCACGAGTGTTCGCCAATGCGGTTTCGACTTGCGCTATTTCGTCCGGGGTCAGGTCGAATAGGAGAAAAACGATGTCATCAATTTCTCGCTCGATCTTGGCCAATGCGGCCCCGTCGCCTGCTGCTGCCATCTTGGCGGCGCGCTCGGCTAGTTTGGTGAGACGGGATTTGACGGCTGCGCTGGCGGGTGGGATCGGGACTTGGTTCATACGATCCCCTCGAAATTGGACGCGGCCGGAATTCCAAGGATCGCCCCACGAGGGGAAGGTGGATCTATAAAGCCAATCCATCGGTGTGGAGTTCAGCACCGTCAAGACAAAAAGCGCCTCGGGAGTCAGAATGATAGAACCTGTTTTGTTGATGGCGTTGCCTTCAACATCAAGGTAGGCATGCAAACGCTTCGATGTTTCGTTGAAGACGATTTTCGGCTCGGCGAATGCCGCAATGTAGGATTCTGAGGGATTGTTATCAAGTTCCAGCCAGTGATGCTGCCCCTCTTTGGCACCGCTACGGGATGTTTTGCACTGGCCGCGTGCTTTCAGTTTATTTTCGAACTTGGAGAGATAACGGAGTATGGCGGGATACTTCTTCAGTTCCGTATGAAAGCCGTGGCGGAAGATGATGACATAGAGATCATGGAACTCGTGGGTCCACCGCTTTATGTCCTTGCCTCGAATCCATGGTTTGATTAATTCTGCGGAATTCCGGTCTTCGCTGACTAACCGGTCCCGTGTGGCGTGGTCGATGACAAAGGCTTTGTTCAGACCCGTTTTGATGCCGTAGTAGAACCGTCCTTTCACGTAGTCGCCCAGCGGCGTGCCTTTGGTGCGGAGTCTTTCGACTAATGCAAGGCCCTGAATGCCTTCGAGTGACCAGCCTTCGGCTTTTAATTGGTCCGGCTTGTAGCGAATTGCGCGGGAGGCGAGTGATTGACGGAGCGAACCAAACTCGGCTTCATCTTTAACGACCAGGACAGGAAATTCGCCGGGCGCGGCAGCCGTACCTTTTGCGACAATGACGATCATGGGATCGGTCGCGGCGGCAAAGACGGGTAGTTCGCAGAAATCAATGAGGGTACAAATCCGCTGGGCAGAGAGGAGTTGACGCAAGCCCTTGCCGTATCCGGCGCGCTGGAATTTGTTCGAGCTTATGAAGGTGAGCACCCCGCCGTCGTGGAGCAAAGCGAGTCCCTGTTCATAGAAGAAGCAGTAGATGTCGCCCCGTGAGGCGTAAGTTTTGAACTTCCGCTTCCACGCGGTCTGCAAAGCGGTGCGGGCAAACTTCTCCACGGAAACATACGGCGGGTTCGCTATCACCACGTCGAAGCCTTTTTTGGCGTGGAAGACCTCGGAAAAGTAAATCTCGAAATCGAAGGCTTCGCGGCCATTGGTTAGGTCGTGTATCAAGTCTTCAATCTGTATTTTGAATTGTGCCTTTTTCTTCCGGTCAGATTCGTTGAAGAACTTAGGCTTTAACTCCTCCAGACGTTTGAACTGTTCTTGGTTGAACAGGTTCTTTTCCACGCCGAGCAGGGAGTTTCCAACCACGACTTTGTAATCCAGGTTTGGCAGGGGCTTGATCTGCTGCACGTCTTCCTCATCCACGACGAGGGAGAGCCAGAGACGCAGCTTGGCGATCTCGACCGCACCGGCATCAATATCTACTCCGTAAAGGGAACTCTGAATGGCATGGCGTTTGAAGTAATAGGCGGTACGCTCGTGGATATCATTAAAGTAGGGTGTGAGCGCGCAGCGTGCACGAACAATCTCCGACATCATTCCGACAGGGAACGCTCCCGACCCCACGGCGGGATCACAAATGATGATATCAGCGAGCTTCTCGTCAATCAGGCGGGCGTTTTTCTCGATGGGCGGGGGCATTTTTATGGAATACTTTGTATCCACCGACTCGTAGTGCGAGATTTGCTCTCCCAAGTAAACGAATGTCTCTATGTCCTTCCGGGGAATGATTTCCTTGCCCTTGTTGACAGCAGTAGCCAGGTAGTTGATGAGACTTTCCTGGCACATATAGTGAACAATTTCGCGAGGGGTATAGTATGCGCCCAAGCCTTTGCGACGGTTTTCCTCGATCAGGTTTTCGAAGACTTTGCCGAGCATCTCGGGGTCAATGGCCACTTCTTTTTCCAACGGCTCGGCCTCGTTGACTGTAAAATTATAGCGGTCGAATGTATCAAGGACGCCCGTGCCAGTAATACCCTCTTCCACATATTCGGAATTGGTAAATAGGTTGTTGGGTAGGATGATGTCGGTCTTGCGCCAATCGTAATCGGCCAGCGGCTCAAATAGGCCGCCGTTGAGGAACGGGATACGGCATTTGAAACGGTTGCACCACGCTTCATGGCCACGGTCGGTGGCGAGGGTATCGTAGAACAGAGGTTCGAGGATGTCGTTGAAGAAGTTCTCGTATTTGCCGTGTACGCCATTGGCCAGCCGCCGTAGGAAATCGTGCGGCCCGGTGCCCCAATCCTGTCCCTTGGCTACGCCGAGCCAGCCTTTCTTCTGAAGGAAGTATAGGAAAACGACCTGGCCCATGAGCTTCTTGGCGAAGTCCACGAGGTTGACAGTCTTGGCCTTGAACTCGTCCCGGATGGTCTTGTCCTTAGTAACGAGCTTTTCCAGTGCCTTGTGAATCTCCATGAACAACTCGGCGTACTTGGTGAAAAACTCTTTGGTGACAGCCTCGACGCTGAAGGCTTCCTCGATGCCGGCCAAAGTCGGATCGGCTTCTGTGTCCTGGAGCAGGCCGAGGAAACGGGTTTGGGCCGTGTGGCAACTTTCTCCCTCACCGACCAGATAGGAGAAACGACGGGCGGGCGTCAGGCGTTCTTCTACACCGACTTTGCCTGACTCCTTTTCGATGGTGGCGTATTCCATTTTGACATATGAGAAGCGCCAGATCTTTTCGGATGCTGACACGAACGCGACGAGAGCGCCGTCCTTTTCATCACGCGTTTTGAGGTGGTCAGCAACGAAGTTTCGGATGGCCGTGCGGGCGCGCTCCAGCTTTGACTCCTTGGTAAGATGAACGATCAGCACGTCGAGTTTGTCCTGATCGGGCGACGTGTACGTACCGAGACGCTCGTAGCGCTGGACATGGCTCTTGAAAGCGTCCTTGATGTACGGACTGTTCCATGCAGACGCCTTGGATTCGTCGAAGTGGTTGAGGAGATTACGTGTGAAGGTAAGGAAGCGTCCTTTGTCAAACGCTTGGGTAAATATTTGCTCGATGAGCGAGCAAGCCTGTTCGCGTTTCATTTTTCCTCAACCAAGTACGAAGAGAGAATAACTTCACGCGGACTGAGAGCGTGGAATGTCTGTTGAGCACGCGTGGGCTGGAAAAGCTGTGCGGGAATGTCTCGACGCAGAACGCCCAGAACCCTCAATGGCTCGTGTTCTTTTTTCAGAGCCTCAGCGACCTTCTTTGTGGTGGGACGCGGTAGTGCTCCGTTAGTCAACAGTTGGAGCACCTGCTGGATATAGACCTCGCCATCATCGGTGAATCCGTGGTAGTGGCGAATTTCTTTTGCCTTGAGACGCTTCAGAATGTAGGCGTCATTCGCACTCCCTTTGTGTTGGGAAATCACATCTTCGTCCGACGGGCTTGTTGCTGCAGCGAAGGCCTCTTTGTTTTTGTCGAGGCGAGCGTAAAAGTCCTGCGGAATCGTCTGTCGTGGTTCTGAAATGTCATCGGGCTTGAGGATCCCCGCGGCAGCAAAAAAGTCGAGTTCAACTGCCTCAGGGTTGCCCTGTTGTGATGCAAAAAACTTGTCGAGTCGACCTTGACGGAAGTATGTCAGCAACGCCGGGAACTGTTTGACGGTCGCGTCGGAGTCAGCCGACAGCATTCTGGAAGAGCGGGCCTTTTTAGGCAGTCGCTTGATTCGCGTGAACAGTTCGGGGTTCTTGTCGCGGACCTCTCTAATTTCCGCGAGGTATTCCAACTCACTATCTTCTTCCCCATCCTCGCCCGTGATTGTTTTCTTCGAGTTCAACTGGGCAAAGAGATCGTGAGACTTGATCTCCTCGCCCTCAGTCAACAACCGTGCATCCGCGCCAAGCATTTCGATGAAGGCATGAATCTTCGCCTCGGCTGCTTCTTTCAACTTAATGAGATCGTTACCCTCGTCGGTTGGGAAAAAATTGTATGCGTGAATTGTCGCGAACTTTGTGTCCACGCGATTGACGCGTCCGACGCGTTGGATAAGGCGTGTGGGATTCCATGGGATGTCATAGTTGATGACGATATTAGACCGGTGCAAGCTCACACCTTCAGAGAGCACCTCAGTGGCGACAAGGATTCTGTAGTCGTCTTTCGGTTGAAAAGCTCTGGCATCGAAGTTGGCGATGACTTGCTTCCGGACAGAATCATCGGAATTGCCTGTGAACAACAATACATTGTGCTCGACCTTATTCGAGATTCGATCTGCGAGATACTCGGCGGTTTCCTTAGATTCAGTGAATATAATGAGCTTGCCACGCTTCAGTTCTTTCGTAGCAGAAAGGATGTCGTTGAACGAGTCCCATTTTGGATCGCGTTTGATTTGCTGCCAATGCTTCTGGATCGAGCGGAGAATTTTCATGTCGGCTTCTAAGTCACGGATGAACTCGGCTGAAAAATCTTTGGCATTCAATTTTTCGGCCTTGTCCTCAGCCAATAATTGATCGATCGCTTCCTGATTGTCTGTTTCCAAGAGGTCAAAAATCTTATTGATGTACTCCTTGCTGATATAGATGTGACCTTTGCCGAATTCCTCAATGACGCGCGCATAGGATTTAATAAAGCGGTCAAGCGTGAGCCTGAATGCATAAAAACTGCTTTCGAGACGCTTGACCATGAGGATTCTCATGAACTTGGCAAGATTGCGTTGGCTCTGCACTTCCCGCTGTTCTCGTTTGCCTTCGTAATAAGTCAACGGCTTGTAACGGGCATATTTGAACTCCTGCACAAGCATTCGAATAGTCTCGTTGAAGATTTCGTTTTCAGTTTTATTGAACTTGTAATAAAGCGGCTTTGGATCGGCAACGTCTGGAAACTTCAGATCCTGACGGTTTAAATCATCCCCATAATATTTCACGATCTCACTACGGGTCCGGCGGATCATGAGGTATTTCAGAATCTTCTCTCGCGTGGCTTTGGCGTTAGCCTTGACGTGCTTGAAGTATTCTTCGCGGTCTCTCTGGCGGTCGAGGCCGTGGAGGTTCTTTTCGAGTTTTGAGAAGAACGCTTCGAGATTTCGGACATTCGGGATGGTACTGTTCTTGCCATTTTGAAACAGTTTGATTTGGCTCAGGATGTCTCGCGGGGTATTGTTGAGTGGTGTGGCAGACACCAAAACCACGCGCTTGCCTCGACAGATTTGTGCAAGCATCTCATAGGTCTGGTTGGTTTCGGTGCGAAACCGGTGCGACTCGTCAATGAAGACGTTCATGTATTTGGAGATGTCCCGCTCCAAGAGAGCATCCAGCTTCCCGACGGACTCAAAATCCGTATGAGGCACGCGGAAATCTCCAAAGACATTAGGCCAAGAACCAGGGTTGTTCTTATCGAGAAGGTGTGGCGGAGCTATCACCAGACATCGGCCATCAAGCTGCTGAGCCAGAAGAGCGGCCATGTAGGTCTTGCCTAGCCCAACGACGTCGGAGAGGAAAACGCCACCGTATTCGTCGAGGACTTTTCGAGCGTTCTGGACGGCTTCTTCCTGATACTTCAGTTTTTTGAAACCAACGGGAACGTACATGCCCTCAAGTTCCGAAGGACGGTTGAGTTCGCCCTGAAAATACTCGTACAGAAATTTGAGATATAGTTCATAGGGAGTGAAGTGCGCATAGGGCGACTTGTTGATGACCGCGTCTTCGTAAGGCTTGGAGACATCTACCGCGACGGCCCAAAGCTCATTGAATTTGCTGATTGCGAAATCATAATCAGACCTGTTCTTGAGCTCGACATTGAACTCCAGATTGTCCTGAAGTCCTGACTGCGACAGGTTGCTAGAGCCGGTAATCACCCGCCCCTTATCCCTGTCACCCTCAGCGAATGTCATGATATAGACTTTTGAGTGAAGGTTCTCAGAAGGATGCGCTCTGATTTCTAGCTTGCCGGAGCGAACCCATTCGATAAACTTATGAACGCCCGTATCAATCGATGTGGTGTCAGCGGATTTTTCGAGCTCGTTAAGCACATTCTGAGACACCTGCTCTTTTGTCGACGCATGGGACTTTAGATCTAGGTCACCTTGTTCTTTGGCTTTTTGCAGCAGTTCGTAGGCGGTGCGATCTGTCTGAAGGCCAACCAAGATACGAATCTTCTCGACCTTTTCCAAGGCTGGGTAGAGCTTGTAAAAGCCGCTGATGAAAAAGTACCCGACCAGGCAGTCGAAATAGCGCGTGGCGTCGCCGAGCAGGACCCCAAATCGGTCGCGCAAACTCTTGCCGGATTCATTTGTGATGAAGGTTAAGTCGGAAGACATTGCTGAAGAGCGTGCCTCCGCTTCATAGAGAATCAATTCGCTGACGTGTCGGTCAGTCTAGCGAATTCCCCTAACGAAAGCTATGGCCGGCCGAGGTTCATCTGGTTTCTCTGGTTTGTTTGGTTTGTTTTGTTGGACGGAACAGACCTTCCGGCCGAACAGACGGAACAGACGGAACAGACAAGACGGACCGGACAGATTACCCCTTTGCGTGGAAGCCGATCCGCCACGGCTTGGGTGGTTGAGGCTCCATCAACTGCCGGATGGCGTCA
>Ga0247727_10020155_pt1 | contig 10231 bp, 9 predicted proteins | sample WisWelCaveWW1625_FD_202498 | JGI IMG/M metagenome (GOLD analysis project Ga0247727, IMG submission 202498) | Biofilm microbial communities from Wishing Well Cave, Virginia, United States - WW16-25 | ecosystem: Environmental > Aquatic > Deep subsurface > Groundwater > Cave microbial mat | place... | reverse complement strand
TGCGGTGTGCATCATGGGCAGCGCCACTCCCTCCATCTCGCAACGCTATCAGGCTGAACGTTCCCCTCTCCCGTTCGCGCTGAGCGGAACTGTTGGTCGAGTAGACGGTGATCCTGCGTCGTATCGAGACCCAGTAGAGACGAAGCGGGGAGAGGGGCTAGGGCGTCGTGCTGCGACCCTAGGGAGTGTCGAAGCAGTGAGGGCGAAGGTACTTTCTCTGCCGCGTCGGATTATCCAGGAGGAGATGCCCCCAGTCCATATCGTGGATATGCGGGATGAATTGAAAGCGGGTCAACGCGGGATCTTTAGCCGGCTTCTGCTTAACGAACTTGAGTCCACGCTCAAGCGCGGCGAGCAAGTCATCCTGTTCCTGAACCGACGCGGCACCGCCACGTATATCTTCTGCCGCGATTGCGGATACGTTCTGCGATGCCCGAATTGCGACACGCCGTTGACTTTCCATGTTGAAGATAAGGAGCGATTGCTGTGTCATCAATGCGGATACGAACGCGGCAAGCCGAAGAGTTGCCCGCAGTGTGGCGGGAAGCAAATCCGTGAATATGGCTTGGGAAGTGAAAAAGTGGAATCGGAAGTGAACGCGTTATTTCCGAAAGCGCGCACCTTGCGTTGGGATTGGGACACGACGCGCCAAAAAGATTCGCACGAGATGATCCTGACTCATTTTGCCAATCATCGTGCCGACGTGTTGGTCGGCACGCAAATGCTCGCAAAAGGACTTGATCTTCCGCTTGTGACTCTCGTCGGCATTGTGCTTGCGGATGTCGGCTTGCACTTACCTGATCCGTTTGCAGGCGAGCGCGTCTTTCAGGTATTGACGCAAGTTGCAGGCCGCGCGGGACGCAGTGAACGCGGCGGAAAAGTTGTATTGCAAACGTTTGACCCTGAAAACCAAGTCATACAGTCCGCCGCGAAACATGATGTAAAGGGATTTTATGAATATGAACTGGGACAACGCAAGCGACTAGGCTATCCACCTTTTTCGAGATTGGTGAGGTTGGAATATCATCATCAAGATGCCCTCAAAGCCGAAGAGGGAGCCAAAAGCTTAGCCCAAAAATTACCAACCACCAATTACCAGCTACCAATGATCGGGCCCGTCCCATGTTTCTTTGCGAAGGTCGGCGGATACTATCGCTGGCAGATCGTCCTGCGCGGCTTGAATCCGCAGGAGTTGTTGCGCGACTTAAAATTGGATGGCTGGAGAGTTGAAGTCGATCCGGTAAGTTTGCTATAATCAATTCTAAATCATGGTGGTCGAGTAGCCCTGCGTGTTGGTCGCAGGGCGTATCGAGACCCACCGAGTTAGTAAATTAATATTTGTTAGTTGTTGGTCTCGACACTTTCACCTGGCGCAAGTGCAGGTGTACGACAGACGAACGCCGTCTATTCGACCAACGGATTCTTTTATTATAGGAGAATACACTATGCAATCTTTTTCCCGCGGCTGGTCGTTCCTGCAACAAGCATGGCAGATGGCGTTCAAGGACAAGGACCTGCTCAAGCCGTCCATTTACGCGCTCATCGTCGGAGCAGTTGTCTCGTTGGTGGGGATTGTTCCAATTCTAATTGTGGCATTCCTCTTTGATCCATCCACTTTTATCGGACGAGGATTGCTTTTTGTTTTTGGAGCAGCGCTTGTCTTTGTGCACTTTGTCGTATCCTATGTATTCTCAGGCATGACCGTCTACTTGATCTATGAGTACCTCACTCACGGGGACGGCCGTATGAGCACGGCGTGGTCTATTGTGCGACGCGACTTTCTCGACCTGGTCACGCTTGCCGCGGTGTCGACAGTTGTCAATTTGCTGAAAAGCGCGGCGCAACGGAACAGGCGCAGGGGCGGTGGGATCGCCGCGAGTCTGTTGAGCAGTGCGGCTGGCCTCCTTGAAGTCCTGTGGACGGAGGCGGCATTCCTCATCCTTCCTGCGATGGTGATCGAAGATATCAATCTTGCGGATGGCGCGAAACGCGTCGCGCAGATCGTCAAAAATAATCTGTTACTGGTGGGCATCAGCACAGTGGGTGTGCGCGGTGTCACAGGGTTGATTGGTTTTCTATTGGGCATGGGGGGCGCGGTGCTGGGCTTTGGGGTCGGTTATGGGATCATTGCTGTGTTGGGCGCAGGCGCACTGGGATTGATCTTTGGGATCGGTCTTGGCATGTTGATCTTTTTTGCCTTCACGACGATTGCCAGCGTTATCAATACGTACACGTCAACCGCATATCACACCTGCCTTTATTTGTGGGCGCGCAATGTGGAGCATGCGCAAGCGGCGGGCCAGCCAATTCAGGTCACTGCGCCCGCACCTTTGGCGGCAGTTTTAGGTTAAGATAGGTATATTGCGCAGGCGAGGCGCGTATCTTACTTAAACTCGCCCTTTGTCTGCGCTCACGCTTTCCCGATACCTTTCGGGAGAACAGTGGATATTATGCAACCAAATCAGCCGCAACGACGACGTGAAATGATCACATGGGAAGAGGTGGAGCGTCTCATTGACCACCTCGTTCCGCAATTCAAACGCGAATTTACTGCGATGATCATCATCACGCGCGGTGGCATCGTGCCGGGAGGCTTGCTGGCTGATGCGATGGACATTACCCACATCCTCACTGCCTCAGTGGATTTCCCTGCACAGTTTGAAAGCCGAAAATCCACTTTGATGGCGTGGCCCGAGTTTATTCAATTCCCCGCGGAGGACAAACTGCGCGGGCGCCCGACCTTGATCGTTGACGATGTATGGGGCGGCGGGCGGACAATCACTGCAGTGAAGAATCGCGTGTCGGCGGCGGGCGGCTTCCCCGAAACCTGCGTGTTGCATTTCAACCCCTATCGCAGCCTGTTCGGAAGTGTCCGCCCTGATTATTACGCCGCGGTCACAGATGCGTTTATTATCTATCCGTGGGAAGTTGACCGCGGTCCAGACCTGGCTTTGCTGGGTTAGACAAAGTGGCAGGATGAAAAACAGGCGACCCGCGTTCCGCGCGGGTCGCCTGTTCGCTTCGTTTCGATTACGCTCAACGCAGGCTTCCTCAGCCGATAACTGATTCCGTTTAAGGAAGTGTCTCAAACCCCGAGATGCCGACGTATAACTCATCGTCAGTGGCATTTTTGATGTAGTCAATACTGGCTTCCGTGGGATAACCGTATGTGGGGTCGTATTTCACGATGACTTCACCAGCATCCGCGCTACCCGTGACACTTTCGAGTTCAGTAAAGAGACGGTCAATTGTTGCCAACTCGACAAAATATTGATAGTTTGGGTCATCCGCCGAAACAGCAATTCCAGTCGCATCTATCACCGCAACGACTTCCCCTTCCTGCACTTCAACCGTCAAAGGCATCAGGCTTCTGAATGCGCAGAAGCAACTGAGATCCAACTCAAAGCGGTAGTGGGAAATATTCGCGTCCTCCCACGTTTGCTTGTTCCGTGAAAGTTCACTCCCACCAGCGGAACACGCGGCGAGAATAAATACGAGCGAGATAAGAATTAATTTCTTCATTTTGTCTCCTTTTGCAGGGTAGACGACCTGCGAATGTAAATTGTTCCCCGGTTTCTTCGAGCCGAGCGGAACAAGCCTGATTCCGTTTAAGGAAGCGCTTCAAAATCTGAAACGGTCAGCGACAGTTCATCGTCCGCGGCATTCTTGATGTAGTCAATGCTGATCTGTGCGGGGAAACCATACGTTGGGTCGTAGGTTACGATCACCTCATCTGCTTCTCCATTGACAAGATTCTCCACCTCTGTAAAGAGGCGGTCAATTGTTGCAAAACGTCTGAAGTATTCAATGTTGTTGGCGTCAATCGGGTTTCCGCTCGCATATTCCATCGAAACAATAAGGTCATCCTTCACTTCGATGGTGAGCGGCATATCCTGGCTGAAGACGCAGAAACACCCGACGAACAGGTTGAACTGATAGTGTGAAATGCCTTGCTGGTTCCATGTCCCCAAGTTGCGATCGTTTTCACTCTGTGCCATGATTGCGCATGATGCTAATACAACGGTAAGAAATATCAACGATATTTTTTTCATATTCTTCTCCTTCGGTGGTTTGACAAATTCAATCAAATGAAAGTTCCCCTAATGGGTGTGTTCGTCTCCTGTCGGCGCAGTCTCTTCAACCGAAACATTCACGATCATGTCTTCATGGTTCTTGAAATGCAAAATGATCCCAATATGATCGCCGACCTTGAGGTCCTGCCTAATGTTGACCAGCATAATGTGTAACTTGCCAGGCGCAAACACTACATCGGAATCTGCGTTCAACGGCACGGATGAAAGCATCTTCATTTGCATCACATCATCGATCATCGCGCTTTCATGGATTTCGACGAAATCTGTAACATTTGACGTTGCGCCGATCAGTTCATCATTTTCAGCCGAATGATTGTGAATCATAAAATAGACTGCGCCGTTCTCACCCTGCGCGGTCGCCCGCATCCACGCGTCGTGGACTTCGATATCTCCTTTAATCTGGCATGCACTTAACAACAGCGTCACCGCGCAGACCAGAATGGATATTCGTTTCATTGTGGGTATACGCGTCCTTTCCACGTGACCCCTTTGCCCGAAACCACTTTCCATGCAGATACCAGCATCATCGCCGCGAAAACTCCTGCGCCGAGCGGGATGGTAAACGCATACCATGCGGATATTTCCATCTTTCTCGCGACCTTTGCGCGTTGATGGAGTAATACACTCCAGAGCAAAATTGCCTCAATGATGACTGAGCCTGCCATCCATCCGCCGCTTTGCAAATACCAATATATTCCCAACAGGGGCCAGATGGGGAGGAAGAATGCGGCAGTGAGTGCGAGGAACGCGCCTAGCACCAGCAGAAATGGCTGGTCGCGCAAACCGAGATAGATATTCTTTGTCCAGCCCTCCCACATCTCTGGCAGGGATATGTACATACGCGTCTTTGCAACCTTCCATCCATCTGCAACGATCAAGCGAAAACCATTCCATTTCACCTGTTCAGCGATGGCTTTATCCTCCACGATCTGGTCCTTCACTCTTTCATATCCGCCGATTGCATCATAGACTGATCGTTTTATCATGATGAACTGTCCGTTCGCGATGGCGTCTTTGCGGTTTGGATCATTGACCCTGCGCGGGGAGAATCCAACAGAGAGTGCGGTCATTACAAGCGGCATGACAACTCTTTCCCAGAACGAGCCCAGCTCTTGAAAGGTCATGATGCTGAACATATCCGCGTTTGTTTCGATGACTTTGGCATAACAGGATGAAAGCGCCTCGCGCGAGACGAATGTGTCTGCGTCCACGAAGCATAACCACGCTCCTTGAGCGGACCGCGCCGCGGCTGAGGCTTGGAACAAGGCATGGGGTTTTCCCGCCCAGCCTTTTAACAGGTCTGAACCGCTAATAATTCTCAGTTTGTCATTCTGAGCCGAAAGTTGGCGAAGAATCTCAAGGGTTGAGTCTGTCGAACGGTCATCCAAAACAATGACTTCAAAGTTGGGATAATCCTGATTCAGCATTGCTTCCACACATGCGCGGATATTCCGCTCTTCGTTGCGCGCAGGGATACAGATGGAGATGAGAGGCGCGCGCAGTGGGGGCGGCGCTGGCTCGACGACGATATCGAGATGATATTGGTTGTGAAGCCAGTAAATGATGACGATGCCGCCGACGAAAAATGCGGTTGAGAGTAGAAAGTAAATCATAGGTTTCCGCCACAGAGGCGCTGAGTCTCAGAGACATAATTTTCTCGGCGTCTCCGTGGCTCAGCAGCTATTTGATTAAATAACCTTCACCGTGGATCCGCGCTCGGTCTTTTCAACCTCAATGCGATTGGGGAATGCATCTTTGAGTTCGTCGAGATGCGTGATGACGAGTATTTTCGCGAAATCGTTTTTCACTAGGTTGATCGCTTCGATCAGACGCTGCCGTCCCTGAATATCCTGCGAGCCGAAGCCTTCGTCTATGACAAGCGTTTGCAGGCGCGCACCTTTGCGTTGGGCAAGGATTTCCGAAAGCGCGAGGCGAATGGCAAAGTTGACGCGAAATGCCTCGCCGCCCGAATACATTTCATAATCGCGCACGCCCGCCGAGTCGCTGATGCGGATATCCAGAGTCTCCTTCTTGTCCTTGCGTTTTTCATCCTTGTAATCGGTCTGCGTCTCAAAGCGAAGGGACATCATTCCATTGCTCAGGCGATCAAGCAGTTCGTTTGCCTTTGTCTCGATCTGTGGCAGTGCCTGTTCGATCAACAGCGCGGGGACTCCATCCTTGCCAAAAGCGCGTTCAAGCGTTTTGTGTTGCGCGATCTGTTTTTGCAGTTCTTCCCGCTCCTTTTCAAAATCCGCTTTGCGGGTGCGTTGGGTTTTGAGAATATCCACTCGTTGTTGCGCGCCGCCCAATTCACCGCGGGCTTTGTTCTCCTCTTCGCGCAGGCGGAATAGTTCGCGTTCAGCGGAATCGAGATTGGGCGAATCTGCTTCTGCCGATTTCAGGCTTGTTATTGCAGATTGATACTCCGCTTCGAGATTTTCGATTTCAGATGTACGATTTACGATTTCAGATTTTAGATTTACGATTTCGCTCTCGATTTGTTTATTAACTTCGCGGGCGGATTTCAGGTTGCTGTATTCCTCCTCCACGCTTCGCAGTTGACTTTCCTTCGCGCGCAGTTCGTCGTGCGCGGAAGTGTCGTAGCCGAGTTTGGCGAGTTCCTTATCTAGTTTCGCGAGTTGTTTTTGTTCGTCCACAGCGTACTTGCCGCTCTCCAGAATCTTTTCCACTTCCTTCAAGCGTTTCCTGCCCGTGGATTCCCACTCTTTCGCGAGGCTCTGCAACGAATTCACGCGTTCGGTGAGTTGGGAGATTTCACTGGCATATTTCACGCGTTCGTTTTCGGCGGAAGAGAGGTTCGAGATTAGAGATTCGAGATTGGAGATTAGGCTGGCTAAATCGGTCGTTTCCTTTTGATTGGCGCGGTAACGATCCCCCTTTTCCTTGCCTTCGCCCTGCAATTGCCTGAGGGTGGACTCGCGATGTTCGGCGGTCAGGTCCTGACCACATAGCGGACATTCAGCCCCATCTGCGGATTCCAGTTTTTCGATGCGGGATTTCAATTCGTCCATCTGCGCTTTGAGTTGCTCGTTCTGCGTTTTGAGTTCAGCCTGCTTTTCGCGCGCCGCGTTTCGTTGATTTTCCAGGTCGGCGCGTTCATTGATTTTTGATTCAGCCTCGTTCAAAAGATGTTGTGCGTTTTGTATCTCGGTTTCCAAATCGCTTTTGACAGACAACTGATCGCCGATCGTTGACCCTTTTTCGCGCAAGCCGCTTAACTCCTGCTCCAATCTTACCCTCTCGACTGCAATTTTTTCCTGCAGGGGAGCGCGTTCCTTTTCGTGTTCATGGAATTGTGACGCGACCCTGTCCAACGTTTCCAACTCCTTGCGCGATTTTTGCCAGGCTTTATACGCGGACTCAATCTCCTTTGCGCGGTTAACGAGATCGGCGTAAGAGTCGCGCTCCGCTCCTTTGGCGGCGAAGCGCGCTTCAAGTCCCGCTAGAGCCGTGCGGGCGCGTTCGAGTCCAGCCGATAATGTTGCTGTCATTTTGCGCTGTTCATCCAGCAATGCCGCGTTCTTCCTGATATTCTCCAACACAGATTCCTGCGCAAGGCGCGCGGATGCCAACTGTTTGAGGACGGATTCCAGTTCAGCCAGTCTCGATTTGCGGATCTCCTCTTCGCTGAGTTCCGCGTCGATCTCGCGGATGCGGCCGTCAATTTCTTCCACATCACGTTCGATCAATTTCCGTTTTTCGGCGGTGCGGTTTTTATATTCCTCCCATACTTCAAGCCCAAGAATGTTGCTCAACACATCCTTGCGTTTGCCCGCGTTCTGCTGAGTGAATTGGTCCGCCTTGCCCTGCAAAAAGAAGGACGCGTTGACGAATGTTTCGTAATCGAGCCGCAGAATTTGTTCGATGCGCGCCTGGGTATCGCGGGTGGTCTTTTCGGTGAGCGGTCTCCATTCATCGCCGTTTCGGATGCGAAACTCGAGCACGGTGCTTTTATTGCGCGGTAACGTACGCTGCGCACGATACGTGTTTTCCTCATGCCTGAATGTATATATCACTTCCGCGGCTTTTACATCGGGGTGCAAATTGATAACGTCACTGCTCTTGCCGCGCGCCTCGCCGAACAACACCCACGTGATGGCATCCAGCAGGGATGATTTGCCCGCTCCGTTTTGCCCGGAAATACATGCAAGATCGAACGTGTTGAAATCAAGTTCGACAGCATCACGATAAGATAGAAAACCTGAGATGCGGAGATGAAGGGGAATCATAACGAAGTGTATCCTGCGGATAGCGGAGTGTATCCTGTGGATAACGAAGTGTATCCTGTGGATGATGGATTATAATCTAACCATCATGTTTGAAGCCTCAGATGCCCGCGCGCGCCGCCGCCTAACGTTGATCGTTGTCACACTTGCCACAATTCCATGTTACTGCATTGGGTGGATCGCCATTGCGCTCGCGCCGGGGGCGGGGGACCTAACGCCCACAATTACACAAATAATTGCGACAACAGGCACGCCTCCCACTGCAACCCTCAGCCTGACTCCGTTGATCATAACGGGGACTGTCTCCAACACGCCCACCTTTACACCCACCTTTACACCGACCCCTACGCCTACTTCCACCTTTACCCCAAGCCCAACTTTTACTCCTACTCTCACTTTTACCAACATACCAACCTTTACACCTTCCCTTACGCTGACCATTACGAACACATCCACTTTCACGTTTACGCCATCGGTTACCCCTGTGCCGTCAAGTACGCCGACGCCATCCATTACACCCTTTCCATCAGTAACCCCATAAGATGGCAGATATCCTTCCCTTCCTGAAATCGCTGTTATCTGTTTCGGGCCTATCAGGATTTGAAACGCCTGTCGTCAAAATCATCGAAGAGAAATGGCGTCTGCTTGTGGATGAAACGAGTATCAGCCGCGTCGGTTCCCTGCATGGACTCAAAACCGGTTTCGGTAAATCCCCTCGTCCGTCTGTGATGATCGCCACCCACATGGACGCGATCGGTATGATGGTCTCGAAAATCGAGAGTGGATTTTTGCGTATCACGAATGTTGGCAACATTGATGTGCGCGTATTACCCGGCGCGCAAGTGACTGTCCATGCTTCTGGAAGTGGGGAGGATCTGCCCGCAGTAATCGCTATGCCATCGCCAAGATTATTGCCCGAATCTGCGGGAGATGGCGCCCTTGAGATCAATTACCTTTTGGTGGATACAGGTTTGGCTCAGCGAGAAGTGGAAAAGAGGGTTCTCGTGGGGGATTTGGTCTCGTTTGCAAATGAACCGATTGAACTGGCAGGAGATGTGATCTCAGGACATACGCTCGATAATCGCGCCTCCGTCACCGCGCTGACGGTTTGCCTGGAGGAATTGCAGAAAAAATCTCATGTTTGGGATGTGTGGGCGGTCGCAACTGTACAGGAGGAAGTCAGTTATTTGGGGGCGTATGGCTCGGCTTTTGAGCTGCGCCCGCAACTTGCCATTGCAGTGGATGGCACCTTTGCCAAGGGACCAGGCGCGAATGGCTGGCAAACATTTCCACTCGGAAAGGGAGTTGGGTTGTGCATGGGACCCAATATACATCCATTCCTGCATAAGAAACTCAAAGAGTTGGCAGAGAAACTCGAAATCCCCTGGTTTTTGGATGTGACCCCCGCTCACTCCGGCACAGATGCCTATCCCATGCAGACCACCGCGGAAGGTATCCCCACTGCGTTGGTGGAATTTCCCATCCGTTATATGCACACCCCTGTTGAATCGGTTGCAGTGAAAGACATTCAGCGCGCAGGGCGTCTGCTTGCCGAGTTCATTGCTTCGCTGGAAATTGATTTTGTTGAAACCATCAAATGGGACGAGTAATCTCCATCTGGTCTCGACACCTGCACTTGCGTGCCGGTGCAAGTGTACGCCCTTCGACACGGTGAGCGAAAGACGAACCGTCAGGACATCGCTCGACCACCACCAATCTCTAATTCTCTAATCTCCTTTATCCAACCACCACCCTCATCAAATAAACCCATGCAAACCTTTGGTACTTCTCAACTCAAACTGCTCGAAAAACTCTGCAACGCCATCGCGATCTCGGGCGATGAGGGAGAAGTCCGTAAGATCGTTCTCGAAGAGATCAAGCCCTACGCAG
>Ga0247727_10020154_pt1 | contig 10232 bp, 11 predicted proteins | sample WisWelCaveWW1625_FD_202498 | JGI IMG/M metagenome (GOLD analysis project Ga0247727, IMG submission 202498) | Biofilm microbial communities from Wishing Well Cave, Virginia, United States - WW16-25 | ecosystem: Environmental > Aquatic > Deep subsurface > Groundwater > Cave microbial mat | place... | reverse complement strand
TCCCGCACTCATTGGCTCGGGGTCTCGCAGTCCGGAATCCGGGCGTCGCACTTCCCGCACTCTGCGACATGCCAGGAATTCAGGCTCTGGCGCACCAGCGAGCGTCTGAGCGAGCTCGCCGCCCAAGGAGCAGCGTGGGGCGTCGCTTAGGCTCCGTGCGGCTCGGAGGATGAGACGTGGAAGATGGTCGCCTCCGGCTCGGCCGCTAGGGACTCCTCGAGGACGGCGAGTGCATTCGCGACCTCAGCTTGCGCCTCCTGACGATCGAGCGCTGCCCGATCCTCGAAGACCTCGGTGGCGATGAACGAGTTCGGGTCGGCGAGGTCACGGGCGACGTCGAAGCTGACGACGCCATCGAGAGCGCGGCTGGGAGCAATGACGGCCTCGAGTGCAGCCTTCACCTGCTCGGTCTTCTCGGGCTGACACTGCACCTTGAAGCGGACGACGATCATCGGCTGTTCCCTCCCGGTTCGAACGTCGTCGGGACCGTACACGGTGAAGCGAAGGCGATCCTCGACGGCGCGGGTTCAGGGGTGGCCGGGCCCGAGTACCGACTCTCGGGCGGATCAACACACCACAACTCACCGCATGAGAGCCGCGGAAGGTTGTCGCGATGTGGCGGGAAGACGACGGGCTGCCTCCGCACGAGAACTGTTGAAGCGCAACACCGCCGCCGTGCTCACATTCTGTAACGCGTGGCGCTGCAGGCGGGTGGAGGGGATGACCGGCGCCGTCGAAGGCGCCCCTGCTACCTCAGGAGGAAGTTCGCACGGTGATAGGTACCGTCGTTGAGCTTCACGACGAGCTGGCGGCAGGTGCCGGTCCACGACTTCAAGGTCTTCCACACGTAGATGTATTGGTCGAGGGTGGCGTCGTACGACAGGCTGCTCGAGCCAGCCGTGACCGTCTCCTCGATGCCATCGACCGGCGCCGTCGAGCTGCAGGCGATCATCTGGGACTTCGGATGTGCCGTAGCGAAGATGTCCAGGCCCTGGGAACCGCTGAGGCTGAACTTGACCGGGACGGCGCTCCCAGCCTTCACGGCGTTTAGCGTTGGGAGATTGTCAACGGGCGGGAAGAAGCCGCTGAAGTTGTAGACGACACTGTAGTTGTGCGTGGCAGAGGCTGGGTTGCCCGCATTGTCCGCCGCATTGACCGTGAACGTCTTCGGGCCAACAGAGGCTGTGTCGATGGCGTTTCCGTCCGGCACGTCTCCGACACACGACGCCAACCCCGACCCTCCGGCTTCGTCCGCGCAGGCGTAGTCGGCGAGAACGACTTGGCCCAGGGTGTAAACGGCGCCGTCGGGCGGGGCTGTGATCGTGATCGTCGGCGGTGTGACGTCGGGCTGCCAGTCAGGATTGGTATCACTGACTCCGTTCTGCGTCAGGTTGGCCTGGCCCGTGCCGTTGGCGTTCATCACGTAGATCTCGGCGTTACCGTCGCGGTGGCTAACGAAGGCGATCTTCGTGCCGTCGGGCGAGTATGCGGGGACAGAGTTTAGGCCCACCGACGTCAGCTGGGTCACGCCACCGGTGGCGTCCGCGTTGACAACGTAGATATGTGTCGATACCGCCGGAATGTCGCCGGTGAAGGCGATCTTCTGGGCGTCCGGAGACCAGTCGGGTTGGCTGACGCTCGGACCGATGGCAAGCGGGAACAGAGCCTGGTTCGTTCCGTCGGGGTTCATCGTGAAGAGATCCACTGGTTGGCGATAGGCGATCTTCGTGTTGTCGGGCGCCCAGGCCGGGTCCTCTTGAATGCCGGGGGTCATCGTCAGGTTGGTTGGGCTGCTGCCGTTGGCGTTCATTGACCAGATCTCGAAATCGCCACTTCGGTTGCTCAGGAAGGCGATCTTCGTCCCGTCGGGCGACCACGTCGGTTGCCTATCCGAGGCGGCGTTCTGCGTCAGGTTGGTCTGCCCGCTCCCGTCCGCATTCATCACGTAGATCTCTTGGTTGCCAATGTCGCTCGTGAAAGCGATCTTCGTGCCATTAGGAGACCACGCGGGTGTGTCGTCGCCGCCCGGGCCCGCGATAGTGGTGAGGTTAGTCTGCCCTGTGCCGTCCGAGTTCATCACGTAGATCTCGCCGTTTCTCACGAAGGCGATCTTCCCGTTAGCGCCTGGGAAAGCCGCGTGGCCTGCGGGGAGTGAGATTACGGAGGTCACTGCGACCGCGAGCGCCAGTGCGGCTCCGAACTTGGCCCGGGCTCGTCTGCGACCTCTTACGGGCGCAACGACATCCTCCGACGAGGGGCTGAGGAGCCGACCCCGTCGGAGGCACAACCGGCGAGGAGCTTCCCCGGCGACTAACGGGAGAATGCGCGAGGGCCTGCCGCGCATACCAACACCCTACCTTTCTCCCGGGGCCGTCCCGGATGCGAGTCAGTATGAGCTTTGTGGCAAAAATGTCAAGCTCTGATCTGGGCTGGAGATGGACGCGATGCGGATGCTCGGGAGCCCCGTACAGCGAGTTGCGGAAGCCGCGCTCTCACTCCCGCGTTACATCTGGTCGATGCGTTTTCGGTGCGGGTGAGGGGGTCTGCGGCTCTGCGAGGCGGTTGTCGTGCGAGGAGGGGCGGACGTCGTGCTCACATTCTGTAACGCGTGCGCGAGCGCGTCAGGAGGTGGAGGAGACGACTGGCGCCGTCGAAGGTCTCTTGCGTTGGCCGAGCGCGCGGCTGGCCTTCCGGAGCCCGGCAGCGCCGCTGCTGTTTGCAAGCTGGTTCCTAGCTATCTCTGACAGTGAGCGCGGTGAGCGTGGTGATCTACGCCGGGGTTCCGGAGCTTGCCCTCAGCTGCACGCTGAACGGGAACGCGGTGACCCCGTTTCGGTGCGCCCGCCCGAAGGCCGACCCGCCTCGCGCTTTCGTCCAGCGGCCGGCGGGGTAGCCGGCTTGGGTTGTCGCAGAAGAGCCGAAGAGCGACACGCCCTAGCGCGAGCTGTTCGGCTTGCAGCGTAGTCACCGCGCTTCGCCTAGCGATCGCGGATAGGGTCTACTCGACCCGAGTATGGAGGATCGCGACATGAGCATCGTTGTCCGCTTCAACCCCACAAACCTGACGACCGAGAAGTACGACGAAAGCGTCCGGCGCCTTGAGGAGGCGGGAGCGTGGCCTCCGGACGGCCTCGAGTACCACGTTTTCTTCGGCTCGGAAGGAGACCTGCGCGTCAGCGAAATCTGGGACTCTCCGGAGCAGCTGCAGGCATTTGGTGAGCGGCTGATGCCCATACTGGCCGACGTCGGAATCGAGTTTTCCGGCGACCCAGAGATCTTCGAGGTCCACAACATCGTCAAACGCTAGACGGGGCGAGTTTCGCCAATCGTTTCGTAAACCGACTGCCAGACGCTCACTGGCGCGCCAGAGGAGATCGGCGTGGAGGGTAAGCCGGAGATCTACCCGGCGCACAGTTTCGTCTCAGCCTGACCGCCGAGCGAGCTCGACGAAGCGGCAAGCCGCCTTCGCACTACTCGAGGGGTTCGACCCGGTAGCCGTCGTCGCAAGCGACGACGAGGACGCCGGCGCCCTTCGCGAGCGGCGCCACGATCTCGCCGGTGAGGCCTAGGACCGCAGCCTCGTTCGTCGGGCTGTGGCCGACGACCAGAGCGCGGCGGCCGCCGGGCAGGCCGTCGAGGACGCGGCGGAGCGCGGCGCCGAGTCGCTCCGAGTCCTCCGCGACGAGCTCGGGGTCGACCTCACGTAATGCCTCGAGCGCGCCGCTTCCCGCCTTCTGGTACGCCGCGCGCCAGCGGTCCTCGACCTGCGACTGCAGGTCCGGCTCGACCACGACGCCGCCCGGCACTTGCTGGCCGAGCGCGGCGATGAAGCAGGCGAGCGTCTGCGTCGCGCGCTGGGCGCCGGTCGAGACCGCGAGGTGGTAGCCGCCCCGGAGGCGTGCGCCGATCTCCAGCGCTGCTCCCACGCCCTCGGCGGTGAGGACGTCTGCGTCGGCGTCGGTGTGCCGCCGGAGCTCGATCTCCCTGCGCACTTGGGCGACGCTAACAGCGAGCGGTCCCGCCCGCATTCGTGCTTCTCGTTTGCCCTGGCGCTACGATCGAGACGATGCCCGAGATCGACAGCTACCGCTTCGGGTGCGTGACGATCGACGGACGTGAGGAGACGCGCGACCTCATCGTGCTCCCGCAGCGCGTCGTGCGCGGCTGGTGGCGAAAGGAAGGACACGGGCTGGTGCTCGAGGATCTCGAGGAGGTGCTCGACGAGCTCCCGGAGCGCTTGCTCGTCGGCACCGGCGAGTTCGGGCAGATGCGGCCCGATCCGGGCATGCTCGAGACGCTGCGCGACCGCGGAGTCGACGTCGAGGTACTCCCGACCGCGGACGCCGTCGAGCGCTACGCCGAGCTCGATCCGCGGAAGACGGCGGCGGCGCTGCACCTGACCTGTTGACCGTCTCGCTCTCGCGGGCGGAGCTCGAGCGCCGGGCGGTCGAGGCGCACGAGCTGCTCGGCGAGCGCTGTGTCGTCTCCCCACGCGGCTGCAAGGTCGACCGCCTGGCCGACATCGCGGGTCTATGCGCGATCGGGCGGCATGCCGTCGTCGCCTCCTACTTCCGGCATTTCGGCGAGGAGGACTGCCTCCGCGGCCGGCGCGGCTCGGGGACGATCTTCTCGGGTTGCACCGGCGTCACGGCCTCGGGCGGCAACTCGTTCGCCGGCTCCGAGTCGGGCGTCACCAAGACGCTCCTCAGCGTCGGCTCGTACAGCGTCAGCGAGCCCGCCGTCCTGGGCTACGCGCTGAAGAGCCTTTCAGTCGACTGCGCGGGCGTGATCGCGCTCGGCGAGCACAAGACCTGCACGGTGACGAACGACGACATTCCCTCATGACGCCGCCGAGCACCTCCTCGTCGACTGGTCATCGCGCCTTCCGAGAGGCCGCGTCTAACGCCGCCCACCCCCTTCGGGTCGGCGTTCGTCGCCCAGCCGGGGTTGCACCACGTTGTCCCATAAGGGAGCGCGTCGCGCTCCCGCCAGATCGCGACATCACACGGCCGTGTCGCGGCAATCCTCGACTCCACCGGTCAGGAGGCTGCCCCCTCCCATCCTTCATGGGAACTCCCGGTTACGCGCCGGAACCGGACGTGATTCGATTGGTCCGTGCACTGCGCGACCTGCGGTCAAGAGAATCCGCCCGACTCTCGTTTCTGCGCGAGTTGCGGAGCGTCGCTCGAGCGCAGTTGCCCTTCATGCGGCGCATCCTTGCCCGCAGACGCAGCCTTCTGCACGTCCTGCGGAACGAGAATGGAGGACGCTGCAGTTCCTGCCCCGGCTGCCGCTGCGGTCGCCGCGATCGCCGGCGAGCGACGCATCGTCACTGTGCTCTTCGCCGATCTCGTCGGCTTCACGACACTTGCGGAGCACCTCGACCCAGAGGAGCTCCGAACGCTCATGACGGAGACACTGGGTCGGTAGCAGAGCAGCAGCATGAGCGGCAGCCCTGCGAGCCGCTCGAGCAGGAAGTCGAGGAGATCGCGGGACGACTCGTCCGCCCAGTGAACGTCGTCGAGAGCGATGAGCGCCGGACGGGAGCCGCAGACGGCGACGACGAACTGCCAGAAGCCGTTGAAGATCTGCTGTCCGCGCTGCTCGTCCGCCATCCGCACGACCGGTGGCGCGCCGCCGAAGCCGAGGAAGGAGCCGACGAGAAGCGCGTGCTCGCGCTCGACGCCGAGCTCGCCGGCACGTGCGCACAACTCCTCTGCGTCCTTGGGCGGGTCGTCGCCGAGAATCCGCTCGACGAGCTCGACAAACGGCCCGAACGCGCGCTCGCCGCCGCAGGCGATTCTGATGTCGATCGGATCGCCCGACGGACGCAGCTCGTCGAGCAGCCGCGACTTCCCGACGCCGGGCTCGCCGACGACGCTCACGACGTGGGTGTTTCCCTTCGCCGCACTCGACCAGAGGAGGTCGAGGAGCGCGAGCTCCTCGCGGCGCCCGACGAACGGCACGCGCTGCCTCGGTCCGGCAGTGCCGCGGCCCAGCAGGCGATGCGCCTCGACCGGCTGGCCGCGACCCTTGACCTCGAGGGTTCGAGCGTGTGGAGCGCGCGGAGCTGCGGGCGAGCCACACGGTCGTGCGGCTGGAGGCGCTGACGCCCGACGAAAGCATCCAGCTCGCGCGCGGCTTTCTGGGCGTCCAACAGTTGCCCGGCGATCTCGAGCGGCTCGTCGCCGACCGAGCCGAGGGGAACCCATTCTTCATTGAAGAGCTCTTGCAGGCACTGATGGAACTCGGCTCGCTCGCGGTCGTCGACGGGACCGTCGCCCTCGCGAAGGTGGACGTCGAGATCCCCGACACAGTTCAAGGCACCGTGCTCGCGCGTGTCGATCGACTCGACGCGGGCGCCCGAACGGTGCTCCAGCACGCCGCCGTGCTCGGGCGCTCGTTCTCTGCGGGCTTGTTGGAAGCCGTCGCAGGGAACGGGGACGTCAGCGACGCGCTCGAGGCGCTCGAGCGCGCGCACTTGCTCGTGATGACCGGGCCCGGTGAATGGGCGTTCAAGCACGCTCTTATCCAGGAGGTGACGTACGAGACGCTTCTACTCCGTCAGCGCCGGGATCTCCACCGGGCCGCCGCGGAGGCGCTCGAGCGACGGGCGGGAGACGATCCCAACCTGCTCGAAGAGCTCGCCGAGCATTACGCGCTCGCCGAGTCTCCGCAGCAGGCGCGGCGATATGCGATCGCCGCGGGCGACCTCGCAGCAGAGCGCAGCGGCTATGTCGAGGCGGTTCGCCGTTATGAGACCGCGATGCGGGTGTGGGGAGAAGGAGACGAGGAGGGCAGGCTCGACCTCATGCTCAAGCTCGGGCGAGCCGCGATGATCGCCGGGGACATGGCAACGGCGCGAACGGTGCTGATCGAGGCGGTCGACGCGTGGCGCGATCGCGGGGAGACGCAGCGTGCCGGAGGCGCGCTCGCCGTCCTCGGCCGTGCCTACTGGCAAACGGGCGAGGGGGAGCGCGCGACCGAGACTCTCGAGGAGGCGATCGCATTGCTCGGCGAGCAAACGTCGCCAGAGCTCGTCCAGGCCTACAACTGGGCTTCGGCCGGGCACATGTTGAGCGGTCGCTACATCGAGGCGCGGGACCTGGCGGAACGAGGACTCGTTCTCGCCGACGAGCTCGAACTGCTAGGCCTGCGCTCGCACCTCTTGAACACGCTGGGCGTGTGCCAGGTCGTCCTCGGCGACGGCGACGGGGGAATCGCTCGGATCCAGGAAGCGCTGGCACTCGGGCTCGAAGCCGGCGAGCCCGATGCGATCGGCCGCGCCTACGTCAACCTCTGCGACACGCGTGTGAAGACCGGCCGGTTCCGAGAGGCGGTGGCGGTTGCCGAGGAGGGGCGTGCCGCCACGCGGAAGTTCGGTGCTCCCGCGATGGAGTGGTTCATCGCGGGTAACGAGGCCGCCGCCTTGGTCTTCCTCGGCCGCTACGAGGAGGCGGATGCCCTGACGCGCGAGATGCTCGAAGAGCAACGGGCCGTACTCGGCGCGCCCGGGCTCGTCAATGCTGGCACGGCGCGGCTCGAGCTCCTCGTTCGGCGAGGCCTGCATGCGGAAGCTCGTGGTCTCGCGGACGAGGTGCTCGGACTGGCTCGGGGGCTCGGCGGATCCGAGTTCCTGGGGCAGGCACTCGTCTTGGAGGCCGAGCTCGAGCTCGCGCGAGGTAACGGCGCCGCCGCCCGGCAGGCACTGCGCGAGGCCGTGGAGATCGCGGCCAACGAGGATGTGGGCCATCTCCTCCCGATGCTCCCGGCTGCGGCGCGGCTTCTTCCGAAGGAGGACGTCGAGCAGCTCGCGGTGCGGGTGGAGCGCCTTCCGTCGATTGCAATCAACGACGCGCGTCGCACCGAGGCGGACGCGGTGCTGAAGGGCGATCGCGACCGGTTTCTCGAGGCCGCGGCTCTCTATCGAGAAGTCGGTATGCCCTACGAGGAAGGTCGCTGCCTCGCCGCCGCGGGGGACGAGAATGCAGCGGCGACGCTCTTCGAGCGGCTCGGCGTGCCTTCGCCGCGTGCTCTCTGACTAGGGCTCCCAGGTCTCGCCGCGCGTGTCCCACCCGATGAGGACGTGGGCCGAGACGAGAATGGCGACTCGCTCGAGAAACGCGCGGTCCGCCTCGCTGTGCCCGCCTACCTGAGTTCCCTGATAGGTCACCGGGTCGAGGTCTCCGTCGCATTTCCCGCAAAGCACGACAGCGGCGCAACGCTCGCGATCGCCCTCCAAAACGATCAGGTGCTCGTGAGCCGCCTCTCCCCCCGGAGGATGGCGATCCCCATGCTCAGCATGAACACGAAAAAGCCGAGGAAGCCAATCGTGGTCAGACCTTCGATCACGCTCGAGGCGGGGGCGAGCAACCCCAGCCACCCGGCGAAGACTGCCACCACGATGCCGAGCCACCCGATCCAGCGCGGCACGGCTGACGTCTTCAGGATCGCGAAGGCGTAGAGCGGGACGGTGACGCCCCACCCGAGCGCGTTCCCGACGTAGTTCGTCAGGAGGCTCAGATTGGCAAAGGTGTCGAAGGTCACGGTGAGAGACGCCCGTGTTACCTCGTCTGCCTCGACATAGCCCGGCACGAACTCGTAGGCCAGCGCCACCGGAAGAACGTGCGAGATGGTGACCAGCGTCAGCCCGACCGCGCCCGCGACGGGGGCGATGATCATCGCCGGCCCCGCCTCCTTCAGCACGTCGTAGAAGCCGACGAGGGCAATGAGTCCCACGAGCCCGGCGAAGATGATGAGCCAAGCGGCGGCGAAGAAGAGATCGCCGGCGTCGTTGACATCCGAGATCCAGTCGAGCCCGTTGGCGCCGGTCTCCGGGATAAGGACCTGCACCCCGCTCGAGACCGAGAGGATGATGCCGACGACGAATCCGGCCACTGCCACGATTGCGCAGACGGCGCCCACCGTCGAGAGTCTGAGATCCTTCATTCGCGAGGCGATCATCCGCCCGCGAGGTGGGTGCGTCAAGCAAGGCGATCGAGCGTGCCGAAGCCTCGTGGGTAAGCGCCGTGTCACGATCCGAGCGAGCCGCTCGTAGAAGGTCGCACGCGGCGACGCGCCGGCACTCCGCCACTCCGGCGGTCTCACCGGACTGTGTTCGAAAGAGGAGGCTACAGCCACTTTCGCGGCTGAACGGGCCGGGCACAATCAGCGCATGCGCCTCGTCGCTTGGATCCCGCCTCTCTTTCGCGATCGCGCTGCCGCCGGGCGCGCCTTGTCCGAGGCCGTCGCCGGGCTCGAGCTCGACCAGCCGGTGGTGATCGGTGTCGCCCGCGGCGGCGTCGCGGTCGCGGTGGAGGTTGCGCGCGAGCTCGTGGCTCCGCTGACGGCGATCGACGTCGAGCGGGTGAACGCCTGCGGGCTGCGCCTCGGCGCCGTGACCGCCGACGGGCCGCCCTACCTGCGCAAAGGGCATGGCGTGCCGGAAGAGGACGTCGAGTCCGCGATCGAGCGCGCTCGTCGCACCGCCGAGGCGCTCGAGGCAAGGCTCGAGCTCGAGAGGTTGCCTGTTGCCGGGCGGACGACGGTCGTGGTCGACGACGGGCTGATCACCGGGCTGACGCTCGCGGCCGCCTGTCGTTGGGCACGGGCGGCGGGAGTGGCGCGGCTGATCGCCGCGACGCCCGTCGGGCACGTGGACGGGCTCGCGCGCCTGCGCCAGGAGGCTGACCTGCTCGTCTGCCCGCACCCGCTGGCGGAGATCGCCGTCGTCGGCCAGGCCTACGACAGCTTCGACCCTCTCGATGAGTGGTACGTCGCTGGACTACTGGCTGGCGCCGCAGCCGGGTAGCTCAAGACGCTCCGCGCTTCGGCCCCGAGAGCCCCGAGCGATCGCGGCTCGGCATGTCGCAGAGTGCGGGAACTGCGAGGTGTGCGCCATACACGGGCCATAGCCCCTACCAGATTGGACCAGCCGAATGGGCTAGCCGGGGATCCGCTCAGCCAGCACGCCTACTGGGCTCGGACAGCCCAGATGGCCCAACAGCCCAATCCAATACCGGTCGACAAGATCGGCTCGTGCCCTCGCAGCCGCCGACAGACCCCCTTCGTTCGTCAGATGAAGACGATTTCGGCGACCGGCAAACTGCTCGTAGCTCTGCTGGCGCGAGTCGAAGTAGTCGGCAGGGATCGATACCGCGAGCAGTACTCTGACCCTACGAGAAGCCGCTGACGTCGAGCCGATTAACGGGAGACAGGTAGATGGAGACTCT
>Ga0247727_10020153_pt1 | contig 10232 bp, 6 predicted proteins | sample WisWelCaveWW1625_FD_202498 | JGI IMG/M metagenome (GOLD analysis project Ga0247727, IMG submission 202498) | Biofilm microbial communities from Wishing Well Cave, Virginia, United States - WW16-25 | ecosystem: Environmental > Aquatic > Deep subsurface > Groundwater > Cave microbial mat | place... | reverse complement strand
CGCCGCGCCCTTCGATGCCATTGTCGTCAGCGCCGCAGCTCCCGAGGTTCCCGGCCGCCTGCTGGAACAACTCGCTCCCGACGGGCGACTCGTCCTGCCGGTCGGGCGCGGAATGCGCCAGCAGATCCTGCTCCTCGAACGCCATGGCGCCGAGGTCGTCACCCAGAGCCTCGAACCCTGCCGGTTCGTGCCGCTCTTGGGCCCGACTCCACGTCCGGCTCCTGGACAGGATGCGTCGCAACTCCTATAGTCCCGGCTCGTTCCGCGACGCGCACCCCTCGATTCGATACGGGCTGGTGCGCGAGTGGCCACAGAGTTCGATGGGTTCGGGGCGTAGCGCAGCCTGGTAGCGCACCTGCTTCGGGAGCAGGGGGCCGGAGGTTCAAATCCTCTCGCCCCGACCATCTTTCCTCGCCGGCCGGGCGGAGGTCGCATGCAGGACCGCGAACGCGTCGTGGACGACTTGCGCCAACGCATCCGCGACGTGCCCGACTTCCCGATTCCTGGCATCCTCTTCCGCGACATCACCCCATTGCTGCAACATCCACCTTCGTTTCGTGCTTGCGTCGATTTGTTCGTGGAACACTTTAAGGGCTCGCGGATCGATGTCTTCGCCGGCATCGAGTCGCGTGGGTTCTTGTTCGCGGCGCCGGTGGCGCTGGCGCTCGGCGCCGGGTTCGTGCCGGTGCGCAAGGCCGGCAAGCTGCCGGCCGCGAAGCTACGCCGCACCTATGCACTCGAATACGGCGAGGCGACCCTCGAACTGCACCAGGACGCGGTCGGGCGCGGGCAACGGGTGGCGCTGGTGGACGATCTGCTCGCGACCGGTGGCACCGCCGAAGCGGCGTGTCATCTGTTGGAACAGGCTGGAGCGGACATCGTCGACGTCGCCTTCTTGATCGAGTTGGGATTCCTGCACGGGCGCGATCGGCTCGGCGGCCGCAAGGTGACCGCCTTCATTCACTACTGACGCGGGGGTTCACGATGGCGACGACGACGCAACCGCCGGCGAGCGGCGTCACGGCAGCGCGTTTCGAACCCTACATCGCCGCCGAAACACAGATGCGCGAGATGACGGTGCGCTCGGTTTTGGTCGGCACCCTTCTCGGAATGATCTTCGGCGCGTCATCGCTCTATTTGGTGCTCAAGGTGGGATTGACGGTCAGCGCTTCGATCCCGGTGGCGGTCATTGCCATCACCTTCTTCCGCGCCATCTCCAAGTTGCTGGGTCGATTCGGCGTCCGCGACGCGACCATTTTGGAGAACAACATCGTGCAGACGGCGGGATCGGCGGGGGAATCCATCGCCTTCGGTCTCGGCGTCACCTTGCCGGCGATCATGATCCTCGGCTTCAACATGGAAATCTCGCGCGCCATGTTGGTGGCGGTGCTGGGTGGCTTGCTCGGCATCTTGATGATGATTCCGTTGCGGCGCGCGCTGATCGTAGCGCAGCACGGCAAACTCAAATACCCGGAAGGCACCGCGTGCGCCGAAGTACTCAAGGCCGGCGCCTCGGAGGAATCCCGCGCCATGGCCTCGCCGGCAGCGAAGCGTGAAGCAGACGCCGCCGCCGCCGCCGGGATCGCGAGCGGCACCAGCGCCAAGACCATCTTCACCGGCTTCGGGATCGGGCTCGTCTACAAGACGTTGATGATGGTGTTTCGTTTCTGGAAGGACGCGCCGGAGAAAATCTTCGGCAAGCCGTTCGCCGCCGGCTCGGTGTCGACGGAAATCTCCCCCGAGTTGTTGGGAGTGGGCTACATCATCGGCCCGCGCATCGCGTCGGTCATGTGCGCCGGCGGTGTGCTGGCGTACTTGCTCTTGATTCCGCTCATCAAGTTCTTCGGTGAGGGCATGACCGGACCGCTGTCGCCCGGTACCGTGCCGATTTCGGACATGAGCCCCGGACAAATCCGCGGCGCCTACGTGCTGTACATCGGCGCCGGCGCCGTGGCGGCCGGCGGCATCGTGAGCTTGTTCCGATCGCTGCCCATCATCTGGCACGGGTTGCGCGAAGGACTGCGCGATGTGAAACCCGGCGCGAAGGCGGCGGCGGCAAATGTGCTGCGTACCGATCGCGATCTCTCCATGCGCACCGTGCTCATCGGCATGGGGTTGTTGTTGGTCGCGATCGTCGCCGCACGGCCGCTGCACATGAACATCTTGGGAGCGCTGCTCATTCTCGCCTTCGGATTCCTGTTCGTGACCGTGTCGTCGCGCTTGACCGGCGAAATTGGTTCGTCGTCGAATCCGATTTCGGGCATGACGGTCGCAACTTTGCTTTTCACCTGCCTCATCTTCTTGCTGGTGGGTTGGACGGGTGGCAAGTACTACGTGCTGGCGCTTTCGGTGGGAGCCATCGTCTGCATCGCGGCTTCCAACGGCGGCACGACGTCGCAGGACCTCAAGACCGGATTCTTGGTAGGCGCGACGCCGCGCTTGCAGCAGATTTCGATTCTGATCGGTGCGCTGGCTTCGGCGCTGATTCTCGGACCGATTCTCATGCGGTTGAACGATGCGGGGACCACCTATGTCCCGATCGCGCAAGTGGCGCCGGAAGGACTGCGCACCGACGCCGCGCAGTTGACCGAGAATGAACGCATTCGCGGCCCGCAGGCGGCATCCGATAGCCAAACCTATCGCGTCTGGCACAAGACCGACCCGGCGGGCGGACCGGAAGGCAAGTACCTGGTGGACGCGACCGGCAACGCCGTCTACCTCGTCGATCCGGGCATCAACGGCCAGTATCCCAAGCGACCGGATGGCACCGAAGTCCGCAAGTTCGACGCTCCCAAGGCGACCCTCATGTCGTACATCATCAAGGGCATCCTCGATCGCAAGTTGCCGTGGGGCTTGGTGCTCTTCGGCGTCATGATCGCGTTGACGCTCGAGATGTCGGGGATTCCGTCCTTGGCCTTCGCGGTCGGCGTGTATCTGCCACTGTCGTCCTCGTCACCGATTTTCTTTGGCGGCATGATTCGCTGGCTGGTGGATGCACATCGTCGCAAGAAACTCGCGCACGCGAAGCTCACCGAGGAACAACTCGCCGCCGAAGGCGACAAGAGTCCGGGCGTGCTGATGGCGTCGGGCTACATCGCGGGCGGCGCCATCGCCGGCATCTTGATCGCTTTCTCGCAGGGCGTTCTGGACGTCTTCGACAAGAACCAGGCCGACTGGGCGACGAAGTTCAACCCATTCTTCGGCGGCGCCCATGCCGACTTACTCTCGATGCTGCCATTCACGCTGTTGATGCTGTTGTTGTATTTCGTCGGCCGCGAGAAGTTGCTGAGCGGCAAGCGCGGCTAGTCGGCAATCGCCGGCGCGCGGCGCGACCATGACGACGCACGGGTGCGAGCGGCACCCGTCCCATCGGGCGCGAGCGCGAGTGCGAACGTGCCGGCCTCGCCGCGCACATGATCGAGCAGTGCGTACACGAACAGAGCGACGCCAATCATTTCCATGACCTCCTCGACGATCATGACCGCCGAGTAGCGCAACGACTCGAAACCATGCGATTCCGCCATCGCGCCCCCGGCCAGTTCCAGTCCCAGTGCCCCGCCCACGTACAACGCCGCGGATACGAAAAAGAGGGCCCGCGTTCTCGGCGGCAGCCGCAGCCAGAAACGCAGGTACACGGCCGCGAACCCGACGACGGCGAAGAACACCGGGATGACCCAAGAGAACAGGAAAATGCCGCGCAGATCGAACCACTTGAGCATCGGCAAGCGCAGAATCTCGTGCAGCTGCACCGCCTCGTCCAAGGAAAGCAATGTGAACAGGATCGCGAGCCCGGCCCAATGACGCCGGTCCGCGGCGCGCGCCCGCCAGCGACCGTTGGCCACGACGCCCAACAGCATTGCCGCCGCGAGTAGCGCCGTGGATGCGAACCAAGTCGGGATGTTGTGCTCCATGTCGAGGTCGAATCGGCGCGCCAGCTCGACGGTGCCGGGATCGCGGGTCGCGAGGATGGTGGCGCGCGCCGCGACACCAGCCAGCGTCAGCACGCCGATGACCAACAACAGGAGGATCCAAGCCTGGCGCGGCGAGGTGCTCAGGACGAGCGGATCTCGAGGTTTCGACACGACGCCTCCGAACCCATGTGTGGGTATGAAAAAACACTTCGAGTCGCTCGTGGGGCCGCACGCGTGTTCGGGGGGGCTCGCGGAGTGTAGCACGCGGCCGCGCGTTGACACCACGCCGCGGCGAGGTGCATCGTCGTCGCGTCCTTGTCAGGGTCGAATTTGCGAGCCTTTCTGGCGAACTCTTCCGGAGGCGCACGCATGCATCACCGGCGCGCCGCAGGCGTTTTCGTGGCCTTGGGTGTCGTCCTTGGCCTGCGGCACCCGGCGGCTCCCCGCGCTGACGACGTCGTCTATACGCCGACCTGGAATGCGGTGGATGCGGGCTTTTTCCCCCTCGTCCCGACTGCGGCGCCGCAACCCATTCTCACCGCGGCACAGGTCACCGATGCGAATGCCTTCTTCGTCGCCGACCCGTTTCTCTTTCGGACCTCGGACCTTTGGTACCTGTTCTTCGAGGTGACGGTGCCGCAGGGCCGGATCGCGCTCGCAACCAGTTTGGACGGCGTCGAATGGAAATACCGCCGCATCGTGCTCGCGGAGCCGTTCCAGCTTTCGTATCCACACGTGTTCGAGGCTGACGGCGACTACTGGATGACGCCGGAATCCGCCTCGCAGCAGTCGGTGCGCCTGTATCGCGCCAACAACTTCCCGGACGGTTGGGTGCACGTCGCCGACCTCGTCACCGGGCGCGCCTTCGCCGACCCCACCGTGTTTCGCTGGGACGATCGCTGGTGGATGTTCGTCGGCAATGGTGCGAGCGATACCTGTTGGTTGTACTCGAGTCGTTTGTTGGATGCCGAGTGGGTCGAACATCCCATGAGCCCGATCGTGGTCAACAATCGCGGGCGAGCCCGACCCGCGGGGCGTGCGGTGACCTTGAGCGGCAATCGTTTGTACCGGCTGGCGCAGAATTCGAGTCCGACCTACGGGCGCGCGGCGCGTGCATTCCAAGTCGACGTGCTGACGGCCGACGCGTACGCCGAGCATGAAATTCCCGAGAGTCCGCTCGTGCAAGCCAGCGGCAGCGGTTGGAATGCCGATGGCATGCACCACGTGGATCCATGGTGGAACGGCGACCATTGGTTGGCGGCGACCGACGGCCTCAACCAAGGCACCTGGAGCATCGGCATCTATCGGACGACTGCGGTGCCGAGCGCAGTGGAAGCAGAGAATCCGTTCAAGCCGCGCATCGCGGTCGCGCCGAATCCGTTCCGCGGCGAGACGCGCTTCCGATGGAACGCGTCGCATGCACCGGTCGAGTTACGCATCCACACGCCCGCGGGCCGCACGCTCATGCGCCGTCTGTTGCCGGCGTCGGCGCAGACTTCGTCGTGGGACGGCACCGATGCCAGCGGCCGCCGACTTCCCGCCGGCGTCTACTTCTGCAGCCTGCGCACCGGCGCCCACACGACGACGACGCGCGCGGTCTTGCTGCGCTGAGCTGGAATCGTCAGGACCCTCGATGAGATCGTGCACGCGCCGGGCATGGCGCAGGGGTTGCTGTGAAGCAGATGCGTCACCGGCCGTCGCGCGGGAGCGTGCATGAAACCGTTGCTGGACAAGGTTCTCGACTTCGTGCGCTTGGTGCAGCGCGGCCATGCGGGCGGCGCCTGGCGCATGGTTTTGGGTCGCATCTACTCCAGGCCGGTGGATCTCGGTCTGGTGCGCGACCTGTCGGTGCCGGTCCAGGCGCCACCGGCGCGTATCGAATACGAGTTGCGCCCGCTGCGCGACGACGACGATCTCACTTTTCTCACCCAGGCACCGCCGGACGAGTCCGACCACGAAGCGGTCCTGCGCCTGAACCAGTTGCGCTTCGTGCGCGCCGCCATTCCGACCTGTTACGTCGCGGTCACGCCGGACAACCGCATCTGCTTCATGCAGTGGATCATCGCCGCGCGCGACATCCCGCGCGTGAATGCCCTGTTCGGTCCGATCTATCCGGCGTTCGCCGACGATGAAGCACTGTTGGAAGGCGCTTACACGCCGGAAGCCTTCCGCGGCAAAGGCCTCATGTCCGTCGGCTTGACACGCGTCGCGGCCTTCGGCACTCACTTCGGTGCCAAGCGCGCCTATACGTTCGTCGCCGACGACAACATCCCGTCGCTCAAGGGTTGCAAGAAGGCGGGCTTCGTCCCCGCCATCGCGCGCACCTACACATTCCTTTGCTTCTATCGCTTCGTCGGCTTCCGCGATCTGCCGCCGGGAACGCCGTACTCCTTCGACGCGCTGCCGCAGAGCCCGCCGCAGCCGGCGATGCAGGCTCCGCGCTAAACCGGCTCGGACTACTCCTTTCGGATGATGCCGCCGAAGGGCTCCGTTGTGTAGGCTTGAAGGCGACTCGATGGGCCGCGGACCCCCGCCGCCGCCCCGCAAAGCAGGCCTCGTTGTCGGCTGGTCTTCCCGTCCCGATCGATTCCAACGCATCCGCCGCGCTCGTTCCGCAGCTCGCGGCCGAACCGCACCCGCCGCAGGTCGAGCGCGTCTCGCGCGACGTCCGATCGGTTTCCTCCAGCATCCTGTTCGGTCTGGCGATCTCCTCGGTGCGATCGATTCTCCTGTTCCGCATTCTGCCGCCGGCGGTGCTGGGGGCCTGGAAGACGGCGCTCATCGCCGACACCGCGAGCGAATTCGCGCGGCTCGGCGTCAACCGCGGCCTCGAAGTCCAAGTTCCGCAGCTCGATTCGAAGGGGGAGACCGCGGCCGCCGCCGAAGTCATTTCGACCGCCGCGACCTTCAGCTTCGGACTCGGCCTTACCTACGGGCTCATCGTCTTCGCCGCGGGATGGATGGTCCAGGGTCCGGAACTGCGTGCCGCTCTGTGGGCACTGGCCGTCATCATGACGGTGCTGCAGCCGTACTTCTTCCTGCGTGATCTGGCCTATGCGCGGCAGTGTTTCGCGTTGCGAACGCGCGAGAACGTGCTGCGCTCCGCCGCCGACGCGGTGGTGGCGGTGGCCGGCGCCGCGATGTTGGGGCTCGCCGGACTCGGTGCCGGAACCGCGCTCGTGGTGGTCGCGAGCGCGCTGTATCTCATGCGCGCGCAAGCCTTCAGATTCCAGCGCGGATTTTCGTGGTCGCGCTTGCGCGCCATGATTCGCATCGGGTTGCCGTACTCGCTGACCGAAGGGGCATTCGAGTTCCTGCGACGGCTGGACGTGCTGATGATCGCGGCGCTCTTGGGATCCGAGGCGGTGGGATACTACGGCGTCAGCCTGCTGGTCCTCGATACCGCATCGACGGTGGCGCGACGCGGCGTGTCGCAAGTGCTGTCCTCGCACCTCATGCAAGCCTATGGACGCACCGGTTCGCATCGTGCGGTGGCGAGTTACTTCGAAGCCCCGGCGCGCCTTTTTTCCTACGTCCTGCCGCCCGTGCTGGGAGCCGGGTCGTTCCTGATCGGGGACTTCGTGCGACTGGTTCTGCCGCAATACGCCGCCGGGATCGACGCAGCCGAAGTGACGATGTGGTCCATCTTTTTCGTCGCGATGCACGCGACGCTCAGTTCGTTCTTCGTCGCCGCGGCCCGCATCCATTGGACGTTGAAGTACTTCCTCGTCGTGCTGCCGATCGCGGCGACAGCGCAATGGGCGGTGGCACATGCGGGCTTTGGAATCGTCGGCGTCGCGTGGGCCACGGTGGGCGCGCTGGCGCTGGTTTCGACCGGCGAGATGGCGGTGGCGCGCATCAGCTGCGGCTACACGAAGCGCCAGACGCTCGGCTTCCTGGCGACGACGTATCTGCCGGTTGCGGTCGCGATCCCGATGCGATTCGCGGTGGAAGCGCTGGGCGCGTCGTGGTCGTTGCCGCACTGGGCGACGCCGCTCGCCAAGGCGCTCGTGTTTCTCGTCCTCCTCGCACCGATCGTCGCGGTGTACGAAAAGCGTTTCTCTTTGCTGAAGTTGGTGCGCCGTGCACGCTGAATCGACCTGGATCGTGACCTGGCCGGAGGCCGCGTGCACCGAACTCGAGCGCGTCGGCGGCAAGGCGGTCGGATTGGCGAAGCTGGCGGCGCTCGGCGTCCCCGTGCCCGGCGGCTTCTGCATCGCGACCGACGCCTATCGAGCCTTCGTTGCCGCCAACAATCTCGAAGTGCTCGTGCACGCGACACTCGCGAGCCCGGCCGGCGACGCCCGCCGCGGGGCGGTGGCGAAACTCCAAGACGCCTTCGTCGCAGCCAGCATGCCGGCACCGATCGCGACCGCGATCCTGGCTTCGTATCGGGCTTTCGGTGCCGGCGCGAGCGTCGCGGTGCGCTCGTCCGCCACCGCCGAAGACTTGGCTGCGGCGAGCTTCGCGGGCGGCCAGGCGACCTTCCTCGGCGTGTGCGGCGATGCAGATCTGCTGCAATCCGTCCAGCGCTGCTGGGCTTCGTTGTGGAACGAACGCGTGATCGCGTACCGCGCACGAATGGAAATCGCGCCCGCTGACCTGGCCCTCGCCGTCATCGTGCAGCGCATGGTGCCGGCGAAGATGTCCGGCGTGCTCTTCACCTGCGATCCGGTCACCGGACGCGGCGATACCCTCGTGGTCGAAGCCTGCCGGGGACTCGGCGAGGCACTCGTGTCCGGGCACGTGACCCCCGAGCACTGGGAGTTGGATCGCGCCACGCTCGATGTGCGCCTGCATCGCGATCCGATGCAGGAGACGATGACGGTTTGTGACGGTGGCGGCGTCGCGACCGTTGCGGTGCCGCTGGACATCCAGCGCCGGAGTTGTCTCGACGCGGCAGCGCTGCGGCGGTTGGCGCACTTCGCGCTCACGATCGAGTCGGCGGGCGGCATGCCGCAGGACATCGAGTGGGCGTTCGACGACGAGCTTCACATCCTGCAAGCGCGACCGATCACGTCGGCCGGCGCAACGTCACCGGCGAGCGCCGACGTGCGCTGGGAGAGCCCGGTCCCACGCGCCGATTGGGTGCGACGCAGCGGCGGGATCGTCGAGTACTTGGCCGCGCCGCCTTCGCCGCTGTACGCGACCGCACAACTTCCCGAGATCTGCCGGCTGTTGGGTGTGCAGTTCACCGCGATGAGCACCAAGCCGCGGCAGCCGGCCTACACACTCCTGAACGGCTACTTCTACTTGCGCGCCGACTACGACCTCGGCCTGCATTTGTTGTTGTTGCCGTGGCGCTATTGGCGGGCGGCGCGGCGCGGCGCTCGCCGTTGGCGACAAGACATCTTGCCGGCGCAATCGAATGAAGTCGACGCACTGCGAAGCTTCGATCCGACGGCGGCGACGGATGACGCCTTGCTGGAGCACGTCGAGGGCGGGATTCGCTGCAACGCCCGCGCCTGGGACGAGGCCGTGCGCGCCTCGCGCACCTACGTCTTCACCGAACCATTGTTCACCCGCTTGCACGCGTGGTTCGTGCGGCCGTTGACGGGCGGCGATCCAGTGGTTTTTCTGCGTGGTTTCGCCAGTCAAGCGATGGAAGGCGAGCGCGTGCTGAGCGAGTTGGTGCGTGATGCGTTGCGCTCGCAGCCGATGCGCGACTGCTTGGGAACCGAGCCCGACGCCGCGGTACTGCAACGTCTCGAAGTCGATGCACCCGATTGGATGCAGGCGCTGCGTCGCTACTGCGAGACGTACGGCCATGCATCCACCAGCCACGATTACCTGGAGCCGACCGCGGCGGACTCACCCCTCGAGGCCTTGCGAGCGATTCGACTTCGGATGGCGCTCCCGCCCAGTGATCCCAGTGCGCGCATGGCCGCGATCCAGCGCCAACGCGACATCGCGACCGCCGAGGCGGTCGCGAAGTTGGCGCACCATCCGCTGCGGCTGCGTCTGTTCCAGTGGGCGCTCGCATGGGCGCAGGAAGGTGCCGCATCGCGCGAGGACATCTTCTTCTACGCCTTCCGCGGGCGGCCCGTCGTGCGACGCGCACTGCTCGAACTCGGGCGGCGGCTGTGCGCTCGCAATGTCCTCGCGCAACCCGAGGACGTTTTCTTCCTCGAATGGCAGGAAACGCGCGCTGTGCTGCGCTGCCTCGGAGTCGATCGGCGCGCCGTGGTCGCCGAACGGCGGGCGCTGCACGCGACCCGTTGCGCGCTGACGCCGCCGCCGCGCGTCGCGTCCGCTGGTACGAGGTCCGGGTTGCGACGGCTCGCGACCTTCGCCAAACGCGCCGTCGTGGGTCGCGCCAAA
>Ga0247727_10020152_pt1 | contig 10233 bp, 6 predicted proteins | sample WisWelCaveWW1625_FD_202498 | JGI IMG/M metagenome (GOLD analysis project Ga0247727, IMG submission 202498) | Biofilm microbial communities from Wishing Well Cave, Virginia, United States - WW16-25 | ecosystem: Environmental > Aquatic > Deep subsurface > Groundwater > Cave microbial mat | place... | reverse complement strand
CGCATCAATGCGAATCCCGTTACCTGCCTGCGCCGGCAGGAAGTCGTTGGCGGGGGTTGTCGAAATCGCCGACCCTGCGCCGGTGCCGCTCGCCGGGGAAGTCGCCGCGGCCGCGTCGTCCAGGCTTGAGAAGAGCAGCGCACCAGAGGGCGGCGGTGGCGGGGCGCTGAGCGTGGGGAACGCGAAATCGCCCGAGACGGATGCGTTGCCGGCAGCATCGCGCGACAGGACGCGATAGTGGTAAACGGTGTTGGCCTGAAGGCTGGACAGCACTACCGAGTGGCTGGTCACCAGCGTGGTGTTCAACGGGGAAGAGGAGCCGTAGGCGGAACTGAGCCCGTATTCCACCCGGCTGTCCGCCGGTTCGTCGGTAGTCCAAGTGATCGTTGCCGACGACGCGGTTACGCCGCTGGCTTGCACGTTGCTGATCCCCGGTGGAATCAGGTCGGCGGCCACCGCAAAGGTAATGGCAAAATCGCTCTGTGTAGCGTTTCCGGAGGCGTCGGCACAGCGGACATAGAAAGCGTATGTGTTTCCGCCCACCAGTCCGGTGACGGGCGTGGAATGGACGGTGGCGCCGGTGGTGGCAAACGTGCCCGTCATCGCCGAATAGTCCGTGCCGGGTGTAGTGGCGTAGCGGCAGGTGGCTCTCTCGTCGCTGGCAAGGCTGAGCGTGGCCTGCGTGGTCCCGACCGGCAGCGCGCCCGCTGGCTGCCCGTTGCGAAGCAGGGGGGTCAGCACGTCGGGCGGGTTCTTGAGATAGTTCAGGCGCTGCTGCAAATTGAGGATGGCCCCGGCGTTTCGAGGATCGGCGACGCCGTTATCCAACTGGTAGGGGTCTGCGGTGAGATCGTAGAACTCGCGGTCGCCGTTGAAATACTCGGCATACAACAGGTTGCTGGCGCGAATCGCGTGGTAGCGGTTGAGGTCCCCGAGCGGACCGGCCGCGCCGGCCAGGCCTTGCAGTTTCTCCAACAGGATCTCCTCGCGCCACGGGCCGGGGTTCTTCAGCAACCCAACCAGGCTGACCCCGTCGGTCGGAAACTCGGGCCTGACGCTGGCCAGCTCCGCGATCGTGGGCGCGAAATCGATGTGCGAAATCAGGCTGGAATCGATGCGCGGGGCGACGCCGGGGGCCCGGATGAGCAGCGGAACCCGGTTGCACTCCTCATACGCGCAAGACTTATCCTCCGGCAAGCGGTGTTCGCCCCAGGTGAAGCCGTTGTCCGATGTAAACAGGATCACCGCGTTGTTCAACCGGCCCGTGCGCTGAAGCGCAGCGACGATGGCGTCCACGGCGCGATCCACGGCAAAGAGGCTAGCCACCTGGCCATTTCGAATTGTGTCGCCGGCAGCCTGTACGCTGGAAGACATCGCTGGGAGCTGCCGCACCCAGGCCGGCTTGTCAGTGACGTCGCCCTCGTTATAGTTGGGCGGCCGCCACTGCGGTAGTGTGACACTGTCGTTGGGCCCCGGCGTAAACGGGTGGTGCGGCGCATAGGGAGTGAAATACAGGAATAGGGGCGTCCCCGCCGGCGTCCCCTCGATAAAGCTGACCGCCTTTGCGGCCAGCACGTTGGTGGAATAATCCGCGGGCTGGCCGCCATAGGGCACTTCCACGCCGTTTTCCACAAGGGTGTAGTTGTAGTAGTTGAGTCCATCCGCCTTGAAGGCGTGCCATTCGTTCCAGCCCGGAGGCACGTAAGGCCACGGCGTGAGCACGCCATAGAAATTCATGTATTTGCCGTAAAGTCCGGTGCGATAGCCCGCTTGTTGCAGCCACGTGCTGAGCGTAGAGGTATCTTTAAAATTGGGGGCACCCCCTTGGCGGGAGGGATCATTGTCCAGCACCCCGTGGTTGTGGGAGTACAGGCCGGTGAGCATCGTCGCCCGGCTGGGGCAGCACAGGGAAATTGAAGTGAACGCGTTGGTGAATTCCACGCCGTTGCGGGCCAGGTGCGTGGTGGTCAGGGGCATGTACTGCAAAGTGTCCCAGCGCTGATCGTCGGTAAGGATCACGATCACATCCGGCGGCGAAGCGGGCGCTGGGTTGTTGACCGTGACGGTCACCGGCAGCGATGCCGTGCGGTTCATCGAAGTGTCGAAGGCCACCGCCTCGATCGTGTGTTGCCCGTTGCCGTCCCGCGTGGTGTCCCAGAACTGCTGGTAAGGAGCTACCGTGTCGCGCCCGAACAGCACGCCATTCCGATTGAAGTCCACGCGGCTGATGGCGATATTGTCGGTGGCGACTGCAGTCACCATTACGGTGCTCAGCACCCCTGCGCCGTTGGCCGGCGCAGTCAACGACACCGCCGGGGGCGTGGTGTCGGCAGCCACGGAAAAGCTGATCACGAAGTCCGCCGGGTTGGCGTTGCCGATCCCATCGGAGCAACGCACGAAGAAACTGTAGGTGTTGCCGCTACGCAGCCCGCCCACCACGGTTGCGTGGGTCATTCCTCCGGTCGCGGTGAACCCGTTCACCATCGCCAGATAATTCGTCCCTGCTGTAGTGGCATAGCGGCAGGTGGCGCTTTCGTCGCTATCCAAAGTGAGGGTCGCTTGCGTTGTTCCCGCCGGCAATATTCCGCTGGGCTGGCCGTTGCTGAGCACCGGGGGCGTCGCGTCGTTGGAAACAGCGAAGCTGATGGTGAAATCCGCCGTGTTTACGTTCCCCGCGGCATCGCTGCAGCGCACATAGAAGCTGTAAGCGTTGCCATCGCTCAGACCGGCGACGGCGGCGGAGTGCGTCGTGCCTCCGGTCACGCTGAAGCTGCTGGCCATCGAGGCATAGCCCGTTCCGGGCATGGTGTCGTAGCGGCACGTAGCGTTCTCATTGGTGGTGACGCTCAGGGTGGCCTGGGTTGTCCCTGCCGGCAGGGTGCCGGATGGCTGGCCATTGCCTAAAACAGGAGGCAACACGTCGGCGGGTGGGGCCGGCAGCACAGGCTGCGCGTAGATCGTCAGTTCATCAATGATCCCGTTGGCGGGCGTGCTGCTCGGGCTGTTGGTGCCGCGGTTGCCGATGAACAGGTGGCGCGCACTGCTCTCCGCCGCCATGGTCAGCGGACCGCTCAGATTGTTGACCGCATACGGCAGTTCCACCCCGTTCACGAACAGGTGCACGCTGGGGACCCCCGCCGCCACCGTGAAATCCCACGTCAGCCGAATATTCACCCACTGCCCCGGCGCCCAGGAATAGACGGTCGGAGCGAGGTACAACTCCTTGAGGCGAACCGCCGCATCGATCACATAGACGTGCAACTGGTTCAGCGTATCTTTTTCAATGTGGATGCCGTGTGCCCCGGCACCAAACTGGCCGAAGCTGACCAGCGTCCGCCGCAGCCCGTCGGTGTGATTGGAGAACGGCTGGTACCAGAAGTCCACCGTGCCGCGGTCGAACTCGATGTTCGCAGTGGTGCCGTCGGTCTGCGCGAACCGCACGTACTCCCCGGCAGCGTTCACCAGGATGCCATTGCCTAGCAGGGCGGCTACAAAATCATTCCCCGGTGTGGTCACCACCTGCGCCCCCGCCCCGGTCCCCACTGCCGGCGTGGTCACTGCACTTGCTCCATCCAGCGTTGTCTGCAAGAGAGGGGGAGGAATCTGGCTGGCTTGCAGCGGAGCAGACTGAGGCATCTCGGCCAGCACCAACACTCCAATCAGGATTCCAAGGCGGACAGCGCTGAGGAAATGCGCCATAGTTTTGTTCATTCAAGTATGCCAGTGCATCGGGAGGTGTCAAGATGCAGCTTTTTGCATACGAAAAACTTGCGCGCCCACCGGTGGAAATTCCCAGTACAATGCCGGGACTGTTGCCGGACGGCGTTTCTGCCCTGGGCAAGGCGCCCTCTGCGCATCGCTGCATGGAAACCGTCTTCCATACGGGAGTGAGCTGGCGCGCGCTGTTTGCGCGTCCCGGCTTTCCCTTCCTGTTTGCGGCCATGTTCATCTCGCTGTTCGGCACGGGAATGAACTACGCCGGCGTCACCTGGTACATCCTCGAGCACACCAACTCGACGGTCAGCGTCAGCCTGATGATCATCCTGGTCACGCTGCCCGGCCTGATTGTGCCGGCGTTCGGCGGCGTGCTGATTGACCGCGTGGACCGCCGCTACCTGGGCATCGTGCTCGACCTGGTGCGCGGACTGCTGGTGCTGAGCACCGCGGGGCTGCTCTTCTGGGGTGTGGGCCAGCTCTGGCACATCTACGCAATGATCACCCTGCTCGGCGTGGGCGCCGCGATTTACTGGTCCACGATGAACGCGCTGCTGCAGGAAGTAGCGCTCGACCACGACGGCGGCGACGCGGGCACAGGCCAGCTCGCGGGCGCCAACGCCGCCATCCTGATTGCCGTGCAGGGGGGCATGATGTCCGCCGGAGCGCTGGTCGGTTTCCTCTACGAGCACACCGGCATCGCCGGTATCCTGGCCATTGACGGCGCTACCTACTTCGCCTCGGCACTGTGCCTGGCTCTGCTGCGTGAAGGCTACTTTGTGCCGCACCGCCACGAGCCCCCGCCCACCATCGAAGCGCCGCCCGGCCCGCCCGCAGAAGCCGCGGAGCCGCCGGTGCTGCCGGCCATCGTCGAGCCGGGCCTGGTAACTGCGTTTACCGCCGACTTGCAGGAAGGCCTCGCCTACCTGCGCCAGCAGCCGCGCGTGTTCGCGTTGGGGCTGACGTTTGCCTGCATGATGGCCGGAGTGATCAGCGCCAACGTGCTGGTGGTGGTGCTGGCGCGCGACGTGCTACAGTCCGGCCCGCGCGGGTACGGCTTCATCGAAGCGGGCTGGGCCACCGGCGCCGTGCTGGGCGGGTTGCTGACCGGCGCGCTGGTGAAGCGCTTCCCGGCGACGGGAGTGCTGCTGACGGCGCTGGTGACGCTGGCCGTGGGCCACGCGCTGTTCCCGTATGTTGGAATGCTGTTGGCCGCCGTGGTGATGAACGCCGTCTTCGGCGCGTGCCGCGCGCTGGCCGGCGTGCTCACGCAGACCTCCATCATGTCCACTGTGCCGCGCCGCCTGATGGGACGCACGCAATCGGCCTTCGGCGTCATCTCCACGCTGCTGCAAATCGCCATGAGCTTTTCGCTGGGCTGGCTGGCACAGCACGTCAACCTGCCAGTGGCATTCGGCGTGTTGGGCTTGATGTACGCAGGGGCCGCCGCGGCGGCCTGGCACGCCCGCTCGCTCGGCCCTCCATGATTCCTTATGTCGGGAAGTCCCGCAGTCGCGCGTGCTATCATGTTTTTCTTTTGCATTCGAGGAGGACCCTTTTGCTTCGACGCATCGCTGCTGTCGCACTCGCACTTTGCACTTTCGCATTTCTGATTCACGCGCAGGAGAAAACCGCGCCGGCCAAGAAAGCGCCTGCTTCCAACGCCGCTCCTACGCCGGTCACCGGCGACCCCGTCATCGCCAAGAGCGGCCTGAAGTATTGGGACATCGCCGTAGGCACTGGCGCGGAAGCGGTCCGCGGCAAGACCGTCCGCGTGCACTACACCGGCTGGCTCACCACCGGCAAGAAATTCGACAGCTCGCTGGATCGCCGCGAGCCGTTCGAGTTCCGCCTCGGCGCCGGCGATGTGATCCGCGGATGGGACGAAGGCGTGGCCGGTATGAAGGTCGGCGGCAAGCGCCAGCTCAGCCTCAAGCCCGATCTGGCGTATGGCTCGCAGGGCGCCGGCGGGGTCATCCCGCCCAACGCCACCCTCATCTTCGACGTCGAGCTTCTCGCCGTCCGCTAACCGCGCACGGCAAAGGGGGATATATGAACCCCGAATACGTCGCTGCGGCGTTCGCCGAAGAAACGCTGAAGCTCGGAGGCGTGCCGGAGATTAATTTCATCGCCAAAAAGGCCGGGGACTTGAAACTGACGACCGGCAGAATTGTCGCCTGCGATCCGCTCGGGTTCTTCGAGTACGATCCTTTCCAGCGCGAGGTTCCGCCGCGCATTTATCCCGTAATCCTCTATATGGCGCGCGGCGGCGTGGATTACCGCGTGGCCTACGCCAAACTGGAATTCGCCGTGGGCCGAGTTCGCTCTTGGGAACGCGCCCTGCGCGTCGGTGAACAGGACAGTGCCGAGGGGTACGGAGTGGATCTCGCTACCGGCTGCTTCATGGATAATGCCGCCTCGCGAGTCATGCTCGATCGTTGGGGAGAGAACGGCGAGTTCTCCGACGAGTTATCTGACAACATGAGTGGCGAATGGGCGGAATACGTCTTGGATCAAACAACCGGGCTCAACATCATCTACTTCACCTCAGGATACGGTGACGGTGGATATAAGTCCTATTGGGGTCTCAGCGCGGACGGGGACGTGCTTTGCCTGGTGACAGACTTCGAGGTTCCCGAAGGCGCCGCGGCCTGGAATGCACGAACCCGAGGTTTCGACCGAACTAGACTTTCCACCTTTTTGGGCGGCGGCACCGAATCCGCAAAACCTAAGCGGTGGTGGGAGTTCTGGAAGTGGGTCTCCTCGCTGTTCGTTGAAATTTGTAGCGCCGAGGTAACCCGGTGCTTGTTCGCCTAATCCGGAATACGTTGCAGCCGGCGCGCGCGGCCGAGCCGAACGAAATCTGCCCTGCATGCGGCGAGCGCTTTGCCTGCGGCGCCTCGCTGCGCGGCTGCTGGTGCGCCGAAATCAAGCTCACCGAAGCCGCCCGCGCCCAACTGCGATCGCAATACAACGGCTGCCTGTGCCGCGCGTGCCTCCAGCGCGCCGCCGCACGTGGCTCCGAATCTGTTACCGCAGATGAACGCAGATGAACACAGAACGGAATTGCAGAGTGAGGCTCATCCAATCCCAGCCACGCACCACACGTCGCTCTAGGACGTGTTTCCTCTGCGCCCCTCAGCGATCTCTGCGCCTCTGCGTCGTCGTTTTTTGAGGGCCCTTCGCACCCGGTTACGGCGCAACCCTTGCCAAAACAAATTGCAGCGGATTACCGGTCTCAGTGCTAAAAAGAATGGCGCAAAGGAGGATTCCGTGTCCGAAAGACTGACCGTCGTTGCCCGCATCAGGGCCAAGCCGGGCAAAGAGAAAGAGACCCACGCGGCGCTGCGCGCGCTGCTGGCGCCCACGCAAGCGGAAGCCGGCTGCCTCAACTACGACATGCACGAATCGCTCGACGACCCCGCCGCGTTCCTCTTCTACGAAAACTGGGAGAGCCGCGCCCATCTGGACGCGCACATCAAGACACCGCACGTCCAGTCGTTTTTCGACCGCGCCAGCGAGCTGCTGGCCGAGCCGGTCGAAATCAAGTTTTATCGGATGGTCAGCCCGCCGGGGAAATAGCCAGCCATGGGCCCCACGCACTCCAACGCGCGTAGACGCTCTCGCCAGCGGATCTTCGTCGCCGCCGTGTTCGCGTGGCTCGCGCTCACAGCGCTTTCGTGCTCCACGGGCCAGCCCGCGTTGCAATCACCGCCCGCCGCAGGCTCCGGCGATGCGCTGCGCGTGCTCTTCCTCGGCAACAGCTACACCTACTACCATAACCTGCCGCGGCTGGTCGAAGAATTCGCCGCCGCCGCTAACAGAAAAATCGCAACGGGCATGATTGCGCCGGGCGGCGCGTCGCTCGCTAATCATCTCGCTAACCAGCGCGTGCTCGACACCATTCGCACCGGCCGCTGGAACTTCGTCGTCTTGCAGGAGCAGAGCCAGCTCGGCGCGGTCTATCTGGTCAACGGCGCGCCGCGCGTCGCCAACCCCGACGCTTTCTTCGTCGCAACGCGCGCCCTCGACGCCGAAATCCGAAAAGCCGGCGCCAAGACGGTCCTCTACCACACCTGGCCGCGGCGCGACGCGCCCGACTCTGACCGCGCCATGCTCGACTACGCTTACCACCGCATCGCGCGCGATCTGAACGCCACCGTCGCGCCCGCCGGCCTCGCCTGGCAGCAGGCGCGCGCCGAACTCCCCGGCGCCAGCCTCTATGATCCCGACGGCAGCCACCCCTCGCGCACCGGCTCGTATCTCGCCGCCGCGGTGATTTTCGCGACACTGACCGGCGCGAGCCCCGTCGGCGGCCCCGCAAGAATTTCCGGCTCGCCTGTGCATCCCGCTTCCGGCGTCGCCCCCGAAAATCTGACTGTGTTGGTGGATCTGCCTGCGCGCTTTGCCGGCGAACTGCAACGTATCGCCTGGCAGACTCAGGAGAAGCTCGTTGCCGCCGGTGGCTCGCTCGACCTCCCCGCCCCGCCGCCGCCGGCCCCGCCGCAAATGCCCGCCGGCGCCCGCCCCAAGCCGGAAGACCTCACCGGCCGCTGGCTCGGCACGCTGAGGTTCTATCCGCAGCCCGCTACGCTGGAATTGTGGATTGCCGAGAAAAAAGACAAGCCGGGCGAGTGGACCGCCGCCATCGAAGTCCGCTTCCCCTCCGGCAACCAGGAAAAATTCACGCACGAACTCGAGCAATTTCAGATCACCGCCGCCGGCGTTTCCTTCGTGGACCCCAGCGGTCCCAACGGCGGCATCGTCCGCTACCGCGCCGCCTTCACCAGCGGCAAGCTCACCGGCGTCGCCGAGGCCATCGTCACCGACGCCCCCATCTACGCCATCGGCAGCTTCGAGCTCAAGCGCATCCAGTAGCTGGACTCCAGCTGTTTGTAGGATTTTCTGTTGCTCGCTGCCGAAAGGATGCACGCGTGAGGAATCATGATCCGGAGACTCCCAACCCGACCCTTCAACAGAATTGCTGGACAGCGCCCCTTGCAGGGCCCGCGTTGACCAGCATGGTTGAGCTTTGTTATCGTGGAGAGTTATTTTGGCCGCATTGCGCCCGTCTGTGCGCGCGGCCAACCGTAGAGCGACATTCAGGCCGCAGCCGAACCCATCGCAGATGGCACTCGACAAGATCGTCGTCCGCAACGCGCGCCAGCACAACCTCAAAGGCATCGACGTCGAAATTCCACGCAACTCGCTTACGGTGGTCACCGGGCTTTCCGGTTCCGGCAAGTCGTCGCTGGCCTTCGACACCATTTATGCTGAGGGACAGCGCCGCTACGTCGAGACGCTCTCCGCCTATGCGCGGCAGTTCCTCGATCAAATGGAGCGGCCCGAAGTGGACGCCGTCGAAGGGCTCTCCCCCGCCATTTCCATTGACCAGAAGACCACCACGCGCTCCCCGCGCTCCACCGTCGGCACCATCACCGAGATCTACGACTACCTGCGCGTGCTCTACAGCTCCAGCGGCACGCCGCACTGCCCCCTCTGCGGCCGGCGCATTGCCAGGCAGTCTCCCGACCAGATCGTGCAGTCCATCACCGCACTTAAACCCGACGACCGCATCATGATCCTGGCGCCGGTGGTGCGCGGGCGAAAGGGCGAATACCGCAAAGAGCTGGAAAAATTTGCCCGCGACGGCTTCACGCGCGCGCGCATTGACGGAGAGCTGCATACCCTCGACGAGCCCATCCGCCTCGACAAGCGCAAGAACCACACCATCGAAGTGGTGGTGGACCGGCTGCTCGTCAAGCCGGGCATCGCCGGCCGCCTCGAGCAGTCGGTGCAGACCGCGCTGAAGCTGGCCGAGGGGCTGGTGACGGTGGTCATCGTCGGCGGCGAAGAGCACACCTACTCCGAGAAGCTGGCCTGCGCCGATTGCGGCATCAGCGTGCCGCCGCCGGAGCCGCGTTCGTTCAGCTTCAACTCGCCCTACGGAGCGTGCCCGGAGTGCCACGGGCTCGGATCGAAATACGATTTTTCTCCGGCCAAAGTAATCGTGGATTGGTCGAAGCCGCTCTTCGAAGGCGCGCTGGGGCCCGGCTCCGGTTCCGCGAACCTGCAACGGACGATCGAGCTGGCGGCGTATTCCTTTGGGTTCGATCTCGCCACGCCGTTCCAGAAGCTGCCGCGCAAAGTGCAGAACCTGATCCTCTACGGCAACCCGCCATCGAACGTGGCCGGCGGCAACGGCCCTGCCGCAAGCGGAAACGCACAGGCAAAAGCGGAAAAAGGCCTGCGTTTCCCCGGCGTGCTGGGCTGGCTGAAAAACAACTTCAACGAGTCCACCTCCGACAGTTATCGCGAGTGGATGACGCAGCACATGAGCGCGGTGCCTTGCTCGTCGTGCCAGAACCGCCGCTTGCGGCCGGAAAGCCTGGCGGTGAAAGTGGCAGGCTACGGGATTGCCGATTTCTGCGCGCTGGCCATCAGCGATGCCAGCGCGGCAGTGCCTGGCATGCGCGAGAAGCTTACTCCCCGGCAGCAGCAAATCGCCGGCCGCGTGCT
>Ga0247727_10020151_pt1 | contig 10233 bp, 12 predicted proteins | sample WisWelCaveWW1625_FD_202498 | JGI IMG/M metagenome (GOLD analysis project Ga0247727, IMG submission 202498) | Biofilm microbial communities from Wishing Well Cave, Virginia, United States - WW16-25 | ecosystem: Environmental > Aquatic > Deep subsurface > Groundwater > Cave microbial mat | place... | reverse complement strand
TGCGTCAGGTGTAAATGGACCGTTGACATGAGGTTCCAGCTTGTTGAGATCAATCCCGATCACCTGGTCATAATATTTTCCCGGATCGGCATTGACTTCCGGATCGGACTTCAGGTGTTCTGCGATACCGTCGGCAAGAGCGGCGAGTTCTTCCCGCTGGGTAGAGCGAAGGTAGTCGCCCATGCGCTTGTCATATTCGAATAAAGAAGTGGTGGCACCGATTTCAGCACCCATATTGCAGATGGTGCCTTTTCCTGTGCATGAAATATTATTCGCCCCGTCCCCGAAATATTCCACGATTGCGCCGGTTCCGCCTTCGACGGTAAGAATTCCCGCCACTTTCAGAATCACATCTTTTGCAGATGTCCAGCCGCTCATCTTTCCGGTCAGCTTCACGCCGATCAATTTTGGCATTTTTAATTCCCATGCCATGCCTGCCATCACATCCACCGCATCTGCGCCTCCGACACCGATGGCGATCATTCCCAGGCCGCCGGCATTGGGAGTATGCGAATCCGTTCCGATCATCATCCCGCCCGGGAAGGCGTAATTCTCAAGGACAACCTGATGAATGATGCCGGCGCCGGCTTTCCAGAATCCGATCCCATATTTGTTGGAAACAGATGCTAAGAATCCATATACTTCTTTGTTGGTTGTATTCGCGGTTTCCAGGTCTGCAACTGCTCCGGTCTTTGCCTGGATGAGGTGGTCGCAATGGACGGTGGAAGGAACAGCAACTTTCGCTTTTCCGGCCATCATGAATTGCAACAATGCCATCTGTGCCGTCGCATCCTGCATGGCAACACGGTCCGGAGCAAAATCCACATAATCCTCTCCCCTGCGCAAAACCACACTGGCGTTTCCCTCAAAAAGGTGGGAATACAATATTTTTTCTGAGAAAGTGAGAGGCCTTCCGAGAATTTTCCTGGCAGCGGCAATTCGTGCAGGCATCCCGGAATAGACTTTTTTGATCACATCAATATCAAATGCCATAATTGAGGATTTTGAATCGAATTTTTAAGGAATTCAAAAGTAGCAAAAATTGGCAAGAAGGCTTGATGACCTTCGCAGTTCCGGAGACTTTTATCCTGACCTCTTCTCAACATTGTCATATATTTGAACCATCCGGAATTCCGAATCCTTGGCCAAACCACCCTCATACGTTCTCGGCATATCTGCTTTCTATCACGATGCTGCCGCAACCCTCCTGAAGGACGGAGAAATCGTAGCAGCCGCACAGGAAGAATGGTTTACCCGGAAGAAACACGATGCTTCATTTCCGGTGAATGCAATCCGGTTTTGCCTCGATGAAGGTGGGGTAAACATTGATGAATTGGAGCATGTGGCATTTTACGACAAGCCGTTTTTGAAATTCGAAAGGCTGATCGAAACCTATTACAACTTTGCGCCCCGCGGAGCGACATCATTTCTCGCCTCGATGCCGGTCTGGCTCAGGGAAAAACTTACCATGCGGAAAATCATCAGGGACGGATTGAAGGAAATTTCCAAATACGACAGGAAAAAGCTGAATATCCTATATCCCGAACACCATCTCTCTCATGCCGCCAGCGCTTTTTTCACATCGCCTTTTTCTGAATCTGCAATCCTGACTCTGGATGGTGTAGGGGAATGGGCAACCGCTTCGATCTGTCATGGCAAGGGCAATTCAATCCGCATATTGAAGGAACTTCGCTTTCCGCATTCCCCCGGATTGTTGTATTCGGCCTTCACTTACTTTTTGGGATTCCGGGTGAATTCAGGAGAGTACAAACTCATGGGACTCGCACCTTACGGGGATCCCGATTCCGAAGAATTGTCGCGATTTAAAAATCTGATCAAACAGGAACTGCTTGACATTAAGTCTGACGGATCCATCTGGCTGAACCAGTCATACTTCAGGTATGCAACAGGACTGCGTATGGTGTTTGACCGCAAATGGGAAAAACTATTCGGATTGAAGAAGAGGGAAGCGGAATCAGATATCAACCAATCTCATATGAACCTGGCTCTGGCGGTTCAGCAGGTGACGGAGGAAATCGTTCTCAGAATGGCAGTGACAGCACGGGATCTTACCGGAAGTGAAAACATGTGCATGGCAGGCGGAGTTGCGCTGAATTGTGTGGCCAACGGCAAATTGCTGAAGGCGGGAACTTTCCGCCACATCTACATTCAGCCGGCTGCGGGAGATGCAGGAGGTGCGCTTGGCGCTGCCCTGGTCGCTCACCACATTACCAATGGCAATGCCTGGAATCCGGATGAAGGATCTGACCGTATGAAGGGGGCATATCTCGGCCCGCGATCCGGCAATGAAGAAATCGAAAAGACTGCCAGGAAGAACAAAGCTGCATTCCGGCGATATGAGGATTTTGTAGAATTGTGCAGGACGGTTGCCCGACACCTGGATGAAGGAAAAGTCGTAGGATGGTTCCAGGGACGGATGGAATGGGGGCCTCGGGCGCTTGGCAACCGCAGCATACTCGGCGACGCCCGGAATCCGGATATGCAGAAAAAGATGAATCTCAAGATCAAGAACCGCGAAAGTTTTCGTCCGTTTGCGCCATCGGTGCTGTCAGAGCATTGCAGCGAATACTTCGAACTCGATGTACACTCCCCTTATATGCTGCTGGTTGCAGAAGTGAAAGAGCACTTGCGCAAACCCCTTCCGGACAATTATCATTCCTTGTCATTGAATGACAAACTATATTTTCAACGGTCCAATATCCCGGCGGTGACACACATTGATTATTCAGCCCGGATTCAGACAGTCCACCGGGAAACCAATCCGGAGTACTACCAACTGATTGAAGCATTCCGGGAATTGACGGGAGAATCAGTCATTGTGAATACGAGCTTCAATGTCCGGGGCGAACCGGTTGTTTGTACGCCTGACGATGCCTGGCGCTGTTATTTGTCCACCGAAATGGATGTGCTGGTGATGGGAGATTGTTTGTTTGAGAAGTGAAAATAATCATTTCATCTTATCATCCGCGTTGCGGCGTCAAATGAAATTCTTTTCGACTCAGATTCATAATGCAAAATTCAAATCAATAGTTCATATTCACAATCTGTCAAAATTCCTGGCCAATGGAACAAACGAAATCAATAATCAAGTGAAATGAAAGTACTACTGGACATAAAAGATGAAAATGCATTGCACCTCCTTGAAGTGCTTAAAGGGCTGTCCTACGTTAAAACCAAACAGCTTACAGATGGAAATGCAGAATTGATGAGTGAGATCAGGGAAGCAGTGGAAGAAATGAAGTTAATCAGGTCTGGCAAGAAGGGAGCACGCGACGCAAAGGATTTCCTCAATGAACTATAGCGTCAAGTCCATCGGGGTTTTTGAACGACAGGCCAAAAGGTTAAACAAAAAATATCCGTCATAGAAATCAGAGCTGTCAGCTTTAGTCCTACGGCTTTCCGAAAACCCGATTCAGGGTACTGCCTTTGGCAAAAGCTGTTTTAAGATTCGTTTGGCAATTAAATCCAAGGCAAAGGCAAATCCGGCAAAGAAAACCTGACCGATAAAGAACTTGATGAACTTTTGCTTTCGTTGCGGAATGAAAATGAACTGAGTCTGCTTATTCATCACTTCATATATCCTGCATCCTTCCAGGCTTTGATTCCAAATTTGAGCAGGGCTTTCAGTTCCTTCGGGTTGACCTGTTCGGTTTTCTTAAAATGAAAACAGGTTTTTCCTTTCAGGTATTTGCCCATTCCGGGAGCAGCCGTTTTCCACTTGCCATCGGTGTAACATGGGAAAAAATGAAATGCCACGCTGTCTTTGCGGTTGGCAATCGAAGCAAAAAACATCCCGGGAATGATTTTCTTGTCATAGCCGTAAGGCACCGGCTTGTTGCCGATCAGTGCATAATCGTGATGCCCTCCGCCTGTACCCTTTACCATCGGCGGCGAACAGGATTCAAGCTGGGATTTCAGCATTTCGTAAATCTCCTTGCGGGTCTTTTCCGTCATTGGCATGGCTCCACATTGCTCCGTTTACCTGAATGAAGACAATTGATTCTAAAGTAATCATATCTTTGTAAAAACGAAAGCGTCAATGATAAAGGAACTTTGGCAATTTCTGATGGAGAGGAAAGCCTGGTGGCTTTTGCCGATTCTGATTGTGCTCATTTTCATTGCGATTCTGTTCCTTGTTGCTGGTCCCGGGAATCCGGCCGCGCCATTTGTTTATACGCTCTTCTGAACCCGTGAAGGATCATTCCCGGCAAACCTATCAGACGATCATCGTGCTGGCTCTGGCCTGCCTGGTATTTCAATTTGCCTTCGAGGCTGAATTTCTGATTTACGTTTCCGCCGGACTTCTCCTTGCCGGATTGTTGTCCCGCTGGCTTGCGGACAAAATCGCGTGGGTATGGCTGAAGTTTTCAGAAATCCTCGGCGCTGTTAACGGCAAGATCATCCTCGGGTTTGTATTCTTTCTTGTACTGACGCCGCTGTCCTTTTTTTACCGGCTTGCCAAAAAAGACCCGATGCAATTGAAACGGAAAAACGGGGATGGAACTTATTTCATCACGCGTGACCATGTGTTTGTGAAGGAAGATACCACGAAGCCGTGGTAAGGTCAGTGCGGAGTGCGGAGAAGCAGAGCGAAGAAACAGAGAGACACGGATTGCACGAAGTAAAAAAGAAAGGAATTACACAATTTTTTTTGAGGGAACCTCTAAAAACTGCGAATTTCTTCGTTGGGCTCCAAGTGAAAATGCTCATTACCCTCAGTAAACTCCGCTTTTCACTTGCACGCCCGCCTCGAACTTCCGTGTTTTTAGAGGTTCCCTTGAATGAATTCAAAAATTTCGTGAAATTCCTATTTCCCATCTTCTTTCGCGGAATTTGTGTCCCTTACATTCCATATAGCGATGTGATGCGGAAATCCGCTGGCAGCGAGGAAACTGCCGCCGGGCGAAAATTGCATACAACGCACCGCTGAAATTTCACCCGAATAAACCTGACCGGCAATTCCGGTGTGAGCATCCCAGGTGCTGATCTGACTGCCGGAACCGGAAATCGCAATTGTATTGCTGCTTTCATCATAAGCAATTCGCGCGATCCGCGAAAACGATGAAAATCCGCACATGAATTCGTTCACCAATTCCCCTGTTCCGGCGTCACAGATTCTGACTTTGCCTGCGGCATCCAGAGAAATTACCTGAGAATCATTTCCGCCGGCCGTGACGGCAATGATATCCGCCTCGTGTCCTGCAATCATTCGCCGCACATGCTTCTTATGAAGATCCCATATATATAAAAGTTTGCCACCGTGGACTGTCACCAGAGTTTGATTCCCCGGCATGAGACACAAATCGAAGGCAGGACCTTCTGAATCCGGTGGCAACAAAAATCCGGTTTGTGAATCCACCAGCCACACTCCGGTTTCGCCTTTCGAAAATGAAAGTGCAATGGCGTTCCCGTCACGCGAAGCATGATGCGCGACAACAGAATCGCTGGTCCACGTTGGCATGAGTGCAACGCGTTTCCCTTCGTGAGCCCAAACTCTGAGAGATTGGCCACTGATACCAAAAACGTATTTACTTCCGGCGAATTTGACAATGCTTTTGTCAGCATCTGAAGAATAATCTTTCCATTTTTCACCTGTGGCGGAATTCCAGATGCAGACTCTTTGTCCGGAATCAACTGATAACAGGTTCTTTCCAACTGCGGTGAATGCAATCGAATGAATTGGCCTGCGATGCCCGGCTTCATACAGATCAATTTTTTCCGGCATTTCCAGCAATTTTGGAGCGGATTCACGATAGAAAATTCCGGTTTTCTTTTTCCGCCATTGCTCCATCATGATGGCCATGATGATTCCTCCGATCACGGAAAGGCCCGGGCTGATCAGGAATGTGCCGGCAAGTATTCCAATTGCTGCGAGGTTGATCGCGGTGATTCGCCAGATCTCCTTTGAACTTTTTCCAACAACGGCAGCATTTTCATCCTTGCGGATCAACATCCGGGTATAACTCAGTTTTCCCGGGATTTGCCAGGACGGGAGCATGGTTTCCTGGTTCTGGTCCTGAGTTGTAAGTAATGCCGCTGAAATAAATCGATCGCGGTCGCTGCCACACACTTCGCAACTGCTTTGTCCGCTGTGGTTGTTGGTTTCGCAATGCAGACATATCCAGGTTTCTGAACTGATTAAACCGCTATGGAGATCTTCGAATTGCATGCAACAAGCCCAAAAAGGAAACCCGCCAGGCGGCGGGGTTCCTCAAAGTGGAAAATTCTGAAAAGAATTATTGAAAAACGAGTATTTCCATTCGTTTATGGGCTTGAAAAAATAAAAATGGTTATGGCTGGGTTTGCAAACGGAAATTACGAACGGAATCTGCCTTTCCTTCCGGATTCGCATGATTGGACGGAAATCAGGCACGAATGGTACCCGCTCAGCACCGCCTGAAACCAATTCGCATAAATATCTCCTTGCGACTTATATTTGATTCATATCCTGATTCCGGCAGAACTTGCAAAATGCAAGAATCATAAAGGTGAAAATGGCTCAATCAAGGACAAAAAAGGAGTTTTACATCGAATTCGGAAAGATTGTCTATGCTATGGCGATGGCTGACGGGGCGGTCCAGGAAGAAGAAAAAGCAGCTTTGTACCGCCTCGTAAGAGATGAGCTGTCCACCGTCGAAAATTATTCCGATGAATATGGAACAGACCTCGCCTATTACACCCTTTTCTCCTTTGAGTTGGAAGGAGAAGTTTTCAATACGGTGTCGGAAGCTTCCAAATCATTCATGAATTACCTTTCGATGAACAAGACAAAGCCGGACGAAAAGCTGAAGAAAGCCTGTCTCAATATCCTCAAGAAAGTTGCCCGTTCATACGGACGGGTGACACAGGAAGAAAAAGCGATCCTCGATCAGGTGAGCAAGACGCTGGGAGGGAATTGAGGTCTTGCTTCGAGAGCCTTAGTGACCGCAGGAACCGAGGGGACACTGAGCGGAGTCGAAGGGAGTATTGTCGAAGGGGGCCAGAGTCTAACCTGAACCCGTGATGATTTCTTTCCACGGTCCGGCTGGAACCTGACCGGTTTCAACAAATCTCCAGGAAACAGTTGCCATTCCGTCCATGCCGAGAAAATCCCGGACCGCCGGAGACACATCTATTCCGGCTGAATTGTTGTTTCTGTTCATTGGCGGCTTTGATCCGAATACGTATGCAGAATCATCTGTGACAAAGGGTCCGACATCCTCCCATTGCGCATAGCAGGAAATTCCTTCGCGACGGATCTCGACCCACCGATTCTTACATATTGACTCCCGAATGCCGTGTTCCGAAAAAGGAAGCGCGACATAAAACGGATTTTCATTTGGCAAGAAACCACCTGGCTGCCATCCGTTCCGTTCAAACGGATCATCAATCCCCCCATAGTTCTCAACCCAGGATTCATCCCAGGAACTGCTCGTATTCCCTTTTTCACCGATCCAAAAAACCGTTGCTGTGATGTTTTCGTGCAAGGGAAAGGAATCACGGACCGAGTCCTGCGGAAAGGAAGTCAGAGAAATCGAAATCAGAAGAATTTGCCAGACCATGAATGGAGTACGAAATAATGAATTGCGGGTTCAGGGCTTTTTCAAACTGATTTGATAATTTTGCAGGAAATTATCCGATGAAAAAGATATTCTGCCTGTACATTTTATCCGCTGTGATTCTGGTTTCGTGTAAGTCCAATGGGGAAACCTATGGAGATAAAATCAGCAATGCTGAAGCGATAGCGGTGTCAGAAGTGCCGAAATTGCTGGAAGGAAAGGACAGCATTCAAGTCAAAGCGACCGGCAAGATCGTCGAATGTTGTCAGAAAAAAGGATGCTGGATGACGATGGATCTGGGCGACGGCGAATCCGTTCATGTGACATTCAAGGATTATGGATTTTTTGTTCCTTTGAATTCGGGAGGCAGGACTGCTGTGATCGAAGGCATTGCCAGGAAACGCATGGTGCCGGTGATGGAGTTGCGGCACTATGCTGAAGATGCCGGAAAATCCAAAGAGGAAATCGAAGCGATTGCCGAGCCGGCTGAAGGATATTCCTTCGTTGCAAACGGCGTCGTATTGAAAGATTGATTATGAGCACGGCAACCATTTCCAGTACCGGATTCCTGTCCGCACTTGGAATCACTCAAAAAAACCCTTGCTGGTTTACCGGCATTCAGTCAGGTCATGCATCTTCGGGCGAATATCTGAACATCAAGAGTCCCGCTGACGGATCATTTCTCGGTTCCGTTCAGATGGCGGGTAAGGCTGAATTTGATTCGGTGATCGCAACAGCAGCAAAGGCATTTCCGGAATGGCGGATGAAACCGGCTCCGGCGCGTGGAGAAATCATCCGGCAAATCGGCGACGCATTTCGGGAAAAAAAACCGGAACTCGGGAAATTGGTTTCCTTAGAAATGGGAAAAATTCTCCAGGAAGGTCTTGGCGAAGTTCAGGAGATGATTGACATATGTGATTTCGCTGTAGGTCTTTCACGTCAGTTGTACGGATTTACGATGCATTCCGAACGTCCCGGTCACCGGATGTACGAACAATGGCATCCGCTCGGAATTTGCGGAATCATTTCCGCTTTTAATTTTCCGGTTGCCGTTTGGTCATGGAACGCAATGATTGCAGCCGTCTGTGGTGATGTCACCGTTTGGAAGCCCAGCGAAAAAACTCCATTGAGTGCGATTGCATGTATGAATATCATTCGTGATGTTTTGAAACGGAATGGAGTCCCCGAAGGTGTTTTCTGTCTGATTGCCGGTGACCGTGGATCAGGAAAGCGTTTGGCTGAAGACAAGAGAATTCCATTGGTTTCTGCCACCGGATCAACTGCTATGGGCAAAGCTGTCGGCGAAGCTGTGGCAAAGCGAATGGGCCGATCCCTGCTCGAACTCGGCGGCAACAATGCCATCATCATCACCGAACATGCAAATCTGAATCTGGCCTTGCAGGCAGTAATTTTCGGTTCCGTCGGCACATGCGGACAGCGATGCACGACGACAAGAAGGCTGATCGTTCATTCCGCTGTCTATAACAAGGTAAAAGACAACCTGGTGAAAGCATATGCTTCCCTGGAAAGCCGCATTGGCAATCCACTCACAGTTGAGACGCTGATCGGTCCGCTTGTTGACCGCGTTGCAGCGGTAAAAATGACAGAACGGCTGAAGGCCGTTCAGCAGGAAGGCGGCAAGCTGATCGCCGGAGGGGAAATTCTTTCCGGCGATGGATTCGAATCCGGAACCTATGTTACCCCTGCCATCGTGGAAGCCAAAAACGAATTCACGAGTGTTCAGCAGGAAACTTTCGCGCCAATCCTCTACCTGCTGAAATTCAATGATTTGCGGGATGCTGTCCGCATGCAGAATGATGTGCCACAGGGCTTGTCATCTGCAATCTTTTCCGAAAACATGAAGGAAACGGAATATTTTCTTAGCCATGCCGGTTCGGATTGCGGCATCGCAAATGTGAATATCGGCACCTCCGGTGCCGAAATTGGTGGCGCCTTCGGCGGTGAGAAAGACACCGGCGGCGGGAGGGAATCGGGATCCGATTCCTGGAAAAGCTATATGCGGCGGCAGACGAATACTATCAATTGGTCGGAGGAGATGCCGTTGGCACAGGGGGTCAGGTTTGATTTGTAGGGCCAAGGGGCGCACATTGTCCTGGACTGAAATCCATTCACATAAACATCTTCGCCACTTCCAAACCCCCCTCCAGCTCCTCCTCACTTATCACCAACGGTGGCGCAATCCTGATTGCAGTTCCCCGGTGCAAAAACCAATCCAGGATCACTCCGTTTTCCATTGCATTTGAAATCACCTGCTGAACCTGCATTGCGCTCTCCAATTCCACCGCAAACATCAGTCCCTTGCCACGTACTTCTTTGATATTCTTGTGAACGAGTTTCTTCCGGATCAAAGATTCCAATGACCAGGCCCGCTCCGGAAGGTTCAGCCGGCGGATTTTCTCTAAAGCCGCAAGACCGGCGGCGCAACAAACCGGATGGCCGCCGAAGGTCGTAATGTGACCGAGAACCGGTTTGCTTGTCAGCACATTCATGATTTCCTTCCTGCTGATGAATGCCCCAAGCGGCATTCCACCGCCTGCGGCTTTGCCGATCAGGAGGATGTCAGGCTGCAAGCCATAGTCCTGGAAAGCGAAGAGGGTACCTGTCCGGCCGAAGCCGGTTTGGATTTCGTCGGCAATCAGCAGGGTACCGGTTG
>Ga0247727_10020150_pt1 | contig 10233 bp, 9 predicted proteins | sample WisWelCaveWW1625_FD_202498 | JGI IMG/M metagenome (GOLD analysis project Ga0247727, IMG submission 202498) | Biofilm microbial communities from Wishing Well Cave, Virginia, United States - WW16-25 | ecosystem: Environmental > Aquatic > Deep subsurface > Groundwater > Cave microbial mat | place... | reverse complement strand
GCGAATCGTTTTATCGCTTCTATCCGCGCACGGTGATCGGCAGTTTTCGCAGCGCGTGGAAAATTGAGTTGGGAAGATTGCAACGGGCGGGATGTGCCAAGTGGAGTTGGCGCAATCAAATGCTGTGGTTCATCGCCTTGCCGATTTTGTTTGCATGCGCGCTGGGGCTCGTTTTCAGTTGGAAAGCAATGCTCTTCTTTTTTGCCCAGAGTTTTACCGGCTTTTCGTTATTAGAGCTTGTCAATTATCTCGAGCATTATGGTTTGGAACGCCGAGAGCTTGCTCCCGGGCGCTACGAAAAAGTGACGATCATGCACGCGTGGAACACCGCCCATCGCGTTACAAATTATTTTTTGTTTAAATTGCAGCGTCACGCCGATCATCACGTGCATCCGGTTCGCCGCTACCAAACGCTGCGCACGTTCGACGCGAGCCCGCAATTGCCCGCCGGTTATCCCGCGATGATTCTGCTCGCGCTGATTCCGCCGCTGTGGCGTCGCGTCATGGATCCGCGGGTACGCCAGGTTCGCGCCCAATTAATCAATTGATATGCGAAAGCTGCTCCTCGTCTGCGTTTGTCTATTTCGTTCGTGCTTGAATTTTCTGCTTGCAATTGGAAGCGGGAAAGTGTAATTTCTTTTGTCCATCTCGAAATTTATCTCGAGTACGCCTTTGCGAAAAAAAGCTTATGAGCAGAAAAAAAGACAGAACCCTGGTCAGCTTCGATTGGGCCGCCAAGAAGATTTTGCGCGACAAGGCCAACTTCGACATTTTGGAAGGCTTCCTGACCACGCTGCTCCAACAAGAGATCAAGATTATTTCCATTTTGGAAAGCGAGAGCACGCCGGAGCATGCGACCGACAAATATAACAAAGTGGATTTGCTCGTGGAAGATCAGCACGGTGATTTGATCATCATCGAAGTTCAAAACAATCGCGAGACCCACTATTTAGAGCGCTTGCTATATGGCGCCTCGAAGCTGATCGTCGATCATCTGCAATTGGGCGACAGCTACGAGAAGATCAAGAAGGTCATCTCCATCAGCATTTTGTATTTCCCGTTGGGAGAAGGCGAGACCGATTACGTCTATCACGGCGGCACGGCTTTTTACGGCCTGCACGATGGGAGCAAGTTGGAACTGAAGCATCGCAAGCGCGAAGCTCTGGTTAATGGCTACATTGATGTGGTTAAAAATGTTTTTCCCGAATACTATTTGATCGAAGTGGAGCGCTTTCAGGATATCATCAAGAGCGATCTGGATGAATGGATCTATTTTTTTAAAAATTCCGACATCAAGGAAGACTTCAAGGCGAAGAATATTCAGCGCGCTAAGGAGAAACTGGATTTGCTCAAAATGCCGGAGAACGAGCGTAAAGCTTACGAGCGCTATTTGATGAACAAGGCGAGCGAACGGGACGTCATTGAGACCGCAGAAATGAAAGGCAAGGGTGAACGCACCATTGAAATTGCCAAAGTCATGCTGGTCAAGGGAATTCAGATTTCTCTTATAGCTGAAATCACCGGGCTTCCCGAAGAAGAAATCTTGAAGTTGAAATGAGACTTTACTGCTGCCTTGATGTCCTCCGCTTTAAGTCGGGGATATTCCTGCAAAATCTCATCATCCGAAATACCTTGAGCCAGCATTTTGACGATAAGTTCAACCGGAATGCGGGTGCCACGAATGACAGGTTTGCCAACCATGACTTTCGGATCAACAGAAATCCGTCGCAGCAATCGGTCGAAAGAAGTTATTGATTTAGCCATATTCAGACCTCGTCACGGTCGGTTTTTGGACTTGCGGTTTGACCGCATTTGACAAGGGTTTTGGGCCAAAAACGTGAATAATTGGACAAATTGCCTTCGCCCAAGCGCCCCGGCCGTGGCTGGCGGTGAACAAAATCTTCGCGCGGCCGCGGGAAACGTCGAGATTTCATCGGCGTCCTTTTTCATCTTTTCCCGGTGTCAAAGTGCCACGGGGAAACGCAAGGAAACGACACGACGAAATGGCGACCCGGCTCGACGTGAGCTCGCCGACACGGCCCGCCGACAGCAACGAGACCATTTCAACCCTGCCGACAAATCCGATACCGCGGCGTTCAGCCCGAGGTGCGGTGGGCGAGTGGTAGCGGTGGAAGATTCGGCGAAAATATGCAAAATTGGACAAATACAATTTTCATAATCGTGTAATATGTTTCGATATTACAAAAATTTTTAAAATATATAAATTTATATTTTTTTATTCAAATAAATTTCTTATCTTTGATTAGTCCATGATCTTGATACTGACCAACGAGAGGAAATTTTATGCTCAAGCTGGAAAACGGCCTGGCCGCAGAACGCGACCGAAAGCACGTCACCCTTTACAAAAACGGCGGCCTGCTCAAACGCGTTGATATCAGTCAGGCGACCACGCGCCGCTTGTTCATCGTCGAGTTGGTCATCGACTTGGGTGTATCAAAGACCGATGTCGCCAAAGCGCTGGATATCAGTCGGGAGACGGTTTACAACACGCTCGATACCTATGAGCATTTTGGCGTTGACGGTCTGTTGCATAGCGCAAAGCGCGGCACCGGTAATAAAGCGCGCTTGCACGAACAGCGGCGTCGATCCCGCCGGCGGGACGACGACCAGCGGCAACAGGAGGATCAAACCCCTTTGCCCTTGACCACGGCGAGTCCCGCTCGCGGGATCGAAGCGGCGCCGGAAAACTTCAATGCCCTTCATGACTGGCGATTTTCCCGTTACGCCGGCGGCATGATTTTCAGCACCCTGCTGGAAAAAGATTGGAATTTCACCGCTTTCTTTGCCAAGGTCTATGGTCCACTGGTCAACGTGTTCATCTTCTTGGCGCAAATGTTGGTTCACGGCGTCAAGTCCATCGAGCAACTCAAGGCCGTCAAAAGCCGCGAACTGGGCGTCGTTTGCGGCGTGGAGCGTGCGCCGTCACGCACCAAGTTTTCGCAGTGGCTGCACGCCGTTGCGGAGAAGGCGCAAGGGTTGGCGCTGATCAAACAGTTCTTTGTCAATCAAATCAAGGCCGGTTTAGTGAGTTGCTATATCCTTTATGTGGATGGCCACTTCATTCCTTACAGCGGCAAAGAGCGTGTCCACAAAGGCTATTTTACCCAACGTCGTCTCGCCATGCCGGGCCAGACCAACATCGTCTTTCATGACGCCACGGGCCGCATGGTCTATTTTCAGTTGGCCGAAGGCAACGGCGATTTGCGCCAAGTCATTGAAGAGATTTCCGCCGAAGTGAAAAAACATTTCCAGGAGGCGATCGCGCCGCTTGTGGTTTCCGACCGTGGGAGTTGGGGCGTCGAACATTTCGACCGCATGTCGCCGCATCGGTTGCTCACCTGGGAGAAGTATACCAACGCCGCGGCGATTCAAGCCGTGCCCGCGGAGTTGTTCTCGGAACCCCGCACGGTCAACCAACATCGCTATCGTTTTTACGAGTTTCCGGAAAAGCAGACGTACTGGAATGACGACCAGACGGTTTCGGTGGCCTTGCGGCGGATCGTGATTTGGAATGTGGATACCAATCGCCGCCCGGTGTGCGTGAGCAACGACACCCTCGAAGACACCGCCTTTTTGGGCCAGGCGATGCTCGGGCGTTGGGGCAACAGCGAAAACGGCTTCAAGTACATGGCCGCACGTTTTAATCCGCATTACATTCCGCTTTTGCATGCGACACAAGAAAGCGAAGACCAGGAGATTGATAACCCAATTTACAAAGAACTTGAAATACAAAAAAAGCAATTAAATAACAAGCTGCAAAAGAACGCGAATCAACTCGCCGGTGTTCGAGAAGTCTACAACCAGGATGGCAGCGTGCGCGGCAATTCCAAATACCAGCGGCTGGTGGCCGATCGCGCGACCGTCGCAAGTGAAATCCAAGCCGTGGCCGAAAAGTTACAAGCCACACCGCAACGAACCACCTTGGCGGAGGCGACCGATGGTCGCGAGACGTTTAAAGTCCTCGACCGCGAGGGCAAAAATCTTTTTGATCTCGTCCAAGCGATGGTCTGGAATGCGCGGCGGACGCTCACCGATATGTTGCGAAAGCATTATCACGACGAGCGTGACGTCGTGAACCTGCTCGATCACATCAGCCGCTGCCACGGCTGGATCAAAACCACTGCCGACGCGGTCCATGTGCGTTTGGAAGCGCTGGATGTGCCGCGTTACCGCGCCGCGCAAAAAGAATTTTGTGATTCCCTCAACCACCTCCAGGCGCGCTTGCCGAATGGCAAAATTTTGCAGTTTTCTGTCGGCCGCAAGCCGACGTAAGCCGCATGCCGTCGCCCGGCGCGTGTCCAAAAAAGTCAAGAAATTCGGGCGACTTTGACGAGGTCTGAGGATAGTTATCGATAACCGCGGACATAGTTGGCGTTTCCTATAGCAATTTTTATCGACAACATTTTTAATAAATAAAAAATTTTATGGACTGTAGCGAAATCCGTTCTAGATTTGTCGATTTTTACCAAGAACGTGGTTTTCAACTTCTGCCTCCGGCTTCGATGTTGCACCCGTCTATTCCGATGTCGTTTGTGATGAGCGCGGGTTTAGTTCAAGTCGAAACTTCTCTGGCAAATAACCACAATCGTTCAGGCAATAAGTTTACGCTTGTACAAAATTGTTTTAGACATTTCGATCTTAATACCGTAGGGACTGATAATATACATTTGAGCCTATTTGAAATGCCAGGAGCATTCGTCTTTGGAAATAATGGCAAACAGCAGACGATACAGAGTATGTGGCAATTGGCAACTGAAAAACTCGGCATTGAGCCGAATCGAATTTGGGCAACCTACTTTGTCGGAGGGAACTTGGGCGGGCAACAATTGCCTCAAGATGAATTGACTCGTCAAACCTGGTTGGAAATAGGATTGCCAGAGACACGACTTGTTGGTTTAGGACTGAATCACAATTATTGGATACAGGGAGATGGCGCTCGAACGAATGGCGACTCTTGGCGTAAATGCGGTACAAATACCGAGCTTTTTTACGATAGGGGCGCGCTTTTGTCCTGTGGCGTAGATTGTCAGCCAGGATGCAAGTGTGGGCGGTTTATAGAATTTTCGAATTCGTTGTTTATTTCTTACGCAATAGATCTCCAAAGAAATAACTTGACCCCGATAGAAGACCCTTTTAATGAAACTGTTATCGGGACGGAACGAGTGGCTATGATTTTGCAAAATGTAGATTCTGTCTTTGAAATTCAAAGTTATCGCTCAGTAATTAATGCAATTGACTGTTTCATTGAAAAGACCGATCTTTCAGCAAAGCTTAAGCGGGAAAGTCAACACGTTATAGCAGACCATCTGCGGGCACTTTACGTTCTCGTTTCAGATGGAGCGCCACCACCGGGTAGAGGTGGCCGTGCACATATTATTAAACTTTTAGTTCGTGGCATCATGACGCGACAGATTCTGCTAGGAATTACTTCAAAAGATTTTTTCTCAACAATTTTTAACGCTGTCGTAAAAACATTTAGCAATTCAGTTCAATTTACACCCCATACTGAGAATAAAATTAAAATGTATTTTGACATGGAAGTACCACGTTTTCACAAAACTATGGAACGAGGCCAAAATAAAATCAAACGACTACTTATAGAAAATAAAGGACAAACCCTTTCCAGTTCACAGGTTTATGTTTTGGAAAAAAAATGGGGAATTCCAAATCGGCTGACTGAAAAAATCTTGCGCGAAAAAGGGGTTGCATCATTAGAGGGGTGATAGACCACTCTTATTTTTTAAGGAAGGAACTAAACATGCGAGACCAATTAACAGATTTGCGTTCCCAAATCAGCGGCGAAGGCACTGTCATTTTGGCTGCTGAAGAGAATCCTTTAGACTTGGAAGAATGGAATCTATTGGATAAGCTGTCGTCACCAGATAATTTACCTTTTAAAAAGTGCGAAATCGGTGACACTGATGAATCTCACTACCTTTATGTTGGTAGCTTGATGACCGACGTTCATAAACCAGAATATGTTAACGCACCTTTATCTCATCAAGTGCTCCAAATAATAGGATCAGATAAAATGATGGCATTCTATAAACGGCTTTTAGGCGCAAGAGATTTATACATACGTCGATGTCAGGTCAACTTAATACCTGAAAATGGCTTCAACGGTTACCATATTGATAATGAGGCTAACCCAGATTATATAGCGGCGATTGTATTCCAATTTAGTAGTGATTATGAAGGTGGTGAATACGTTGTTCATCATAAAACATTGGGAAAGAAATATTATAAAACCACACGTTACACAATGCTGATTAGTCGATGTGATTTGCCACATGAAGTTCAAAAAGTTACTCGAGGCGAGAGAAAAACGTTGGTTTGCTTCTTAGGTTCACATTTTGGAGAAAATAGGAGATGGAATAAAGATGATCAGAGTGAGAAAAATAAAATTACGATTATTTGATACTAGAGACGGGTCGCTAATAAAATATAAATTAACTGTATTTTGGCAAAAATTGCTTAAGCGCTTGTTTTTCAGTAAACGAAGTTGAAAGAAAAAAACAACCACTTAAAGAAAATTTGCCAAACAACAGAATATAGAAAGCTCGTTTGGCGTGGACTACAAATGGCTAGATCGCACTTTCGAGGATCGATAGGTCATCGATTTCAGGTTTAACTTAACACTCAAGGGGTTACTTAAATGGTGATCAATTATCTAAAACACTTATTAAGAAGCTTACCGCTTCGCATTGTCATTCTAGCACCGTTCCTGTTTCTCATATTCTTAGCAGTGGGCGTGACCAGTGTGCTTTCGCTTCGCACTGGTCACGAAGCTGTTAATGAATTTGCCGCCAAGTTCCTTGAGAATAGTATAAAATATCTTCAGCATCAACTTGAAGAGATATTAGCGGCCCCACCTCAGATAACTAAGAATAATTTAACTTCTGTATCTTCTGGTGATTTAGATTTAGAAAATTTGCCTAGCTGGAAGAAGTCTTTAATCGAACAACTTAAATTATCCAAGTTTATAGGCACGATTGGGTTTGGCAACGAACGGGGGGAAGCGGTCTGGGTGCAACGAGAAGAAAGTGATACTTTGATTTATGCAATCAAAGATGCTTCAACTGACAGTGTAACAGAACAGCGTATAGATATATTGGGCAATCCTATCGGAAATCCATTTAAGGGTTCGTTTGATCCGAGAAAACGACTTTGGTATATCCGTCCTGCCAAGGAGAAAAAACCGATTTGGAGTGAAATTTATCTTTGGTATCAGCATGGAAAGATTGATACCATTGTCGGTATCTCTTACGGAGAACCTTACTACGATGGCACTAATTCGCTTCAGGGAGTTCTGGTAGCCGAGCCCAGCCCCTCAAAGATAAATAAATTATTAAATCAAATCGAAATCGGCTATACACGGAAAATTTTTATCATAGAACGATTGTCTGGATTATTAGTTGCAAATTCTTTTAAGGAAAAGCTATATCGCCTTACTGATAATAAAAAAATAAAACCAGTTCATGTCTTAGAAATTACAGACCCCTTGATTCGACGTACTGCCGAGGAATTGTTCAATAAATTTGCCAGAGGAACTCAGAGAGATACTCTTTATATAGATAAGATCGAACTGTTTGATTTTGAATATGGAGATCAACAACAATTAGTACAGGTAGCACCTTTGCAGCTTCCTCAGGATATTTCTCGAGGCGTTGATTGGTTAATTGTGGTGGTGCGTCCTGAAGATGAATTGATGAAGGGTTTCAAAGCCAATACTCGCAACACCATACTTCTGGGTTTTATCACTCTACTTCTGGTTACTATCATTGGCTTCTTTTTGTCTAGATTGATAACTAAGCCAATTCAACGAGTTAGCGAAGTCGCTAAACATTTTGCTATTGGTAAATGGGATAAAAAGCTACTTGTTGATCTGAGCGAACGTTCCAACGAAATCGGCGAGTTGGCTAGGTCATTTAATAATATGGCCGAGCAGTTAAAAACATCCTTCGCTAATCTTGAAGCGAAAAATGCGGAATTACTGTTGCTAAATAAACAACGAGACGAATTGGTTGGATTTGGCATCCGGTTAAGTAGCAAAATTCATGAGGAAGAGATGAGAATTTTAGAGTTTATTCATAATGAAGCTGATGAACTCATGGATACGAAGAATATGTATATTGCATTGTATGATGATGTAACAAATGAAATCCGTTTTCCTCTTGCTTTTAAGAATGATGAACGAATATCTATTCAATCACGTACTCTCAATAAAGAAAAAAGGGGGCGAACAGAGGAAATTATTCTTTTAAAAGAAACAATTTTAATTCACACGAAAAAAGAATCAAGAGAATGGTACGAGCAACCAGAACGAGAAGAAAAAATTGGCGATCCGTGGGCTTCTTGGATTGGTGTGCCAATGAAGATAGGCGAAAAAGTTTTAGGGGTAGTTGCCACTTACCACCCCACACAGGAGTACGTGTATAATGAAGATGATTTAGAAATTCTGCAATCGATGGCAGATTTGGCAGCTATTGCTTTAGAGAATGCTCGCTTATATGAAGAGGCCAAGCGGCTTCGTGACGAAAAGGTTGCAGGCGAGCAGTTGGCAACGCTTGGCACAACAATGGCTGCTTTACAGCATCGCATTAGCAATACTTTTGATATTATCGTTCCTAATTTGGCACGGCTAAAAAGCCGTGTGAACATGCAAGACGCTACTATCGCAGATATTTTTGACATTATCGAACGTAATGGTCGTGCCACCTCGGATATTATCAGGCGTATTCAGGAACCGCTGCGAGAAATTGAAGCGCAAAGTGTGCAGATCAATGCCGTTTTAGATGAAGAAGTGAAAAAAGCAAAAGATAAATGGAAGATTGGTTCTGTTTCAGTTAAATTGAAATTGGATGATTCGATTCCACAAATCAGAATTCCTAGCGGCCAAATCGCAGAAGTTTTTAGTAATTTGCTTGACAATGCTTATCGCGCCATGTCGGAAAAGGAGGGAGAATTAAATATTTCCAGCTTTGTGAGCGATAATAGAATTTGTGTACGATTTCAAGACGCTGGTCCAGGTATTCCGCCAGAGGTTCAAAGCCGTCTCTTTATTAAACCGGTTCCGGTCAAAGGTTCTGGTTTAGGGCTGTGGCTTAGTCAGCTCATCTTGAAAGGAATTCGTGGGTCTATTAAAATAGAAAAAAGTGATTCCACAGGCACGACCATGTTAGTACAGATTTCGTTGCCTGGAGCAGATCATGATGGAGGTAAGGTATGAATGCGCGAATTTTGATTATTGACGACGAACCGCGTTGGAGGGATTTTATCAAAGAGAACTTGAGTGCGTTTGATATTGCTTCGGCAGCAGATTCAAAAGCCGCACTTACTCAACTCGGAACATATCAATTTGATCTGATCATCGTCAATTCACGCTGTCTCGATGTGCTCGAAACGATTAGAGCAATTTATCCAAATGAGCGGATTGTGGTCGTTACCGTGCAGCCGAAGAATGACGAAGCGCTACGGGCGTATCGGTTAGGCGCCATACGCTACTTTGCAAAATCTTTCAGTCGTCATGATTTTTTAAATCATGTCAAAGAGCTTACTCCTGCTTTCGCAGGCATAGCATCAGCATGAGTCGTATGTAAGCATGATGGAGTTGAATATGGCAAATGCACGAAACAATATACTAATCGTGGACGATCTGCCCGACTGGAGAAAGACTCTCAGTGGTCTTCTGATCGACGTCGGATATGACGTTCAAACCGCAGAATCTTCTGCCCGCGCTCTGGCGTTGCTTGAAAAAAAGCATTTCGATCTGGCAGTCGTGGATTTACGCCTTGACGAATCGAACGAAGATGATGAGGGCGGACTCGATCTGGCAGTTCAAATAAAACAACGATGGCCGAACGTCAAAGTTATCATCATTACCGGATATGGAACTCCCGCTAGAATAAAGCGTGCTATCGAGCCGGATTCCCAAACGGGCCAAACACTCGCCGATGACTACATTCCGAAAACCGAGACCGATAAGTTGGCTTCGACTGTACAAAGAATTTTATCTCGGTAAGATAAAGCCAAAGTTTGAAAACATTGGGAGCAACAATGCACAAGATTCTTGTCGTAGATGATAGACCGGACGTGCGAAAAACGCTGGAAGGTTTGCTCAAAGATGCCGGTTACGAGGTGCAATCAGCAGCTAATGAAGGTGAAGCGCTGAATCTGGTGATGAATACCCGCTTCGATCTGGCGCTCATTGAT
>Ga0247727_10020149_pt1 | contig 10234 bp, 8 predicted proteins | sample WisWelCaveWW1625_FD_202498 | JGI IMG/M metagenome (GOLD analysis project Ga0247727, IMG submission 202498) | Biofilm microbial communities from Wishing Well Cave, Virginia, United States - WW16-25 | ecosystem: Environmental > Aquatic > Deep subsurface > Groundwater > Cave microbial mat | place... | reverse complement strand
CGCATCTTGCACCTCCGAGGTGATTGACTCGATTCAATGATCACCTTAATATAAGCACGTTATCCTGAAATTCCTCAGACTTTTTTCACGGATTTAGGGAATAGCCGTTGACAAAGGCGTTGAGAGTTTTTATATTGCTATATAAAAAGCACAGTCGAGAGCGGCTTTTAATCCGTCGGAAAATTTTTCAGACTTGAAAGTGGATTTTATATGCGCATCATCGAAGGACACCTCAACGGCCAGGGCAAGCGTTTCGCTCTGATTGTTGGCCGCTTCAACAGTTTCATCTCCGAGCAACTCTTGCAAGGCGCGAGCGATTGTCTCATTCGTCACGGCGTTGCCGAGAAAGATATTGACGTGTATCGCGTGCCCGGCTCGTACGAAATTCCGCTCGCGGCGTCCCGCGCGGCGAATCTCAAACAGTATCACGCCGTCATTTGCCTCGGCGTACTCATTCGCGGCGAGACTCCGCATTTCGATCACATCGCCGGTTTTGTTTCCAAAGCCATCGGCGAGATTTCGCTGGCCAGCGGCGTGCCGGTGATTTTCGGCGTCGTCACCGCCGACAATCTCGAGCAAGCCATCGAACGCGCCGGCGCCAAAGCCGGCAACAAAGGCTGGGACGCCGCGCTGGCGGGCATCGAGATGGCGAATTTGCTGCCGCAGATTAAAGAATAGCGAACCCCAACCCAACCCGCGACGTTTAAATTTCAAGTTTGTACTCAAAAATAATTTAGTTGCGGTTCCCTTTTCGTTGCGAAATATTGCTTTTTAGAGATAACATTTAGAATCAACTCGTGAGTGTCATGCGGAAATACCTTCTATTTTATTGTTTTCTTTTTATCGTTTTTTTGCTGTCGTCCGCTTTAGTTGCCCAAGATCAGCTCTGGCAATCTTTCACCAACATGCGCACCGTTCGCGGCTATCATGAGCCGAACAATCAAACCTACATCTTTTCGCGGCTCATGGTCAGCTCGCCGCAGGGCGTGTGGGCGGCGACGGCCGGCGGGCTGTTGCTCTGGGATGCCAACCGCCAGGCTTTTCGCCAAATCACCAACACCGACGGCCTGCGGCAGAACATCACCAAAGCCGTCGGGCGCGACAATCGCGGCCGGATTTGGATCGTGCTGGCGACCGGCACGATTGCGCAGCCGACCGGCCTCATCGATGTTTTCGATCCGGCGAAAAATTCCTTCGTTCGCATCAATGATTACATCAACCGCAACATTTACGACTTTGCATCGCGCGGCGATTCGATGTATATCGCGCTCGATCGCGGCATCAGTTTGTACGACATTGGCCGCAACGAAGTGAAGGAGACCTATCAAAATCTCGGCAAAAGTTTTGCGCGCGGCACGGCGGTGCAGGCGCTTTTCGTCGACGGCGGCGACCTGTGGGCGGCGACGAACAGCGGCGTCGCCCGCACCTCGCTGAATCTGCCGAATCTTTTGGCGCCGGAAAGCTGGACGAATTATACCACCGCGAATGGTTTGCCTTCGACCGTCGTGCGCGGATTTGCGAAATTTTCTCAGCGTCTCGTCGCGGCCACTTCCAACGGCGTCACCTCGTTTGACGGCCAACGCTGGAGCAACGCCGGCCTGGCTGGCTCCGAAGTTTTGCAGTTGATCAGCACGCAAGAGAACGGCAGAGCGGTGTTATATGCCGCCACGCCGTTCAGCATCTTTCGCTCGGAAACGTTGGGCGCGTGGAGCGCGGTGGGAAGAAGCATTTCCATCGTCACCGGCATCGTCATCGACGAGGCCGGCACGCTGTGGGCTTCGACGTACGATAACGGTTTGTATGAATTTGACCGCAGCGCGCAAAACTGGCGCCTGCGGGAGCCGGATGGCCCGGCGGCGAACAGTTTTACCTCATTGAGTTTGGATCAGGACGGCAATCTCTGGTCTACTTCAACGAGCGGGTTTCAAATTTATGACGGCTCGCGGTGGCACAATTACAACACCAGCAACTTCTTGCCAAGCGGAGCTAATGACGTTCGTCAAATCGTGCATTTGGCCAACGGCGAGCATTGGCTGGCGACGTGGGGATTCGGCGTTTTCGTCATCGAAGGCAAAGTCGACGCGTTGACAATCAAAAGGCGCATTGATGCCCGCACGGGCGAGCTTTCCACTGCCCTGGGTGAAACGAATTTTCCGGCCGTGCCTTTTCTCAAGATGGATGCGCAAAGCAATATTTGGATTCTCAATTTTAATGCGTCGAATACGAACGCGTTGCTGGCGCGCACGCCGGCGGATCAATTTGTTTACTTTTCAAGAAGCGACGGACTGCGCAGCATTGAGGTGTCCGTGTTGGAAATCGAAAAACGAGAAAACGCTCCCGACCGCATCTGGGTCGGCACTTCCAGCAGCGGCGTCAGCGTGTTGGATTATAACGGCACCTTGCAAAACAAAACCGATGATGATTTCAGTGGCGAGCTGGATTTGGATGACAATCTCTTGAGCAACCGCGTCACCAGCATCGCCCAGGATCGCGACGGCTACATTTGGATCGGCACGGACAAAGGCCTGAATTACTTTTTCCGCAGCGGCGGGGCGAACGATCGTTTCTGTTACAGCTTGATCAGCGACGACGTTAAAATCGTGAAAGTCGATCCGCGCAACAACAAATGGATCGGCACCGGCGCCGGCATTTCCGTGCTTTCCGGCGAGGATAACTGTTCGCTCACGCATTACACCGTGGAAAACAGCCCGCTCGTCGGCAATTTCGTGACGAGCATGGCGTTCAACACCAAAACCGGCGACGCCTGGCTCGGCACGACGACCGGGCTCTCGCGTTTTCGCACGCCGTTTACCGAGCCGAAACCGGATTTGAGCCAGCTTTCAGGTTATCCGAATCCGTTTATTCTTCACGACGGAACCGCAACGTGCGGCACGCCGGGCGGTTTTCGGATTACCAATTTGGCGGAAGAGAGCGCCGTGAAAATTTACAGCGTCAACGGCGATTTGATTCGGAGTTATTCAACCGACCAAGTGCCGGGCGCGCAAGTGTGCTGGGATGGCCGCGACGAGTCCGGCAAGATGGTGCCGAGCGGGGTTTATCTTTTCGTCGCGTTTGTCGAATCAACCGGCGCCAGCGCGGTGGGGAAGGTGGCGGTGGTGCGGAGGTGAAATGGAAACAACCGTTTCCCACAACCGTTTTCCTTTTGCTTGCTTTTTTGATGCGAAGAATTTAAATTACGCTCAAATTTACCAACGCAATATCAGAATAAGATATGATCAAGTCAATGAACGCCAAAGAACGCGCCAAAGAACGTCGCCAACGACCAGGCACGAAGGCGCGCTTAGTGCGCCTGAAGGAAGCCGACCGGTCTTTTGATTATGAGTTTTGGCAAAGCCTGCCGGCAGAAGAACGATATGCGGCCATGTGGCAACTGGTTATCGACATAAGAATTTTTCGAGGCGAACATGAGGCTGAACCCAGATTACTTCGACATGTTCAAAACATTGAATACCGCCAACGTTAGATAAAGGATATCAATTCTGATCGACTTTGGTGCCGACACTTAAACTTCAAATTACATTTTCGTACTTGCCCTCATCCGAGTGTTTCATCTTAAAACGCCGTCAGGAAAGCGATTCGCATTGAGAAAAATTTTCAAGATAGCAACAAAATTTCAATCGTCTTCGCCGCTAAAAAACGGCAACAAAATTTTACAGTATCTCCAATAAATTCAAATCGTCGCGCTTACGCAAACCACACCCATAGGGGTTATTGAAAAGATGCTACCATCACTCGTGGCCCCGATCTGCTGTGTGGAATCGAAGTTACAAACAGGCATGAACTTTGCCAGTAACTCTTCCGTCCGGGAAAATGCTTCAAACTTTTTCTCTGCACAATTACGCGCTCGTTGATCGCGTGGAGTTGACGCTCGGGCCAGGATTGAATGTGTTCACGGGCGAGACCGGCGCCGGCAAGTCGATTCTTATCGGCGCCATGGCGGCTTTGCTAGGAGAGCGAGCCGCATTTCATTATCCCCGTGACCCCGAGAAAAAGGCGGTCATCGAAGGGCTCTTTGTCAACTGTTCCTCTCCCCGGCTGAAGCAATTCTTGCGTGAAAACGCGCTGGAGGTTGGTGACAATGGCGATTTTCTGCTGCGCCGCGAATTTATGCCGAACGGACGCAGCCGCGCCTTTATCAACGATTCACCGATCTCGACGGCGATTCTTGATGCTCTGAGTGAGCTGCTGGCGGATATGCACGGCCAGCACGAGCATCAATCGCTGCTGCAAGCTCGCACGCATCTGCGTTATCTCGATGCGTATGGCGGGCTTGAAGAGCTTGCGGCACAGGTCGCCGAGGCGTTTTCGAACGTGCGCGCGGCGCAAGACGGCTATACGGAATGGCTGTCTCGGCAGAAAGATTTGCAGGAAAAACGCGAGTTTAATCTCTTTCAGTTGCAGGAAATTAAGAGCGTCGATCCGCAGCCGGGGGAAGAGGAGATTTTGGTTCAGGAAGAACGATTGTTGAGCACCTCGGAAAAGCGCGTTCAGCTCAGTTCGCAAATTTATCAGTTGTTATACGAAGCCGACGGGGCGGTGCAAAGCCAGCTCAAAGCCGCGTTGTCGGCGCTGGAAGAGTTGAGCGACATCGATTCCGCCTTGCAGGCTTTGCAGAAGGATTGCGCCGCCGCCGGCTTGACGCTGCAAGAAACCGCGCAGGAGATTCAGCGCTACAAAAGCCGGATCGAATTCAATCCGGCGCGTCTCGAGGAAGTCCGGCAGCGGTTGGCGAATTTCAACAAGCTCAAGCGCAAATACGGCGGCGAGATGGCGGGAGTTTTCGAGCGCCGCGCCGCCCTCGAGGCTTCGCTGGCCGAATTGGAAAATTACGACGAAAAAGTCGCGGCCTTAAAAAAGCAGCTTGATGCGGCGCGCCAGCATTACGCCGAGTTGTGTTTGGAATTGTCCGCGCAGCGCCGCCAGGCCGCCGCGATTTTGCAGCAAACCGTTCCGGCGATTTTGGGGGAGTTGGGAATGGCCGGCGCGAAGTTCGAGGTCGAAGTCAAAACCCAGCCGGATGACAAGACGTTTGTTAAAATCGACGGCCAACCGGTCAAAGTCGGCCCGACGGGAATCGATCGCGTCGAGTTTTTTATTTCGGCAAATCCCGGCCAGGCGCCGGCGCCGCTCTCGAAAGTCGCTTCCGGCGGCGAAATTTCCCGCATCATGCTGGCGCTGAAATCGATTCTTGCCGAGCGCGACGATATTCCGGTTTTGATTTTCGATGAAATCGACGCCGGAATTTCGGGGCGAATGGCGCATGCCGTCGGCAAAAAACTGCAGCAGTTGGCCGCCTCGCATCAGATCGTTTGCATCACGCATTTGCCGCAGATTGCCAGCTCCGGGGCGCATCATTTTCTGGTTGAAAAAAACATTCTCGACGGCAAATCCGTCACCGCCGTGCGCCGGCTGCAAGACAAGGAACGTCCGGAAGCGATCGCGCGGCTTCTCGTCGGCGAAAAGATTTCGGAGACACATATACACAGCGCCCGCCAATTGCTCGCCGAAAGCGGGCAAACGATTTAGTCTGTCACAAATTTATTTTTTTTAAAAAACGGGCTAACCTTCGGGTCAAGCCTTTCTCACTTGGAGCTTGCATCATGACCCCGTTCAAAAAAATTGTCGGCACGTCGATCTTTTCGCTGCTGCTCGTCGTCGTCGGCCTGTTTGTCGTCTGCAGCGGCAGCCGGCAGCAGTTGCTCATCGAGGATGATCCTCTCGCCGAGGAAAGCAGCGACGAAGCTTATAAAGATGATCTGTTGAAACGTCTGGAACTTCTCGAAAGCGAAACCCAAACCACCGGCGCAGCGGAAAATTCCGGCGCCGAAGGCGCCACGTTAGCGAGCGCGGATAGCCAAGCGTCGCCGGCCAACGACGCTGAAAACTCGTTCTTGACACCGGAGCTTTTCCAGGGCATGAACGCGGAAATCCGGCAACTGGAAACGGTGGCGGCGGAGAAAGATCGCACCATTGAAAATTTGCGCGCCGAGGTGGAAGAAAAAAGCTATCAGGCGGCTGCCATGAAAACCGCGGCGAGCACGCGGCAGATGAACAGCAAGCCACTGCCGCGCGGCGTCGACAATTCAGCCGAGCTTAATTCGGAATATGGCCTGGCCTATCAAGACGCGCTCGACGATTATTACGTTCGCCGCTTTGACAGCGCCATTCGCAAGTTTCGCGAGCTGATCGCCAACAATGACAATCATCCGCTCGCGGATAACTGCCAGTACTGGATCGGCGAAGCCTATTACGCCATGGGCCGATATTATGAGGCCGTTGCCGAATTTCAAAAGGTTTATGCCTTTGCGAAGAGCAACAAGACCAACGACGCGCAGCTCATGATCGGCCTCGCTTTTTTGAAAAGCGGCGAAAAGGAAATGGCGCGCGCCGAGCTGAACATGCTGATGAGCTTCAATCCGCAAAGCGATTCGGCTAAAAAGGCGCAAAAATATTTGCGCATGCTGGAAAACGCCTGACCTCGGGCTTAAAAAAAGCAGTGAAAAAAAATGGGCCGGCCACTCGCAGTGGCCGGCCCATTTTTTTTCAGGCAAACTCCCGTACAGGTGACATCAAAACATCGGATACTCCTGCCCAAACGCATTCACCTTGCCATTGATATGTTTCGTTTTATCGGCAATCTTGCCGTTTTCATCAATCACACCGGCATGGCAAACGAAGCACCTGGTCAAATCGTGAGGCTGATGTCCAGCCGGTGGATTGCCATGACAAGTGCCGCAGGCAGCGGCAGCCGAGTCGGTCCATTTTGGCGCGGCATTGATGCCTTCCATTTTATCGGCCGTGTAAATAAAGGCATATTGTGATTGCGATTTTAGCAATCCCCAATTGCCGTGACAATAGCTGCCCGCACAAGTGTTGTTCGTCGCGTTATAAACCACATTCGGCACGCGCGCCCCGCCTTCGGTTTTCAATCTTGCCAGGGCATCGCCGAAAATGATCTCGGCTTTGCCGCCGGCATCAACGTGGCCGGCGGCGGCAAAGCTTTGCGGCAAGGCATGGCACTGCTGGCAGGCGGCAGCGGTTAAATTTTTATCTGCCGGCAAGTGCGCTTGATGCGCGCCAACCGCCGGCGCCGTCGGACTGGTCTCGCCTTTCAATCCTCGCGGCGGCGCAGAAATTTTAAGATCGGTCGCATCGCCGGAAAAATTGCCGTGGCAGGTGTTGCAGGCTTCCGGCCCGCCTTGCTTGGTATGGCAGGTCAAACACGAGATGTTCGCTTTTACCGTGCCGTAGCTCTGGCCGTGACAAGATTTGCAGGAGTTGAGATTGTAGTTGATGCTTTTGATGAAGCTGCTGTGCGCGCCCACAAATCCCGCAGGATGCGGGTAACTGGTGTGACACGTTTTGCACGAGACATTCACGATGCCGCCGTCATATTGGCTGCCGTGCAAAACGTTTGTTGATTATGGCACGAGTAACAATCCGCTTGCTTCGAGCGCAGATCGAGCGCGTGGGTGAAAACAAAATTCAAATCATGCACGCGCGGCTTGATTAACGCTTGACTTCCCGAAAGCGAAGGCCGATTCTCCGCGACGCTGCGAATACGTTCGCCGCGCGTGAATTGTGTCGTCACGTCGGCGTGGCAAGCCTGGCAGAAATTATCCGAATGGCAAACCGCGCAGTCATTCGACAGGCCTTCGAGGCGCACCAAACGTTTGTGCTCCTTCGCCCAATTCGCTTGTTGATGCGAAACCGGCAGCAACGTTTCCGGCTGCGTATGGCACGACTCGCACGCATTCGTGACTTTGACGTCGTTGTGACACGAGTTGCAGCTCGACATCATCGGCAAAAAGGCGACGCTCGGCTTTTCCGATGCTTCAATGCCGGCGTGACAGGCGGCGCATTCGAGCTGGTTGGTTTCGACGTGCTGCTTGTGACTGAAACGCACCTCGCGTTTGGGCGCGGCGTAGAGTTCGTATTTGTCGGCTTCGGTGTGGCAGTACATGCAGTCGCCCTCGACCTCGGCGCTGTGGCATTCGCCGCATTGCGCTTGTTTCGGCAGCATCAAATCGTTCGCATTCTCGCTGGTTTGCGCGCCGGCGTGGCATTGGCTGCATTCCGCGCCGACGTCGACGAGATGCTGTTTGTGAGAAAATTTTATGGTCGCCCATTGCTTGACCGGATCGTTCCACGAGGAGGGTTTATCCGATCCGCCAGCCACGATCATCACCAACCCCAAGGCTGCGAACACGATTGCGAGCGAAGTTATGAGCCGTCGTCGTTGCATATTTTTTCTCTTTGTTTTTTAGGAAGCTTTCGTAGTCCTACCCCCTTGTGGGGTATTTTTTAATGACGAATTTAGTGCCTTTGAAAGCGGCCCACAAGGGGCCGGGACTACATACCAGTTTTCTTAAAGAACCAATATTGCAGCCGCACGAGAAAACGCGCGTCGTTTGAATAAAACCGGTTGTGCAAATATTGCAACTGGCTGTCAATCGTCAACACATTCCACGGACGAAGAAGCAAGCCCGCCGCGCCGGAGAAGAGCGACTCGCGTGAGCCGGCGTTGGCCTCGAGCTTGTAAGACGCCCACGAAAGCTGGGCGCTGGGCATGAATTTTCCATTATTCAGCGGATAATAAAGCGAAGCGTTGACGCCGTTCAAATTTCCGGCGTAGCCGCTGCGGTTGACGAAGCTGAGGCTGCCAATGTTGCACTCCGAGCCAACCGTAAGCCGGAACGACTCGTCGCCGGAATAAAAAATGCCGGCGGCGTTGCCGTAAAATCGCAGCGTGGGTTGGTGGCGATAATAAAATCCCCCTTCGACTTCGTGATTGTTTTCGACATCGAAAGCGGAGAAAATTGAGTTCCAGGGCAGGCGCGGCGAGCGAAAAGTGTAACTGCCGTTGAACACGAGTACTTGCGGAAAGTCAAGAGAAAAATTTAAAATTTTTTCGGTTTTTGTTCTTTGGCAACGGCAAAACAGGGTGTTTTCCTGCCTGTGTTCCAGGCTTTGTCAGGGTTTTGGGCTATTTTAGGGCGTACTTCTCCCTGCAAGTTTTGACCCAAAATTTTTTAATCCATGACCGGAAGGAAACTCTCGTGGTTATGCCCGTAAGGGCATAGCTCTACAGGCATAGCCTTCTAACCCAAGCTTACTTACGTTGAGACCCGAGTGCCATGACGTGGGCACTGCTTATGGCTCAACCAATGTTCTCATTCGATTAGAAGGCCGAGAGGGCAACGAATCAGTTAGACGAAGCGCTTCCGCCCGTGGGTACACTCTCGGGCGTAGCCTTCCACGAAGTTCAACGGTTGGCCCCTCCGGCCTGTTTTTCAAAACAGGAAAACTGGGAAAAAACTCGCGGCCGCAACACGATCGAGCTGGTTGTCATTGCACACGAGCGCTGTCAAAGAGCGGTATCACCAACCACCAAGGGCCTTTAGCCGCCTGAAGTTCAGGCGGCGCGTTTAAGCGCGGGTGCAGGCCGCTGGCGGGGGATCGTTTTTGTTTGCTTGGTCTTGGGTGGATATTTCGCCTGGTATTCCTGCTCAAGCAGCGCCAGGCGCGCCAAGGCTTCCGGCTTATATTCATAAGGCCGTTGGGCTTTGACGATTTTGAAAATCAGCTTGAGCAGCACCGGCGCACAGGCGACGACGTTTTTGCGAAAGTTGCGCTTGACGAGTTGGCGCGTGAGAAACTTGATGCGCACTTCCGGAACGTATCTGGCCGCTTCCTTGGTCATCCAGTAAAGAATCCAGGACAGGCGGCGGTTGCCGATATGACTGATGCGGCGGCTGCCGACGTACTGGCCGGATTGCGATTGCTTGAGATTGTAGCCGGCGAGCTTCTCGATTTGTTTGTAATGGCGATAGAACGACAAATCGCGGGTTTCAGCGAGAAACAGCGCGGCCATGGTTTCGTCGATGCCTTTGAGCGAAATCAAAAGCTCAAAGGCCGGAATTTGGCGCGCCAGACTGATCAACATCGTCAGCGTGTCCGCCATCGGGGTTTGGAACTGTTTTTCCAGCGTCAGCCAGGTGGTGACGGTCGCGCGCGCCACGGTGACTTCTGCATCCCGTTTGGGAATGCCGATGGTGGTGCGCGCCAACTCTTGCAAACGTTGGAGCGTTTCGACGCCATACTGGGATTGCGAGATTTTGGCAATTTCCTGGCCGACTTTGTCGAGGTCGAGGCGCAGGTAATGCTCGGGCAGGAAATAATCTCGGAGCAGGTGGCGCGCGGTGGCGGTGTT
>Ga0247727_10020148_pt1 | contig 10234 bp, 13 predicted proteins | sample WisWelCaveWW1625_FD_202498 | JGI IMG/M metagenome (GOLD analysis project Ga0247727, IMG submission 202498) | Biofilm microbial communities from Wishing Well Cave, Virginia, United States - WW16-25 | ecosystem: Environmental > Aquatic > Deep subsurface > Groundwater > Cave microbial mat | place... | reverse complement strand
TCCACGACGTCGTTACCGACCATCGAAGTAGCGCTGCTCCATGTCCGCGAGCTGGGCGGTGATCTGACGCGAGACGTCGAGCGAGGCGCGCACGCCGCGCTGGTCGCTCTTCGGCTCGATGCACGCCACCGAAACGTGGAAGCGCTCGCCGCGGCGCGGCAGGTCGGACCACGTCTCCTGGCCTTCCCCGCGCAGATACACGCACAGCACGCGGCAGCCCGGCAGCGCGGTCACGATGCGGCCCACGCCGTAGGCGGCGGTCTCGACGTCCACGCGCCCGCTGCGGCTGCGCCCGCCTTCGGGAAAGATCAACGCCGTCTGTCCGAGCGACAGCAGGAAGCGGATCTTCGCGAGCACCTTCGCCACCTCGGTGCGATCCGAACCGCGCTGCACCGGCACGCACTTGTACAGGTAGGCGAGCGCGCGCTTCCACCAGTTCGAGGCGAAGTGCACGGTCTCCGGCGTGTTCCAGGGCAGCGCTCCGAAGTCACGCAGGAAGACGCCTGTCGAGCCGATCGCCCAGCCGATCACGAAGGAGTCGAACATGGTGAGGTGGTTGGCGCAGATCAGCAGCGGCGCCCGCGACTCGCGGCGAATGCGCCGATACTCGCCTCGCGCCGCCGCGCACTCCGCGGGGTCCACGCGCCAGCCGAAGCCGTACCGCATGATCACGCTGGTGAGCGGGATCCAGAGCGGTGAGAGCAGGCGGCTGAGCGCGAGCTGGACCCGCAGGCCGAGCCGCTCGCGCGCCGGCAGCCGAACGCCTGCCACCTCGCTGCGCGCGCCGCCTTGCGGCGCTTGCACTACGCCACCTTCTGATGGATCAGCCCGACGCAGTCGCCGATGGTATTCACCGAGTCCACGTCCTCGTCGGCGATCTCGATGTCGAACTCGTCCTCGAAGGCGAGCACCACGTCCACGAGGCGGGCCGAGTTCACCTTCAGATCCTCGAGGATGTTGGTGGCGGGGCCGGCGTTCGCGAGCGCCTTCTCGTCCTTCACGTAGGGCGTCAGGATCTTCACGACCCGATCCTGGATCTCCTTGGCAGTCATGTTCTGGCTCCTTTCTCGAAGCTCTCGATCGCTCTATTGCCACTTGCGCAGCACCAGCGCTGCGTTCACGTCACCGAAGCCGAAGCCGGCCTTCATCATCACCGACAGGCCCGGCAGCTCGAAGGTCTCGTGCGGGATCGCGGCGGCGAAGGGCGCGATCTCGGGATGCACGTCTTCGCAGTTCTTCGAGGCGTGCACGAAGCCGCCCTCGAGCATCAGCACCGCCGCCACGGACTCGATCGCGCCGGCGGCGCCGAGCGCATGGCCGATCAGCGACTTGGTGGAGGTGATAACGGGGAAGTCGCCCGGCCCACGGCCGAGCGCCTTCGACCACGAGGCGACCTCCTTGGGGTCGGCGCCGGTCGCGGTCAGGTGGCCGCTGATGGCGTCCACGCGCGCGCCGTCGAGTGCCGCGTCGGCGAGCGCCGCCTTTATGCAGCGCTGCACGCCGGTCGGGTTCGGCGACGTCATGCTGCCGCCGCCACGGTGACCGCCGCAGTTGGTCGCGACGCCGAGCACCTCGGCGTGGATGCGCGCGCCGCGCGCCTCAGCCGACTCGAGGCTCTCGAGCACGAGCACGCCGGCGCCCGCGCCCGGGATGAAGCCGCCCGCACTCGCGCTCATCGGTCGCGACGCCCGCTCGGGCTGCTCGTTGAACTTGCGGCACAGCACGCGCATGGAGTCGAAGCCCGCCCAGATGTAGGGGCTCGCGACCTCGGCGCCGCCGCACAGCATGCGCTCGGCGCGGCCCGCGCGGATGCGCCAGGCGCCCTCGGCGATCGCCTCGACACCGGTGGCGCAGGCGCTCGAGTTCGTGGTGACCTGGTTGCCGAGCGCGAGCAGGCCCGACACACGCGCGGAGATGCCGCTCGCCATCACCTGCTCGACCGAGGTGCTGCCGAGCCGCCGCGACTTCTTTTCGTTCACGAGCGGGACGACCTTCTCGGCGATCGTGTCCATGCCGCCGATGCCGGTGCCGAGCACGGCGCCGCTGTCCCAGTCGACGCGATCGTCCCCCGGCTCGGGGCGGGCGAAGCCGGCGTCCCCCCACGCCTCGAGCGCGGCCAGCGCGGCGAAGCGGTGGCTCGCGTTCATGGCGCGCAGCTCTTCCTCGCGAAACGCGGCCTCCGCGAGCGCGTCCACGCCCTGCGGTACCGCCGCGACGTGGCAGGCGAAGCCTGCTTCCACCATCGAGAGCTGCCGCGCGAGGCCACTGCGGCCCTTGCGCAGCGCCAGCTCGAACTCGGCCAGGCCGTTGCCGTTGGCCGCGATCACGCCCAGGCCGGTGATCACCACGCGCCGGCTCATTGCGTGATCCCCATTCCAGCCAGCTCACCCGAGCAGACCACCGTACCGTCAGCGAGCTTCATCTCGGCCCGCACGCGGACCTTGCGACGCCGGTAGAACACGAGCTGCGCTTCGGTACGCACGGAATCCCCGGGCCGCACGAGCCCCGAGAAATCGATGCTGGCGTCGGTGAACAGCGTCTGAAACTTCTCGGCCTCGGCCTCGTGATCGCGGTAGAAGTAGTAGATCGCGAGCGGCACGATCGTGCACTGCGCCATGCATTCGACCAGCAGCACGCCGGGCGTCACGGGATTGCCGGGAAAATGTCCGCGGTAGAAGTCCGCTTCCGGCCGCCAGCGATAGACGCCCACGACACGCTCGGGGCCGAGCTCCGTGATCTCGTCCACGAAGCGGAACGGCTCTTGCTGCGGAATCAGCGGCAGCACCTGCCCCGGCGTCAGCACCCTAGCCACCGTACATGCCCCCGTTCACGTGGATCACGGTGCCGTGCACGTAGCTGGCGCGCGTGGCGAGCCAGGCGACGACCTCGGCCACCTCTTCGGCCGCGCCCATGCGGCCGAGCGGGATGCGCGCGAGGATCGCCTCGCGCAGCGGCGGCGGCAGCTCCTGCGTCATCTCGGTGTCGATGAAGCCCGGCGCGACGGAGTTCACCAGGATCGGCCGGCCGGCCAGCTCCTGTGCCAGTGACTTCGTGAGCGCGTCGAGCCCCGCCTTCACCATCGTGTACGGGACTTGACCCGGGTTGCCGGTGTGGCCCACCACGCTCGAGATGTTGATGATGCGGCCGCTGCCCTGGCGCAGCATGAAGCGCCGCAGCACGAGCTTGGTGAGGTACCAGGTGCCGCGCGCGATCGCGGCCATCGCGTCGTAGTCCTCGAGCTTCATGGCGGGCAGCAAGCCGTTCACGTTGTAGCCGGCGTTGTTCACCAGCACGTCCACGCGACCGGCGCGCTGCTTGAGGTCGGCGACCAGTGCGTCGAGCTGCTCGGGCACGGCCAGGTCGGCCTTCACCAGCAGCGCATCGGACAGCTTCTCCGCCACCTCGCGCGCCTGCGCCTCGCTCGAGCGGTAGTGCACGGCGACGCGAAAGCCGGCATCGGCCAGCGCCCGCGCGCAAGCCGCGCCGATGCCGGTGCCGGCGCCCGTGATCAGTGCGACCGGCCTCGGATCGGTCCGCTCTTCGGACCTCGTCGGATCGGTCCGTCCTCCGGACCTCGGCGCGCTCACGTCGCGGCTCCGAAGCGGATCAGCGCGCGCGCCCAGGTGAGGCCGCCGCCCACCACCGAGACGGCCACGTCGTCGTGCGCCTGCCACTTGTCCCAGTCCATCGAGAGCACGGCGGGCGCGCTCGAGCCACCCGTGTTGCCGTACAGCTCGACGTTGGCGTGATGGCGTTCCGGGGCGATGCCGCAGCGCTGGCACACCTGCTCGAGCACGCGCAGGTTGGCCTGATGCCCGACGAAGTGGAGCGGACGCGCGTCGGCCTCGACCTCTTCGCGGCGCGCCTCGACGATGCGTGCGTAGCCTTCGCAAGTGCGCTTGATCGCGAACATCTGCACGGCGCGACCGTCCTGGCTGAAGTAGCCGGTGCGCGGGATCAGCACCTTGTCGGCGCCGGCCGGGCTCGACTGCACGTTCACGTGCGTTACGCGCGCGCGACCCGGAATGCGCAGCGACAACACGGCCGCCGCTGCACCGTCGCCGAACAGCACGGCGCTGTTGCGATCCGCGTAATCGACCGTGGTGGTGAGCGTCTCGGCCTGCACGATCAGCACGAAGTCGGGCAGGCGCTCGGGGTGCATCAGCGACAGGTGATAGAGCTGCACCAGGAAGGTGGTGCAGGCCGAGTTGAGATCGAAGACCGGCGCCTCGATGCCCAGCTCCCTGGCCACGAAGGCCGCCTCGGCCGGGGTGGTCACGCTCGGTGCCGAGCTGCCCGAGATCACCATGCCGATGCGCTCGCGCTCGATGCCGGCGCGCCCGATCGCCAGCTCCGCTGCGCGCACACCGAGCTGCGCGTTCGTATAGAGCGCGGCCTCCGCCGCGGCACGCACGTCGGCGTTCTTGGTCTGACGGATGTACTCGAGCGACAGCACCGTGCGCCGCGCCCGGATGCCGACGCGCTCGACGATCCAGTCGTTGTCGGTGCCGATGTCGAGCTCTTCGAGAAACCGGTTCGAGATCTCGTGCTCGGGATGGAAGTGGCCGAGGCCGTGCAGGTGCAGCGTCACGAAGTGCTCCCGGCCACGTGCTCCCCGCCGTCCACACGGATCAGCGAGCCGTTGATCCAGGCGGCCTCGTCGAGGCACATCAGGTAGATCACGTTGGCGACGTCGCGCGGCGTGGTCAGCCGGCGGAACGGGTTGCGCAGCCGCGCGCGCGCCTTGAGCCGATCGCTGCCCGGAATCGCGGCCAGGGCCGGCGTCTCGGTGACGCCCGGCTGGAGCACGTTGCAGCGCAGACCATAGGGCGCGAACTCCATCGCGATCGAGCGCGCCAGCGCTTCGAGCGAGACCTTGGCCGCCGATACCGCGGCGTAGCCCTTCCAGGCGACCTCGTTGCCCTCGCTGGTGAGGCCGAACACGCGCGCGTCGCTCGCGAACAAGCCTTCGCGGTGCAGGTGCTGCACCCAGTCGAGCAGGCTCGTGCCCATGCAATGGATGGTCCGCGAGAAGTCGTCCGTATCGAGATAGGAGTGCGTCGGGTAGGCCGGCGCCGTCGCGATCTCGGCGAGCTCGTCGCGGCCCTCGGCCAGCAGCTTGTCGGCGGCGGCCACCAGCTTCGCGGCATCGACGCCCAGCTCGGCCGCCAGCTCCGCTGCCGCCGTGCTCGGCTTCGGCTGCTCGCTCACGAGCAGCTTCAGGTTCCCGAAGGCGATCGAGTGCAGCAGCATGCGGATGCGGCCGGCGCCCAGCGTCTGCTTCAGCCCGGCCACGATCTCGGCCTGCTTCTCGGCGTCGAGCGCGTCCGCGTTCCAGATTCGCACCTGCACGCCCGTGCCGCGCAGCTTCTCGAACTCGGGCTCGATGCGGTGCATCGCTCCGCGCCGGTCGCGGTGCACCAGCGCCAGGTTCATGCCGTGGGCGGCGAGCTTGTGGGCGCTGGCGAGCCCGAAGCCGCTCGAGCCGCCGAGGATCACTCCCCAGTCTTCTGATCCGAATGTGCGACTCAACATCCCTCCCCAGCGCGAACGACAAACCTACGGCCCCTGCTCCGAGCCGGCCCCTCGGAAAGCCGAGGAGAATGACCCGGAGTCATGTCGTGTCAACCGCGGCTCGAACCTGCAATCAGCGTGCCCCGGAGTCCCCCGGGGGTGATCGTCTCGTGCGTCCCTACCCCATCCAGGCGCCGTTGTTGAGATCGAATGCCTGCCCCGTGAACCCCGCTGCTGCGGGCGATAGCAGGAACGCCACCAGGCCCGCGACCTCCTCGGGCTGGCTGATGCGCCCGAGCGGCACCCCGGCCAGCAGCTCACGGCGGGCCTCGGGGTAGCTCCTGCCCTCCCCTGCCCCGATCTCGGTCATGCGATCGACGGCCATCTGCGTCTCGACCCAGCCCGGACAGATCGCGTTCACCAGCACCTGCCGCGGAGCCAGCTCGACCGCGAGCGAGCGCACCAGGCCGAGCTGGCCGGCCTTGGCCGCGCTGTAGGCCGAGATGCCGGCCACGCCGAAGCGAGCCACGCAGGAGGAGATCACGATCGCATGCCGCGGGCTCGTGGCCGGCGCGAGCCGCTTCTCGAAGGCGCGCAGCGTGAAGTAGGCGCCGTCGAGGTTCGTGCGCACGATCTCGTCCCAGCGCTCGACGCCGTCGCCGAGATCGTTCGGGCCGCCGACTCCGGCATTCACGACGACCGCGTGGAGGCGTCCGAGCCTCGCCTCGATCGCAGCGAAGGCGGTCTCGACCTCGGCGCGCTCGCGCACGTCGGCCGTGGCGACAGAGGCCTCGCCCTTCGCCTCACCGGCCACGGCCTCGAGCGTCGCGCGCGTGCGACCGATCAGGCCGACCGAGGCGCCGCGCCGTGACAGCTCGAGTGCGATCGCACGCCCGATGCCGGTGCCAGCGCCCGTCACGACCGCGACCCGTCCCGACAGCTCCATCGGCGCTCCTTCGGCGCCGAGCATACTTCGTTGCGACGATCCAGCCGATCATGCCGCCTGGCGGGCGCACTTCATGGCAGCGTTGCCGCCCAGTCGACGAGGGTGTCGGTGAACAGCCGGGGATCCTGACCGTGCATGGAGTGACCCATCGCCGGGAACGACCGGTAGTCCACGCGTTGCCCCGCCGCGCTGATCAGCTCACGAGCGCGCGCCGCCTGCAGGTCCGAGAGCGCGCCCATCAGAAAGCCGGTCTTCTCCTCGACTCTGCGGAAGTGGTGGGTGAGGAGCACGGGCACCTTCACGCTCGACAGCATCCGCGCGTGGTCGCAGCTCGCGGCGACGCTGCCGGTCCAGAACGCGCGCGCCCACTCCGGGTCGTATTCCTTCAAGTTCTGCGGGGGCTCGCCGCCCGCCATCGGCGAGAACAGCGCGGCCATCCATGCGGGCACCTCATGCGGTGCGGCGACGGCCATCGCGTCCCAATCGCCGACGCTCCACTGGTCGCCGAGATACTTGCTCCAGAGCGCGAACATCGGGCCGGCGCCCTGGCGGATCGATTGACCGCAGGAGGTGTCCACCTCGGAGCAGAACAGCGGCGGATCCTCGTAGTGGGCGCCCCGGACCTGACCGGGGATCGCGTATGCGGAGAGCCAGGCCGACAACACGCCACCCGACGAGAGCCCGCTCACGATGGTGCGCCGGCAGATCACCCCGTCGATGAATCGGACGAGGTCGTTGCCCATGTTGTCGAGCGTGTAGCGACCCGGTGTCCGGGTGGAGCGGCCCTGGCCGCGCAGGTCGATGGCGAAGGCCTGGAAGTACTCCGCGAGCAGCGGCATGGCCTGCTCGTAGCCCCACCACGACTCCGACTGGCCGGGAACGAGGAGCAGCGCGGGCTTCTCGTCGCTGCCGGCGAATGCGTAGTTGAGCTCGACCTCGCCGGCGTCGAAGGTCTGCTCGGGAAAGGCGTGCGGAACGTAGGTCGCCTCGGGGTGCTCGGGTCCGAAGGCGTGTGCGAAGCGGCTCATCGGCCGATCACGCCGTGCCCGCGGCGTGTGCCGGCGCAGCCGGAAAGAACATCCGCTCGAGGGTCGCGACGTGCTCGGCGACGAGCGCCTCCTGGGTCGGGCTCTCGCCGGTCAGCAGCTCGAACTCCGCGGCGAGTGCGTAGATCGACGAGGCGGCGCCGATCAGCATGTAGTGGACATGCTCGGGGCGGCCGAGCGGTGCCATGCCGACCTGTTGCGCCGCTCCGACCAGCGCGCGCACGAAGTCGTAGATGGGTCGGATGTGCGTCTCGACCAGCCACTCGAGGCGTGGCCCCTTCGCGAGGCCCTCCTGGATCATCAAGCGGTGCAGCTCCGGGTGCGCGGCCTGGAAGCGCACGAAGTCGCGCAGCAACAGCCGCAGGCGCTCCTTTGTGTCGACACCCTCGAGCCCGGCGAGGCGGCGACTGAAGGTCTCGCCGAGCCGGCCGAAGATGCGATCGGCCGCCGCCTTCCAGAGCGCCTCCTTGGTCGTGAAGTGGTAGGGCAGCGCCGCGAGCGCGACTTCGGCGCGGCGCGCGATCTCCCGCGTGGTCGCGCCCTCGAAGCCGTGCGCCGCGAAGACCTGGAGCGCGGCCTCCACCAGCCGCTCGCGGGTGTCGAGGCTGCGCTGCTGGGGGCGGCGCTCCGGAGCCCGCGTCTTTCTTGCTTGACGCACGGCGGCCACCGTCGTACAAACGTACTGCTTTGTCAACACAACTCGTACGGCCGTACTCCAGGGAGTCTGCGCCCGTGCCCGCGCGAAGGCGCCTCACGCTCTCCTTCGACAACGGTCCCTTCGCGGACGTGACGCCGGGAGTGCTCGAGGAGCTCGCGCGCTGGGATCTGCACGCGACGTTCTTCGTCTGCGGGAAGGACGTGAACGACACCGCGAAGCGCGCGATCGTCGAGCGCTCGCACGCGGCAGGCCACCGCATCGGCAACCACACGCTCACGCACACGGTCGAGCTCGGGGCGAGCACCGACGAGAGCGCGCCGGCACGCGAGATCGGCGCCGCGCAGGAGGCGCTCGGCGCACTCGCGGCGCCCGAGCGCTGGTTCCGGCCCTACGGCGCGGGCGGCGTGCTCGGCCCGCGCCTGCTCTCGCCCGCGGCGGTGAGGTATCTGAGCGAGGGTGCCTACTCGTGCGTGCTCTGGAACAGCGTGCCGCGCGACTGGGAAGATCCCGAAGGCTGGCCCGAGCGCGCGCTCGCCGACCTCGCTGGCCAGGACTGGACGCTCGTCGTGCTCCACGACATTCCCAGCGGCGCGATGCGCGCCCTGCCGAGGTTTCTCGACGGCGTGCTCGCGCGCGGCGTCGAGATCACGCACGAGCTGCCGCCGGCCTGTGTGCCGATCCGTGCGGGCCGCCTGGTCGGCTCGCTCGACGGGCTCGTCGCCAGCGCGCCCAACCCCTGACCCACGAACGGAGAGATCCCCATGAAGCTCTGCACCTTCGAACGAGACGGCGCAATGCGCGTCGGTGTCGTCGTGAACGAAGAAGTGATCGATCTCGCGGCAACCGCACCCGAGCTGCCGCGCGAGATGACGGCGCTGCTCGCCGCGGGCGGCCCTGCGCTCGACGCCGCCGCGAAGGCCGCGACGGGAGCCAGGAGCCGCATCCCGCTGGCGGCAGTGCGTCTCGCCGCGCCGATCCTGCGCCCGCCGAAGTTTCTCGCGATCGGCCTCAACTACGCCGACCACGTGGCCGAGGCCGGCCTCGAGATGCCGAAGCTACCGACCGTCTTCAACAAGCAGAGCACCTGCGTCACCGGCCCGAAAGATCCGGTGCACCTGCCGCGCGTCTCGGCGGCGCTCGACTACGAGGGCGAGCTCGGCTTCGTGATCGGGCGCCGTTGCCGGCACGTGCCGCGCGCCCGCGCACTCGAGGTGATCGCCGGCTACCTGGTCGTGAACGACGTGTCGGTGCGCGACTGGCAGCTGCGCATCCCCACCTGGACGATGGGCAAGTCCTTCGACACGCACGGCCCGCTCGGCCCCTGGCTCACCACGGCCGACGAGATCGATCCGAGCGGCCTGCGCCTGCGCACCTGGGTGAACGGCGAGCTGCGCCAGGACTCGAACACGAAGCAGCTGATCTTCGACTGCGCCGCGATCGTCGAGCATCTCTCCACCGCCTTCACGCTCGAGCCCGGCGATGTGATCGCGACCGGCACGCCCGGTGGCGTCGGCATCGCGATGAAGCCGCCGAAGCTGCTGAAGCTCGGCGACGCGATGCGGGTCGAGATCGACGGGCTCGGCGCGCTCGAGAACACGGTGGTGGCCGAGCCCGAGACGACGGTCTTCTGATTCCAATGAGCAACCTGGACGTTGCCGCGCTGATCGTGGGCGGCGGCGGCGCAGGCCTCACCGCTTCGATGCTGCTCTCGAAGCTCGGCGTCGAGTCGCTGACGCGATCACTCTGTTCGGGAAGGAGGACTGATACCTACCCGCGCCTCCGGAGCTGGGACCAGAAGCTGCTGGCGCGGCCCGCCCTCCGCCGCGCAGTACTGGAGTGGCGGCCGGGCGCCGAGGCGTGATTCCATCGGCCCACCGCACGAACCCGGAGGCCCCATGCTGCTCCACGACACCCTCGACTACAGCGCGCGCGAGCACCCGAACGTCGACTTCGCGATCCAGGGAGCGCGGCGCGTCAGCTACGCGGAGGCGCAGGCGCTCGCGAACCGGATCGCCAACGCGCTCGTTGCGCGAGGCATCGCGCCCGGCGATCGCGTCGCGCTGCTCTCGA
>Ga0247727_10020147_pt1 | contig 10234 bp, 8 predicted proteins | sample WisWelCaveWW1625_FD_202498 | JGI IMG/M metagenome (GOLD analysis project Ga0247727, IMG submission 202498) | Biofilm microbial communities from Wishing Well Cave, Virginia, United States - WW16-25 | ecosystem: Environmental > Aquatic > Deep subsurface > Groundwater > Cave microbial mat | place... | reverse complement strand
CGCATGATGGACGCGCAGGAAGCGCTGCGCGCGGGGCTGGTCTCGCGCGTGGTGCCGGTCGACAAGCTCATGCCGGAGGCGATGGCGGTGGCGGAGAGAATCGCCGCCTACTCGCTGCCGGTGGTGATGATGATCAAGGAGTCCATCAACCGCGCCTACGAGACCACGCTCTCCGAAGGCGTGCTCTTCGAGCGCCGTGTGTTCCACTCCATGTTCGCGCTGGAGGACCAGAAGGAAGGCATGGCCGCCTTCGTCGAAAAGCGCAAGCCCACCTTCAAGAACAGGTAAATGGGGTCAAGTAAATGGTGCCAGAGCCCTTTTCTCACCATGCCGAGCCGCGCGCTAGTATCATCCCGTCCAAGGAGGAGGAACCATGGAACGCATCTGGCTGAAGAGCTATCCCGCGGGCATGCCCGCCGACGTGACCTGGGACGAAAACCAGTCGGTCGGCGAGTTGTTCGAGAAGAGCTGCAAGCAGTTCGCCGACCGCCCGGCGTTCCACTGCATGGGCAAGTCGCTCAACTTCGCGCAGATCGACAAAATGAGCCGCGACTTCGCCGCGTGGGCGCAGGCGAAGAGCCTGCCCAAGGGTGCGCGCGTGGCGATCATGATGCCCAACTGCCTGCAGTACCCGGTCGTGCTGTTCGGCACGCTGCGTGCAGGCTACACGGTGGTGAATGTCAACCCGCTCTACACCGCGCGCGAGCTCGAGCACCAGTTGAAGGACTCCGGCGCCGAGGTGATCGTGATCCTGGAGAACTTCGCGCTCACGCTGGAAGAAGTGCTGCCGAGGACGCCGGTGAAGCACGTGGTGGTCGCGTCGCTTGGCGACCTGCTCGGCGTGAAGGGCCTGATCGTCAACTTCGTGGTGCGCAACGTGAAGAAGATGGTGCCCCCCTTCGAGCTGCCCAACGCCCAGCGCTTCAACGACATGCTCAAGGAAGGCGCGGGCAAAGTCATGAAGCCTTTCCCCACCAGCCAGGGCGACATCGCCTTTCTGCAGTACACCGGCGGCACCACCGGGGTGTCCAAAGGCGCGATGCTCACGCATCGCAATATCCTGGCCAACATCGCCCAGGCGTCGGCCTGGCTGACTCCCGGCCTGGGCAGCGAGACCGCGGTCATCATCACCGCGCTGCCGCTGTATCACATCTTCTCGCTCACCGTGAACTGCCTGGTGATGGCGAAGGTGGGCGGGTTCAACATCCTGATCACCAACCCGCGCGACATCCCGGGCTTCGTCAAGGAGCTGGGAAAACACCCCTACAACGTGATCACGGGCGTGAACACGCTGTTCAACGCCTTCCTCAACAACCCGGATTTCCACAAGCTCGATTTCTCCAAGGTGAGGCTGTGCGTGGGCGGCGGCATGGCGGTGCAGAAGGCGGTGGCGGACCGATGGAAGCAGGTCACCGGCCGGGTGCTGCTCGAAGGCTATGGCCTGACCGAGACCAGCCCATGCGCCACGATGAACCCGCTCGACCTCAAGGATTACAGCGGCGCCATCGGTCTGCCGATGCCCTCCACCGAAGTGGTGCTGCGCGACGACGACAAGAAGGACGTTTCGATCGGCCAGCCCGGCGAGATCTGCATCAAGGGTCCGCAGGTGATGAAGGGCTACTGGCAGCGCCCGGACGAGACCGCCAAGGTCCTCGGCGCTGACGGCTTTCTCTACACGGGCGACGTCGGCGTCATGGACAACCTGGGGTTCGTTCGGATTGTCGACCGCAAGAAGGACATGATCCTGGTATCGGGTTTCAACGTGTACCCGAACGAGATCGAGCAGGTGGTCGCGATGCACCCGGGCGTGCTGGAAGTGGCGGCGATCGGCGTGCCGGATGAACACTCGGGCGAGGTGCCGAAGCTGTTCATCGTGAAGAAGGACCCGGCGCTTACGGAAAAGGACATCTTCGAGCACTGCAAGGAACAGCTCACCGGCTACAAGCGGCCGAAGTACATTGAGTTTCGCGCTGAGCTGCCGAAGACCAACGTCGGCAAGATCCTGCGCCGCGCCCTGCGCGACGAGAAGAAAGCCGCCTGAAAATCGGGGTCAGACCCCGATTTCCGGAAAATAGAAGAATCGGAGTCAGAGGCCGATTTCCGTCGGAAAGGGAAATCGGGGTCTGACCCCGATTTTCGTCCATGACTACCAAGACCGACTTTTTCAAGGGCCTCGTCTGGCTTGGCATCGCCATCGCCTCCTGGGGCGCGCTCTTTTCGGTGGCGAAGCGCACGCTGCCGGTGCTCGACGCGTTCTTCCTCGGCTCGGTGCGCTATGCGTTCGGCGTGCTGATCTTCATCGCCATCCTGTGGGCGGTGGAAGGCCGGCAGGCGCTGCGCTACGGCGGGCGTGGGCTGCCCGCGGCGGTCTACGGACTGATCGGATTCTGCGGCTTCAACCTGCTCGTCTGGTGGGGACTCGCCTACACGCGGCCCGAGCACGCCGCGATCATCATGGCGCTGCAGACGCCGATGGCGGCGATCGCGGTGTGGCTGACACAGGGCAAGCGCCCGCACGCGTTCACCATCGGCTGCGTGGCAGTGGCGATCGGGGGCGTGTTGCTGGTGGTGACCAAGGGCAGCCTGTCGCAGGTGTTCGAGGGCGGATCGCTGTTCGGGGATTCTCTGGTTTTCCTGGGCGCGGTGAGCTGGGTGGTCTACACCATGGCGGGCTGGCACTTTTCCGGCTGGTCGCCGCTGCGCATGACCGTGCTCACTGCGATCCCTGGTGCGATCGGCCTGATCGCGCTCAACGCCGCGGCGATCGCCGCAGGATGGTCGGTGCTGCCGACGCTGGATGCCGTGCTCTCCGTGAAGTGGCAGCTCATGTACTTCATCGTCTTCACCGTCGTGCTCGGTGTGCTCGGCTTCAACAACGGCGTGAAGCACCTCGGCGCGTTGAACGCGATGCTGATGCTCAACCTGATCCCGGTGATCGTGTTCGCGATCGAGGCGTGGCTGGGAAGGAGCTACGCGGCGATCGAGCTGGCGGGGGCGGTGGTGGTGATCGGGGCGCTGGTGGTGAACAATTTGCTCTTGCGTAGGCAGGCAGCCGGACGCTGAGCCCAGTCCGTGTATCTTTGTCGCAATGGCGGGGCTTTGACAAATCATGAGCTTGGCGCATGGGGTCAGAATTGTTGACCCGCGCGAAGCCTTGCCAACGCCGAGCCGGTAGCTAACAATTACCGGTTCACCCTGGAGACGCCATGACCATGAACGTTCTCATCGTGGATGACCACCCGATGGTGCTGGAGTACCTCTCCGGCGCGGTCGGCAAGGCGCTTCCCGACGCGGTGGTGCGCACCGCCGGAGACCTGTCGGCAGCGCTGGAATTGGCTGGCGATATCGCGCTGGGCATGGTGCTGCTCGACGTCGGTCTTCCCGGCTGCGGCGGTATCGACTCGCTCCTTCGCTTCCGCAAGGCCTATCCCGACGTACGGGCGGTCGTCGTATCCGCCGAGGACGACCATGCGTCGATTCGCGGCGCATTGGCCGCCGGCGCGGCCGGGTTCATTCCCAAGACCGGCAGTCCCAAGGTGGTCATCAATGCGCTGCGTTTGGTAGCCGAGGGTGGCCGGTACTTCCCGCCGGAGGCCCTGGTGACCAAGCCGGGTGGGAACGGCGCGTCTGCTCCCGAGGAGCAGCTTACCGACCGTCAGCGCTTGGTCCTCGCCCGCATGCTGAAGGGCCACAGCAATGCGCGGATCGCGAAGGAGCTGGGGATCTCCGAGGTCACGGTGAAGCAGCACGCCCATGCCGTGTATGTCGCGTTTGGCGTCTCATCCCGCGCCAAATTGATCCTGACCACGTCCGGCCGGGCCACCGGGACCGGGTAATCCTCCCGCAGTCTGACCCCGATCTTCAGGCGATGCGGAGCGGCAGCTTCCTGAAGCCGCGGAAGCGAATCCTCCGATCCCTCTCCGACACGCCATTCATCTCTATCTTCGGAAACCGCGCCAGCAGCCGCGCCAGCGCGATGCGGCCCTCCATGCGCGCAACGTTCATTCCCGCGCAGGCGTGATCCCCCTGGCCGAAGGCGACGTGGCGGTTGGGTTTGCGGCCGACATCGAAGCGCTCGGGGTCGGCGAACTGCGCCGGGTCGTGGTTCGCGGCGCCGATGCCGATGGTGACCGGCGTGCCCGCCTGGAGAATTTTCCCGTTCAGCGTCGCCGGCGCGGTGAGGCGGCGGTTGTTCAGCTGGATCGGGCCGTCGTAGCGCAGCATCTCCTCGATCGCGCTCGGTACCAGCGATAAATCGCCGCGCAGCCGCGCGAGCTCGCCAGGATTGTTCAGCAGCAGCCACATGCCGTTGCCAAGCAGGTTGGTGGTGGTCTCGTGCCCGGCGTTCAGCAGAAAGATGCACTGGTGGTAGAGCTCGGTCTCGGTGAGCTGCTCGCCGTCCTTTTCGCCCTGGATCAGGCGCGTGAGGACATCGGATTCGTAGTCGCCGGGATTCTTGCGCCGGTCCGCGATCAACACTTTCAGGAAGTCGATGAACCCGGTCACCGCGCGGTTGCCGGCGTCGAGCATCGCCGGCGTGAGCTTCGGTTCGAGGCCGGTGAGGATCGCCACGGACCAGCCGCGCAAGGGGCCGCGCTCGCCGCGCGGGATATCCAGCAGCTTGCCGATCACCTCGAGCGGGATCTGCGCGGCGAAATCGTCGATGAAGTTCACCTCCCGCTTGGCGGCCATCTGCGCGAGCAGGGTGTCCACCAGCCGCGCCACGTCGCCTTCCATGCGCGCGATGGCGCGCTGATTAAGCGCGCCCAAGATGATGCGCCGCACGCGCGTGTGCAGCGGCGGGTCGTTGAACACCAGACTCGTCGTGTGGTGCTCGTACAGCGGCGAGTCGCCGAGCTTGGGTCGGAATTCCTCCTTCTTGTCCGAGCTCGCCCGCGGGTCGCGGTATACCGCGATCGCGTCTTCGTAGCGCGAGAGGAACACGCCGCCGCCCTCGAGCGCGTGCACCGGGTCGTGCGTGCGCAGCGCCGCGTACCAGGGATAGGGATCGTCGAGGAACTCCGGCGGCACGCGCGTCAGCTGGAAGTCGCGTATCGCGTCGGCGGAGATCATTCGGCTATTATGCCGCCATGCAACGCATCCCCAATGCCGAGTTCGAACCGGCCCTGAAGAAACGCCTCGAGGAACTGTGGGGCCAGCCGCCGAATCTCTACCGCGCGCTCGGCAACCACGCGGCGCTGTGCCTGGCCTGGACTGAATTTGCGCGCGCCATCCGCTACGACAGCCGCAGCCCGCGCGAGTTGAGGGAACTCATGATCCTGCGCGGCGCGCAGGTGATGCACTCGGAGTACGAGTGGGCGCAGCACCTGAAGATGGCGCGCAAGTTCGGGGTGCGCGAAGCGCAGATCGCGGCGCTGGCCGACTGGCGCGGTTCGACAGAGTTCACCGAGCGCGAGAAGGCGGCGCTGCTGCTGGCGGAGGCGGTGACCAACGGGCACGTCACTGACGAGATCTACACCACGGTGTCGAAGCACTTCGGCCACGCCGAGTTCATCGAGCTCGCTCTGGTGAGCGCGTTCTACGCCATGGTGGCGCGCATGCTCGACGCGATGCGCGTGCAGCTCGAGCCCGACGCACGCGACTATTCCCCGAGGCTGCCATGAGCGCGGCAAGCCCGAGCGGCAGCCAGCCGCGCCAGTACCGCTACTACGAGTTCGTAATGGCGGCCTTCGTCACGGTGCTGATCTGCGCCAACCTGATCGGGCCGGCAAAGATCTCGCAGATCGAGCTTCCGCTCGTCGGCACGCTGATCTTCGGCGCCGGGGTGCTGTTCTTCCCGATCTCGTACGTGTTCGGCGACATCCTCACCGAGGTCTACGGCTACGCGCGCGCGCGGCGCGTGATCTGGGCGGGCTTCGCCGGCCTCGCCTTCGCCTCGTTCATGGCGTACGTGGTGGTGGCGCTGCCGCCGGCGCCGTTCTGGAACAACCAGCAAGCTTATGAAATCGCCTTCGGCACCGCCTGGCGCGTCGCCGGCGCCTCGATGATCGCCTACTTCTGCGGCGAGTTCGTCAATTCCTTCGTGCTGGCCAAGTTGAAGATCCTGAGCGCGGGGAAATGGCTGTGGACGCGCACCATCGGCTCGACCATCGCCGGGGAGGCGGTGGACTCGGCGATTTTCTACCCGCTCGCCTTCTACGGCAGCGGCATCATCCCGGACGACAAGCTGATCCCGGTGATGCTGTTCCAGTTCGTCGCCAAGGTGCTCGTCGAAGTGGCCTTCACGCCGCTGACCTACAGGGTGGTGGCGGTGCTCAAGCGCGCGGAGCAGGAGGACTACTACGACCGCGAGACCGATTTCAACCCGTTCACTTTGAAGGCGTAGCTGAAGCTTCCGAAAGTGCATTGATGGCAACCGCCCGGCGGCGCCGCGGCGCACCCAAGAATCGCGCAATCCGCGCTTCGGCTGTGCTCGGCCTGCAAAGGGTCGACGTCTTGAGGGGGCTGGATACGCGCACCCTCAGGGAGATCGCCGATCAGTGCATTTGGACGCGCTATAAACGCGGCCAGTACGTGATTCGGCGCAACAGCACGAATCGCGACGTGTATATCGTGATCGCCGGCTTGGTGCGCGTTTCCGCCGAGGCAGGGCGCGGACGCCAGATCATTTTGCAGGACATCCCGGCAGGGGAACTGTTCGGCGAGCATTCGGCAATCGACGGCCGCGCCCGCTTTGCCGACGTACTCGCGGTACGCGAATCGCTGCTCGCGTCGATGCCGCCGGAAGCGTTCCGGGCGATCCTCGCGAGTCACGCCTCGGTGCGGGAGCGCGTGCTCCGCCGCTTGAGCGGTTCCGTGCGCGAGCTGGCCGATCGCCTGATCGACCTCGGCGCCCAGCGTGTGCAGTCCAGGATCTGGCTCGAGCTGCTGCGCCTCGCCCGGCTTGCCGGGGTGCAGGCCAATGCGTCCCGCATCGAGCGGGCGCCGACGCACCTGGATATCGCCAACCACGTGGGAACGTCCCGCGAGGAGGTGACGCGCGAGTTCTCCCGTCTGGGCCGGAAAGGTTTGCTCGAGCGCGCCGGCCGCGCCCTCGTGCTGCGCAACATTGCCGCACTGGAGCAGCTGGTAGCGGAATCTCGTCCCGAACAGCATCCGGTGCTGGAGATTCCCGCAGTCGAATCACCCGGATTCACCGGAGCTCGATTGCAACGCGTGCGGCGCGCCATTCTCGTCGCCGACGTATTTGACTCCGTGGGCATGATGGAGCGCGACGAGGGACGCACCGTCCAGCGCTGGAGGACGTTTTTCGCGCACGCCAATTCGGAGGCGATTCCGTCTCGCGCCGGACGCAGCCTGTCGAAGGTCCCCGGCCGGGAACTTCTCGCCGATTTTCCGGACGGCGTTCATGCGCTCGAGTGCGCCTTCGAGCTGCATCGCAGCCTCGCCCGAATCAACTCGGAGACCGCGGAGCCGCCCCTCGCCCTGCGCGTCGGAATTCACGTCGCCGACGTCATCGTCGAGGCGTTCAACTTGCTCGGCGACGGCGTGAACGTGGCGGCCGGGCTCGCCGAGTTGGCGAACCCCGGCGAGACGGTCGTTTCCGCGCAGGTGCGCGATCAGCTCGCGAGCGGCGTCGACGCGTCGGTTGAGGATCTCGGCGAGCAGCGGCTGCGCAACCGCGAACGTACCGTGCGGGCGTTCCGGGTATGGCCGCCGGCGGAGACGGCGAGGCTGGCGCCCAGCGCGGCGGTGATGGCGCACGGCCGTCCGTCGGTCGCCGTGATTCCCTTCCAGATGAGATCGGCCGATACCCGCTTCGAGTTTGTCGGTGATGCCCTGGCCGAGGAGACGATCGGCGCGCTTTCCCGCGTTGCCGACTTTTTCGTCGTCTCGCGGCTGTCGTCGATGGCGTTTCGCCGGGCGCCGCTCAGTCTGCGAAACATCGGCGAGATGCTTGGGGTGCGATACGTGCTTTCGGGCAGCGTCCAGACGGCGCACACGCGGGCGCTGCTGGTGGCGGAACTGGCGGACGCGCGCGACGGACGGATTTTGTGGAGCGAGCGGTTTCAGTGCGACCTCGTAGACGCGTTCGCATTGCAGGCGGAGCTGGCGCGCAAGGTGGTCGAGAGCGTCGCACCGCTCGTGCGTTCGTTCGAGCTTCGCCGTGCGCGGATCACGAACTTCGAGCAACTCGATGCGTATGCGATGACGTTGCGCGGGATTGATCTCATGTACCGGTTGTCGCGCGAAGATTTTCTATCTGCGCGCAGAACGTTCGAGACGGCGATCGAGCGCGACCCGCTTTCCCCGACACCGCACGCATATCTTGCGAATTGGCATCTGATGCGCGTGGCGATCGGGGAAAGCGAGAATCCGCAGCGCGACAGCGAGGCGGCGACTGCGTGCGCCGCGCGCGCGCTTGCTTGCGATTCCGACGATGCGCTCGCCCTGGCGGTGGACGGTCTGGTGTCTGCCTGGTCGACGTACGACCTTGACGCCGCCGAACGGCGCTTGGCGCAGGCCCTGGTGGCCAATCCGAATGAACCGCTCGCCTGGCTGTGGAATGCGATGGTCCATGCGTGGCGCGGGCGCGGTTCCGCAGCGGTGCAGTCCGCCGATAGGGCGCTATCGCTCTCGCCGCTCGACCCGATGATCTATTACTTCAATTCGCTCGCGAGCACCGCCAATATGGTCGGCGAACGTTACGAGCGCTCGATCGAGCTCGCGGAACGGTCGTTGCGCGAGAACTGCTTGCACACACCGTCGCTGCGCACCCTCGCTGTCGCGCAAGTGCTGTCGGGGCGGCTCGTCGATGCGCGGGAGACGGTGCGCCGGCTGCGCGAACTCGAGCCCAAGCTCACCGTGGGCACGTTCAGGGCGCGCTACCCCGGACGGGACGCTCCGCAGTTCGAAAAATTTGCCGCCGCGTTGCGTGCCGCCGGGTTGCCTGCATAGCCGCGGGACGCGCCAATCGAGACCCCGACCGAGATCGCGAGTATTGCCGCGATCTCGGCGTTGGAGGGGATCTCGCCCAGAAACAATAGCCCCAGAAGCGCGCTCAGCGCGGGCACCAGGGCGACCAGCGCGCTCGAGCCCTCCGGGCCGAGCCGGGCGATGGCGTGATTCAGCGCGACGAGCGCGACGCAGCCGATCAGGACGCCCTGCCACAACACCTGCCAGAGAAGCTCGGACGGTGCGACCTGCCAGAGCGCGCCGGACGCCGACCAGAGGTGCCACGGAACGACGACCAGCGCTGAATAGAGCGTGACGATGGCGGCGCCCTGGATGGCGCCGATGCCCCACTTGCGCAACTGCAGCACGTAGAGCGATCCCAGCGCAGACGCCGCGACGAACATGGCGTCTCCCACGAGAACGGACGGATGTGGACCCGAAGCGCTCCGGGCGGTGAGCGCGATAACGCCGATCGCGCACAATACCGCCCCCACGAGCATGCGGGCGGATGGCCGCCTGGAGAACACCAGAAACCCGAGCAGCGCGACCCAGGCGGGCGCGACGCCGGGGCCGAGAGCGGCGGCATGGTTGGCCGGCGCGAACTGCAAGCCGCAGATCACGAGCGCCGCCATCCCCGCGCCCTGGAACAGGGTGAGCGGAATGCCCCGCAGCCACGCCTCACGGCGGATCGCGCGGAATTGCAGCGCGAGGTACGGCAGAAAAAGCAGCGCGCCAACACCGAAGCGCAGCAGCATCAAGTCGTGCGGCGCGAACGAGCCGGTGACGCCCGCGCGGGTCGCCACGGGATAGGCGGCGCAGATCAGGACAACAACGACTGCCGCGGCGTAACCGCTCACCGCGAAGCGGCCGCGGCCATCGGGCAGCCGCTCTTGCGCCGGCGTCGCACGGATGTCGCATACGCCGCTATCGGCCGCTGCGGCTCCAGGTTCGGCTTGACGATCGTCTGCTCGTAGCGCGACCACGCCTGGTCCGAGAATCCAGCCGGATTCGCGACCAGGCCGAAGGCGTTGGAAACTTCCTCGGCGTAGGCGCTGCGGTGCAGCGGCTGAACCTGGACCAGCGGGATTTCGGTGCTGAAGTGAATTGGAAAGTCGGTCTTTATAAGCCGGATGTTGGTGAACAGGGGACCGAACCACCGGTCTGTCTCAACGATGCCCTCGTACAGGTCGAAGGCGAGATTTCTCGGCAGGTTGGCCGGAGGCCGCACCAGCACGCTCCAGTCTTCGGCGCTTTCAATCATCAACCCCGACCAGACCTGGACGATTCCCGGTTCCGTCACCGCGGTCAGGAATGGCGG
>Ga0247727_10020146_pt1 | contig 10235 bp, 11 predicted proteins | sample WisWelCaveWW1625_FD_202498 | JGI IMG/M metagenome (GOLD analysis project Ga0247727, IMG submission 202498) | Biofilm microbial communities from Wishing Well Cave, Virginia, United States - WW16-25 | ecosystem: Environmental > Aquatic > Deep subsurface > Groundwater > Cave microbial mat | place... | reverse complement strand
TCTCCACGACCACTTAGACCGTCCACTTCATCAAGAAACAAGAGTATCTTCTTGCCTAAAATGCTTGCATTACTCAATAACGGCGGTATGATGGACTGCAGGTTTTCCTTTGTCCTGACATCGCTTGCATTGAGCTCGACCATGTCATAGCCAAGTTCTTTAACAATAGCTTTCACAAGAGTGGTTTTCCCGATTCCTGGAGGGCCAACGAGAAGGACTGGTTTACTGCCGTTCTTCCAGTTAACGAGCCATTCAAGAAAAGTTATTCTAGCATCCTCGTTTCCAACCATCTCCTTCACGGTTTGAGGCCTGTATTTTTCTGTCCATATCACACCAGAGACACCAGTTCCACGTCAATTGTGGTTTGCTCATTCATAAAAGTATTGTATATAGTACATAGTATATAGTAAAATCATATCAGTATAATGTTCTAAGGTCTTTCACAAGCTATTTAACTTAATGATGCAGTTGTACTAGTGATACAAGTTGGGAGTTACAGACGTTGTAAAAGATGTAGAGGAATTCTTCAAGGAAGCACAGATTGAGCTTGAAAATGGAAAAGCAAATAATGACAGAATCTTGATCAGGGATTCTGCAGAAAAGGGTTGGAACGCTATAGTACAGGCTGTAAACGCATTATGTGAAGTATTGCTTGGAAGGATCCCCAAGAGTCATTACGATAGGAGAAACGCACTGCGAGAGATCGAAAAGAGATTCCCCGAACTCGAATCATTAGGGTTATACGACAGGTATGCAGCGAGAAACAAATACATGCATGGTGAGGTTTTTTATGAAGGAAACATAGATATTGAATTGCTACAGGTTGAACTGGAGAAGACCCGTAAACTTATTGATGATATTAAACGAGTGTTGCAACAGAAGACGTGTTAGTTATACGATCGCACTTAGTTTCTGTTCAAAACCATCAAACGGATCTACCTTCTTCAATTCATTGTACCAGAACTGGTTGTAATGTTTTACTGTCAGGAACAGAAAGTCAAGAAATGGTTTTGTTGCAAAGTCATCTGGAAGCATCTCCAGCGCAACCCTTGCTTCCTCAAGATACAGATTGCTCTTCTTGATCGTAAGATCAAACGCTCTCTTCACATTATTTGTATAGATAGCATAGTAAAGGGGCCATGAGGGAACCTTGATCATACCATTTTTCAATGAATCTTCGATCTCGTTACCGCATCCTACTGATTCTCCAGCTCTGGCCATTCCAAGGTAGAATATTTCTCCCAAAGGCTGCTTTGCCATAGCCATATTCTTACCAGCAGTGCCCATAACAGCTCTGTACTTCTTGTAGCACTCTGCCATCTTTTCGTCTGATATTGCAGATGGTTGCTGTTTGAGTTTGTAGTCAACATACTGTCCAGCTCTGGCATCCTTGAAGCCATCCTCAAATGATTTTAACACTGAATCACCAGCCTTTGCGATCTTGCTCCTTGCAATCTTCAAGATATACGGATTCATCAGTTTGTAATCATCTAGATATTCCAGATCTTCATCCTTGTCTACTATCCTGTCCATAGGTTCACTCAGATCAATTGCAATAATGTGACCGTCGATCAATGCGTTTCTAGATTCACCAGAAAGATTCAGTTTAAGGTAAGAATTCGCGCCATCCAACAATGCATGAAAGACTGGATATGTCATCTTTACATAATTGGAATTCAGAATTCGTTTGACCCTATCGGTAAGAGTGTTCAGATCGGAAAGCCTTGCCTTTACATCAATAATCTTTGAACTCTCCAGCGAGAGCTCGGTTGCACCTACTTCCGTCAGGAATGAAGAGAGGGTGGAATTTGGATTCTGATCGCTTCTTATCTCTGTGTACAAATCGGTGACGAATCTCTTCACAAATTCCGGAAATTCTGCCTCGCTATTCTCCTTATATTGCTGAAACTGCTTGTAGCCCTTGCTGTGAAACATTGCCTGCTTCATAATGTCCTTGCCAGCTTCTGTTGTCATGAGAGTTTCCTTGGAGAAAATGTTTTCGTCCTTACTGCTCATTCCAATCTAAAGTTTGTTCTACACTATTTATCTCTTCTTTGTGGCTCTGGTCTATTGTTAGGCTACAGCAATTAGTTTTTTAATAGTATGATATTACTCTACACTATGTTTGACAACGAATCCACATATTCCAAGGCACTAATGCATAAAGGCGAAGAAGATTTTCATGTAAAGTATGAAGATGCTGTTCTTCGTGTCAAGGAAGTGTTAGGCAAAACATATCCTATGATAATTGATGGGAAGAGGGTAAATGCAGATACTACATTCCCCGAACTCTCCCCAATAGATACGAGAGTTGTTGTTGCGCATTTTCAGGCAGGAAAGGCAGAACATGCATTAAACGCAATCGCAGCTGCGAAGAACGCGTTCAAACATTGGAGCAGTACAGATTACAAGGAACGCATCAAGATATTCAGGAAGGCAGCTGATATAATGAGTAGCAAAAAGTACGAACTTTCTGCACTACTTACATATGAAAATGGAAAGAATAGATATGAATCCGCTGGCGATGTTGACGAGGCTATTGACTTTCTACGATATTATGCGGAACAGATGGAAATAAACAATGGTTTTACCAAACCGACCAAGAGTGCATACCCAGATGAAAAGAGTAAGAGTGTAATGAAACCGTATGGGGTCTGGGCTGTGATTGCTCCATTTAACTTTCCTATGGCAATAACTGACGGCATGTGTGCAGGTGCGATCATAACTGGCAATACAGTTGTGCTGAAGCCAGCCAGTGATACTCCATTGACGGCATACAAGTTCTGCGAAATACTCGAAGAGGCTGGATTGCCTGCTGGTGTGATAAACTTCGTAACGGGTTCAGGCAGTGTCGTTGGAAAGACTCTGATTGAAAGTGATGATGTTGATGGTATAGTATTCACGGGATCAAGAGATGTAGGTTTGTCAATATTCAAACAAGCAAATTCTAAGAGACCAAAGCCAGTGATAACTGAGATGGGCGGGAAGAACCCAACTCTTGTAACAAAAAATGCGGATCTGGACAAGGCAGTTGATGGTGTTATGCGTGCTGCCTTCAGCTACTCTGGACAGAAGTGTAGCGCTTGCTCGCGAGTTTATGTGCATGAAAGCGTGAAGAATGAATTTGTAGATCGTTTGGTTAAGAGAACAAGGGAGCTTAAGATTGGAAATCCATCTAGTAGAGACATGTACGTTGGTCCACTGATAAATGAAAGTGCTTATGAAAATTTCAAGAAACATTCTGAACTGGCAAGGAAGGACGGCAAGATACTTGTTGGAGGCAATGTTGTTAAAGATGGTGAACTAAAACATGGTTATTATGTACAACCAACGATAGTTGATGAGTTGCCTAAGGATCATATGCTGTTCAAGGAAGAGCTCTTCGTTCCCATTCTGGCAGTTGCAGACTACAAAGATTTTGATGAAGCGTTGCGACTATGCAATGATGTTGATTATGGTCTTACAGCCGGTGTATTCAGCAAAGATCAGCGGGAGGTGCAGGAGTTTCTTGAGAAGATCGAAGCTGGTGTTGTCTATGTTAACAGGACAAGGAGTGCGACGACAGGTGCAATGGTAGGATGTCAGCCATTTGTAGGCTGGAAGTACTCTGGTATAAGTGGCAAGGGAACTGGTAGCGAGTATTACCTTACATTGTTCATGCGAGAGCAGAGCCAGACTACATGCGTTTAAAAGATAGATCTTGCAAGCAGCAGCATATTGCTCGGTTTCTCTTTTATCCTTCTGACAGAATACGGAACTATCTGCCTCCCATACGGAATGTATTCAGCTAACGTGAATCCTTTCTTGATCAATGCAGGCTTGAGTTCGTCCCTTATACCCTTGAGCAACTGAAATTCGAAATTCTTGTGATGTTTCTTGCTTAACCGTACAGCATCGTTAATGATTTTGTCGTCATGTGTTGCAATGGCAAAATCGTTACCATGTTCAAAGAGCATCTGCATTAGCTTCCGGAAGTTCTTGTCAACAGCAGGCTTGGAACGAAAAACTACACCGCTATCTTCTCTATACGCTCCTTTCACAAGTCGTACCTTTCCTCCGTGTTCTAACACATGCATCAGGTGCACCGAACCTTCCTTGAGATATGCTTGGAATGCAAGGCCAACCTTCTGGTATCGCTTCAACAATGTGAGATAGATGCCAATCGTGTCTTCAAGATACCGCGAGGATTCCATGTCCAGCCAGACAAATCTGTTAAGCTTTCTTGCATGATCGATTATACGCATTGTATTAGTCAGGCAAAGATCATAGTCCTTTTCCAGACCCACCTGCGTTAATTTAGGAGATATGCTGCCGTTGATACGCAACTTTTCCATTTCGTCCATTATCGCGATGTATTCCTTGACACCTGCGTCTATCTCTTCCAGACTTGCACTGTGTTCCCCTAAGTAGTTTATTATAGCGCTCATGCCTTTTGCGTTCGCCTCCCTTGCTGATTTCATGGCATCCTGAATGGAGTAGCCAGCAACCCACTTTCTTGCAATCTTTACCACGAGTTTTTCAAACAGTGCTGATCTAGCCTTTGGAGAACGTTTCATAGCCGAAATATTGTTCGTGCTCGATATAACGCTTTGTAGTTTTCATTATTTACTATTAGATTTATTACATGCCTGCAATTATTGACCGATATGGCTACATATGATATTATGCGAGTATTGATAGAAGCCTGTTCCCAAGTCAGATCTCAAGTGAGCAAGCTTTCAGGAAGCGAGGAAGCGTATGAATCGCATGGAGTTGGTGCAGGTGGTGATGTTTCGCGCAAGATCGATATAGTTGCGGAAAAGGCGGTAATTGATACAATAAAGAAATACAAGGTAAACTGCACGATCATCGCAGAGGAAGCTGGAAAAATTGATCTTACGGACGGAAAATCATCGGGATATTTGATCGTTGACGCTGTGGATGGCACTACAAACGCGTTAAGAGGAATACCATTCTATTGTTGCTCTCTTGCATTTGCCAGCGAGAACAGGTTAAGTGCAGTGAAGTATGGGGTCGTGATGGATCTTTTTCATGGAGATATATATTCAGCCGCGTATGGAAATGGCGCGTTTGTTAACAGCACTAAAATGCATGTCAAATCTCGCGGTGATACAATCAGCCATTATGTAGTCGGAATGAACGTATCTGGCGTAAAACCAGAAAAGATAGAGAGGTTAAAACCTATCATGGAAAAGGCTAACCATCTCAGGCACCTAGGTGCGAATGCTCTTGAATTGTGCATATTCTCTAGAGGACTTATGGATGTCTTCATCGATTTACGCGGAAAAATACGGGTGACCGATATGGCTGCCGCGTACCTAATAGTGAAAGAATCTGGCGGTATACTCATTTCTGACGATGGTAGAGAACTGGATTCAGATCTCGATACGAATGACAGGCTCTCGTTCATAGCCGCCGCCAATAGGAACGTATTGAACGATATAGCACATGACGCAGGTCTTAGTTTACAGATTTGATGCACTTCATTTTTAAATGACAATTTCTCAATAAGATTAATTGACAGAACAAAAATCCATAAAGTTACCAAATATTCTAACTATAGGTTACCTGCTGGCTGGTATAGGAGCGCTACTGCAGATTGGAAGTGGTCAGTGGGATGTCACTTGGCATTCACTTGATCAGCCTGAAACATTCTTCACTCCTCCTCATACAATACTGTATACAGGAGTAGTTTTATCACTATCAATGGGAATTCTAGCAGTAGTATTAAGAGTAAGACACAAGGTTGAAACTAGGTTTGTAAAGCTTCTGCAGTATGCGTTAATAGGTTCGCTACTTCAGGGTTTTTCAGGATGGTTTGATTCATGGTGGCATACGAACTTTGGTTTTGATGGATTGTTAAGCCCGCCCCATGCAATACTTGTAAGCGGAATGATCATCAATGCTTACGCTGGTGCGGTCGGATTGGCAAAGATAAGCAGTGTAGTGAAACCAACGCTTGCCATGAAGACGGCATCTATCATCTCTTTCACTGCGCTATGGATGTCATCTGTTGGTATGGTAATGCTTTTTACGCTTCCATTTTCTAGGGGAGATTACTTTAACTTCAATCCTGATCCAACGTTTGCAGTGGTGCTTGCCTCTATCGCATTGCCTATTATTGGTCCGTTGATGATAACTGTATTCTCGAGAACAATGCCGATTGCCTATCCTGCTACGGTTCTTACCGCATCATATATCGCAGTCAATGGGATTACAACGATTGCGGCACACTATGCAATCGCCCCGGCACTTCCATACTATGTCATGAACATTCTGATTGCAGTAGCCTTGGATTTTGTATTGAAGAGAGATCTGTCAGATAAAGTCAAGGCAGCGATGACGGGAGCCATCATAGGCCCGTTCTTTTATACGCTGTACTTTCCTCTGGTAACTCATGCGTTTAGGGAATTCCTAGGCTTTCCAGTTGATGTGTTTGTAACAACAATATCATTGTTCCAAGTAACTTACCCTCAAGTTATGCTATGGACGTTTATACCCGGGATGATACTCGGCTTCGTAGGCAGTCTGATCGCTTGCAATCTTACGCGAAAATATCTTGAGACAAATTCGTAAAGGAAAAGTAATCATGTATTGAGAGAATTATTGTGAGAACAGATCTAGGAATACTCTTGATAATGATCCTCCTGGGTTTGGGAGGCATCTATAATATTGTTACGGGAAGTTTAACCGTGATTGAATACTATGAAACCGAGATCGCTGATATAGCATCAGTTGGTGCTTCATTTACCCTTGCTATAGGCATATTCATCTTTGTAGTGATCTATGGAATGGCGAAGAGAAAAAATTGGTCACTATTTCTAAGCATAATCTTCATGTGTTTTGGAATAGTTGTGTCAATACTAAACATAATTTACACGGGGCTGTTTGAACTACCACAAACTTTTGGAATACTTGGCGTTATACTCTTCTCTGCGGCGATCTATTACCTGACAAGACCGCGTGTTAGAGCGGAATTCATAAGATAAAGTAAATGATTTAATTCATGCATAGAATCTATGATAATGGGCAAAATGAAGCATGAGCTTGCGCATGAAGGTCATCAAGTAGCAAGGAAGTTCTTTACGGGTACATCTTCAAGCTATGATACAGTTGTTAGCATAACAACTTTCGGACAGGATGCTGCATGGAAAAAAGCTATTCTTGATCTGATCCCAACGGGTAATTACAGAGTTCTTGATCTAGCGTGCGGAACTGGAATACTGACATTTGCATTGGCGCAAAAGGTTTCTGCTGTTACTGGCGTTGATCTTATGGAAGAGAACATTAGAGTTGCCAATAGGAAAGCCACAGAGAGCGAAATTGCTAATGTTACCTTCTGTACATCGGCCGCAGAGACAATCCCGCAGCAGGACAATAGTTTTGATTTCGTAACCGCATCATACCTGCCGAAGTATTGCGATATTGAACTTGTTGTGAAAGAGTCCGCAAGAGTGTTAAAGAGAAATGGTGTTTTGATCATGCACGATTTCACATATCCAAGAAACTCTGCCATGAGAGGTTTATGGAATACTTACTTCAAAATACTCAGAATTACTGGCATATTCACTCCATCATGGAGACCAGTTTTCAATGAACTTGACCACGTCATAAAGCACAGCAGGTGGGTTGATGAATTGATCAATGCGATGAATAAATATGGATTTGGAAATGTTCAACGCAAAGATCTAACATCTGGAACGGCTGCGATAGTTTGGGGAAGCAGAGTCTAGATCACCAGATCTCTTAACGCGGCCTCTACTCCCTCTCTGTAAGTAGGATATTGCAACGCAAAACCTAGTTCGTTCTTTATCTTTGTATTTCTAGCCCGTGTAGAATATGTTAGTAGTTTGATCATGTCGGAGCCAACGGCCATCTTCGCCAAAAATGCTGGCGCTTTGCCAGGTCTTTTCATTCCCAACTTGTCAGCGACCAAGTTAACAAATTCTTCAAACTTCACGGGTTCGTCGTCGCAAACTATGTATGTGTTATTTTTGGCATTCTTTTCACCCACCAATGCTAGAGCGTTTGCAACGTCATCAACATGCACTAAACTTCGATAGTAATCACCAGAACCAGGAATCTTGAAAGAACCGTCCCTTAACCTCTTCACTATCAGATCAGCAAACCATCCGCTAGGGCCGTAAACATCGCCCAATATCAAGACAGTAGAAGGGAGATCACTCTTCTTGTTAGCAAGCCAGAGCATCTCCTCGGCCTTGCTCCGCGTCTTTGCAAAATCCGTATCAGGCTTCCGTGGTGTTGATTCATCTATCATCTTACCCTTAACATCACCGAATACACCTGTGCCCTGTGCATAAACGAACAATCCTACTTTACCTTTCAGAGAGGCATCTATTACATTCTTCATACCATCCACATTGACGTGTTGCTGAACCTTCTTGTCCTTCTCGAGTGGATTTATCGCTGCCAAGTGAAATAACACATCGACATCAATAACATAAAGTGCTTCAGATACTGCGTCTTCATTAGTTATATCTGCAACTCTAAATTCTACCTTCATACCTTTGAATTTTTCTTTGCTTTCCTCTTTCCTTATCAAACATGTTACTTCATGACCTTTCCTAGTTAATGCAGAAACCAAAGCAGAACCTATGAAGCCAGATGCACCCGTTACAAGAACCTTCATTTTGCTTAGATCCCTGCGCAGTGCTTATATCCTTTTAATTTCAGTACCAAAAACAGTGAAATTGTAGTAAAACTAAGAATACCCGTGAGCGATGACAGCAGAATAAATGAATGGTTCGTTCCAAAGTTTGGTCCTTTGAAGTTTAGAATTTTCGCTGGTTTACTCTTTCTTCCATATACTGGAATGTGTGTTTCTTTTGCGGTAATAGGTTCTATGTTAGCACCAACAATACTATGGGACCGCGTAGGAGCTATTGCATTGATCTACTTTTTAGCACTAGGAGTTGCTGCCCACGCAATAGATAGTATTGGTTCGAAGAAAACCAAACCTTGGGGTAGCTACTTCAGCAGAAGACAGTTATGGGTATTATCACTATGCACACTGATACCTGCTTATGCTATTGGTATCTATTACATGGTTCTTTACGTGCCGTTGCTGTGGATAGTTGCAATTGCAGAAGGATTCTTTGTCTTTGCGTACAATTTGGAATTGTTTAACGGCAGGTTTCATACTGATGGATGGTTTGCATTTTCATGGGGTGTGCTACCAGTGATGGCGGGTTTCATAATGCAGACAAATTCAGTATCCCCTTTAGCGTTTGCAGTTGCAATAGCAATGGGCTTTGTAAGTTATGCTGAGATAAAGACCTCCAGACCCTACAAGGAGCTGAAGCGTGGAAATTACGAACAAACACTATCACGGGAGCAGATATTGATGAAGGTCAATTATTACGAGAGGATTCTCAAGGGCTTGAGCATCGGAACAGTTTTAGTTGCACTAATTCTTCTTGTCTGGAGGGCTGTTGCATGAAGGTGAGCATATCTGAAGGTGATTTCGGAAGAGAGATGTTGGGTAGATTACAAGAGTTGGAAAAGCAAACGAACATAAAATTAAAGAAATCACATAAGATCCTACTGGCAGAAATTGGAACCGTAGAACAGGTATTAAGTATCCTGCTTGATTCTCCAGTTGATGTTGAAGTAAAGAAGCAGGTTGTTAACAACTACAAAATTGAACGTGAAGTAGTCTTGCGAGTAAAGGATCATGATCTGATACACGCGTTAACGGAAATAGATGTTAGGGCAATGCCTAGCGGAGTAGTTGCTGACATCAAGGAAGGAAAGCTGGGAATAGGTACGATAATAACAAAACACAAACTGGAAACGTTCAGAAGGATAGTTGAGGTGGGATATGATTCTACACACAACATTGTTTACAGGGTTTATGAAATTCTGTATGGTGCAGAGCCTAAATTTAGAATACGGGAAGAATTCAACATAGAGAAGATAGAGTAAAAAACATTCTTATGCATTAGTCAATAGGTGATAAACGATGAAGTTTGCAATTGTAGGTGCAGGCGTTGCAGGCAGCTTTCTGGCATCAACGCTAAAGCAGCGAGGCGATGAAGTCGAGGTGTTTGAATGGTATCCAAAGGATCTACACTTTCCAGTATGTGCTTGGGGGGCTTCTAGGAACATGCTTTCTCACTTTTCCAAAATGGCTGGCCTGAACTTTGATGATTACGTATTCCATGTCGGCAAAAGAATAGAGATTCGGCTTCCGAACGGGAAGAACGAGTTTCTGA
>Ga0247727_10020145_pt1 | contig 10235 bp, 7 predicted proteins | sample WisWelCaveWW1625_FD_202498 | JGI IMG/M metagenome (GOLD analysis project Ga0247727, IMG submission 202498) | Biofilm microbial communities from Wishing Well Cave, Virginia, United States - WW16-25 | ecosystem: Environmental > Aquatic > Deep subsurface > Groundwater > Cave microbial mat | place... | reverse complement strand
TGGTGATCGAGAGCAGCACGCTCGCCGCGTCCGAGCGCGCCAGCTCCGCGAGCAGATCGACGTCGCGCGTCACCAAGAAGCTCTTGGTCACGATCACGACTGGGTTCTTGAACTCGGCCAGCACTGCGAGGCAGCGTCGGGTCAGCTCGAGGCGGCGCTCGGCGGGCTGATACGGGTCGGTCACGCCCGAGAGGGCGACGACCTGCGGCTTCCAGCTCCTGGCGGCAAGCCGTTGGCGTAACAGCTCGGGCGCTCGCTCCTTCACCAGGATGCGCGTCTCGAAGTCGAGGCCGGCGGAGAAGCCGAGGTACTCGTGGGTCGGCCGCGCGTAACAGTTGTGCGTCGCGAGCCCGGCGGCGAAGAAGGTGCGCGTCGAAGTCTGGATGTCGACGACGTCCACCGTCGCTCCGGGCTCCACTGCGCGGACGGGATCCCGTGACGTCGCGGGCTCGAACCCGAACAACGCCTCCCTCTTACGTCGGATTGCGGTCTGGCAGATCGAGAAGAACCGGATTCGATCCGCGATCGAGCCGACGAGGCGGACCGTGCTCGCGTGTTCGGCGCGTGGCTCCAGCGCGAAGCGGAGCCCGAGCGAGGCGGCGATGCGGATCATGCGATTCAGGACTTCGACATCCACTTGACTGATGCAAAGGGCCCACTTGTAGTCGGTGTCGAAGGGCAGAGCCGCCACAACCGGCAGTCGCGAAAGCCAACGGGGCTGGTGGAGCTGGTCGGTCCTCCGCCAACGCGACCCGTCACCGAACCAGCGATGCTCGGCAGTGGTGATGACCGCGGCGCTCTCCGTGACGAGGCGCAATGACGGTCTTCGCGACCACAAGACCGCTTCCACGACCGCGGGCCTCAGCTTGCGCGTGCGGCCGGGCTCGGGGAACTCATCGAAGCCGACGAGCACGTCACCGACCCGGGCGTTGCCGATCGGTCTCCATGTCATGTCGGCAAACAGGACCGGGGTATCCGGCGCCAGACAGTAAGAGCACGCGTGCTCGCAGCCCCGGTACGGGTTCACGCTTGCGGCGAAACCGATGTCGGGGCTGTCGTTGGTAGCGACGATCGTGCGCGAGGGGTCGCTGAGGAGCCGCGTCTCGGGATTGGCCTCGGCGAGTGCGTGCGCCTCGCGGGCGGTGGGCTCGTAGCGCAGGGACTCGAAACGATTCGGGGGGTTGCTGGTCGAGCCGCGGGGACGCACAGTGACGAAAGTAGAGCGAAAGCTTGACTGCCGCCACCCGGCGCTACTCCGCGATCCAACCCCCCAGCTCCCGCTTCACCCGTTGGTCGAAGGCCAGGTTCAGGTCGAACTGCTCGAGCGTCTGGCGGAGTGCACGGGCGCCGGTCGGGACCGGGTTTGCCCGGAAGAACGTTGCGACGTCGCGGCGACCGGCGCGCGTACCGAGTGCCGGGAGCGCCTCGATCGGGCGCGTCACCAGCATGGGCGGCATGCGGCGGCGCAGCTTCGCGAAGCGCTTCTTCCAGAATGCCCAGGCGGGGGCGCTCGCCGCGCGGTTCGAAATCAGCCGCGCCAGCAGCAGCGCCACGTCCTGGGTTCCCACTACGTCGGTGAGCGTGAGCGAGAGCGCGCGCTCCACGAGCTTCGGCTCTCGGAACGCGCCGAGGCCGAGCAGGAAGCGGCGTTGGTCCTGCGGCGTCTTCGCCTCGCGTGTTGCCGCCAGGTACCGCTCGAAGAGAGCCTCGTCGCCAGCACGCGCGGCCAGCGAGACGACGCCATCCGAAAGGTTCGGTTCGAGCGAGCGTCGCTCGGTGAGAAACCGCGCGCAGCGCTCGCGCGCCTCGGCCAACAGAGCGGGCGCCTCCCCTACTTCGCCCACCAACGCGAGCAGAGCGGCACGGCGCAGCCGGTCGTCGTCCCGCTCGCGGGGCACGGCGTCCCAGCCGGCCTCGCTGAAGGCGGGCTCGAAGCTGCGCGCTACGCGTGCACGTAGCGTGGCCTCGGCCTCGGCGCCGAGTGCGCGGCCGGCCGACCGCACGCAGCCCTCGAGCGGGCCGCGCAGAGCCACCAGCACGTCGGGGTCGCGCTCCTTGCCGAAGGACAGCGCCAGATCCAGGAAGGCGTCCACGCGCGCCTGGCCGGCGCGCGCGGCTGCCCATTGGTGGCCCACCAGCCCCATGCGCTCGACCGGCGCCAAGGCATCGAGCGCGCCGGCGAGTGCGACGAGCTCCGCGTCGTCGTGCAGCGGCCGGTAGAAGCCGCCTTCCTCCGCGTTGCCGTACACGAAGCGCGGCGCGCGCACGGGCAGCTCGATCTCGCCGCGCCGGCGCGTGAGCAGCTGACGCACGCTGACGGTGCGCTCACCCGAGGCCACACGGCCCATCCACGGCACCGGCCAGAGCGAGCCGTTCGCACGTGCGCCCGGCTTCGACAGGAAGCGCTGCTGCTCGAAGCGCAGCCAGCTGCGCCCGTCGCGCTCAGCGCGGCGCAGGCGCAGCAGCGGAAAGCCGGGCTGCTCGATCCAGGCGCGCACCACCGGCTCGACGTCCTGCCCCGACGCCTCGGCCAGCGCGCTCCACAGATCCGCCGCAACGGCATTGCTCTCCTGGTGTGCGCGGATGTAGCGGCGCACGCCATCGCGGAAGGTCTCGGCGCCCAGGAAGCGCTCGATCATGCGCACCACCGATGCGCCCTTCTCGTAGGTGATCAGGTCGAAGTTCTGCGTCGCCTCGCTCGGCGTCCGCACCTTCACGTAGATGGGATGCGTCTCGGCCAGCGCGTCGAGGCCGAGCGCCGCCGCGCGGTGGTGCTGGAAGTCGTTCCACATCTTCCACTCGGGCTTCCAGGCATCGACCACGTGGAAGGCCATCCAGGTCGCGAAGGCTTCGTTCAGCCAGAGGTCGTCCCACCAGGCCATGGTGACGAGATCGCCGTACCACATGTGCGCGAGCTCGTGGCAGATCACCTCTGCGGCGCGTTTCTTCTCCGAGAGCGTGGCGGTCTCGGGGTCCACCAGCAGCAGCGTCTCGCGGAAGAAGACGGCGCCAGCATTCTCCATCGCGCCAGCCTCGAAGTCGGGCGCCGCCACCAGGTCGAGCTTGTCGTAGGGATACGGCAGGTCGAAGTAGGCCTCGAGCCGCGTCAGCGTCTCGCGCGCAGCCTCGAGCCCGAACCTGGTGAGCTTCTGCTTGCCCGGCACGTGCCAGACGCGGATCTCCGTCTCGCCGCAGTGCACCGGCTCCGAGGCCGCCAGCTCGCCCACCGCGAGCGCGAGCAGATAGGTCGAGAGCGGTGGCGTGCGGCGAAAATGGACGGTCTTCCGCCCGCGGCCGAGCGGCTCGATCTTCTCGACGGGGTTGTTCGAGAGCACGGTGTTGCTCGTAGAGGTGGTGACCGAGAGTCGGAAGCGCGCCTTCATGGCCGGCTCGTCGAAGCAGGGGAAGAAGCGACGTGCGTCGGCGGCCTCGAGCTGGGTGAAGGCGTACTTGCGCTCACCGGCCGCGGCTGCGTAGAGGCCGCGCAGGTCGCTGCGCAGCTTGCCTCGGAAGGACAGCGTGAGCGTGGCGTCGCCCGCCGGCACGGCCTCGCGCAGCTGCACCTCGATCGTCTCGCGTTCAGGGTGACGCACGATGCGCCCGGAGAGCCGCCGGCCCGCCGCCTCGACCACGGCGCCCGCCACGGAGAGGTCATCGGCGTGCAGCTCGAGCGACCGGCGGCGCTGGTCGAGGCGGAGCCGGTGGATCACCTGGCCCGAGAAGGCCGTGCCGCTCGCCGGATCGACCTCGACGTGGACGTCCACCTCGGTCGGGCGCACGTCGGCCGCCAGCCGATGCGGCCGCAGCGCCGGTTTCGCGGCAGCGGGCTTCCTCGAGACGCTCCTCTTCTTTGCCGCCACTCGCTCCTCCCGATTGGGCGCGCATGATAGCCGCGGCGCAGCCGGCGAGTGCTTGCTATCCCACGGGCCGTGCGCCGGCTGCCGCGCCTCGGATCCTTCGCTGCCTGGGCGCTGCTCTTCGTCGCGGCGATCGCAGTGCGTGTGCTCCGCTTCGGCCTCGTCTTCACCGCAGGCGGCGTCCGCTTCCCGCATGGTGCAGACGAGCTCTACCACGTGCGCCGGATCTGGTTCAGCGTGGTGAACTTCCCGGCCTCGCTCCCCTTCGACCCGTATCTGAACCACCCGCTCGGAGCAAAGCCGGTCTGGCCGCCGCTCTTCGATTGGAGCATCGCCGCCGTGGCGCGGGCGCTGGTCGGGCCGGCGGATCAGGGGGCGGTCGAGGTGATCGCGGCCTGGGCGCCGCCCGTGCTCGGAGCTGCGGCGGTGCTCGCGGCGGCCTGGCTGGCGCGGCGCACCTTCTCGCCGGCGGCGGGCTGGGTGACGGGAGCGCTGCTCGTGGTGCAGCCGGCGCATGTCTTCTACTCGCAGCTCGGCGAGGTGGATCATCACGTTGCCGTGGGCCTCTTCCTGTTGCTGCTGGTCGCGGCTGCAATGCGGGTCGCCGGGCCGGTGGCGACGAGCGGGCCGAGAGCTGCCGTCGCCACCGGTGTCGCTGCGGCTGCCGCGATCCTGCTCTGGCCCGGCTCGCTGCTTCACGTCATGGTGGTGCAGGCCTTCCTGGTGGTGCAGCTGCTGGCGACTCGGGAGCAGGCGATGGCGCGGGCGCGCACGCGCGCCCTCGCCGCGCTGCACGCGACCGCCACCTTCGTGCTGCTGCCGTTCTGCGCGGGGCGGAGCTGGGAGCAGTTCGGCGCGGTCTCGCCGCTCGTGCTCTCGAACCTCCAGCCGCTCTGGTTCGGCGCGGGAGCGGCGGCGCTCTCACTCGTGGGCTGGCTGTGGTCGCGGCCCGCCCTCGGGGCGGATCGCGCGCGGCGCCTCGGCTCCGCGCTGGGGCTTGCGGGGCTCGGCCTCGCCTGCGCCTGGATCGGCGTGCCCGGCCTCGCGGAGTCGCTCTCGAACGCCGCGAGCTGGTTCGAGGCGGACCCGTTTCTAGGCGTCATCTCCGAGATGCAGCCGCTGCTGTTCGCAAAGGGTCCGTTCGACCCGGCGCTTGCCCACGACCAGTTCTCCTATCTCTTCTGGGCGTACCCGCTCGCTGCGGCTTGGCTCGGCGGGCAGGCCGTCCGAGAGCGGCGCGGCGAAGTCGGGCTGCTGCTCACCTGGTCCACCGCGTCCTGCGTGCTAGCTCTGCTCCAGCATCGCTTCACGGATGCGGCGGGTCCGGCCTTCGCGCTGGTGCTGGGGCCTGCGCTCGCCCTGAGCGTCCGGGCCGCCCGCCGGCGCTTTCCGACCCGAAGCAAAGCGCTGGTCGCCGTGACACTGCTGTGCTTTGCGGCGGCCACGAGCCCGTACGCCGATACCTACCGAGGCGATCTGCTTGCCTCGCTCGCCGCGCGCAGAGGCGTGCCGCTCCTCTCCAACCCCCGCGTTCGACAGCGCATCGTGCTCGAGCGCGTCGGGCGCTGGGTGAAGCAGAACACACCCACGACCGAGGGCTACCTCGATCCGGCCCTGCGGCCCGCCTACGGTGTGCTCTCTGCCTGGGGCCACGGCCACCTGCTCCGCTACTACGCCGAGCGCCCCATGGTGGAGGACAACTTCGGCCCGTACGCCGGTGGCGCCGGCTTCGAGCAGGCGCGCGCCTACTATGCGAGCCGCGACGAAGCGGCCGGCGCCGAGATCGCTGATCGGCTCGGTGCCCGCTACGCCGTGGCCGGGCCTCGAGGCTCGGGGCAGAGCCAGCCGGTGCGCGGCTCGCTGGCCGCGCGCCTGGCGCTGCTCCCCGGCGTCCCGCTGCCGGCGCTCTCTCGCCACCGCCTCGTGTTCGTCGCCGACGACTCCGACCTGGCCCGCGAGCCGGGGCAGCGGCCGTGGACGCTTGCGGTCTACGAAGTGGTGCGCGGCGCACGCGTCGTCGGTCGCGCGCCCGAAGCGTCGCGCGTGAGCTTCGAGCTTTCGCTGCCGCTCGGCTCCGGGCCGCCGCTCCGCTACAAAGCCAACGCCGCAGTCGCCGCCACGGGCGCTTACGAGATCCGCTTGCCCTACCCCAGCGAAGCCGGCTACGTCGTGCGGTCCGGCACGCGCGCCGGCAGCCTCGGGCTCTCGGAGGCCGACGTCCGCGAGGGCCGCACGGTACAGGGGCCGAGCTTCGAGCGCTGAAGCAGGCTATCCCCCCGCCGTGACGGACGAAACGCCCGAGCTGTCGATCGTCATGCCGTGCTTGAACGAGGCGGAGACGCTCGCCATCTGCATCGAGAAAGCGAAGCGCTTCCTCGCGGCGCACGGAGTTCGCGGCGAGATCATCGTCGCGGACAACGGCAGCAGCGACGGCTCGCAGGCCATCGCCGCGCGCCTCGGCGTGCGGGTCGTGGACGTTCCCGAGCGAGGCTACGGCAGTGCTCTGCACGGCGGCATCTCGGCGGCGCGCGGCCGCTACGTAGTCCTTGGCGACGCGGACGACAGCTATGACTTCTCCGACCTCGGCGCCTTCCTCGAGCGCCTGCGCACGGGCGACGCCCTGGTGATGGGCAACCGCTTCCAAGGCCGCATCCTGCCAGGTGCGATGCCGCCGCTTCATCGCTTCCTCGGCAACCCCGTGCTCTCGGCGATCGGCCGGCTCTTCTTCCGCTCGCCCGTCGGCGACTTCCACTGCGGCTTGCGCGCCGTGAATCGCGCGGCCTACGACACGATGGCGCCCACCACCACGGGCATGGAGTACGCGAGCGAGCTGGTGATCAAGGCGACGCTGGCGGGCCTTCCGATCAGCGAGGTGCCGATCGTGCTGCACCCCGACGGTCGCTCGCGCCCTCCGCATCTCCGTTCCTGGCGCGACGGCTGGCGGCACCTGCGCTTCATGCTGCTGTTCAGCCCGCGCTGGCTGTTCCTGGTGCCGGGCAGCGTGCTGTTCGGGCTCGGCCTCACCGCCTCGCTCTGGCTGCTGTCGGGCGAGCGCCAGCTCGGGCCGGCCCAGCTCGGCGTCCACAGCCTGCTGATCAGTGGCCTGGCTTGTCTGCTCGGCTATCAGCTGATCGTGTTTGCGCTCTTCACCAAGGTGTTTGCGATCACCGAGGGCTTCCAGCCCATGCCGAGCTACCTCGATCGGCTGTTCGCGCACGTGACCCTCGAGCTCGGCATCGTGGTGGGGCTGTTGCTCACGCTCGCGGGCCTGGTCACGCTCGGCGCCGCGACCCTACACTGGAACGCGGCGGGCTTCGGCACGCTCGACCCGAGCCTCACCATGCGCGTGGTGATCCCGGGCGCGGTGCTGCTCGTGCTCGGCATCCAGACGATCTTCTCGAGCTTCTTCCTGAGCGTGCTCGGCATCCGGCGCCGGCGGCCCGGAGCCTCGCCTTGAGCGACAGCGTGGAGCAACGCGAGCGCGCGTTCTTCGATCGCCACTACCAGGAGGTCTCTCGCAACCCGGCGGGCTTTGCGCTGCGCGTGCGGCGCGAGCTCGCTGCGCTGCGGCGCCTGACGGGGCACCGGCGTCTCGGACGGCTGCTCTCCTTGGGCTGCGGCGAAGGACCCTTCGAGTGTCTGCTCGCTTCGCACGCCGAGTCGGTGCTGGGCATCGACCTCTCCAGCACGGCCATCGAGCGGGCGCGTGCGCAGGCCGCGGCGCAGGGTCTCACGAACGTGGAGTTCCGCTGCCAGGCGGCCTCGGCGCTCGATCCCGGTGAGCGCTTCGACGGAGTCGCCTGCGTCGCATTCCTGCATCACGTCGCTGAGTCGGAGCTGCCCGCACTGCTCGCGAGTCTCTTTGCCCGGCTGCGGCCCGGCGGCTTCCTGTTTGCGCAGGAGCCGAGCCGGCGCGGCTTGCTGCGTACGCTGGGGCACGGGCTGCTCGGCGCGCGCTACCACCGCTATCACAGCGCCGACGAGCGCGAGCTCGACCCGAACGAGCTGAGCGCGCAGCTCCGCGCCGCGGGCTTCGCGAGCGTCGAGATCGGCTGGATCGACGTGACGCTGATCCCGGGCCAGTATGTGTTCCCGCGCGCGCCGGCGGCGCTGATGCAGTCCTTCGCGGCGTTCGACCGCATCTACTGTGCCACGCCGTTCGCGCGCTGGGCGAGCAGCTTCACCGTGATCGCAACCCGCAGCGAGGACCCGAGATGAGCGTGCGCCGACTCTCGCACCACGGCCTCTGCGTCTCCGACCTCGAGCGCGCGCTCGCCTTCTACCGTGACGGCCTCGGCTTCAGCGAGGTCTCGCGGCTCCGCTTCGAAGACGCGGGCACGCGGCGCCTGCTCGGGCTCCCGGGCGCGCAGCTCGAGGCGGCGTACCTGCGCCGCGACGGCACCACGCTCGAGCTGCTGCACTTCCCGCGGCCCGGCACGCAGCTCGGCTCCGGCCCGCGGCCGATGAACCAGGTCGGCCTCACGCACCTCTCGTTCCTGGTGGACGACCTCGACGGCGTGCTGGCGAGGCTGCGTGCGCTCGGCGCGACGGTACTCGACGCGACGCGCCTCGACAGCCAGGGCAGAGGCTCGAACGCGATCTTCGTGACCGACCCCGACGGCACCCGCATCGAGCTGGTCGAGGGCGACTTCGATCCGGCGGCCTATCGCCCGCCCAGTTGAGTGGGAGACCACCGCGCGTGCTGCCTGGGGTCCGTATTCCTGAAGAGCCGGTGCGCAACGGCTCAGGACCTGCCCTACGATGCGCATCGCATTCGGACCGGTGCACGGTAGGATTCGCTACGACCTCGCCGCCAGGATCCCCGTGGTCGAGCAGGAAGACAGCGCCTTGGTGGAGTGAGAGGTCCGCGGGTGCCTAGGCCATGAAGAAGGCGTTCAGCTTGTTGCCGTCGAGGTCGCGGAAGTAGCCGGCGTAGAAGGTGTCGCCGCGCGGGCCAGCCGGGCCCTCGTCGGTTCCGCCGAGCTCGAGCGCCTTCTTGTAGACGGCATCGACCTGGGCCTTGCTGTCGACGCGCAGCGCCACCATCACGCCGTTGCCCACCGTGGCGTGGTTCTTGTCGTGAGGAGTCGTGATGGCGAGAGCGCCGGCGTCCATCGAGGTGCCCCACAGGATGAAGGTGCCGAACTCCATCAGGCGCTTCGCGCCGAGCAGGCCGAGCAGCTCGTCGTAGAAGCGCGTCGCGCGCGCGAGATCGTTCGTGCCGAGAGTGACGTAGCCGACCATGTGCGTGTTGCTCCGTGAGGGGTGGGCCCGCTCAGGCGGGCGGGGGAGAGTGGATGTAGCTGTCGATCAGGAGCCGCGCGAAGGCGGTCTCGTCGCTCGGCCCAGTATACGCCGCTCAGTCGCGCGCGGGCTCGATGCGCAGCTCTCGCCGTTGCTGCTGGCGGCGCTCGCGCAGCTCGGCGAGCAGCTCGAGCTCGAGCGTGCGCTGGCGCAGCGTGTCGAGCAGGCCGGCGGCCTCGCCCGGGCCCGGCTCGTAGCGCAGCGTGCGGCGCACGACCTCGCTGGCGCCGGCCGCGGAGCGCGCCTGGACTTCGATCCGGTTCTCGCCCGGCACGAGCGGTACGAAGGCATCGAAGCGCCCGTCCGGCAGCAGCCGCACGGCCAGCCCCGCGGCGCCGGCCGTGGCATTCCGGACCTCGACCGCCTCGACCCCGGAAAGGCTCGTGTGCGCGAGCCATACGGGCAGCTCGGTCGGGTCGTCGACGCTCTGGAACGAGCCGCCCGTCACGCGTGCCAGCTCTTCCAGCACGGGTCGCGGCTGGACCTGTCGAGACACGATCGCGAGCACGTGGACGCGTACCCCGGAGGCGGCCAGCCGCTCCGCCTCGTCCACGACGAGATCCTCCGCGCGCTGCTGGGGAGGCGGCAGGTTCGGAAAGCCGTCGGTGATCAGCAGGATGGAGCGTCGTGTGCCGGGTTCGGGGGCGGCGCCGAACAGGCGCGCGGCCCGTACCAGCGCGGCCGATACGTTGGTGCCGCCGATCCCAGCGCCGAGCGGCGCGGCAGCGAGCGCAGCGAGCGCGCTCTCGGGGGACGAGAGTGCCAGCAGCTTCTTGACGCTCGATCCGAACGAGACGAGCCCGACCCGCGTGGTGGCGGGATCGAGGCGTGGCAGCAGCGTTCGCACCGCAGCCAGCTCGGCTCCTGCCACGCTGTCGTCTGGGTCCGTGGTCCAGTCGAGCGGCGAGACGCGCAGGCCGTCGCTGCCCACCGCCGGCTGCCAGGGCTTGCTCACGCCGATCACGCCGTCGCCGTCCACGTCGCGCCCGGTCGGCTCGAAGGCGCTGTTCGAGAAGTCGAGTGCCAGCACGAGATCCTGCCGGGCCGCATCCGGCGTCAGCGCCGCGCCCGCGA
>Ga0247727_10020144_pt1 | contig 10235 bp, 6 predicted proteins | sample WisWelCaveWW1625_FD_202498 | JGI IMG/M metagenome (GOLD analysis project Ga0247727, IMG submission 202498) | Biofilm microbial communities from Wishing Well Cave, Virginia, United States - WW16-25 | ecosystem: Environmental > Aquatic > Deep subsurface > Groundwater > Cave microbial mat | place... | reverse complement strand
CTTGGCGAGCTGCTTCATGCCGAGCGAGTAGCTGCCGAGCTTGCGGTAGCGGGCCTCGCCAAGACCCACATAGAAGAAGGCCTCGTGGGCGCGCTCGAGCGCCGGCTCGGGCGGCAGGCCCGCGAGCTCCGCCATGTAGCGGACGAAGCGCACGCCGCTCATGTGCGAGATGAAGGCGTCGGTCTCGGGCATGTAGCCGATCTGGCGGCGGAGGTCCTTGGCTTCGTGGATGTCCTTGCCGAAGATGCGAGCCGTCCCCGAAGCCGGGGCATGGAAGCCCAGCAGCGTGTTGATGAGCGTCGACTTCCCCGCCCCGTTCGGTCCCAAGAGGCCGATCGAGCGCCCGGAGAGACAAGTCGTCACCGTGACAGGCCGCAGGCGTGGCACTCCGTTGAAACAACGCAAGAGCCTCCGCGGCGAACCTGAGCTTATCGCTACCCAGTCAATACTGGTTTCTTCCCGCCGTTGGTAGGGGCCTGCTAGACTCTGATCGCCAAGCAAGCGCCATGTTCTGCTCGCTCGCCGACCTGAGGACCGAAAGCGATGTGGAGCAGAAGCTTCTCTGGCCTCTGCTGACCGCTCCGCTTCCGGCCGGCCTAGCACTCCTTCCTCCCGATGTCCTCACGAAACCGAACATTCGCCGTCTTGAGATTGGCAAGGGCTCGGCTCGGAGGTTGTACTTCCCGGACTACATCGTGGTCGTCGCAGGCCTTCCTCTCCTCATCATCGAAGCGAAGGCTCCCGGCGGGTCCATCGTGCAGGCGCTTGACGAGGCTAGACTGTACGGCAACGAGCTGAACGCACTCTTCCCAACTGGCGTGAATCCTTGCCTCAGAGTCCTGGCTACCAACGGCACGGAGCTTGCGACGGCGTCTATCGACACAAAAACTCCTGACGTTACGCTCGCGTACAGCGATCTTTCTGCAGCAAATCCAGACTTCGCACGCCTCGTCGGACTCTGCCAGCGTAGCACGCTCCAACGGAAAGCCGACGACCTACGCAGAACCCTACGCAAGGAGAGCTACACACGACCGTCGAACCTCGTCGGGGGGGGTGCCTTTCAGAACGAGGAGCTCCCGCAGAACACCTTTGGCGCCACGATCGTCGGGGATTACGGTCACATTTTCAATCCCAAGACTCGTGAGGACCGCGCGTTTGTCGTGCGCAATGCCTACGTCCCGTCGCTTCGTCGGCAGCGGTACGTTGAGCCAATAGATCGCTTGATCCGGAACGCCGTTACTCCTGTCGCCTCAGCGATCCCCATCCTCGAGAATAGCGCGAACCCCAAGGAGCTGACTGCCGCACTTCGCGAGAGGAAGACACTGGAGAATCAGATACTCCTTCTCGTGGGCAGCGTCGGAGCCGGCAAATCCACCTTCATCGATCATCTAACTATTGTCGCTCTCCCCGAGGACCTACGCTCCAAAACCATCTGGCTGCGGGTCAACCTCAACGAAGCTCCGCTTTTCGTTCAGTTCGCCTACGGCTGGCTCGCGAAGGCAATCATCGCTGAGTTTCGAATTCACTTCCCTGATCTCGATCTTGATGACGTCGCTGTCCTCGAAAAGGTTTTCTCACCCGAGCTCAATGCCTTCCGCAAGGGTCCTGTTTCCCTCCTGGAGCCCACGTCTACCGACTATCGGACCCGACTGACGGACTATCTGATCCGTCTCCAAACCGATGACCTGGCCCTCGCTAAGTGCGTCGCGCGTTACGTTTGCGCCGGGCCAGGCCGCCTACTCGTCATCGTCCTTGACAACTGCGACAAGCGAACTCGGGATGAACAGCTCACGATGTTCCAGATCGCTCAGTGGGTCCAACATGAGTTTCGCAGTCTCGTAGTCCTTCCGCTCCGCGATGTGACGTTCGACCTCCACAGACATGAACCACCATTGGACACGGCCCTCAAGGGACTTGTGTTCCGGATAGAGCCGCCCCTCTTCAGTGAGGTATTGCAGGCCCGCGTGCATCTTGCCCTCCAGGAGATGCGCGCCACGGCCGGCACGGCCAATACCCTCTCGTATCAGCTGCCGAACGGAATTCGCGTGACGTACCCGGCCTCTGACCAAGCGATCTATCTCGCGAGCATCCTGCGGTCCCTTTACGCACACGATCGCTTCGTACGCCAAGTAATGACAGGGCTGGCGGGAAGGGATGTTCGCCGGGCTCTGGAGATCTTCTTGGACTTCTGCACGAGCGGTCACATCGGTGAGGACGAGATCTACAAGATCCGTTTCTTTGAGGGCAAGCACGTCCTGCCTCTCTCTGCGGTCGCTCGGGTCCTGCTCCGGATGCAGCGCCGCTTCTACAGCGGCGACAAGGCATACATCAAGAATCTCGTGCAGAGCTGGCCGGACGATCCTCTGCCGGACCATTTCGTCCGCCTCGCCCTATTGCACTGGCTCGATCAGCATCAGAGGGTCAAAGGACCCGCAGGCGTGGTGGGCTTTCACCGCGTCGGGCAGGCTGTTCAGACCCTCGTCCACTTGGGCCACGATGCAAGCCGGGCTCGGGAGGAGCTGGTCTATCTCGTGCAGAACGGGCTGATCGTCCCGGAGCACCTCCGATCCGACGCCCTTGGCGATCCCGATCTTGTCAAGATCACGGCATCCGGCGTTGTGCACCTTCAGCTCATGGCCAACCCGGACTACCTTGCCGCGTGCGCCGAGGATACCTGGCTGTCGGAGCCAGACGTCGCCTATCGCATTGCGACGAGAATCACCGCAGGCGGTCTCCATGGGCACTTCTCACGCATGACGACCGCTAGGAACGCGCTGGAACTTGTGGACTACCTCAAACGCAGGGCCGCGGAGCGCCTCGCAGCACCGGAGACCTATCTGGACCAGGCCGCTGCTGTTGAACTCCACACCCTACGGGAAGCCGAGGCCGCGATTGCCGCGACTGAAATCGAAGTATCGCGGAATCTGTACGTGGGTAACTTGCCCTTTGAAGCCACCGAGGACGAGCTCCGCCAGACACTGGAGACGGCCGGCATCTCACCACTCCGGGTGACGATCGTTCCCGACGCAGCCTCTGGCCGAAACCGCGGCTATGGCTTTGTCGAGGTGTCTGATGGCAACGCTGCAATGAAGGCACTCGATGCTGACCAACTGCGCGTCAGGGGACGGCAGTTGGTGATAAACGAAGCCCACTCGAGCGCCGACACGAGGGAACACAATGCTAGGCGTCGAGAGCTTCCACAACTCTCGGAGCGACTGTACGTAGGGAACCTCCCTTACAGCACTGGTGAAGGCACGTTGCGCGACCTCTTTGAGGCACGCGGGCTACGGCCGGTCGACATCTTCTTGCCCCTCGACCGTGGTTCTGGGCGGCCCCGGGGCTTCGCCTTCGTCTCGATGGCTTCTCGCGAGGATGCAACCCGGGCCATGAGCGTTCTCAATGGCTCGACTGTTGAAGGACGCGTCCTTCGGGTACGCCCAGCTGACCACCGGGAAGAGAAGGCCGACGCATAGGAACGGAACTCCTTTCTTCCCGCTACGAACCTGTCTGAGTTGCAGAATAGGAAGAAGAGAAAGGAATGATGAACATCATCGGACTCATGTGCGCCATCGGGTTCATCCCCCCTGAGGACTCGCGCGGCCCTCTCTCGCGGTCGGCGGCGCGCGCATCGATCGGTCTCCTCGCGCTCATCGTGACCGCGTTCGGCCGGGTCAACCCCTCGGGGGTGATCGTGGGTGGGGCCGCCCTCGGCTTCGCCGGGCAAGCGCTCTCGCGCGGACGCTGACGCCCCGAGCTCTCTCGTGCCCCGGGGCCTAGGCCGCCGATGCCCAACGCGCGGCTCGAGAGCGCGCGGGGTCCTCGCCCTGGGGCTGCGGTTGCGAGGCGTCCCGCCCCCGCGCTGGATGCAGAGGTGCTTGCCGAGGAGAATGTGGACCAAGCAGGGTGCTCGCCGGGTGGGACCCGGGGAGAGTCTATGATGCCTGGTTCACGGCGTGACTCGGCAGTGGATTCGGGCAGTAGCCACAAGCCTGTCTTCATTTCGTACGCTCGCCGCACCTCGGCGGAGCGTGCCCGGGCCCTCCTTACGGAGCTGGGGCCAGACATCTGCTTCCTTGACCGGGACGACATCGAACTTCTCGAGGAGTTTCCACGTCGCTTGAGCGAGGCTCTCCTGGGCGCTCGAATCGTTGTCGCCTTCCCCGACGCGACCTACTTCGAGCGCTGGTACTGCCTGCGCGAGTGGATGCTCGCGCTGGCCCCTTGGGTGGAGGTGATGCGGTCTGACGGATCGCCCGAGCTGGGCCTCGCCCTCGACCACCTGATCGTGGCCCTTCCGCCCGAGGGACTACGCCCCGAGGATGGCGCACGCCTTCCGACGCCGGTCTCACGCTGGAACCTGCCCGTGGCCGCGGATGCGAAGGGTCTCGCCACCCTCATCCGGGCTCGCCTCGGCGAGGCCGGTCCGACGCTCCGCGAGCGATTCGTTGCTCTTCGCGTTCCTGAACGCCGGCGGACGCTTCTCTGCGATCCCGAGCCGGTGCCCAGGCCGCCCCTCCGTATGGGGGCCGTGCGCTGCAACCTGGACAATCTGCGTCCGTCGATCCGCGACGCCTTCGTCGGCCGGGCCAACGATCTCTGGCGTCTGCACGACCTGCTCTCGACACAGCGCATGGGCGGAAGAGCGGTCGGGGCCGTGACCGGGGCCCTCGCAGGGGGAGGTGGTCTGGGCAAGACCCGCCTGGCGGTAGAGTATGCCCGACGGGTGGGGCCCAGCGAGTACCCGGGCGGTGTTTTCTGGGTCGATGCCTCCAAGCCGGAGCGCCTGTCCAGCGAGCTGCGGAGCGTGCTGCGAGCCGCGCTGGCGCCTGAACAGCGCGACTTGGTCGACAAGTTGCCCGAGCGGGATCTGCGCGACGCCGTGCGAAGCGCTCTCCTGGCCTGCGCGGGGCAGGCGGACGTCCTCTATGTCGTCGACAACCTCCCCGAAGTCGAAGCGGGTGGGCGTGCCTGGGGCGCCGAGGATTTCTGCCCGGCCCTCGAAGAGGTGACGTGCCTTGTGACCTCACGAACGCTCCAGGGTTACGGCGGGAGGGTCCGGCCCCTGCCCGTCGACGTGCTGACGGAGTCCGCGGCCGTGACGCTGCTGTCGCGTGAGCTAGAGCCGGCCGGGCTCACCGCGGACGAATGGCGCGAGATCGCGAACTGGGCGGGCCGGCTACCGCTCGTCCTCGAGCTGCTCAGCGGTGCCATGTCCCAAGGGGGGGCGACGCCAGCCGAGATCCTCCAGTTCGCGCGGGGTGCTGAGGTGGCAGAGGTCCACGACACATGGGTGGACGCCCTGCGTGGGCAAGTCACCGAGGAGGACATCCGCAGCACGGCGCAGGTCTTCGAGCTCTCCTATCGACGACTGGACGAGGGGGCCCAGGTGCTGGCCCGCCGCCTGGCGTGGTGCGCGCCCACACCGATTCCGCTGGAGCTGATCCGGGATCTCACCGGGCCCGGTGCGTTCATCCGCGCCCGCGCCCTGCTCGTCGGTCGCTCCTTCCTCACGGCCGCGCGAGAGGAGGGCGGTCTGGAGGGGGCTCTATCGATGCATCGCGTTGTGGCCAGCTTCCTGAGGGCGCATCAGGAGCCTCGGGAAGACCGGGCGGTCCTCTTCCGAACCGTGTGCAGGCGCATTGAGTCGGCGGACGTCGACGAGACTGCTGCCCGGCCGCTGCTGCTTGCTTTGCTCCCACACCTAGACGCGCAGGTGGATTGGGCACGGCGGTCGGGGCACGTGGAGGACTGGTCGGTCTGGGAGAGGGTCTTGGAGCCACTGGAAGCCCTCGGCGCTCGGTTAGCCGACGCCAGTCCTCTCGGTGTCCGCATCCGCGTGGCGCAGCTGCTGGTCGACAGCCGACCCAGGGAACGCGATCCGGAGGGCTGGGCCCGATCCCTCGTACATCGCGGCAGCGCCCTTTCGCTCGTTGGGGAGCGCGAGGAGGGCACCGGGCGTCTCAAGGAGGCGGTGACGGCATACCTCGCGGCGCTCCAAGTCTACACGAGGGAGAGCCTACCGCTTCAGTGGGCGATGACGCAGGACGGCCTCGGCAACGCTCTTTCGGAGCTCGGGGAGCGCGAGGAGGGCACGGAGCGTCTCGAAGAGGCGATAGCGGCCTACCGTGCGGCGCTCGAGGTCCGGGCGAAGGACCGCCTACCGCTCGACTGGGCGATGACGCAGAACAACCTCGGCACCGCTCTCTGGAGGCTTGGGGAGCGCGAGGAGGGCACCGGGCGTCTCGATGAGGCGGTTACGGCGTGCCGGGCGGCGCTCGAGGTCTACACGAAGGAGACCCTACCGCTCCCGTGGGCGGAGACACAGGACAACCTCGGCAACGCACTCTTGAGCCTTGGGGAGCGCGAGGAGGGCACCAGGCGTCTCGAGGAGGCGGTGGCGGCGTACCGCGCGGCGCTCGAGGTTCGGACGAAGGACCGCCTACCGCTCGACTGGGCGACGACGCAAAACAACCTCGGCAACGCTCTTTGGGGGCTTGGGGAGCGCGAGGAGGGCACGGGGCACCTCGAGGGGGCAGTGGCGGCGTGCCGCGCTGCGCTCGAGGTCCACGCGAAGGAGACCCTACCGGTCCAGTGGGCGATGACGCAGAACAACCTCGGCAACGCCCTTTCAAGCCTTGGGGAGCGCGAGGAGGGCACCGGGCGTCTCGAGGAGGCGGTGGCCGCGTACCGCGCGGCCCTCGAGTTCTACACGAAGGAGAGTCTACCGCTCGACTGGGCGATGACGCAGAACAACCTCGGCAACGCCCTTTCGAGCCTTGGGGAGCGCGAGGAGGGCACGGGGCGCCTCGAGGAGGCGGTCGCGGCCTGCCGCGCGGCGCTCGAGATTCGGACCAAGGAAAGCCTACCGCTCGACTGGACGATGACGCAGAACAGCCTCGGCAACGCCCTATCGAGCCTTGGGGAGCGCGAGGAGGACACCGGGCGTCTCGAGCAGGCGGTAGCGGCGTACCGCGCGGCGCTTGCCGTTCGGACGAAGAAGCGCCTACCGCTCGACTGGGCGATGACGCAGAACAACCTCGGCAGCGCCCTTTCGAGCCTTGGGGAGCGCGAGGAGGGCACGGGGCGCCTCGAGGAGGCGGTCGCGGCGTACCGCGCGGCGCTCGAGGTCTACACGAGGGAGAGCCTGCCGCTCGACTGGGCGATGGCGCAGAACAACCTCGGCGAGGCTCTTTCGGAGCTTGGGGAGCGCGAGGAGGGCATAAGGCGTCTCGAGGAAGCGGTGGCGGCCTGCCGTGCGGCGCTTGGGGTCTACACGAGAGAGCGCTTACCGCTCGACTGGGCGATGGCGCAGGACACCCTCGGCAACGCTCTTTCGAAGCTTGGGGAGCGCGAGGAGGGCACGCTGCGTCTCGAGCAGGCGGTCGCGGCGTACCGCGCGGCGCTTGAGGTTCGGACGAAGGAGAGCCTACCGCTCGACTGGGCGATGACGCAGAAGAACCTCGGCAACGCTCTCTGGAGGCTTGGGGAACGCGAGGAGGGCACGGGTCACCTGGAAGAGGCGGCGGCGGCCTACTGCGCGGCGCTCGAGGGAACCAGCCAAGACGCTAATCCCTACTTGCACAGGGCGGCGGCATCAGGCCTCGCTCACGTCTCAGCTCTATTGGACAGTCGGCGCGTGTGAACTCGCGCCAACCCAGGAGCGCCGCAACCGGCCTCTCGATTGGCCACTTGGGTTTTCTATGCGCGCGGGGCCGGGGGGAGGCATGGCGGGTGCGCGGGGGACGGCCGATACGTTGTGTGCGGTCGTGCCGACCGCAGATAGATCGGCTGCCGCCGTCTCTGAATGTGCTCGCTGAGTGCCTCCGCACCGCATTGCGAGAGATCGGAGCAGCAGCTCCCCGCCGTTTCCGGAATATGCCTCGCAGCCGGGGCATGGTGAAGACGACGTGGCGGTGGGGAACGGGCTCGAGCACCTCTTCGCGCAGCCATTCGGCCCAGAGGAGGGAGCGCTTCTTCTCGCAAGAGGGACAGAACGATCTCCCGCGACACGAGTATGGGATCAAATAGCTCAGGCGGCACGTCCCACACGAGCCCACATGTCAGGAAGGCCCGGAGCACCCGCTCGACCACCGGACGCAGCGGGCCGTGTGCCTTGGCGAACCGCTCCTCGTACACGCGCAAGAACTCCTCGAGGTGCTGCTCGACGAGACGGAGGTGAAGCTGGTACCCGTGGACGAGAAGAGCTGATCGTCAGTCGGTGCTGTAGAGCACTTCCAGGCGGCGGATGCGCCAGCAGGCGAAGGCGAGGACGAGGGCGGCGAAGAGCAGCAGGCCTGAGACCGCGAGCCAGGGTGGGGTGGGTTCGGCGACGACCGTGAAGAGGCCCAGGATGCCTTCGATCGGCAGCTCTACCGGGAAGAGGGGCTTCAGGTAGTAGGTGACGCTCACGCGCTTGAGCCAGACGGGAAGGACGCCGTTCATGCCCTCCCAGAAGAGCAGGACCACCGCCGGGACGATCGGGTTCTTGAACAGCAGGCTCATCGCCAGGAAGACGGCTCCGTAGCCGAGGCAGGCGAGCGTCGCGACGAGCAGGTACGCCCGCAGGTGGGCGAGGCCGGGACCGTTCAGGACGAAGTCTTGGCCCGCGTCGAAGTGGGCGTACATGAGACAGAACGACGTCAGGGTCCCGGCGCCGAACACGGTCACCGTGGTCAGGGTTCCCGCCAGGAACTTGCCGATGATCAGCACTTCCCGGCGCACGGGGGCGAGGAACCAGTAGTGCAGAGTGCGCTCGGCCAGCTCGCCGCGGACGAGGCGCGCGAAGATGCCCAGACAGCCGAAGAAGATTCCGAAGCGCACGTAGTAGAGCTGGACGATCCCGCCGATGACCAGCGTCTCCTGGTGAAGGTCGCAGTGACGGTCCCTTATCGCGTGGACCGCGATGATGAACGCGGGGGCGAAGGCCAGGAACAGCAGTGTGAGGCTGCCCCAGAGAGTGAAGGTCCGGGCGAGCTCCATGCGCATCGTCTGCCAGGCCTGTCGCCGGCGGAGAGGCCAGGCGCCGGGGTCTCTGCGCACCATCGCGTCGCTCGTCACACGGCCTCCGAGTCGGAGCCGATCAGGTACTGGTAGACAGCACCCACGTCGTCGTCGGCGGGCGAGAGGGCCTCGAGATCGAGCCCTTCGTCCAGGACCACGCGGTTGAGCAGGCGGTGGAAGGCGCCGGCGTCGCGCGTCCTTATGAGCAGCCCCTTGCCGTCGGGGTGCACCTTCACCTCCACCACGTGCGGCTCGCTCAGGAGGCCGGCGGCCAGGCGATGGGCCTCGTCGCACCGCACGAGGATCTGCATCGGGTGCTCCGTGACCTCGCTGCGCATACCGTGGATCTGCCCTTCCGCCACCACGTAGCCGTGGCTCAAGAGGACGACGTGGTCGGAGATGCGGTCGACCTCGTGGAGGATGTGGCTCGAGATGACCACGTGGAGCCCTTCCCTGCCGAGGCCCTGGAAGAGCGCCAGGGACTCGGCGCGGGCCATCGGGTCGAGGCCATTCAGGGGCTCGTCCAGCAGCACTATTTCGGGCCGATGGCTGAGCGCCAGCGCCAGGCGGATCCGCTGGCGCATTCCCTTGCTGTAGCCCGCGACCTTGCGGTCGGCGGCTTCGGTCATGCCCACGCGCTCGAGCGCTTCCGCGGTGGCACGGTCGGCCTCTCTTCGGTCCAGGCCCGAGAGGCGCAGCCATCTTCTTATGAAGGACCTCCCGGTGGCGCCGTTCGGGAAGGCGTCGACCTGCGTGCAGTACCCCACCTTCTTGCCGAAGGCCTCCGGGTCGCTCGGGCTCATGCCGAGTACGGAGACCCGGCCGCGGCTCGGACGGATGAGGCCGGTCATCAGGTTGAGGAGGGTCGTCTTGCCGGAGCCGTTCGGTCCGACGAGGCTGGTGACGCCCGGCGGCAGTGAAAGCGTGACGCGGTTGATGCCCAGGACCTCGCCGTAGAACTTCGAGACGTTGTCGAAGACGATGGTGCGCTCGGCGGTCACGACACGACCTCGCGCGCCCGGAGGCGCTTGTCGAGCAGCCACACGCAGAGAGCACACGTCGCGACCAGGCCCGCCCAGGCGGCCCACGTCGGAAGCTCGCCGAGCGCCGGCGCCTCGCCGGCCGCTCCCGCCGGCATCTCGATCCCGAAGAGGTCGAGCCCGACGACACCGATCAGGTACGGGAGGTTCGCCAGGCGTCCCCAGGGATCTCGCAGCACCTCTCGCCAGACCTCT
>Ga0247727_10020143_pt1 | contig 10236 bp, 9 predicted proteins | sample WisWelCaveWW1625_FD_202498 | JGI IMG/M metagenome (GOLD analysis project Ga0247727, IMG submission 202498) | Biofilm microbial communities from Wishing Well Cave, Virginia, United States - WW16-25 | ecosystem: Environmental > Aquatic > Deep subsurface > Groundwater > Cave microbial mat | place... | reverse complement strand
ATCAGGTCAGCCTGAGAGACCGCGGCGAGTGCACGTTCACCGGCGCGCACGGCAAGTGCCGGGAGTCGCGTTGGGTCGATGTTCACCACCTCACGCCCGTCTCGCGGGGAGGCACCAGCGTACTCGATAATCTCACCACGCTCTGTGCAAGCCATCACCGGTACCTTCATGGGCTGGAAGGCAAAGCCAGGCGTATGGCTCCGGGATGACGTGTGCCTTACCAGCCAATGCGCCCGCAACGCGTCGAGCCGGCCAGCAATGGAGAGTAGAATACCGGAATGAGACGTTTCTCCGGTAGAACTACCGCCGTGGCCGCCATCGGAGCTCCGGTCGTCGCGCTGCTTTGCGTATTTTATTTCGTCCGCCGGCCTGCGGGCGATAACAATGGGAATCGGCTCGTCGCCGAGATCGGCGAGTACAAGGTCCACGAGCGCGACGTCGTCTTCCGCGACGGTGTGATCCGCGTCTATTATCCGCAGGAGACGCGCTCGATGGGCCTGCTTCAGCTTCGTCGGGCTTTCTCGTACGCGACGATCCTAAAAAACAACGGGCGTCCGATCACCGAGGCGATCGTTCAGGGTGAGCAGGAGCGGATCGACAAGGAGACTCTCGCGCCCGTGATGCTTCAGAAGATCCGCGCCATCTTCGGTTCTGACGCGGCGGCTTATCGCAAAGACTTCGTGCTGCCCATGTACGTCGAGCGGGTCATCTACTATGACTTTTTTCTCAACGATCCGCGTGCCCAGTCTGGCTCGATAGCCCAGGCGAGGAATTTCCTCAAGGACGCGGCGGCCGAGCCGGGCCGCTTCGCCGATTTGGCGAAGGCGTGGAGCAAGACCACCACGGGCCTCACCATTTCCCGGGATGGCGGCCTGCAGTGGGACCGTCCGAAGGAAGCCGAAACGGCGGGCGCGCCGCCCACGCAGGGCGTGCCCGCCGGCATACAGCAAAAGCTCGCCGAACGGGCCCGGGAGCGGGGGGCGGACGACGGCAGCAAGTGGATTGACGAGGTGATCTCGCGGCTCAAGCCCGGCCAGGTTTACGGCAAGCTCATCGACATGGGCGAGCACTGGGTGGTTGCCCGCTACGTGGGCCCCGTCAAGGGCGGTGCCCACCGCATTGCGGCGGTTTTATTTCCGAAGGCCGACTTTAACCGGTGGCTCGAGTCGGAAGAGAAAAAAGTCAAGGTCGTGACGTACTAGTCGTCTGACTTGGAGGGAGTAGCGGCTTGAGGCTGTGGCGATTGATTTGGATTTCAGTTGCCGCGGGAGCCTCCCTCCTCGGGATCCTTTTCGCTCTGCGGGGACTCGTCGTCAGCCAGCGTATGCCCCTTTTCGTCGAGCCCGTGGAGGACGAAAAATCGCTGGCGGCGGGTGATCCCTTTCTCCTGCGGATGCGTGAAGCGGAAAAACTTGCGCCCGCATCGTCCCCTTATCCAACGATCGCCGTGATCGACAGCGGCCTGGACCTCGAGTTGGCGGTCCGCGAGGGAGTTGCCCTTGCCGAAGCGGAGTTGCGAAGCTTCAATCTCGTCCCCGGAGCCAGTCGAATGGAAGACGACCTTTCGCATGGCACCGGCCTCTTCCTTCGGCTCGCGGCGCGAAAAAATGGCTGGGGCACCGTGGGCCTTGTGCCGGACGCGACGGTTCTCCCCTTAAGGCTGGGGAGCGGCCCCGAGTTCGAGAGCGGCGGCGTTCCATTCGAGCGCCTGGATCGTGCATTCGCTCTGGCGGCGGGCGCGGGAACCAAGATCGTGTCGTTGAGCGTGTCGAACGTGCGGCGGTACTGGCCCGAGGCCGGAATGGCGGCTCTGCTCCGCCGACACGCCGGAATTCTCGTGGTAGCGGCAGCGGGAAACGATGCCTGGAAGCTCGATTACGGTGACGACTGCGCCTACGTGCCCGTCTGCGTGTCTGCCCCGAATCTTCTCAAGGTGGGAGCGAAAGACTTTCCTCGCTCCAACCGGGGCGCGCCCATCGAGCTGTGGGCTCTTTCGAGATCTCTCCAATGGAGAAAGTGCGGCAACGAGGGGAAGGCCCCGATCTACTGCTTGCGCGAGGTGACCTCAACCTCGGTTGTCGTGCCCAAGGCTGTCGCTCTCGCCGCGCTAGTCATCCGCCTGAAGCCCCGGTGGCCACCCGAGAGGATAAAGAAGGTTCTCATCCAGGCTTCCGCGGGAGGGGACTTGGATCCCCTGACGGCGGTAAGAGCCGCATTAATCCCATGACTCGTGGATCTCAGCGGGTCTTCTCCAGCCCATGGAGATACCGGTGGTGGCTCGCACAGAGCGTGGTGAGCCCTGGCGAGAAAACCAGTAACAATGACCCAATCCGAGGTGTCAGAACGGCCCCATTCGGGCGCTTCGCTTCGCTGGGCCAGGCAGGTTTTCCAAGGCGATGTGCTGGCATCCTCCATGCACTACCGGAGATCAAGAAGATGCCCCGCTTCGCGGGGAAGGAGGAGAGACATGATGGCAAATAAAAGGGGTTCAACCGCAATCATTTCACTGGCCCTGGCGCTAGTGGTTACGTCGGCCGCGAGGGCCGATCATACGGCGCCGGTGGGATCGGTGGGACGACTCTTGGAAGAGACCGTGGAGTTGGAGGGCGCGGTACGCCATTCGTATCTCGCTTATCACGTGAAAAGCGCAGTGTTTCGCTTCGCGAACGAGGTCCGCATCCTTGCTGACTGCGTGCGCTTCGGTCCGCGGCCCATCCACCACGATCATCTCGAGGACATGGGCTGTCCTGTCGCGTGCCGGTCGAATCTCTACCAGGTGCGCATGAGTTTCCGATCGGTGGAGCAATATCTGTATGACACCGGCTGGGACCTGCCCCAGGTCTATCGCGCGTATCTTGGGGTAAGCACGGCCCTGAATCGCATTTCGGACGGAGGTCCCGGGCCGGGCCCGGGACCTGGACCAGGGCTGATCCGTTGTACGGCGGTGGACGCGGGTTGGGAGGAGCATCCGGGCGGCCACGTGGCTTTCGGACGCATCCTGGCGCAGGCCCAGCGCGCCGCCCAGCGTGAGTGCGAACGGTTCCACGGCCGTTGCCGCCTCCGGGGCTGCACCTACTGAGTGATGTCGGGTGGATGCCGGTTTCGGCCTCCACCCGCTTTCTTCGGGTGGAACATATGATTGGAAAGCTCATTTGGGCGGTAGTGGCCATCGTGGCGTTCGCGACCTGGCGACTGCTCTCTCCGGGCGCTCCCCCGATTCCCGTCGGGGTTTCCGAACAGTCCGCGTCGACCGAGTCATTACCTTCGGTGGCGCTCCCCGGACCACGGCCCCCAAAGACGTCGCCGGCCTTTGCGAGGCGGGTTCCCTTGATTGCCGGCACCTCACCCCTAAGCGCCAAGACGGATTGGGAGCCTACCTCATCGCAGGCGGCGGACCTTGAGGAATCGCGCCGCCAGACCGAGGATTGGGAGAACGCGCGCATACAGTTCCTGGAGCGTGATCTCAAGCTCACCGAGGCGGAGATCGCGAGCATTACCAGTCTGCGTGATGCCGCCGCCGTGAAGGAAGACTCTCTGATGACCGGAGCCGCCTCGCCTTCGGATCCCGAACCCCTTCGCGAGCGGCTCGTCCGAAACCGGGCCCAGTACGATACCGAGTTGCAGGGAATGCTCGGCAAGGACCGGTGGCGCAGCTACCTGGCCTTCTACGGCGAGCAATGGAAAGCGAGCGTCCCCCAGAGTACGTTGCTCCACCTTCCTCTCAAGTAATTTTTGTCGGGAAACGAAATTTCCCGACGAGCGCCCGGCATGGGCGCGGAACAGGGGCTGAAAGTCCTCTGGGGACCCTTACTCACTGCTGCGATTTCTGCAGCAGCTCCGTGTAGTTCTCGCTAGGCGGTGGCGGCCCCTTGGTTTGGATGCCGACCTCTTCGAAGGCCTGCGGGGGCGCCTGGTTGATCTCCATTACGCTCTTGGAGTTGGGATCGATCTGGTAGCTCAGGATCTGTCCCTCGTCGGGGATCGCTGCTTCAAGGCTTCCCCCGCCTGCCGGTCCCGCGAGGTTCTGCGTGTCGAAACCGCCGCCCCTCCCGGTCTTGGGAGCCGAATCGTTATACTCGATGCGGACCGCGGCGGATCCGTCCGTCGGGCCTCCGCCGGAAAGCCCTATTCGCGAGCGCACGCCGGCCAGTCCGGCCGCGGCCTCACGAAGCTGGTTGTTGTACGACTCGATCTGCTCCGTCACCGTCATCTCGCGCGGGGCGAGCGGCTGGCCGTTCTCGTCGAAATCGATCGTGAGCTTGTTCTTCGAGTCCTTGCCCTCGTACTGCCAGTTCGAGGGCACCTGGTCAGCCGTCTTGCTTGCCTTGGCCAGAACCTCGAGCTGCACTCTCAGGTCGCGGACCTGCCCGTCCTCTTTCTGGGGGCCGGCAATCTTGAGCTGCTCCTCTTTGCCGTTCTTCTCGAAGCGCGGGTCCACCACGTTGTAGGGCAGCTGCGCCAGCTGCTTGCACTGCTGCGACATACGCGTGACCTCCTCCTGGAGCGCCTTGCGCTGATCGCCCTTCACGTTGGCCAGAACCTGGTTCGCGGTGGCTTCCCACTTGGCGCAGGTAGGCACGCCCTCGGACACCTGTGGGGTGTCCGGGAAGGCCCCGGCGCGGATGCCGCGGTTCACCCGACGCTGCACGAGGTTCGCGAGCGAGGAGTTCCACATCGCCTGGGTCGCCTCGCCGGCGGCGTAGCGAAGCAGCACCCCGTTGGCGAGCGCGTTGGGATCGTCCTGCGATTCCTGATCGCGGCCGGCCTTGCGGATGGTCTCGAACGAGTCCTCTCCCACCTTTTCGATCTCGGGCCGCACTTCATCGCGCAGCTCGAAGCGCTCGACCTTTTCCGGTTCGGCCTTCTTGTCGTTACCATCCTTGTTGGCGACGTCTTTCGTGGTGATCTTGAATATTGAACGGAACTTGATCCCCTTCTGCTCGTCATCCTTCTTTTGCTGTTCCTCTTCCTCCTGCTTGGTGAACTGCTTGTGGTACTGGTAGGTCGTGCGTTCGAGGATCGAGCTGCCGCCCGCCGCGCTCACGCCACCGTGAGGAGAGACGAAGGAGAAAAGCCGGCTGACCTTGTTGTTCTTCCCGTTATCGCCCTTCTGCTGCTGCTCGATCGTGTTGAAAGAGAGATCGTGGTAGGTGAGGTCGCTCTGGTAGGCGAGCCCGTCGTCCTGGTTGAAGCGCGTCTTCTTTCCGCCGGCGGTTTTCTGTCCGGTGGCGGTGCGCGGTTTGCCCATGACGTTCTTGTCCTGGGTGAACTTGGTGAATCGTTGGAGAAAGGAGTTGCGCGCCACATCCTCCGCCTGGGAGGGATCGACCTCGGCGGGTGAGGGCACCGACACGGCGAACAGCAACAGGGCCAGGGCGAAAAGCCCCGCCTTGCTCCGACCGGTAAGTTGGGTGCTGTGTCTCACGGCTCCCCTCCTGGGTACCCCAGGTTGGTTATTCGCGAGCGGCCCGGGTCTTTCCCCCCTCCCGGGCGGCTCTCCTTACCTGTGTGAACTAGCAAGCCGGGTGCCGGTTTTCCGCCTGGAATTACGCACGGTTTCGGTGACGTTTTTGGGCCCCCCCGTTGGTCCTCGGGGAATGCTGCCAGCGTGGGATCAGCTGACTAGGTTTTGGGTACCGCACTGCTGGAATACACCGGCCCGGAGGGGCTGGAGTTTCCATGGCCCACTGTGTTAATCAGGGCCCGAATGCGCCTCCAGTGGACCATTCTCTTCGCCCTTGCCCTCGCCGGCTTCCCGGCGCGGGCGATGCAATGCCATTCACTTTTCGTCGCTCTGGGCGAGCTCCCCCGCGCCTTCCGCGCGATCGATGACTACCTCACGTTGGAGGAGGCCCGGCGCCTCGACCATCTGCTGGTCCGTGCCGAGTTCGTGGAACGGCAGCCGACCAACGCCGACTACGCCGCCGAGCTGGCCCGGCTCGCTCCGATCGCCGCGGCCGCCCGCGTGCTGCGGACAGCCTTCACCGAACACTCCGAGCTGCGCGAGGTCTGGATGCGAGCCCGGGGCGACGAGCGCGATCAGTGGAAGAGGGACCTCGATGCGGCCACCCCGCTTCTGTACGATGCGGCGGAGCGCGCCCGCGAGACGTTGCGGGTGTTGGACGATTCTCTTCCCGCGGAAGAGCGGTCGGCGATTTCCCAAGCGGACACCGGGCGCTTCCACGCGTCCTCATCCGATCTGGTGACCTACCTTCGGACCAGCCAAATGCGTGGCGTGCCGTGGAGCAGCGTCAGGGAGCAGGCCCGCGCGCGGGTGGTGCAGCTGTTGCGGGCCACCTCGATCGAGGAAGCGAGACAGGTCTCGCCCAATCATTTCGACTACTACAAGAAGGGGAAGAAGTTCGAGGGGTGGTACTCGGTTCGGGTCGACTCCAAGTTCCGGATTCTCTTCCTGTGGGACAGCCGGCGCGCGATCGAGATCCGGATCGAGGACTACCACGGCGAGTGAAGGCCGCTTCGGCGGCTATCTCGTTTCCCCCGCCTTCGCTTCCATTTCCACGAGCTTGCGCAGTGTCTCGACGGTCAGAGGGACGGTGACGGGCTTGCCGTTGATGTAAACCGAGGGCGTGCCGCGGATGCCCAGGCTGTTACCCATGTTGGTGTCCTCGAGGATCGCGCGCTTGGAGACTTCAGACGCCAGGCAGTCGCGGATCTCGGCAGCGGAGAGCAGCTCCCGGAAGTGTTCCGGAAAAGCCGCCGCGCCGTTCCTCAGGTCCGACTCGGTCAGCGAGAAAGCCCGGTCGTGGAACTCCCAGAACTTCCCCTTGCGGTGGGCGCACGCGGACAGGCGGGCGAGGTTGCACGCCTGAGGGTGAAGCTGGTACGGCACGTGCGGGTTGCACGTCGAGTCGAGGGGGAAGTGCTTGAACGCGAAGACGAGCTTGTCCTTCATCGGCGAGAGGGCCGTCTGCAGCGTGAAGGCCGCGCGCTTGCAGAACGGGCACTCGAAATCGCTGAACGCCACCACCTGCACGCGCGCCAAGGGGTTGCCGAACTGGGGCCCGCCGCCCCCGATGGGAAGTCGCCGCGAGGGAAGCTTGCCCCAGCCCGCGATGAACTGCTCCACGGCGTTGTCGGCGTGCTGGTATTGGTCGGCGCCGCTCTTCACGAAGCGGGGCACGAGCGCCACCATGGTGACGAAAGCGGCGTAGCCCACGATCGATAGCGAAAGGCCGGGGTTGCGCACGTGCCCCTCGGAGTGCGTCTTGCCGCGAAAGAGCACTCGGCGCCACACCGAGCGGTCGTCGGCCGCGCCCCCGGCATGCAGGCGCAGGTTGCCGAGCAGGGAAAGCGCGCTCATCACGTAAGTGGAAAAGCAAAGGATGCAAAAGTTCATGAGCACGCCCGCCTGGATAACGGCGAGGGCGGAGTCCACGGCAAGGGCGGCGAGGTTGAGCCACGCCATCCAACGCTGGGCGCGCGAAAAGGCGCGATCTCCCGGTGGGCTGACCAGGGCGAGGATGAAAAGGAGGAAGAAGTAGCAGGCTCCGATCCCGGCCAGGGGGATTCCCAAAACCGTCGAGTACGCGCTCGAATTGACGACGTCGCAATCGGCGTGGGCGCCTAGGCTGCAGAAGCTCGACCCTGCTTGGATTCCGTTTGTGACTCGGGTATGCTGCACCAGCAAATAGAGGCTTATCGCGGTCCCTAGAAGTGCAGAACCCAGCTGGGTGAGATACCACGGCGAACGGAATGCGAGTTTGGGAGCCGTAGCCACGCCGCCATTATGGTGGATGAGGAACGGGCAGGCAATTGAAACGAATGAGCGATCCGGATATCGAAAGCACGTCGGAATTCAATCTGAATGAAAAGGGCAGTCTCACGAGCTGGGAGGATCTGGAGAGATTCCTCCACTCCCAGGCCGGGACCGAGCGCAAGCCGGCCCAGATCCAGATCCTGGGCGAGGTTTTCCGGGCGGCCATCAAGCTGGCGCAGGAAAGCCCCGGCACGCTAAATCTGAAGATCGCCGCGACGACCCTCAAGGAGCTGCGGTACTCGTTCAAGGCCTTCGGCCCGTACCGCAAGCATGCCAAGATCACGATTTTCGGTTCCGCGCGCGTTCCCGAAGGCACGCCCGTTTACAAGCTCGCGAAGGATTTCGCCGCGGAGGCCGTGGGTCGGGGCTACTACATCATCACGGGGGGCGGCCCGGGCATCATGCAGGCCGGTAACGAAGGGGCACAAAAAAAGGCGGCCGGCTTCGGGCTCAACATCCGCCTTCCCTTCGAGCAGAGCCCCAACCCGTTCGTGGATCAGAAGAACATGCTGATCCACTACAAATACTTTTTCACTCGCAAGCTCTTCCTCGTGAAAGAGGCATCGGCATTCGCGTTTTTCCCCGGCGGGTTCGGCACGTTCGACGAGGCGTTCGAAGTGCTCACCCTCCTGCAGACGGGAAAGACCAACATCATCCCCGTGGTGCTGGTCGAGCCCAAGGGCTTCGGTTTCTGGACGGCGTTCTGCAAGTTTCTGGATTCGGTGGTTCTCAAGAAGGGCTTTGTTTCCGCCACCGACAGCAGCCTCTACACCATTGCGCACTCCGCTAGCGAGGCGATCGATCACGTCGAGCGCTTTTACCGCGTCTACCACTCCATGCGGTTCGTGAAGGCGCTTTCGGTGCTCCGGCTGAAAAAGAAGCTGTCGGAGAAGACGATGAAAAAGATCAACTCCGAGTTCGCGTTTCTTGCCGGTGGCGCCAAGATCGAGCAGCGTGGTGCGCTTCCCGAGGAGAGCAACGAGCCCGAGATCAAGGATCTCCCGCGTCTCGTCATTCCTTTCGATCGCAAGGACATGGGAAGTTTGAGGCGTCTCATCGACTTCATTAATGAGTCCTGAGCGCGGGCTCGACTTCCTCTGACGCGATGTCATAGCCAGCGCGCGCGCGATCCGAGATAATTGTCGCGGCCCCACCATGAACTCCCTTATCGACGGCGGTCTGCAGGTTCTATTCTTCCCCGATGCCGCGCCTTGGGAGAGGAGCGCGCTGCAGCCCATTCTGGATCGGCTCGCGGCGTGGGAGCAGGTGGAAACGGTCGACGTCGCGACCGGCCGGCGCCAGGGCTTGAGGCTGGACGACCCGGACAAGATCTACTGGCTCGTCGCCCACGACTGGCGGGCGGCAATCAAGTCTGTTTCGCTGGGGGCCCGCGCGCGGGTGTTCGTCTCGGTGCTCAAGGCCGCCGCCGACTCGCTTCCCTCGCTTGCCGGGCTTTTCGTGCGCAGGCTCGCGGGGCAGCTGCCTCCGTCGGTGAAGCTCCTCGCCATGAGTCCCTTGAGCCGCAGGTTTCTGTGCGAGATGGAGGGCTTTTTTCCCGAGCAGGTGATCGAGTTGCCGCTGCCGTTCACCGGCGGCGACGGCGCTCCCGAGCAGCTTCGCCTGGAGAATCCGCCCGCCGATATTCGGGTGGGGACGTTCGCTCCTTTCGTCGCGCAGAGCAATCTGCACTACCTCATGAACGTGGCTCACTACGTTTGCGGCCGCGATCGCCGCGCGCGGTTCACGATTTTCGGCTCGGGCAAGCTCGAGGGCCATCTGAAGGAGATCGGGCGCTGTCTCGGTCTTACCCGGGTGGAGATCGTCGTTGCCGAGTCCGCCGCCTGTCTCAAGGAGCTCGACGTCTTCGTCTATACGCCGCTCAGGAACGATCACTTCGCGCCCTTGTTGATGGCCACGGCGGAAGGGTTGCCCGTGCTCTCCAACGAGGTTCCGGGAATCGAGGCCCTGGTGGCGGACGGTGTCGACGGGTTCGTTCTTCCGGTCAACGAGACGAAACCCATGGCGGAGCTGATCCTGCGGCTGGTGGACTCTCCCGAGCTCCGGGCGTCACTGGGGGGTAAGCTTCGGCGTACCACTTCGGCCCGATACAGCGCCGAGCAGCTTGCGGTGGCCTACCGCGAGGCGTTTTTCGGGAATACCTCGGCCGACGAGGTGACGGACGGGGCCGTCGCGGCGGGATGATTCCGCGAGTCGACGCCAAGCCCTTCCGGCTGGGCTCGTTCGGGGCCGTCGCCGTGCTTGGCATCAAGGTCATTCTGGCCTGCGGTGCCGGAATCTTTGTTTGGGAGCGCGCCCGGGTCTCCGAGCTGCCCAGCCGTCTCGGTTGGTTCCGCATCGCGCATGTCTCGATCCGCGCGGATCCTCCCCTTACCGAAGGCATGGTCGCCGCCTGGCTTCCTCCTCTTACGGGCAAGAGCCTGATGTCGGTTCGCACCCAG